>Ga0209801_1001848_pt1 | contig 12736 bp, 18 predicted proteins | sample GraSoiAngelo_127_FD_185884 | JGI IMG/M metagenome (GOLD analysis project Ga0209801, IMG submission 185884) | Grasslands soil microbial communities from the Angelo Coastal Reserve, California, USA - 14_0927_09_40cm (SPAdes) (version 2) | ecosystem: Environmental > Terrestrial > Soil > Grasslands ... | reverse complement strand
TCTCGACCCGTTTCCACAGCGTCTTGAAATTACGCGCGCCGAGGAGAATCAAGCTCTCCCCCCGGCGCGCGCACTCAACGTTGGCGGCTGGTTAATTACTCCGCCCAGTTGCGCATCCCACGGACGAGTTGGTCCTCCTCCTGTCTTTCGACCTCATCCTTGCCCAACGGATCATGGTCGCAAGATCCGTAGTAGTCTATGATGTCTCCTTTTTGGGGATCCTGGAGTTGCGGATGGTCCGTGCCCAAAGTCAGGGGATCGATGGCGGGAAACCTGAGATGACAGTAACCCCCTTGCGCAGCTTGAGTCTTCGATATTATGCCGTCTTGCGCGCCCGCTTGAGCTGCGCCCATCGCTAGGGTGGACACCACAATAAGACCGTAAAAAACCGGTTTCGAATTCTTAATCGTAATCATTTTCTTCTCCTTTTGGTTGCTTCAGTAAAACTCTTCCTGCCTCCGAGATCCCGAGCGCATGAGACACTACGCCCGTCTCCTTGAAAGAAGGACTATCGGAAGCGACAAAACTTTTGAGTGATTCACCCAATCAAGCCATCGCTCGCTTGGGTCACATGCGTGAGGCTAAAAAATCACAGGTTCAATACCGGGGATAAATCGAGGATAAGCTGGGTAGGTTCGATCAGCGCCTGCTGGATCCATGAAAGTCCATAATGCGTGCCAACGATTTGCGGTGATAGAGGAATTTCAGCTATCTCGTGCGACCGATCGGGCAAGATACCGCCGCCATCTGCTGTCGTAACTCCACTTCTAAAATTGTCTCGCTCGGCCCTGACGAGAACACGGCGCTGCTCGTGCTCGAAAGTAATATACTTCGCCACACCGGTGGAAACGGAATGCTTATAGGCTGCGAAGCTAACAGATAGGAGAACAAAGACAAAAACAAAAATGACGGTCCGCGCAACCCGATATTTGTTAGAAGCAGTCATATCCCACGTAGTTATGGTAAACCTCGCTTCTCGAATGTCAAGGTTGGAACAACCGTGATCGCCACATGCCAATTGCATATCGCCTTTTTTCAACAAACCGATCATGGCGCAAGCCCGATGCCAAGGGTATTTAGCAATCACCCGAGTTCGGAGCAGCAGACATCAATCAAAACAGAAAGCCGACGCTGATGCTTCATAATCGCCTGTGACAAAAATGCGTAACGGTGTGGCTTTCCTGTAACACGACCTCTCGCCTCGTTTTGCCAATCGCCACAGAAGTCTCTGCAAGGAATGCAGGAACGAATCGTTCTCATGCTCCCCCGCGGCGGCCCTGGCCTCTTCTTTTTTAAGGAAACGGATCAAAATCTATCAACGATTCCACCAAGAATGCCACCAGCCAAAAAACGAATGATCGCGCTCGCGTTCCAAATCGTGATTCAAATCCCGTCGCTCTTCGTGGAGGTCATGCCGGTCGTTCGCAATGTCACTCCGATCTTTGCGGATGTCCTGCCGATCGCCGGCAATCTCTGCCGGACTCGCTCCGTCGCGCCGATCTTGCCGCAGCTCTCTTCTGTCCTGGGTGAGATCCCTGTGGTCAGTGTAGAGGTCTCTGCGCTCACCTTGAATTTCAGCACGATCGTTCCTGATGTCGTTTCCGAGGGTCCTATGATTGAACCTACCTCCCCAGGGTGCGGCTTGTGAAGGAACGCTGAGCAATAACAGGGAACCTCCAACCAAACTTCCTAAAATCGCTGCTTTAAAACTTTTCATAAATTTTTCCTCCTTGTTAGTTTAGACTCGGTGCACGGCGAAAAGGTTTATTGCAAGCGGCACAAAGTTGTTATCTCACATACAAAGATCTCGGTTGCCATTGCGCCACAATCTGACAGAAAGGTGTTGTTCCTCACATCACCAAATCAACAGCGCGCAATACAAAGTGATTGGTCACATTTCGCGTAAGCATCCGCTCTCAATCTCGGCGCAACAGCAATTGTTCACGCTCATTCAATTCGACGAGCTTTTCGAGTTCCCCTCGCCAGTCCTTCATGGTGCGCTCCTCAGTTTCGTTAATCGCCTTTTTGAAAGATCTCAAGACTTCGGCAATCAGTTTTCTAGGACCGGGACCGCGGATCTTCCGCAACGCTAGGAAAACCATTCTTTTCTTTGTGATAGACGTTTTGTATGTCTCATCTTCCATTGGCTAGAGGAAGCGTACGCAAAACTGACGCCACGAGGTACTGTTCCGCATTGGTGGAGTGAGAAGCAGTAGATCCACTGAGCGGCCAAAAGTAAAGTGTGGTCAAACGGTAGAATGGCAGACAAAATGTCTCGGTCTTTGTGTCTCCGGGAGTTTTAGCTGGCGTTAGCCCTTCGTTTTTCGGGCGCGGCATGTTCATTGCTCTAGTTGTTGAAGATAACGCAAGAGTAGAAAGGAAGTGAAATTATGAAGCGCATCGGATCATTCTTATCAGCCGTATTCATCCTCGAATCGGTTGGAGTGACCAGCGATGCATCAAAGGAGTTTAGCTGGGGATCAACCCGTGCTCAAAGATGAGCGCACAGGCGACGTGATCGATTTCTATGGGCCGTGCGACGAGTCTCCTACCGGACAGGATCAAGTCCAATCTCAGAGACATTGAAGGCTTGCAGCGCCTGATTTAATAAAGGGACAGAAGCGCTTTGGAAAACACAGATCGTGACGTCGCAGTTTCATAGCGTGACCTCGGCACATGAGAGGACAACTCCATGAATAAGATTATGATTCGAGCCATTGGGGTTCTTGTGTTCGCCGCAGCATGGGTCTTTGCAGACTGGTCGACTGCGTTTTTACACTCAACGGCTCAAGTGAAGACTTACCAAGGAATTTCGTATGTGAGTGGCGGCTTTGGACCGGATGAAGGCAAAAGTGCGCGAGCTATGAGCGACACAGACAATCTGCAACTTCGGTTCGCGCTGCAGAACGGGAATTATCTTGGCGGCGCCCACGTTTTGATTCAAGACGATAAAGGCAAACGGATTCTTGAAGCGATTTCCGACGGTCCATTGTTTTTTACAAAACTGCCGCCAGGCAACTACACCGTTGCGGCAACAGCGCTGGGGAAAACTGTGAAGCGCACGGCTCATCTGTCCTCTAAAGGTCAGGTTCAGCTCAACTTCACCTGGAAGATAGATGACGAGGAAATAGCAACCGGTTGAAAAATCGTCCGGTCCACACGCTGATCGAGGCGAACATTTGTCCGGGCTGCCTTTTCCTGCGCAATGCTCAGCGCTAGCTGTCCGATGTTCCTACTGCTTCGAACGGACCAAAGCGCTCTCTACCAACTCAAGCAAACGGTTCGCGCTGAACGGTTTAGATAAGACCGGAACGCCGAGGCTTTTCGATTGATTCTGTAATGTCTCGTCGGCAAAAGCAGAAATCAAAATGATCTTTGCTTTCGGATTGTCCTTCTTGAGTTCCTCAACAAGCTCGGTTCCCAAGATCAACGGCATGCGTTGATCAATAATAAAAAGGTCATAGGGTTCGTAAAGGGACATCTCGTAACCTTCGAGACCGTCCGTGGTCCACGCCACTTTAATCCCTCCACCCTCTAAAACCTCAGCCAATAGCTGGCAGAAGGTTTCGTCGTCATCTACGATCAGAACGCGCAATCGCTCTCCCTTTTTTCACTCTATTTTAAGCGAGCAAGGATGATGCCGCAGCAAACGGATCTCGGAGGTCGCAGTTTTTGCGGATTTTCCTAATCAAAGTGGAAAGGCAAGCCAAAAGGCTGAGGCAAGATTGTAGAAACAGAGCCACTTCGCCTCACTCATGTTTGAAGAAAGGCTCAACCTCATAACGTGCTAACATGCGGTAGAGGGAGCGCCGATCAATGTTCAGAACTCTTGCAGTTTGGGAAATATTTCCCTGAGCGTTCTTCAGAACATGGAGCACGTAGCGCTTTTTGACTTCTTCCAGAGTCGGGGTGTCAGCGAAAAGGAATTGCTCACTCTGTGGAAGATTATGAGCGAATCTCGAAGCCGCCCTATCGCGCACCGCTGCCGGAAGATCATCCGGCGTAAATACCGGCTGATTAGAGAGAGCCACGGCCTGCTCGATGACATTTTCCAGTTCTCGGATATTTCCCGGCCAGGAATAGTCACATAGCAATTCCATGCATTTGTCGGAGATACCAGTTATGGACTTTCCGCTCTCTTGGCTGTAGCGCTTTAAAAAATGGTGCGTCAGAAGCGGAATATCTTCCAATCGCTGTCGTAAAGGCGGTAGATGAATGGCGACAACGTTTAGCCGATAATACAGGTCCTGTCGGAAATTGCCTTTCCTAACCAGTTCGGCCAGATTCTGATTGGTGGCGGCCACCACCCGCACGTCTACTTTCATCCAGTCCTTCCCTCCGACCCGTCTCACCTCATGTTCTTGTAATACGCGTAAGAGCTTGGCTTGCATGTTCAGGCTGATGTTACCGATCTCGTCAAGAAAGCAGGTGCCACCCTCAGCTTCCTCAAACACTCCTCTCTTATCCGCCATCGCCCCAGTAAATGCACCCCGCACATGGCCGAAGAGTTCGCTTTCAAGGAGCGTCTCGGTGAGCGCCCCGCAGTCTACCGCTACAAAGGGGCCCCGGGCCCTGGGACTATGTTGGTGAATGGCTCGAGCGATCAGCTCTTTGCCGGTACCGCTTTCTCCGAGAATCAGCACCGCACTTCTAGTGGGAGCCACTCTAGCCACGGTCTTGTAGATCTCTACCATGGCAGTGCTTTTGCCGATGATCGTCCCGGGCTGATCTCCGTCTCTATTTTCTTCTTCGCTTTTCCTTGCCCTGTCTCGGAACGCCCGTTGCGCCAGCGCTCTGGAGACGGTCTTCTTGAGCTCCTCCAGGTTCATAGGCTTGGAGATGAAATCAAAAGCTCCTTCATGGATCGCTTCGATGGCGGTTTCTATTGAGCCAAAAGCGGTCATGACGATGATGGGAAGAGAGGAATTTTTCTCATGCAGTATCCGTGTCACTTCCAGGCCCGTCATCCCCGGCATCCGCACGTCAATGATGAGCAGCTCATAAAGCTCATCACGCAAAAGCGAAAGCGCCTCATCGCCACTTTGTGCTCGATCCACCCGGTAACCTTCCTGTTCCAGCGTCTCGGCAAACAGCTGGCGACTCACTTCGTCATCATCCGCAATCAAAATGCGCTCGCTCATGTCGTTCCCTCAACCGGAGCGGGTTCCCCGAACCTCTGATCTGTCGGAAGAAAGATCCGTACAGAGGTTCCCTGTCCTACCTGGCTGTCAATATCAATAGTACCGCCGTGAGCTTTGACGATTTCCTGACAGACGACTAAACCGAATCCCGTCCCTTTGCCTGACGGCTTGGTCGTGACAAAAAGATCGAAGATCTTGGGCAACAACTCCGATGGAATACCCGCACCGCTATCCGTGATCTCAATGATAATCCCCGGACCGTTGGCATCGGAAGACGCGCTCGCGCAGGTGGCAATCTTCAGGAGCCCGCCTTCTTCGGTGGCATCGACCGCGTTGTCGAGCACATTGATGAGCACTCGCTGGAGCGAAGCGTCGTCGCCGTGGAGCAGGAGCAGCGAGTCCGACAGGTTCGTCGTCACCCGTATTCCATGCTGCTGGAAAATTGGGTCGAGTAGCAACAGGGTTTCTCCCACCAGGTCGTTGATGTTGACCTGGTCCCTACGGGGAGAGCCGCGAGTGCGGGAAAGATAGTGCTGAATGATGTCTCCCATGCGTTGGACTTGCGTCTCAATAATCGTAAGACGGCGCCGTGCGCTCTCCGACAATTCCTCTTGAGCAAGGAGCTGGGTGTAGCCAAGCACGGAGTTCAACGGAGTGCCAAGCTCATGGGCAATGGTTCCGGTCATTCGTCCCAGCGCGGCCAGACGCTCCACTCGTCCCATCTCCTTCTGAAGACGCCAGAGTTCCTTCTCTGCCCGCTTGCGCTCGCTAATTTCCGCCCGCAATGATTCATTGGCTTCGGCCAGCTCGGCGGTCCGTTCCCGGACTCGGTTTTCTAACTCCGCATGGGCTTGACGCAGAGCTTCCTCAGCTCGCTTGCGCGCCGCTGTCAGCGAGCTGGTCACGAGTGACACAAGTACGAACGTGCTCAGCCGCAGGAGAGCTCTCCAATCCAGGGTAATTGAATGAATGGGAGCTATAAAGAAATAGTCAAGAGAAAGCGCGGAAAGGATTGTGGCCAGCAGCCCGGCTCCGAGACCGCCATACCACGCGCTTACCATTACGGCGACAAAGAACAAGGTGAAATGACTCGGATCGGCGCGATACGGCAAAAGCGACGCTACCGATAGGGCGGTTGCGACGCTCGCAAGAGAGATCGCATAGCGCAATAAGGGAGGGCGGTCGTCAATCAACATCTGCCTGCACCAGTTGGATAAGGCTTGTTTGCTCGTGAACGAAAGAGGGGGTGAAATCATGTATAAATGCCTGAACTTTGAGGCGCCGAAGGAGATTTTCAGATGAGCCTAGCGCTGTCTACCGATACGGCCCGCCGATGTGGCTTCTTTCACCTTCACAAGTTTCATTCCAATCGGTGGCAGCGCAACAATCTCCGTATCTCCAGCATGTTCAACATCTACTGCAAAGGATAAACCGCTGCAATAATGCCACGCTCATCACGCATTTCTGCCCCATCCGGGTAATGCGTCCGCATTTTTGTCACAACCGCCCTTGCCAACGCACTGTTCTTGCGCCTCAGGACCTTCAAGATGGTGCCGCAGGCAGACGGATCTCGGAGGTTGCAGCTTTCCAGACTTTTCTGGTCAAAGTGGAAAGCCAAGCCAAAAGGCTGAGGCAAGATTGTAGAAACAAAGCCACTTCGCCTCACTCATCCTTGAGGAAAGGCTCCATCCAACGAGATCAATGGTGGATGTGGTGGCTTTGGAAGTTAGCCAAGCAACAAAGCCCCACTCGCACACATTTATCGCCTCACCCTATCGCTCAGGAGACGATTTGCCATTTCGGACCGTCCATCTATTTAAATAAAGGCGCCTTTCAACACCGACCGGCCGGGCTCTGTTGACGTTTGCCGTTCATTTCCAATAAATAACAGGAGTCCATTGATTCGCTTTCGCGCGATTTTGTGCAATCAGCTTGTGACATAGGAGAAGCCCATGATTATCGATGCAGATGCCCACGTGGTAGAAACCGTGCACACCTGGGATTATCTAGAAGGTTCCGACAAGAAATATCGACCGCAGCTTTTCCGGTCAGAGGACAACCCGAGCACTCAATACTGGTTTCTCGACGGCAAGAGCATCGGCTTCCGCAATCCCACGCTGAGCGAGCAAGAACTGCTCGCGCTGTCCAAAGAGACCGGACGGACGCTGCAAACGGACGCGGATGCCCGGGAGTTGCGCGACGTCGAGCTGCGCTTGCAGCATATGGACAAGCTCGGTATCGACGTGCAGATTCTCTTCAATACCATGTGGATCGCGCGAGTGGCGGACAAAGCCGAAACGGAAGTCGCCCTCTGCGCATCCTGGAATCGCTGGATGGCGGACGTCTGGAAGCAGGGCAAGAATCGCCTCCGCTGGTCCTGCGTCGTGCCCGCGATGACGATCAGTGAAGCTTTGCGGGAAATTCGTTTCGCCCGGGAAAACGGCGCGGTGGCGGCCAGCCTGAGGCCGTTCGAGAACGACAGGCACCTCGTCGATCCTTACTTCTACCCGATCTATGAGGAGGCGAGCCGCCTCGGCATGACCATTGCCGTTCATATCGCCAACGCCAGCCCCCAACTCATGGATCAGTTCAAACCGCGCTACGACAGGATGGGCGGTTTCGCGCAATTCAGAATACCGACGGTCGTCACCTGCTTGTCGTTGATGATGAGCGAGGTTCCGAAAACGTTTCCGAAATTAAGGTGGGCATTCGTGGAAGCCTCTTCCCAGTGGGTGCCGTGGGTGGTGAACGAAGCCGTCCGCCGTTCCGGGACCAAGGGATTTCCGAAGAATCCCTGCAAGGAATTTCAAATCTACATTAACGCGCAAACCGACGACGACTTCGCTTACGTGCTCAAATACGCGGGCGAAGATAACATCGTGATCGGCACCGACTACGGCCACACCGACGCCTCCAGCGAAGTGGATGCCATCGAAGTCTTTCGAAAGAACGACACGGTCAGCGCGGCCGTGAAGAAAAAGATTCTCGACGATAACCCGAGAACACTGTACGGGCTATAGTCGCGATTCGCCTTGGCCGATCATTCCTTTTCACAGCGAGTACATCACGCTTATGCCTAAAGACCTACGGAGTTTTATCGCCCAGCTGGAAGCAAAGTCGCCCGAGGAGATTGCGCGCGTTAACAAGCCGCTCTCGCCTCGCTATGAGATCTCCGCGCTGCTCACGCATCTAGAAAAGATCAAGCGCTTCCCCTTGCTCTTCTTCGAAAAGGTCAAAGGCAGCGACGCGCCCGTTGTCATCAACGCGCAGGCCAGCCGGCGCTTGATGGCAATAGCCCTAGACGGTAAGCCGGAAGATCTCGCGAGAAAGTTCGGCGAACGTCAGTCGAAGCCGATTCCGCCTGTCGAAGTGACCGAGGCGCCGGTTCAGGAAGTGACCAAACTGGGCGACGAAGTAGATTTGACCGAAGTGCCGATGCTCACGCACTATGACGTCAACGCCGCGCCTTACATAACGGCGGGCGTCGTCGTCGCTGCCGATCCTGATACCGGCGTCCGAAACACGAGCTACAACCGGTTGATGATGGCAGGCAAACGCGAGCTTAGAATTTTCATGGCTATCGGCCGGCACCTCTGGACCCTGCACAACAAGTTCGAGCGCCGCGACCAGCCCCTGCCAATCGCTATCGTCATCGGCGTTCATCCGCTCTTTTCACTCGGCGCTCAGGCGCTGACGCCAGCGGATGAAGACGAGTACGGCGTCATCGGCGGCATGATGAACGAGCCGCTGCGCCTCGTAAAGGCCAAGACCGTACCCATTCTGGTGCCGGCCGATGCCGAGATGATCATCGAAGGCAAAATGCTCCCTCACGTGCGTCGCACCGAGGGGCCGTTCGGCGAGTTTACCGGTCACGCGGTCCCGCAGGACGAGCGGCAGATCATAGAAGTCACCGCCATCACTCACCGTAAGAACTATATCTTCCAAGATATCCATGCGGGCTACACGGAGCATAAATTAATGGGCGCCGTGCCACGGGAAGCGGCGCTGCTCAAAGCCGTGCGGCAAAGTGTGCCCACGGTCAAAAACGTTTGCATGCCCGTGTCCGGCAACTGCCGCTTTCATGCTTACGTCTCCATCGCCAAACGAACGCCGGGTCAGGCGAAAAACGCCATCTGCGCCGCCTTCGCAGCCGACATGTTGCTCAAGCACGTCGTGATCGTCGACGACGACATTGATATCTTCGACGAAGAACGAGTCCTGTGGGCAATCTCTAACCGCTTTCAAGCCGACCGCGATCTCGTCGTCATTGCGAACGCACAGGGAAGCGAGCTCGATCCTTCCGCCGGCCCCGGAGGCGTCAATGCTAAAATGGGCCTCGACGCGACCAAACCTCTCGAAGGGTTCCCGCCTGAGCTGCGTGTTCCAGAGGAAGTGATGAAGCGGATTCGGCTGGAAGATTTTTTGCCGAGGTTCTCCAATTAAGTTAGCCGCGATCCGTCGGTGGCCGTGACTGCAAACCAAAAAAGCCGTCGCCACAAATTTGACAACAGGCTCTCTTAAGTGGGAGATTGCGTGGAAAGAAGGATTCATATGAAACTAAAGGAGGTATGGGCGGCTGCTTTTTTATTGCTGCTGCCTACGACGGTTATGGCCGAAGATCTAATCAGAATAGGGTTGTTTAACAAAGATGCAGTGATCATCGCCGCGCAGGAAAAGGGCCTTCTCAAAGCGGAAAACATCCGCGTCGAAATCAATACCGTGACGGACTCCCCGACCCTGCTGCGCAATCTTATCAGCGGCCGATACGATCTCATCCTCAACAATGCCGACAACGTCATTGCCTGGGCAGAAGGCCAGGGCGCGGACCCGCAAAAGAATGACTTCGTCATTTTCCTAGGCGGAAGTCAGGGGGTAAACCAAAGGCTGGCCGTGCATCCCAGCATCAACGACTACAACGATATCAAGGGGAAAGTCTTAGCCGTCGACGCGCCGACCACAGGTTACGCCATCGTCATGATCGCAATTCTCAAAAAACACGGCCTGGAACTGAACCGGGACTACACTCTAAAATCTTTCGGCAACACGAACGCACGAGCCGAGGCAATCGGCCGGGGCGAGGCTGCCGGCGCCATGATGGGGATGACAGACGAGGAAATTCAAAAGCGCGGCTTTAAAGTTCTGGCTCGCTCCGAAGATCACGTTGCGCGCTACGCGAGAGGTCTGGGCGCGACGCGCAGAGAGTGGGCCAACGCTCACGAGGATCTGCTGGTGCGCTTTATCCGGGCGATGATACGGACCACGGATTGGGTCATGGACGGAAAAAATAGAGAAGAGCTGATCAAGCTCTTGCTGGCCGAAAACAAAAATAATCGGTCCAGGGCCGAGGAAGCTTACGAGGAGAGCATCAGTCCCCGATTCGGCTTCACCCCACGCAGCCGGATCGACATCGAAGGCATCCGCACGATTATTGAACTGCGCGAGACCGCCGGTTTGATGAAGCCGCCGGTCCCGAAACCCGAGAAGTATATCGACGAACGCTTCTATAAAAAGGCGCTGGCGAGTTTGGATCGTTAGTCAATCTCAACGTCGTCAGGGTTGTTTGAGATTCAGTGATCGCTACTGTGCTACACCGCGGGCTAATAGTTATGTACTGGAGTAAACAAGAACAACTCGCATTTGACATCATATTACTGCTTTTAGTGGGTTTTCAGATTGCTACGGTCAGTCTTTACGCTCAGAATTCACTAAACAATGGAATATTGCTGGTAGCAACCAACGTCTTCCTTGTTGTTGCTATAGTTCCATATGCTAAATGGGTATGGAAAATTTCAACCTATCAAAAGGGGTTTCTACAAGTTATCAAACACGAAATCATTCTTATGGGCCTGATCCTGTTGGGGATACTCTTAGCAATGCTTATGAGACGCATGAAAATGCATACATAACGACTGCATCAACCCGACGCGGGATCAACGCGCATTAGTTTTATAGTAATTTTGCTTGTCCGCGCGGGTTACGCAAAGCGTTAGCCAAGGCACAGCGGACGGTGGCAGAGAAACTGTAAAGATGGCATATTGGAGTCTATGAGCAAGCCTGCGCTGAATATCGACGACCTGACTCCTGAAGAGCGTCTACGTCTGATTGAAGAATTGTGGGATAGTCTCAACGAGATGCCTGGAACTGTTCCGCTGACCAACGCGCAGCGCGAGGAACTTGACCGCCGACTTGACGACCTTGAACGCTCGGGACCCGAGGGAATTCCTTGGGACCAAGTTCTGCAGCAGATCCGCACTCGGTCTAGGTGAAGCCACCGATCTTCCGGCCCGCTGCCGCCGCGGACGTTGAGGAGGCCTACCATTGGTATGAGGGTCAACGAGCCGGTCTTGGTGACGAGTTTCTTTTAGCCGTCACTACCGTCGTTGAATCATTGGTTGCATACCCTGAACGATTTCCTGCGGTTTACCGTGGGACACGTCGTGTGAATTTGCGTCGTTTCCCGTACAGTCTTTTCTACCGGATTATTGACGATCAGGTCATAGTCGTGGCTTGCATGCATGGACGCCGACACCCACGACGGTGGGAATCTCGCAACTAATGGGCTAACCCTTGAGTTGAGAAGGACGCTGAGAGACGCGCCTCCCACGCTTGGCGTTAAATGGGTATCCTTACGATCCTTTTCAAGTGCTACAGAAAGGCGTAAGATTTATGTTAGATGAAGTTTCGAGTGGAAATTGAACAAGAGGAAGACGGCCGCTGGATCGCAGAAGTGATTGACCTACCTGGGGTCCTCGCTTATGGAAACAGCTCCGCAGAGGCCCAGGCAAAGGTTCAGGCTCTGGCCCTTCGTGTCGTGGCAGACCGCCTCGAACACGGTGAAGCTGGTCCTGACCTTGTTAGTATCTCGTTTGCGGCCGCATGACTCACTGGTCCAGCACGCATGCCAGACGTGTTTTGGCCGCACTTCTTCGCATCGGTTGGATCATCAAGCGACAAACTGGTTCTCACCGCACACTTTCCCGTCCCGGCTAGCCGGATTTTGTGTTCGCCTTCCATGACCAAGAAGAGTTTGGTCCTCGGATGCTTGCCCGAATCGCAAAGCGGACAGGCCTCAGCCCTCAGCCCAGGAGACTGTAGATCGTATCTGAGACTGTCAACAATTGGCGTATCGCACTAGCGGCATGCCGCTACACTTCTTCCAAAAGATCACGCATACAAGATAAAGTGAAGCTTGGTATAGTCGTTTTGCTTATCTCCTTTGGCCAGCCAACCTACTTTAAATGCAAGTTCTGATCGACACGTACTTCTGACTTCTCAACGAACTCTCCCCAAGGTCAATCAGCCCAGTTTGAAGAGACAATGAGGATTAGCCCGGGCAGTAGCTCGATAGAAACTCCTCATGCCGTCGGTTCAGATATGAGTGAGTGATTCCACTATTGACGACGAGCTTCGCTTTCGGCTAACTTCCACATGATCATTGATTTGATCAAATTACGATGGAGGTGAACCATGTTCGAGATCGGAGGAAAGAAAATACCCAGCAGTTTGGCGGAGCTTGTCGCTCCGGAGCGAACGGCGCTGCTCCTTTGGGATATGGAGTACGCCATCGCGCCTAATGCCTTCAACTATAAAGAGTT
>Ga0209801_1001841_pt1 | contig 12771 bp, 17 predicted proteins | sample GraSoiAngelo_127_FD_185884 | JGI IMG/M metagenome (GOLD analysis project Ga0209801, IMG submission 185884) | Grasslands soil microbial communities from the Angelo Coastal Reserve, California, USA - 14_0927_09_40cm (SPAdes) (version 2) | ecosystem: Environmental > Terrestrial > Soil > Grasslands ... | reverse complement strand
ATGGACTGATAGTCCTTGACGCCAGCTTTGACAATTCGAGAGTCCGACGCCGCATCTACATTCCCAAGATGCGGGGAACAGAACACCGGCTTGAAGGCTACGACTACTATATCACACGGGAAGGATTCGCCTTAGCCCCGACCCCGATCCCACCTGACAAGATCCGATAGTTACAATTCTGGATCTGAGGGTGCCCCCTCTGGACAACAAAGGTAGCGGCCGGGTCGATAAGGGACCCCAAAAAGCCGATCTGATAGAGAAACTGATAGGCTCGGAGACAAAGGCCGAACTCCTAATGTTTTTCCACGAAAACCCGGAATCTACCGACACTGTTGAAGGAATTGCCAACAAGATCCGTCGAAACCCGAAGGAGATAGACCGAGACGTGTCGGATCTTGTCGAACTCGGGCTTCTCAAGGAAGTTAGAACAGTGTCCTTCAACAAGACCAGAGATCAAGAGCTGCAACGAGAGATATCGAAGAGACTGATATCACCTCCATCCGGAGACGAGACGGAAAGATCTTCATTTAGAGAAATGACGGGGATAGGAATAGTTGACGAACTCCTTCCCGAAGGCTACCCTTCAACCTCAGTTGTCTTGGTTATGGGAGACCCTGCGACTGGAAAGACGACACTCTTGACGCAGCTTGTTGTCGAGGCGCTCAGGAGAGACCGGAACGTTGTCTACGCAAGCCTCGACGACTTCCCGGATAGCGTGAGAGAATCTATGCGCATGATGGGTATAGATCCTCAGAAATACGAAGTTGAAGGCCGCCGCAGCCTCGTTTTTATCGACTGTTACTCCTTCCTTGTGGGTGTAAAGAGCAAAGAGCAGTATAGTGAGGACCCTCAACGACTCTCTGACCTGAGTATAGTTGTTTCCAAAGCACTTTCTGAGTCCCGTGACCCGAGCAAAACTCTCCTAGCAATGGATTCTTTGACAACCTTGTTGCAAAGGAGTGGAGTCAGACCCTCATTCGACTTTCTCCATACTCTAGTTGCCAAGATCCGAAGCTGCAAAGCAAGCTGCGTAACATCCCTCTCAAGGAAAGCATTTCACCCCGCTATCATCGCAGGAATTCAGGACAAGGTAGACGGTGTGATCGAAATGAAAGCCGAGGATACGAAGGACGGGCTCGCCAGGTACATTCGGGTCCCCAAGATGAAGGGTGCACGTCACGTGACCGCGTGGACTCCGTACAACAGAGATCCGGGCCTCGGCCTAATCATGCCCACGAGCAGCGGCTTGCAGAGCTAGAGAACGCTTTCTCTCGGGAACACTTCGATTCCCGTATCGGTAATTCGGTATGGTCGAGGCTGATTGTCAACGGGGGTCTTGCGCATCTTCTCGATCTGGATAACCCTCAATAGCGATTTTCCTACCTGCAACTGTTGTAGCAGAATCACCCCATGCGCTAGATATTCCTCGTAGTCTAGGCTTCTTTCAAATCCGGGTCGCCTTAGTTCTGTCGTGATCAGGCACGTTGCGCCCGTGTCGGCGAGTGCTTCCATCAACTCTACCAGCGCATTGCGTTGAGCAACGACTCCGTCATATTGGAAGACCAGTGTTGTCACGGGATCAACAACGATCCGTTTTGCACCGATTTCCTTTACGCTGGTCTTTATCATCTCGATGAGCGTTGCCATCGAAAATTCCTTCCGCCCTACTGTCAGTTTTCCAACCTTGATTTCGGCTGGAAGATATCTGATTGGGGAAGCTTCTAGAAAGATTAGCTTCTTGTTATTCTCTAGGTCTTCGAAATCCCATCCGAAGTCCAACATCTCTTCGAAAACGTGAACCTTGTTCTCGTCGAGGCTGACGTAGACTCCCGGATCTTCGTAGTCTAGTATCCCATTCACTAGAAATTGCGATGACATAATCGTCTTTCCGGTGCCCGGACCACCGCAGAGAAGGATGATTCTATTCTTGGGCAAGCCGCCAGTAAGCAGCTTATCCAGCCCTGGGATTCCAGTAGGAGTCCTAGAATTGGCCGCTCGATCGGCCGGAGTGTCGGCCATGAATCTTTCCAAGGCTCCCAGCGATGTCACGAAACCATATTCGTTCTGATACGCTAACCTTCGCGAAAAGGGTACATTGAACGCATATCGATGGAGATTCGGTTCGCTTGGCAGAATAGTCTGAGATAGGACAACCAGGCGTCCCTAGGCGTGACATCGAAGGATAGGCTAGCTCTGTACCAGGATCCATCTGTACAGCTACTTCTAAGTAAGTTCGTTAGAGGAGAAATAGTTGAGCTTGTCCCGAGCTTCGATCTAAGTCAGACTGTCAGGTACCCAGAGGTGGAAGAAGTCGTCGAGGGAGACTCAGGAGCCGCGAAACAGTTGGTTGAAAGGCTCTGGGACGTAGGAATTTTCAAGCGCAAGTTTCACGAGAAAATCCTAGTCTGTCCCTCCTGTGTATCCGTGAATGTAAGTAATGACTACGTCTGTCCAAATTGCAATTCCATAGATATTGAACGTAAGACTCTCCTCGAACATACTGTGTGCGGAAACATAGACAGCGTCGACAACTTCCTCGTAGAGGGAGGTCTCCTCTGCCCGAAATGCAACAAAGAGTTGCTAGAGGCAGGAGTTGATTATCAGAAGCTTGGTGCATGGTTTCAGTGTAGTCAATGCGGAAAACGCTCTGACATGCCGAGCCCGATACATAGATGCAGAAATTGTGGCCACATCTTCACAATAAGGGACACAGGATTCGTCAATATCTACGCTTACAGGCTCGGCTCTGAAGCTGAGGAAGAGTTCAAGCGAAGCTATCTAGTTATGAAGCCTATAGGACTGGTCCTGGAGGATTTCCAGTTTAAGGTCGAGATGCCCGGTCAGATAGCTGGGCGGTCTGGGGCGTTGCACAGATTTGACGCAGTTGCGACGAAAGGCGCTTCAGAAGTCGTCGTACTAGATTTCATCGCTAGCGAGAAGCAGATCGACGAAGTAGCAGTTGCTTCAATGTACGCGAAGATTTTCGACGTCGCTCCGACTCAATCGATACTTGTTGCTATGCCGAGGCTTACTGAGAAAGCAAAAAGACTCGCCGGACTCTACAGAATCTCAACAATCGAAGCTGAAAACTCTCAACAGGCGGCTGACCAAATCAGAGACAAGTTTGGTTGGGCAGGCCTTTCGGGAAACGAAGAATCGCTCGGCGACTTGCAGCTGTAACCGTACAGCCTGCACAGTGGTTCCATTATTCCCATCCCTCTGATCAACTTTGCGCCTACAAAGTTGAGTCTGCGTGACACTGAAAGTACGTCCGGTCAAGCTGAGAGATAGCCTCTACCTCTTAATCCCAGTTGACATCGCGCGCTTACTCGGGGTCGCTTCATCATCTGACTTTCAGCTAAGCCTCAACGAGAACCAGGATTCGGTCAAACTAGTCTACGAATTGAAGAAAGACGAAAACCAAACGGTCGATGAAAAGAGAGAATGAAGTAGCCTGAGGTCAATATTCTGATCAGTGTCCTAGACATTCTCGCGCTCACCGCTTCGTGCTCAGCGCTATATTTCATACTTCGAGCAAAGAAAACGTACTTTCTAGATTCAGGGTTCTTTATAGCCCTCGCCAATGGGGGGTTCATCATCTTTCTCGCCGAAAGCACATACGCGCACGCCCTTGAGGTCCCAACATCCCCGCCGCTTGATACCGCACTGATTGCGGTAATGGCAACTTCCATCGGAGTCGCGTCCTATCTCTTACGAAGCGGCGATGAGACGGACCCTCGACGAATCTGGAGACTGAGAAGATTTGTTTCAAAACCGCCGATGCCTTTTCTGATTTTCTTGATGACCGTCGGGGTCTGGACTGCTTCGGGTTTCATCTTCAGTCCTTGGTCGCTAAATCAGACCTCTCTGGGAGGTGTGACGTACTATTACTTCTCATACCAGATCTGGTATATTGCAACGGGTGCCCTCCTGCTGGTCTGCTTCGTCTCCCTGCCAGTTCTCTCCTTTTTCCACCAATCGAAAACCGTTCAAGATAAGAAAGCCTCTCTATCCATGAAAATTATCAGCCTCTGTTGGGCTTGCTTCGGTGTGCTAACACTCTTCCAAATTGCCGCGGGTGGGCTCTTCCTTCCGACGTCCCAGAGCATTGGATCTGTTGCCGACGGTCTTCTCTTTGTGCTGATTGCCTTTGCATTGCGTGAACCAACAATCCTTGGACGGATCGTAACGTCGGGAGAGACTGTCAGTCAGGCCGTGTATTCTAATCCCAGCATTGACACGATAGTGCTGTATAATACCGAATCCGATCGGAGAAACCTAGTCGAGACGTTTGTCAAGGATGGATTGGCAACAGGACAAGATGTAGTTTGTAAGGTAACGAAGGCTGAAGTGCCATTCTACCGCGCAATACTGAAGGGGGCGGGCCTATTGGGCTCCAGCCTAGGGGAGCATTCTGTCATCATCCACCCTTTAGAAACTACCGTACCATCAGGAGAGATCAGTTCGTTGCCTTCATCTGTTTCAGGTGAAAGGAGAGAACTTGTGGATCTGGATGAACTTGACCTAGATCGCTGTCAGGATGTGATTGACAAGATCATGGTTCCAGACTCCCCCCCAAGATCCAAACACGTAGGACGAATCTGGGCTTTGAACGTAGAGGGAGCCCACTCGGGAATACTCGATTTGCTTCAGCGAGTCAACCCGACTGCAAGGGTGATTGACTTGGCGATGCAACAAGATACCTTTTCGAGCACATTCAATGTGAAGCATCAAGATATTCTCGGAAACCGATTGCTGATAGAATATGAGCCGACAAGCGACTACGAAGAACTCGTCCAAAAATTCGTGAGAGAGTTCCAGGCAAACGTCGAAGCGGTCGCCATCTTTACTAGCGCGGGCAGTCCGATCTACCGTCAATTCAGAGACCAGAGAAACATTAGTCTCTTCAGCTTCAGCACAAAGACCTCGAGTCCTGCAAGGGTTTCCGATGAGCAGGTCTTGTTGCCGGAGCGAGATACTTCACTTCTGCTAGATGCAGTGGACAAGCTCCTTCAAGCTCTTTCAAGGAAGAGAATCGGAATAGTGTTCGATGTCTTCACCGATATCATTCTCTCGCAAGGATTTGAGAAAGCCTATGGCGTTCTCTCATCCGTCGTAGAAATGACGGAATCGGAAAATGCTTCAATTCTAGTACTGATCAACTACGATGCACTTGAACCGAGGGTTCTAGGGGCGGTACAAGGTCTGTTTCGATCACAACTGCGCTTTAACTTCGAAGGTCTCAAGGTCATCAAGCTGCAGGGAGGCCGACAAGAAAGGAATTATGACGAGGAGCGTTTATCAGGCGTTCCAGAGCCTTCTGGAGGAATCGTGGCTTGACTACGCGTGCCCAACCCTTCGAACAGCTCCTCTTAGAATGTATTGACGAAGGGCTTTCCGTACTCGGGAATGAGCCACGCGAAGCATTGTATCAGTATCTACTGACGATATGTTCCCTGCCGCGTGAGGAGATTCCAAATCGCGTCGCGGATTTTATGACCGGACTGAGGAAGTCATTGGGTGGCGCCTCGAAAGTTATTGAACGGATAATACTGAGAAAGCTGTTCCAAAAAACCGGGTCCAGTTTCAGAGAAACAATCGACACTGAATTCACAGAGTATGTTGCTGACGCAAAGAGGCGATACGACATGTTGTTGCACAGACACGGAGTCGCGGAGGATTCCACTGACCCAGTGAGATCAAAGAAGGGCCAGATCACCGGTTAGATTGTCTACTAGGTTCGAAGGTGCGGGACCTATTCCGACGCAGGTAACCGTGTCCGGAGGCACTTGAGTGAGACCCCTGTCTCGGACGAGATAGACGGGAAGCCGATTCCTTCTTGCAACATTCTCAAGATTCAACAATGCGTCAAGGTCAGGCACCTTAAGGGCTATCTTTCGCTGACCATTCTCCAGCCATCCCTTCCACCATTGGGGAAAGCGTATGCGCGCTTCTTCGGCAGCGCTCACTGCAGCGTGAGAACACTGGACAGCAATCTTTCCCCGACCAATTTTCAGGTCTAATCGGACTATCAGCACCTGCTTGTATGCGAACTCTTGCGACATTTCCCAGATGTCCCAATTATCACAGTATTTTAACGAAGCTAGTACAGAAGTGAGAAAGACGGGGGTTCCGGAGCTTGGAAGCATTTTCGGCGAAGATATCCGCAATCGTTCACGCAACAGAAGATGTAGATCGGGTTCTTCAAGCATTGAGCCGAGTTTTTCCGGAGGGGGCTCTTCCTTCTAAGGCGGAAACACGAAGGTTCCATGGACATTACGGTAACGAGATTCGAATGGTTGAACTGTCCATTCGCGGAGCACCCGCTAGGTCATTCTTGGCCCATCTGTGGAAGAGCCTGCCGAGTCTTGATCGCGCATCAATTCTCGGCGCATTGAGCAATCACCTTGACCAAAGTGGCGGGCTACACTTGCGCTTGGACAAAGGAGAAGCCCTCCGCGGCATACTCAGGATGAAGGATCAAGACCCGGTCAAGATCCAATTATCGTTTCTGAGGAGAATCAAGTCGAATCTGGAACCTGAGCAAGAAATCAAACAACTCTTAGATTCTCTCGAAAACGGTTTGGGAGACCCGACCGACCAATGAGGGCTGTTAGGCTAGACGATATTACATAGTCCTTGACAGTTCTCTTGGGGAATGAGGACGCCAGTCCCAGCATGACCTCTCCACGGGATGATATTCTCTGCGACGGGCCGACCCCGCGTTTGGATCACTGGAGAAACGGATCGTGGGAAAGGTTTTAGTACGCACCTACGGGCTCGCTTCTTCGAAATCTATCTAGGTGTAAAATTTGTCGATGTTTGCCGTGCCCGGCGCATACGATCGGGCCATTACTGTGTTCTCCCCTGACGGGAGACTCTTCCAGGTTGAATACGCAAGCGAGACCGTTAAGCGAGGCGCAACCGTTCTTGGAATCGCCTCACCAGAGGGAGTCGTTCTCGCAGCAGAGGAGAGAGCCGGATCTAAACTTCAAGACTTATCCTTCATGTGGAAGATATTCCAAATTGACGAGCATGTCGGAACTGCTGTCGCTGGTCTGAGCTGCGACGCTCACATTCTAGTCGATCAAGCCAGAATCTATGCCCAGAGCAACAAGCTAATGTACGACGAACCCATCGACATTGAAATCCTGACACGACGAATCGGAGAGATCAAACAGCTCTACACTCAGCATGCGGGAGTAAGACCCTTCGGCATCTCAATGCTCTTCGGAGGAGTTGACAAGAAAGGCAGCAGACTATTCTGGACAGATCCCAGCGGTGCATTCTTCGCCTATCGGGCTTGGGCGATAGGGGCTGGCGGTGACGCTGCAAACGAGATTCTTGAAGCTGAATATCGGGATAATCTCACGATGGACGAAGCCCTTTTGCTAGGAATGAAGTGCATGACGAAGGTGTTGGAAGGCAAGGCTGAACCTCAAAAGATTCGGGTTGCAATTATTCCACGGGAAACTGGAAAGTTCCAGAAACTCCCCGTTGAAGAGGTTGACAAGTACCTTCGAAGGATGGATGCTAGCAAAAAGGCTCCGGCTGGCAAATGAGTGACAAGTACACAACCGCTCGCCTAACAAAAGGACAAGACCACTTCGAGATACTGGTAAAACCCCAACCAGCATTAGACTACAAGCTTGGAAAACAAGTGCCTATCTCCCAAGTGCTTCTAATCGAGGAAATATACTCAGACTCAAGCAAAGGCACTAGGGCTTCTGAAGAGAAGCTTCAGAAATACTTCGGTTCAACCGACCCGCAAATAATCGCCGAGGAGGTAATGAAGAGCGGCGAACTTCAGCTCACAACAGAACAGCGCCGACAGCTCATAGAGGAAAAGAGACGACAGATCGTGACCATAATCACCCGCAACGCCATCGACCCCCGGACCGGAACTCCCCATCCACCCTTGAGAATCGAACAGGCAATGGGCCAGGTACGTCTCTCTATAGATCCATACAAGAGCGCTGAAGAACAGGCGAAGTTGGTTATAGAAGAGTTGAGACCTATTCTTCCGATAAAGCTGGAGCAGATGCGCATTGCGGTCAAGGTCTTTCCCGAGCATGCCGCGAGAGCATACAACACGTTCAAGAGCTTCGGCACCGTAAGTCGTGAGGAATGGCAGTCGGACGGATCTCTGATGGCAGTTATTGAAATGCCAGCCGGAATGTACGGTTCATTCATCGACAGAGTGGGAAAGCTGACGCAGGGAACTATTCAGACAAAGGTATTGACTTAGAGGCTTGCAAGAAGATTGGTTATAGTAGCAGAACCAAAACAGGTAGTAGCCCCGGGAGAGCTTCTTGCAGAAGGCGATCATCTCCTAGGCGACAACGCTTACAAAATCGGGACCCAGATTTACTCGGCTTGCATTGGGATCCTCGAAATCGACGGTAACAGGGTCTTCGTTGTCCCGTTAAAGGGCGGCTACTTTCCACGCGCTGGCGATCTTGTTGGCGGTCGAATAGTCGACATCGGATTATCAGGATGGTCGGTAGATATTCGCGCACCTTACGAAGCAATGCTGCCTGCCTCTGAGACGCCTGGTCCAAGAGGGCCCAGGCGACGAGATCTCTCCTCTAGCTTTGAAGTTGGAGATATGGTATTAGCAGAAGTGCTGGATTTTGACAGAACCAGAGACCCCCTCCTAACCGCAAAGGGTCCTGGACTGGGAAAAGTATCAACTGGCCGGGTTGTCGAGATAAGTGCCGCTAAGATTCCACGGCTAATTGGAAGAAAAGGCTCCATGATTAGCATGCTTAAGCAGGAGACCCGATGCCAGATTACCGTAGGGCAGAACGGCGTCGTGCTCGTCTGGGGCAAGTCCCCGGAGGACGAGAGAGTGGCCGTAGAAGGCATATACATGGTTGAACGTGAGGCACATACAAGAGGACTGACCGATCGGATAAGGGAAATGATATCGAAATCTAGGATGGTTGAACAAGTTGCCGGAACCCAAACAGCCTGAAAAACTGATCGACGAGAAAGGATTGCGGATCGATGGCCGCCGCTTAGACCAATTACGGCCTTTGAAGCTGGAGGTCGGCCTCCTCGACAAGGCAGACGGCTCCGCCTATATAGAACAGGGAAAGAACAAGATCCTTGTCGCAGTATATGGGCCGAGGGAAGCTCATCCCAAACACATCGCCATGCCAGAGAGAGCCGTCATAAGATGCAGGTACCACATGGCGCCATTCTCAGTTGACGAGAGAAAGTCACCCGCACCCTCCAGACGCGAGATGGAACTCTCAAAAGTCATCCGAGAATCCCTCGAACCAGTCGTCCTAACCGACCTCTACCCTCGAACCACGATAGATGTTTTCATCGAAGTACTCCAGTCTGACGGTGGATCGCGCTGCGCAGGGATCACAGCAGCCTCACTCGCACTTGCTGATGCAGGAATCCCGATGAAGGAATTGGTTGCGGCTTGTGCAGTAGGAAAGATTCAAGGAAAGATGGCGCTTGACTTGTCTGACGCAGAAGACAAGTACGGGGACGCAGATCTACCAGTTGCCCTCGTACCCAACATGGGGCTCGTGACGCTTCTACAAATGGATGGCAATCTTACCACCGCGGAGTTTGAGCAGGGGCTGTCTATGGCCATGGAAGCTTGCAAGACAATACACACCATGCAGAGAGAGACTCTCAAGAAGAAATACGCGACCATCAAGGATACAGTTGAGGAGAGAGAGGAACCGGAGATAGTCGCATAATGTCAGCAACCCCCCAACTTCCACCAGTGGCGAAACTGGAACAGAAGACCGTAGTGGATCTAGTTACCAAGGGCAAACGGATTGACGAGAGAGGCCTGGAAAGCTATAGACCAATCCAGATCCAGGTAGGGCTCATCGAAAAAGCGAATGGTTCCGCCCAAGTCTTCCTAGGCAAGTCAAAGGTTCTGGCCGGAATAAAAGTCGAAATCGGCGAACCCTTCCCAGACACTCCAGAAGAAGGGGTCTTGACAGTGAACGCAGAACTAGTCCCGCTCGCGTCGCCATCCTTCGAGATGGGCCCGCCCAGCGAAGCGGCGATTGAACTCTCAAGGGTCGTTGACAGGGGAATAAGAGAGTCCAAGGCTATCGATCTGAAATCCCTCGTCATCCAGAAAGGAAAGAAGGTCCAAGTTGTCTACGTTGACGTCTACGTCCTCGACCACGACGGCAATCTGATTGATGCAGCATCCATGGCCGCCCTAGCGGCACTCGCCAATTCAAAGGTCGCCAAGATGGAAGTGAAGGGCGATGAAGTGATCGAAAAGGGCGGACATCATCAGCTACCCCTCAACAATCATCCAGTCGCGGTTACGTTCGCGAAGATCGACAAGACAATCGTCGTAGATCCGTCACTGGAAGAGGAGCAGGTGATGAACGCCAGATTGACGGTGACGATAGACAAGAACGGCCACCTGTGCGCTATGCAGAAAGGAGGGCTCTATGGCTTTACCCCGGACGAATTGAAAAAAGCGGTCCACCTGGCGGTTGCAAAGGCAGCAGAGAACCGGGCCAAGATACTGGCCGCGGCGAAAGGCTGATGACTCGCAAGACTGGCTTAGCAGGCGGTTTCGGCGCACGGTATGGCACGGTTACTCGACGACGGTACATTGCAATAGTGACTGGTCTACGTTCGAAACACGAGTGTCCGAGGTGTATGTTCAGGACAGTCAAGAGGTGGAGCGTAGGAGTCTGGCACTGCAGAAAATGCGGATTCAAGTTCGCGGGCGGCGCCTACGCCCCGACGACGAAGCTTGGAGAAATAGCCGCGCGAGCTACACGAGGACTGATGAGTCCTTCCACCTTGTCAACAGAGCTCGACAGTCTTAGAGGCGGCGCCCGAGTTGCCCCATCGATGGTCGTCACGATAAAGAAGCCAAGAGCGAGGAGAAGGAAGGCTCCAGCTGAGCCTGCTGAGAAAGTTGAGGCAAAGAGCGAACAGGAAGCCCAGGGAGAGGCAGAGACTCCCGCGGAAGAATAGACACGAGAACGCTTCCTCAGAGATAACGATAGAAATCAGTCTACGATCATCGAAAGTCGCCGAGACCGTTTACAGGTCTCTCCTACCTGAGACAAAGCAACCATCAGGATTCAGATCGCATGTTTCCGTGAAACGGAGAGGCAGAACTCTAGAATTGCAGATCTTCGCAGACGATATCGTCGCGTTGCGAGCGGCGTCAAACACGTTTCTCCGATTCGTCGCCGTGGCAGTGAAGACTGTGAATGTTGTCGCACCCTTTTATAGGAACGCAAACGCTGAATGATTTCAAGATCATCAGGTAGTACTTTTGACCGAAGAAGTTGAGCTTCCACCACAGTTACAAGAACAACTCGGCAGACTGCAACAACTACAGCAGACATTGCAAGCAGTAATGGCCCAGAAACAACAGTTGGAGATCGAAGCCTCAGAAACAGACAAAGCCATTTCGGAACTCGATAAGGTCACAGACCAGACGCCCGTCTACAAGAGCGTCGGAAGCCTCCTGGTCAAGTCGGATCGACAGACACTCTTGACAGAGCTGAAAGAGAGAAAAGAGCTGCTGGGAACCAGGATTACAGTGCTTGGTCGGCAGGAAGAGAGAACCAAGGAAAGAATCAAGGAGCTTCAAGAGAAGCTGCAGGAGAAGCTCAGACCATCGAGTTCGGTAAACTGAGAGATAATCCTCTGAAGTCTACCCAGTCCGAAGAGACCAGCTGGGCTTCGAATCTCCGGTCGCTCCTCTCCCGAGTCAGTTCATCTAACGTCATTGCCATACTCTGTCACCAGAATGCAGATCCTGACGCTACATGTTCCGCGTTTGCGCTTCAAACGCTGGTGAGGACTCTCTCACCGGCGACCTCGACAAAGATTGTCTGCCCAGAAGGAGTCAGCTCCTCAACAAAACAACTACTCGAAAACTTGGGAATAGCCACACCCGATGGAATTCTCCCCGCAGGCATGGACGCGGCCATACTAGTTGACACAAACACACCGGACCAGCTAGGAAAGATCGGAGAGAAGATCCTGCAAGGCGAGATACCAATAATTGTAATTGATCACCATCATCCACACCCCGACACCACAAAGATTGCCTCGCTAATGATCGTAGATGAGTCTGCGGCAGCAGCCGCCGAGGTAGTATACCAACTCATTCGTGCGTCCAAGACCGATCTTGGTATGGTGGAAGCACGGGCACTGCTTGCCGCGATATTCGTCGAGACTAAACACTTCTTGCTGGCGAGAGAATCGACCTTCAACGTAGCCGCTGGGCTAGTTAAGGCAGGGGCGGACCCGAGACGTCTATCAGAAATTCTTTCAACTCCGATGAGCAGATCCGAACGTGTCGCTCGTCTCAAAGCCGCAGGACGATCCCAAATAGTATTGATGGGCAACTGGATCGTCGCTACATCCGACTTGGGATCTTACCAATCATCAGCAGCACGAGCTTTACTATCGCTTGGAGCTCACGTCGCTTTTGTTGCGGGGGAGTCCAAGGACAAAGTTCGTGTAAACATGAGAGCCACGGAGGATTTTTACAACAAGACAGGAGTCCACCTGGCGAGAGACCTCTCGATCCCCATCGGGAAGAAGCTGGGAGGAGTTGGAGGCGGCCATCCTACTGCAGCCGGGTTATCGGTTCCGGGACAGGTGCAGGATATCTTGAAGATCTGTGTTGATATTCTTAGAGAATCGGCTGGGCCATTCCAGACCTAATATAGCACGCTGGCATGATTCTTCCAAGATAGAGTAGTAACCCGAAAGTGAGTAGGTCGTGGCCCATGCTCCAAGAGA
>Ga0209801_1001825_pt1 | contig 12851 bp, 13 predicted proteins | sample GraSoiAngelo_127_FD_185884 | JGI IMG/M metagenome (GOLD analysis project Ga0209801, IMG submission 185884) | Grasslands soil microbial communities from the Angelo Coastal Reserve, California, USA - 14_0927_09_40cm (SPAdes) (version 2) | ecosystem: Environmental > Terrestrial > Soil > Grasslands ... | reverse complement strand
AAGGCGGGCGTGACCACGACCTCCGCCGACAGCCTGCTGCTCGTGTACGTCGGGATGAACGCGATGGTCAAGCCCCTCGACAACGTCAAGGTGCGTGAGGCGCTCCGTACCGCCGTGGACTACGACGGGATCATCAAGGACCTCCTCAAGGGGAACGGTTCGAAGGTGCAGGGCATCGTCCCGAAGGGACTCGCCGGGTACAACGACTCCGCGCCGTTCCAGGCGGACGTGAGCAAGGCCAAGGACCTGCTCCAACAAGCGGGGCAGACGAGCGTGACGCTGGACTTCCTCGTGCCGACCGGCCAGGCGCCGGGCGGCGCCGCCTGGAGCGACATCGCCGCCAAGCTGAAGTCCGACTGGGCCAAGATCGGCGTGACAGTCAACATCAAGCAGACCACGACCGCCGATCTCCTCGGGACGTACCGCGCGCAGAAGGGCCAGCTCGTGATGATCAACTGGGGCCCCGACTACCCCGACCCCGGCGCGAACGTCAACCCGTTCACCGACTACAAGGCGAAGTCCATCGCGTACCGCAACGGATGGGATGACGCGACAATCGCCCAGAAGGCGCACGACGCCGAGCTCACCGCGGACCCGGCGAAGCGAGTGGCCGCGTACAAGGACATCGGCGACTACGTCCTCCACAACGGTCCCTACGTCGTCCTCTATCAGCCGAAGGAGCTTTTCGGTCTTCGCTCGAACGTGAAGGGCTTCAACTGGAGCTCGATCGGCTGGGCGGAACTCGCGTCAGTGACGAAGTAGCCACAAGGGCGCCATGCGGTTCCTCGGGTTCCTGACCCGGAGGATCGTCGGGATCGCGGCGGTGATGGTCGGCGTTTCGATCATCACCTTCGCGATCTCACACATCATCCCGGCCGATCCCATCGCCGCGGCGCTCGGCGACCACGCGACCGATCAGCAGATCGAGGCCTTCCGATCGGAGTACCACCTCGACCGACCGCTGCCTGAGCAGTACCTGACCTATGTCGTCGGGCTGGCGCACGGCGACCTTGGTCGGAGCATCCGAACGCGCCGGCCGGTGGCCGACGATCTCTTCGACTCGTTCCCGGCCACGATCGAGCTTTCACTGGCGGCACTCATCGTCGCGATCGTCGTGGGGATCCCAGCCGGCGTCTGGTCGGCCATCTCACGCGGCCGCCTTCCCGACCATTTCGTGAGGCTGGTCTCCCTCGTCGGCGGCTCCATCCCGGTGTTCTGGCTCGGTCTCATCGTGATCGGGCTCTTCTACTACAAGCTCGGCTGGTTTCCGGGCGGCGGTCGAATCGACAACTTTGTCACGCCGCCGCCCACGCGAACCGGCCTCTACGTCCTCGACAGCCTGCTCGCCGGCGACTTCGAGGCGCTGCGGAGCAGCGTTCTCCATCTGGTCCTGCCTGCGCTCACGCTCGGCTACTTCTCGACGGCGGTGATCGCGCGAATGACGCGCTCGAGCATGCTGGAGGTCCTCGGACAGGACTACATGCGGACCGCCCGCGCGAAAGGACTCCAGGAGCGGCTCGTTGTCCTGCGCCACGGACTTCGTAACGCCCTCATCCCGACTGTGACCATCCTCGGTCTGACCTTCGGCAGCCTTCTTTCGGGCGCGGTGCTGACCGAGACCATCTTCAGCTGGCCGGGCCTTGGGCGTTATGCGACCGCGGCGGCCATCGCGCTGGATTTTCCGGCGGTCCTTGGTGTCACTCTGCTGGCCGCGATCGTGTACCCGGTCGCCAACCTCGTTGTGGACATCGCCTACTTCTGGCTCGACCCTCGGACGCAGCATGGCTAGCACGATCGCGCTCCCGGTCCGCGGTCTGAGGCTCGCCGCGCGTGCGCCCATCCTCGCCAATCCGCTGAACGTCGTGGCGCTCGCGCTGATCGCCGTGTTCGCGTTCTGCGCGCTCTTCGCTCCGGTGATCGCGCCGTACGACCCGCTCCTGCAGGACCTCGGCTCCCGTTTGATGCCGCCCTCGGCGGCGCATTGGCTCGGGACCGACTCGCTCGGCCGCGACATCGCGAGTCGGATCCTTTACGGGGCGCGCATTTCGCTGATCATCGGAGTGGTCGTCGTGGCATCGGCCGGGGTCTTCGGCACGGTCGTCGGCATGGTCGCGGGATACGCCGGTGGCCTCGTTGACGAAGCGCTCATGCGTCTGACCGAAGTCTTTCTGGCGTTCCCGGCCCTCATCCTGGCCATGGCGATCGCCGGGGCGCTCGGGCCAAGCCTCTCAAACGCCATCATCGCGATCGCCGCCGTGACCTGGGCGGTCTATGCACGCCTGACGCGTGGGCAGATCCTGTCGCTTCGGCGCCGGGAGTTCGTGGAGGCCGCGAGGGCAATCGGCGCGTCGTGGGTGCGAATCCTCTGGCACCACCTCCTTCCGAACGTCCTCGCTCCGCTGATGATCCAGGCAAGCTTCGACCTGGGCTCGGCGATCATCGCGGCGGCCGGACTCAGCTTCATCGGCTTTGGCGCGCAGCCGCCGACCCCGGAGTGGGGCGTGATGATCAGCGAGGGACGGAACTACATCAACACGCAGCCCTGGCTCTCGCTTTTTCCAGGGCTGGCGATCCTGCTCGCGGTGGGATCGTTCAACCTTCTCGGTGACGGTCTTCGCGATGCGTTCGATCCCCGTCTCAGTCGAGCGGAACGCTAGCCGCGCCAGAGCCCGGAGCAGTAGCACGCTTGTCTGGTGAGCTAGCAAGATGACGCAACGCCTATTGCTTACTCACGTTCCGCGATGGGAAGATGCAGCGGTTGCTTCGTCGCTCGGTTCTCGTACTCGTGATTTTTCTCATCAGCGCGACCGGACAGAGTGACCTCGCGCCCCAAGACACCCCGCCGGCCGACGCGACGGTCGTGCCTCTCCTCGACCTAGCCGCGATGCCCGAATCTGCGATCCCGGTGGCCCGAGCGGCGGTGACGTCGCGCTCGGGAACGGCGATGCGGTTCCCGTTCGATCCCCAGCCCGAATACATCACCAGTCCGACGAACTACTGGGCCGGCCGCGACGGCGCGTCGATCGAGTACATCGTCATCCACTACACCGACATCAGCTATGCACGCACCCTGCACGCCTTCGACACCCTCGCGTCCAATGTGAGCGCGCACTACGTCATCCGCGGCGATGGGCACATCGCGCAGATCGTCGCCGAGGGTGACACGGCATGGCATTCCGGCAATGCCTGGTACAACCGGCACTCGATCGGGATCGAGTTCGAACTGGACCACGTGACCAACCCGGCCTTCACCACCGAGCAGTACTACGCCGGAGCCGCGCTGGCGTGCGCGATCTCCGGCCGCCAGGGCATACCGCTCGATCGCGAGCACGTCATCGGGCACAACGAGGTACCCGGCACCACCCACACCGATCCTGGGCCCACCTGGGATTGGCCGCACTTCATGTGGCTGGCGAGCCTCTGCGCGCCGCCGACGGACGCGACGGTCCACGCGAGCTTTGTCTCGGAGTCGCCCTATCCGGAGATCAGCACTGACGACAAGGCGCTCGTGTCGGTAGTCCTTCGCAACACCGGGTCCACCGCCTGGCGCAAGGGCACCGATCAAGAGGCGCGCCTTGGGATCCCTGATAACTCGCGGGCTCTCGCGTTCCTCGCCGACGGCTGGCCCGCGCCGGAGCGCCCGGCCGTTCAGGAGGAGGACATCGTCCCGCCCGGCGGGACCGCCACGTTCTCGTTCCGAGTGAAGGGAACGCTGCCCGGCACCTTCGTGGTGCCACTCCGCGGAGTCGTCGACGGTGGCGCGTGGATGGACGATCTTGGGATGTTCACGGTCGTGACCGTCCGCTAACTAGGACTTGCTCGCGGTAGAGATCGCGGAGCGCTCCGATCTCGCCACCGTGATGGAGATCGTGGCTGATCATCGTCCAGAAGATCTGCTGCGTTGGCCAGCGCTCGCCCCAATTGGTCAGGACCTCTCGGCCGAGGCCCGTGTCGTCGAGGCCGTCGAGGTCGCGCATGAGCATCTGGTGGCCCGACTCGAGCTGAGCGATCGCCGTCGCTGCGGTGTGCGCCGAGTCGATCTCCGGGAAGGTGAGCTTTGCGTCGCCGAACGCGTACTCGTGATACATGACCTTGCACTCAGCCACGTGCACGAGACGCCACCCGATCGTCGTAAGCGGCGCGGGGTCCGGATGCGGAGGCTCGGGGTAGTCGACCGCCCACCGGCCATCATCGCGGCGGCGTACGGTCCAGCAGCCCGGAACCGGCTCCCAGAAAAACTCGGCGTCTGAAAGACCGTCGATGCGCTGGCGGAGAGCGTCGTACGCCTCCTGCAGCTCGAAGCGGAAGAGCGCCACAGCGGCGCGCGCCACGCCCGAACGATAGGGCGGGCCCGAAGTTCTTAGCGAACTGTTAGCGGACGCTTGCCGCAGGCTCAGGTGTCCCTTCTAGAGTCGACGGACAAACCCGGAGGAGCAGACATTGTGACTATGCCCGCACGTGCTCGTTACATCGTGGCCGTTATCGGCGCCCTGATGGTCGCCGCGTGCGGTGGCTCGGCGACCGTCTCTGTCGCCAGTGCGACGCCGACCGCGACCCCCACCGATTCGGCGACGGCCGCGGCCGCATCGGGTGCGGCGTGGACGGTCACCGACAAGTCAAAGGCGACGATCCGCGTCCGCGAGCAGCTCGTGGGCGTGAGCCTGCCGTCGGACGCGGTCCTGACCGCGACCGGAGCGAAGGGCTCGTTCACGCTGAACGCGGACGGAACGTTCGCGTCAGGATCCAAGATCACCTTCGATCTTGTGACCCTCGCGAGCGACGAGCGAGACCGCGACAACTTCATCAAGAACGACACGCTTCAGGTACGTCAGTTCCCCACCGCGGAGTTCGTTCCCACGAAGACGAGCGGACTCACAGTGCCGCTCGCGACGAGCGGAACGTTCACGTTCACGCTGACCGGGAACATGACGATCAAAGGCAAGACGAAAGAGGTCACCTTCGACGTGACCGCTAAGCGTGACGGCAGCGATCTCACCGCGACGGCGACGGCGAATCCCAGCTGGAAGTTCGGTGACTTCAGAATGACAGCGCCGTCCGTCCCGTTCCGCGTGCTCAGCGTGACCGATGAGATCCGCGCCGCCATCGATATCGTCGCAACGGGACCAAAGGGGTAAGACCCGCCGGCGAACCTAGCCCGATTGGCGACCTCGGGGTATCAACTTGGCGTACCGCTCGGTACCGAAATGTGTCGTCCCCCGTGCGGCGGTATTGCCGGAGCCATTCGCGCCGTTAGCTTCGACGAGTGGGATCGCGCATTTTCTCGCCGCTCGTCGTCGCGGCGATCGTGTTCAGCTCGCTGGCCGTTTGGCCGGCGACACGCGCATTCGCGGCGCCGACTTCGAGTGCGCCTGCCGCGGCGACCTGCGTGAGCAGCGTCGGTCCCGGGATACCGCACCCCGCGGGTCTTCCCGCGGGCGTATCGGGGTTCCACGCGCAGTGGTACGGACAGAGCGGATATCCCACGCTTTGCCCGGGCGAACGCTCGACCGCGACCGTCGCGTACTACAACTCCGGCTCGCTGGGCTGGGTGCGCGGGCGCATGGGCGAGGTCGCCTACCTCGGCACGTGGGGGCCTGAGCCGGGTCAGGATCGCGTCACGCCACTCGGCGGTGACGGCGCAGCGGGCTCGCCCGCGACGGGATGGCCTCGCTACAACCGCATCGCGATGCAGCCGGCCGATTACGTCGGGCCAGGCATGGTCTCGTGGTTCCAGTTCACCATCCAGGCGCCGGCGACCGCCGGGTACTACCGCCTCTATCTCCGTCCGCTCATCGAAGGCGCGACCTGGCTCGAAGACTTCGGGGTCTTCTGGCTCGTCACAGTCCTCAATCCCGACGGCACGCGGCCCGCGCCACCGGAGACCGGTCTTGGCTACAACTACCAGAGCGTGTCGACCGTCCGTGGCACCTTCAACGTCCACCTCATCAAGGAGCGGCTCTCGGCCGTCACCGTGAAGACCCTCACCGCGAACGCGACGGATTGCTCGAACAGCTGCCCGGCGAAGCCGCTCGACCAGTACGCGAGCGAGAACGGCGCGTATGCCGGAATGAACGGGACGTATCTCTGCCCGCCCGACTACGCCCAGTGCGCCGGCAAGGTGAACTCGTACGACTACGCCGTCTACAACAGCAATCTCCGCCGCTGGATCAACTACAGCGCGCTCAATGCCCAGAACGGTGGGCTGTTCTTCGATGGCGCGGGCACGAGCGTGTACCGACGGACATACGTGTACTACCAGAACCAGACCCCGATCACCGCCGCTATCACGAACTTCCCGCTGCTCGTTCAGAACGGGTCGGTGATCGACTCCACCTCTGAGCAGAACGGGTCGCAACTGCTGAAAGGCACGAAGGGCGCGATCGGCGTCGACGGCACCTACATCTATCTCGCGATCGTCACCAACGCGACGGTGACGGACTCCGCGTACGTGATGCAGGCGCTCGGCGCCCGCGATGCGCTCAACCTCGACGGCGGTGGCACCGCGGCGATGTGGATCGGCGGCTCCTACAAGGTCGGTCCCGGCCGGCTCCTTCCGAACGCGATCGTCCTCACCAAGCCCTAGCGGCTAATTCGCCGCGCGGAGCTCGAAGCTCAGACGGCGCACGAGCGAGCTGTCGATCTCGAAATTCCAGGTGGTGTAGTTCGCGAAGATCCCTGGCGCGCGCGTGAGCGTCGTGATCTTCACGTTTTTTCCGTCGACCAGCTCGTCGCGCGGTGTCTGCACCAGCTCGAGCGGCGCCATCCGGATCATCTGCCGGACACCCTCCTTGCCCTGAAAGGGCTCAGGGAGCCCGGGCAGCGTGACCTCGACATCCTCGGCGCAGAGTGCAGCGGCCGCATCGGCGTTGCGATCCTGCACCGCCTGAACAAACGACCGCGCAACGTCGAGAGTAGAGTCCATGCGACACAAAGCGTAGACAAAGGGGAGGCGGTCGTGGCATATCCGGTCACGCACTTCGAGATCAACGCGCAGGACGCTGCGGCGACGCAGAAGTTCTACAAGGACCTCTTCGGGTGGGGTATCGATACCAACAATCCGCAGAGCTACGGAATGATCGACACCAAGACCAAGGGCACGGGCATCAATGGCGGCATCGGCGCGAGCCAGGACGGGCGGAGCTTCGTGACCTTCTATGTCGAGACGGACGATCCCGGTTCTCTGCTCGACAAAGCCGAGCGTCTCGGGGGCCGCAGAGTGATGGAGCCGATGGACGCGGGCCAGGGGCTCATCTACGCGCTCTTCGCCGATCCTGAAGGCAACGTCATCGGTCTCGCGAAGATGGCGCAGGCGCAGCGACAGCAGGAGCAGCGGCAGCAAGAGCAAAAGACCCGCTCGCGCTCGAACGGAAACGGGAGCGCGCCAAAGTCCCGTGCGAAGGCCGCCTCCGCTAAGGCTTCCCCGAAGCGCGCGCCGACGCGCAAGCGGACGACCGCAAAGAAGAAGAGCACGGCCTCACGGAGTCGGCGCTCGAGAGGTTGACCGACTCACAAGCGGAGAACTAGCCTTACGCCGCTTTTCGAGACGGGGAGTTTGTCGCGGCGTCGTCCGCGGATGGCGCCGGGATATGGGGAGGCGCGCCAAATGCTCGGTGCCCATACGGTCACGCTCAGTGTCAACGGGACGAGCTACACCCGCGAGATCGAACCGACCCTGCTACTTGTCGAGTTCCTGCGCGAGACTCTCAACCTCACCGGCACGCATGTCGGTTGCGACACGAGCCAGTGCGGCGCCTGTACCGTTCTCGTCGACGGCCGTGCGACAAAGGCCTGCACGATCCTCGCCGTCCAGACCGATGGCGCGCAGGTCCTCACGGTCGAGGGTCTCGCCAAGAACGGCGAGCTTCACCCGATCCAGCGGGCCTTCGCGAAAGAGCACGGACTCCAATGCGGATTCTGCACGCCGGGTCTCATGATCACCGCCGTCGATTTCCTCGAGCGGAACGCGTCACCGACCGACGCTGAGATCCGTCACGCGATCGAAGGCAACCTCTGCCGCTGCACCGGCTATCACAACATCGTGAACGCGATCCGTTCCGCATCCGCGGAGATGCGGCAAACGGCCGGCGCCCGACCCAAGGTCGCCGCGGAGGTGACTCGATGACCGCTACAGCAAATCCCACCTACATCGGCTCGCGTGTTGCGCGCAAAGAGGACCCTCGGCTCATCACAGGTGAGGGGACCTTCACCGACGACGTGATGCTCCAGGGCATGGCGTACCTCACCCTGGTTCGGAGCCCGCACGCTCACGCCCGGATCCGCCGGATCGACACGGAGGCCGCGAAGAAAGAACCAGGCGTGGTCGCTGTTCTGACGGGGAAAGACCTCGAGGCGACCGGCATGCTGCCGGTGTTCATTAGCGTTCCGAGCATGAACGGGTCGAAGCACATGCCGATCGCGACCGACAAGGCACGCTACGCGGGCGATGCCGTCGCGGCGGTCGTTGCCAACTCGCGCGATGCGGCGAAACGCGCGGCGGACCTGATCGCGGTCGACTACGAGCCCCTTCCGGTCGTGGTCGACGCGTCAAAAGCCCTCGAACCTGGCGCTCCGATCGTTCATGAGGAGCTCGGCTCGAACTTGGTCTTCACGTATCCGGTCAAAGGCGGCGACATCGACAAGGCCTTCAAGGATGCCGAGGTCAGGGTCAGCCAGCGAATCGTCAACCAGCGCCTCATCCCGAATGCGATGGAGCCGCGCGCGGTCACCGCGAAGTTCGAGGCCGGCGAGCTCACGCTCTGGAGCACCACGCAGATCCCGCACTTCGTGCAGCTCATCGTCGCGCTCAACCTGGGCCTGGGACAGAACAAAGTCCGCGTGATCGCCCCGGAGGTCGGCGGCGGCTTCGGCAGCAAGCTGCAGGTGTACGCCGAGGAGCTCCTCGTCGGTCACCTCGCGAAAACGCTCGGGCGACCGGTGAAGTGGACGGAGGAGCGGCGCGAGGGGTACCTCGCGACGATCCATGGCCGCGACCACGTGTCAGATGTCGAGCTCGCGGCGAAGAAGGACGGCACGATACTTGGTCTCCGCGTGCGGACCGTAGCCAACGTCGGCGCTTATTTACAGGCGTTCGCGCCAGGTATTCCGACCATCCTCCATGTCTTCATCGTGCCGGGCCCGTACCGCATACCGGCGTTCGACTACGAGATGCGCGGCGCGTACACCAACACCACCCCGGTCGACGCGTACCGGGGCGCAGGCCGGCCCGAGGCCGCGTTGCTGGTCGAACGCATCATGGACCGGCTCGCCGACGAGATCGGTATGGACCCCGCCGAGGTCCGACGCAAGAACTTCATTCCGTCCGACGCGTTCCCGTTCAACACCATCAGCGGGATCACCTACGACAGCGGCGATTACGCACCCGCGCTCGACCGCGCGCTTGCGATGGCCGATTACAAGGGCTTCGAGAAGCGCCGCGCCGAGGCAAAGGCGCGCGGCAACTATCGCGGCATCGGCATCTCGAGCTACGTCGAGATCTGCGGGCTTGCCCCGTCGAAGGCCAACGCGGCGCTGGGCGTGGGCTGGGGTGGCTACGAAAGCGCCCGCATCCGCGTGCACGCGACCGGCGCCGTCCAGGTGTTCACCGGAACATCTCCGCACGGGCAGGGCCACGAGACCTCCTGGGCGCAGATCGCGGCCGACGCGCTCGGTGTGAGCCCGAACGACATCGAGGTGCGTCACGGGGACACGTTCGAATCGCCGGGCATGGGCGTCGGAACGTTCGGCAGCCGAAGCCTGGCCGTGGGCGGCATCGCCGTCCATAAGGCTGCCGAGAAGGTCCGCGAGAAGGTCGTGCAGATCGGCGCGCACCTTCTCGAAGCATCACCTGCTGACGTCGTCGTCGAGGGCGGCAAGGTCTTCGTGAAAGGCGTCCCGGAGAAGGCCAAGAGCTTCGGCGACATCTCGATGGCGGCGTACCTCGCCAACAACCTGCCGGAGGGGATGGAGCCGGGGCTCGAGGCGACGGTCTACTACGACCCGCCGAACTTCACGTTCCCGTTCGGCACGCACATCGCCGAGGTGGAGATCGATGGCGAGACGGGTGCCGTCCAGATCGTCAAGTACTCGGCGTGCGACGACTGCGGACGGCAGATCAACCCGATGATCGTCGAGGGCCAGCTCCACGGCGGCATCACCCAGGGCATCGGCCAGGCACTGTACGAGGGCGCCGTCTACGACAACGACGGCCAACTCCTGTCCGGAAGCATGATGGAGTACCACGTCCCATCGGCCGAGGATGTGCCCGCGTTCGATCTGGACAACACCGTGACTCTCACGAACACCAACCCGCTCGGCGTCAAGGGCATCGGCGAGGCGGGCACGATCGGTTCGACGCCCGCAGCCGTCAACGCGGTGATCGACGCGCTCTCACCGCTCGGAATCAAACACATCGACATGCCGCTCGGGTCCGAGAAGATCTGGCGGGCGATGCGCGCCGCCGGAGAGGGACGGCGATGATCACCCATCCGTTCACCTATCAAGCACCGTCGACGATCGAGGAGGCCGTCCGAGAGCTCGGCCGGAACGGCGAGTCGAAGGTCATCGCCGGGGGCCACAGCCTCCTGCCACTCATGAAGCTCGGGCTCGCGCAGCCCGAAGCGCTCATCGATCTGCGTCGCATCGCCTCCCTCCGCGAGATCCGCATCGAGGACGACGGCATCATCGCGATCGGAGCGCTCACGACGCACCGCGACATCGCGCATGATCCGACGGTGCGCGCGAAGCTCGCGGCCCTCGCCGAGGCGGCGAGCGCTGTAGGCGACCTGCAGGTCCGCGCACGCGGCACGATCGGCGGCAGCCTCGCGCACGCCGACCCGGCTGCCGACGAGCCCGCGCCCGCGCTGGCTTTCGATGCGACCATCCGGGCGATCGGGCCGCAGGGCCGCCGCGACATCAAAGCGACGGAGTACTTCAAAGGAACGTTTGAGACGGCGCTCGCCGAGAACGAGATCATTACCGAGGTCCGGTTCCCGGCACCGGCCGGCCGGACCGGTAGCGCGTATGCGAAATTCGCCCATCCCGCCTCGGGCTTCGCGGTCACCGGCGTTGCGGCTGTTGTCACGGTGAAGGCCGACGGCAGCGTCGAACGCGTCGCGATCGGGGTGACTGGAGCCGCCGCGGCGGCGTATCGCGCGACCGCCGCGGAGAAGGCCCTCGCCGGGACAAACGGCGACGCGAAGGCCATCGCGGCGGCGGCAGCCAAGGCAACGGACGCGATCACCGCCCTCTCCGACCTCGCCGCCTCATCCGAATACCGCAAGCATCTCGTCACCGTTTACGCAAAACGGGCGATCGAGCGCGCGCTGAGCCGCGCGAAGGCCTGACCCAAGCGATTCATGTACCTGCGCCGGCGCCTAAGGCGCCGGCGCAACCTGGTCGGCGGCGCTCGTAGCATCGGAGGCGTATGGCTCCACTAGTCATGGCGACGGTCGAAGATGTCGCCGGCGCGCTCGAGCGCGAGCGATACGTCGCCGATCGCTCGCTCGCCGTGACCCTCTTTCTCGCGTTGCGTTTGGGAAAGCCGCTCTTCGTCGAGGGCGAAGCCGGCGTGGGCAAGACCGAGATCGCGAAAGCGCTCGCCTCAGCGCTCGGCCGGAGGCTGATCCGCCTCCAGTGCTATGAGGGTCTCGACGTCGCGACCGCCGTCTACGACTGGGACTACCCGCGGCAGATCCTCGAGATCCGCCTGGCCGAGGGCGAAGGCCACCCCAGCGACGCCCGCGAACGGATCTACAGCGAGCGCTTTCTCATAAAGCGCCCGCTCCTCGAGGCGATCGCGGGCGACGGTCCCCCACCGGTGTTGCTCATCGACGAGATCGATAGGGCCGACGAGGAATTCGAGGCGTACCTGCTCGAGCTCCTCTCAGACTTTCAGATCACCGTCCCCGAGCTCGGCACGTTTCGCGCCGCCGTCCCGCCGCCGGTGATCATCACGTCGAATCGGACGCGCGAGATCCACGACGCGCTCAAGCGTCGCTGTCTGTATCAGTGGATCGACTATCCGACCGTCGAGCGCGAGCTCGCGATCGTCGCCCGGCGGCTGCCCGAGGTGCCCGAGCGGCTCGCGCGGAGCGTCGTCGCGGTCGTCCAGGCCCTGCGTCGTGACGACCTCTTCAAGCGGCCCGGCGTCGCTGAGACGCTCGACTGGGCGATGGCGCTTTCGGCGCTTGGCACCGGCGAGCTCGACGAGGCGGCCATCGAGGGAACACTTGGCGTCGTCCTGAAATACGAAGAGGACGTAACGCGTGTCCGCGCAGATCTGCTTCCGCAGCTCGCGGCGGAGGCCGCGCGGGCCGGCTGACCCCTTGGCGCTACCGAATCGGATATCACCGGCGTCGCAGCTTCCTTGGTACACGGCCTGCGTTCGCTGCACGCGTGGAACGAAACGTATCCGACACAGCACTGTCCGCGTTACGGCGTGAGTGTTGGGCCGTGAGCCCGAGGAGCTTCATGTAGCCATGGATGCCAACGCCGCCCTCGACGCGATCCTCGCGCTCCGCGCGATCTGGGAACAGAAGCGCGGACGCGTGACGCTTGCTGACCTCGAGATCTTGGTGCGCCGCTGTGTCCGGAGCCGTGGGGCTGCGGCCCTTCCGCCCGAGCGATGGCGCGGTCGGCCCTGGCGCGCGACGACCCGGCACGAGGTCGTGTTCGAAGCCTGAGCTCTCGCGGGCGTTTTCGGCCTCGCACGGGTGGAACAATGGTTAGGTGATCCGAGTCGCTCTGAGAGCCGCGGTCCTCGTAGCGCTTATAGCCGCGTGCTCTGCGCCCACGGCGATCTCCTCGTCCCCGCCGTCGGTTTCCGCAACACCGGGGACCGCGCCGGCATCGTC
>Ga0209801_1001820_pt1 | contig 12875 bp, 8 predicted proteins | sample GraSoiAngelo_127_FD_185884 | JGI IMG/M metagenome (GOLD analysis project Ga0209801, IMG submission 185884) | Grasslands soil microbial communities from the Angelo Coastal Reserve, California, USA - 14_0927_09_40cm (SPAdes) (version 2) | ecosystem: Environmental > Terrestrial > Soil > Grasslands ... | reverse complement strand
CGGCAAAATCCGAAGAAATTCTTGCACATCAAGATCACTCTTTTCTGACCAGGACAGGAAAAATCTTTCTAAGCGCCGTTCTCCATGTCGGGGTTCTTTAGGCTCTGCCAACCTGGTGCGCTTTGCCGGAAGTGGCGCGGTGTGTTGTAATGCCCCTGTAACAATGCGGGATTAGTCTTTGTGAATTGAGCAGCTTCTGCTAACGAGAATCATGGAAAATCTGGATGTAACGCAGAAAGCGCCGCGAACCGAGCCGGCGAAATCCACCCTTCCGCAACCGGGCCGGCCGATTCCCAGCCGCGCGTATCCGGGCGCATTGATTGTGGTTGAAGGCACGGACGGGTCGGGCAAGAGCACGCAACTGTATTTGCTCAAGCGCTGGCTGGAAATTGGCGGATTCCGTTTACATTTCACGGAATGGAATTCATCGCCGCTGGTGAAATCCGCTACGCGGCGAGGAAAACAGCGGCGCTTGCTGACGCCGACGACATTTTCGCTGCTGCACGCGGCGGATTTTGCGGACCGTTGTGAGCGACAGATCATGCCGTTGCTTCAGGGCGACTATCTAGTCCTTGCTGATCGCTACATTTACACGGCGTTTGCGAGGGATGCGGCGCGGGGCTGCCCGGCGAGATGGCTGCGAAATTTGTACCGCTTTGCGCCGATTCCGGACATTACGTTTTATTTCCGCGCGCCGCTGGAGGTGGCCGTGCATCGCATCCTGAGCGGGCGTCCGAAATTGAAATACTACGAAGCGGGCATGGATTTGGGGATGTCCTACGACCGCGCGGAGAGTTTCCGATTGTTTCAGGCGCGGATTCTGGAGGAGTACGACAAGATGGTGGACACCGACAATTTCGTCGTACTGGACGGCACGCTTCCCGTGAATAAGCTGCAAAAACAAATGCGCGACATCGTGGCGTCAAAAATCGATCTCAAGCGCTTCGCTCCACACCTTCAGGACTCGGAGTGACCATGCCGGACCAGGAAAAAGAGAAAACGTCAGGGGCGGTTCCAGCGGCGGAGACGCCCGTGGCAACGCCTCCAGTGGCGGGGGCCAAGGCGGTTGCGGCCGCCGACGAAGCGTCGTCCCAATATTTTTTTGGCGAGCCGCTGGTCGGATTCGATCCCAGCGAAATAACCGGCAGCCTGGTCGTAATTGAAGGCATGGACGGGTCGGGACGGTCAACGCAGATTGCCCTATTGCAGGAGTGGCTGGAATCGGAGGGGTTTGCGGTGCAGACGAGCGGGCTGCGCCGTTCGAATCTGGTGGGACGCGACATCGATGAACTTCTTGCCAAGAACGCCGCGACGCGGCTGACGCTGGCGCTGATGTACGCAACGGATTTCTTCGATCAGGTGGAGCACCGTATTCTGCCGGCGCTGCGATCCGGCACCATTGTGCTGGCGGATCGTTTCGTCTTCACGCTCATCGCGCGGGGCGTGGTGCGGGGCATCAATCGTGATTACATGGGCGGGCTCTACGCCATGGCCTTGCGGCCGCACCTGACTTTCTGGCTGAACGTGCGGCCAGAGACGGCCTTCGGGCGGGAATTCAAGAAAGCACAGGCCATCAGTTATTGGGAAGCGGGACGGGACATGTCGCTTTCCCACGATCTCTACTGGTCTTTCATCCGCTATCAGACGATGATCAAGCGCGAGTTCGAAGTCATGGCCAAGAAACATAGTTTCCTCGAACTGGACGGTGAGGCCAGCGTTCCCGCCGTGAACAAGCAGCTGCGCCAGCGTATCGGCGAGCAATTGGGAATTCGCGCGACGAAGTACACTCCTTCCGCCGCGCTAGCCCACCTCTGGCGGTAGCTCCTGGAATGTCCGAGCCGGTTCATATCGCCGCCATCGATGCCGGTTCGAACGCCGTGCGCCTGTCCGTGGCGCGCGCCTATTCCGCGCTGGATATCGAACCCGTCCACGTAGAACGCTACCCGCTACGTCTTGGAGAAAGCGTTTTCGTGCGTCCCCGCTTTAGCGAAGAGATATTCAAGAAAGCCACGAAGGCCTTCCGGCATTTTCGAGAACTGATGGATGAATTCGGAGTGACGCGATATCGCGCGGTAGCGACGAGCGCCACGCGTGAAGCGCGAAACCGCAAGGTGTTTGTGCGCCGCATCAAACAGAAATCGGGAATCACGCTGGAAGTGATCAATGCGGCTGAGGAGTCGCGTCTCGGCCGGGAAGCAGTATTGGCCGCGCTGGGACCGGAGGCGCCACCCCGCTGCATCGTGGATCTAGGTGGTGGAAGCCTGGAGATCAGCATCCTGCGCGATCGCACCGTGGAGCAAGGCGCGCAATTGCCGGTGGGCACGGTGCGGCTGATGACCACTCTGGAACTCCCCGGAGTGATTCGTCTGGCGGAAGCGGAGCAGGTGCGGCGGTACGTACGCGCGCTGCTGGAGTCGAAACTAGTGCCGCGCCCGAATTTGGGAGAAAGCATCGCGGTGGCGCTGGGTGGGAACGCCGAAACGCTGGCGAATATCGCTCCAGGGACGCGTCAACACGGCCTGCCAACGATGGAATTGTCGCTCTTGCGGGTGCGCTTGCCGGACATTCTCAGGCGAGACGTGCGGGAACGCATGAAAGTCTATGCGGTGCGGCGTGACCGCGCCGACGTGATGGGCGTGGCGGCCATCACGTTTCTTACCTTGGGGCGTTACCTGAACTTGCGCACATTTGCGCTCCCCGGCGTCGGCGTGCGAGAGGGGCTGTTACAGGAGATTGCCCGGGAAGCCTTCTCGCGCAAGGAGCCCCACCGGTACAACGCCGCGGCGCGCCAGTTGCTCGTGGGCACGCGCAGTTTTGCGCGGCGGATTGGATACCAGCAACAGCATGCGGAACACGTCCGGGAATTGAGTATCCAGCTATTTGATCAGTTGCAGGCGGTGCATCATTTGCCGGCGCATGCGCGTGTGCTGCTGGAGGCCGGGGCACTGCTGCACGATACCGGGCACATGATCAGCCACCGCGGGCATCACAAGCATGGGGAGTACCTGGCCCTGAATGGCGATATCGCGGGGCTAGAAGGCCGCGACCGAGCCGTGGCGGCGGCACTGGTACGCTATCACAATCGAAAGTCGGAGCCTGCTGGGCATCACACCGCTTATTCCTCGCTGAACAACGCGGACCAACGCGTCACTCGGAGACTTGCGGCAATACTGCGGATCGCCGAGGCTCTGGATCATTCCCACCGGCAGCGCGTGTTGAAGATCCGCGCTTCCTTTCAGCGCGGCGCGGTGGGATTGCAGGTGCACGCAAGCGGCGATGCCACGGAAGACTTGCGAGACGCTCATCGCAGCGCGGAGCTGTTTGAGAAGGAATTCCACGTTGAGGCTCTATTTCCGCCAGTCGTCGGCAGAGTGAATTGCCGGGCCGCAGAAGTGCCGTTTGTCGAGGACTCGTTGATTCGAAGGAGAAAAGGATGCAGCTTTACATTGTTCGCCATGGGATTGCCATTGACCGTGAGGACCCCAAATGCCCTCCCGACCCGGAACGGTATCTGACCGAGGCGGGCATCGAGAAGACCAAACAGGTGGCTAAAGGAGTGGCAGCGCTCGGTGTGACGGGTGATCTGTTGCTTTCAAGTCCGTACGTGCGCGCTACGCAGACCGCGCAAATTTTTGCCAGTGCGCTGGCGTACGCCAAACAGAAGATTCGGCGGACGGATTTGCTGTTGCCGGGAGCAGAGCCGTCCCTTCTATTTCGCGAACTGGCGAAGGACAAGCAAGCGTCCATGGTCTTTCTCTTTGGCCATGCTCCGCAACTCGATGAGGTCATCGCTACGGCGCTCGGCTCTAGAAAGCCTCTGACGGCGATGAAAAAAGCGGGGGTGGCTTTCGTGGAGCTCAGGCGTATTTCTCCGCCGATTGGCGAACTCGTGTGGCTTGCCACACCTAAGTTGCTGCGGCGAGCAGGGAAGTAAGCCAACAATTCAGATACCTAGCTTTATTTCTCCCGGTGACGATTGCGAATCAAGGTGCGGAAGAGACGTAAATCCGCGGTGTCCGTGAAGCAGTGGAGGGGAAGCGCAAAACAAAGTTTCATCCACGGGAGCACTTGAATCAAGCGGCCGTGGAAGGCGGGCTGGGAGGCGAACCGGTGCGGCTCATCGTTCAAGCATAGACAGGAATATGGTTTCGGGACGAAGAGGGTGCACAGGTGGTCATCCGGCGTGGCTGGGGTGCTCAATCGGAAGCGATGACCGAGAACTCGGGAGCTTGCCGGGGCGATAGGGCAAGGACCTTTTCCGGCTTCGCGGTGGCCTTTAGGATCAAGGGCATGCCAAGGCGATCTTCCAGAAGATGCTTGCCTGCAGCAAGGCGCGCGACGGTTTCGAGATCATCCACTAGGCCGGGAACACGAAGCACGATCGCGTCGGTGGATTTTTCGGCTTTGATTCCTGCTCCGCTCACCACACCGCACTTGCGAAGCGCACGCGCCAGCCGCAAAACGCCGGCCAGGGCGCGGACACTGTTCTGCTGCTCTGCCGAAAGCTTGGAAAAGGGACCGTCCTTTGCTCTGGGTTCGGCCCCGCGATGGTAACGGACCGCAAGAGCGAGCAACTCCCAATCTTCGTTGCTCCATCCGGGAGGAATCGTGAGACCAAGAAGGAACTTGCGCGCGGCTTTTTGAGGTGACTTGCCGGCGTCCGTGTCGCCAACTCCATGCAAGCGAGCCGCAAACAGCAAAACCCGGCGAAGAGCGGGGTCGTTGAACGCGGGAGCAGAGCCCGCGCGTTTCAAGGCGTCGAAAAGGGCCACGGCGATACGCGAGGTTTGCGAGGTACGGCGCACATGGGGATCAACGGCGCGGGCCGTGGCGCGCAAGCGGGCCAGAGCGGCAGCTTCGATCCGGCCATTCGTGGGTAGCCCGGAACGCCTGATGTTCCAGAGGCTGGTCTTGCCGAGGGTGAGCCGGCGATAGGTTTCGATGCGATCGTTGCGCTCGCGTTTGATGTTTTCCTGCCAGAGTTTGAGACAGTCTTCGGTTTCGAGGAAGTCTGACTTCTTGACAACTTCTGCAAGGACGTCGAGGTCGTGCATCTCGCCGAGCGTGTCCTGGAGACGCTTGAGATTGTCACTCCAGGCGGCATAGTGCTCCGGGAGCAGGCTTTCGACCGTGTAGCGAAAGCGCTTCAGTCCAATGCGCAAGGCATGCCAGGGTTTGGGTCTTTCGGTGCGCAGGGCCTTGGCGTGAAGCTCCCTGGTGCTTTCGAATCGTTCCAGAGCAAGGCATTCGGCGGCGAGACTCCCAACCGGCACGAGGCGGGAGCGCTGACTGAGAGTGCGGTCGAGGCGCTTCCACGCCTTTTGGTCGAATCTGTCGGCCACGCGGAGCGCGTTTTCTCGCAGCTTTGGTTCGTTCGATTCGAACGCGGTTTGCAGATACGTGCGCACGGCGTCGGTTTCGGGAGCGAGTTTCTTTACCCACGCGTCCATCACTTGAGCATCGCGAAGTGCACCTAGCCCGCGGAAGAGTTTGCGGGCCACCTTGCGCATGGCGGGCCAGGCGGGATCGGGGTCCACCTCTTCCATCACCGCAGCGACCGACCGGCAGCGGCGAATGGCCACCCGAAGATCATGGACGGCGTCTGCGTCGGGGGACGAGCGGACGCTTTCCAGCTCCTTGATGACGCGATCCATCCAGAAGGAAAGGCCGTGGTGCTCCTGGTGGGAACCGGAGGGCATGGCAGTCACGGTAGCCATCTTGAGAATCCTGGTCGAGTGCCTTCGGATGTCCCTGGAAGGGACCCCTGTCGAAGGGTGGCTAGAGTACCTCGTGGGGGAGGCGGAGTCCAGTGGGGGGCTGTGGAAAAATCCGTGGGCAAGCGAGCCAGGAGGATCCTCGGAAGGAGCTCTATCGCCGAGGAATCGAATCTAGCCGAGATCCTTGCTAATGCTTTCCTACTATTGTAGGTGCCCATCTTGAAAGTTAGAGTCCCGGGCCAAGGGGCGGAATGTCGATCTCGTGCCGAACCGTTCGTTTCTTGTGCCCCGAAGACTGCGCTTTGCGCAGCGTGAAGTTTTTCTGGAGGCAAACCCTATGAGGCGATTCGGCGTACTTCTATTTCTCCTGGGGCTCGCGGTGCCCGGATTTGGCCAGAGCAACTACGCCGTTCTCACGGGTATCGTCACCGATTCGCAGCATCTGCCTGTTGTGGGGGCCGCCGTCAAGCTGACGGCCGCGAGCACCGGAGCAATCCGTCGGGTCGTCACGAACCAACACGGACTCTTCGAAGCCCCAGCACTGTTGCCTGATGATTATGAACTAAGAGTCGAAGCGTCCGGCTTGGCTACGGCAAAGCAGTCCTTGCGGCTGGAGGTGGGCCAGAAACTTGCTGTAGACATCACGCTGAGGGTTGGTTCCGTCACTGAAGGAGTAGAAGTCACGGCCGGGAGAGAAGTTTTGCAAACCACCGACGCCAGCGTGGGAGAGGTCGTCGAGCCCACATCCATTCGCGAATTGCCGCTCAATGGACGCATGTTGATTGACCTTGTGCTGACTGTGCCCGGAGCCCACGTTGGTTTTGGAGCACAGACGGGATCCACCAATCCTCTTTACTGGCGTCCGGGGCAGCGCTCCGCCGTAGTCATCGGTGGCAGCCGCCCGAACGCGAACTATTTCTTACTGGACGGCGCCACCAACACCGATCCGACATTCAACACACAGAACCTGAGCCCTTCTCCCGATGCGGTTAAAGAGTTTCAAGTGGAAACGAGCAGCTACACCGCCGATATGGGAGGCGCGGGAGGTGGCCAGATCAATATCGTCACCCATTCCGGCTCCGGCCAATACCACGGAACAATTTACGAATTTCTCCGCAACGGCGCAATGGATGCCAGCACCTTCGCGTCCATGGGCAACAATCACCTGGTGCAAAATAATTTCGGCGCCTCGTTCGGCGGCCCGCTGATCGGAAAGAAGACCTTTTTCTTCGTCAATTATGAGGGCTTGCGTCTTGCGCAGGCAGACGCCCAGATTCTGACTGTCCCCACGCCGGACGAAATCAAGGGTGATTTCAGCACCAACAATGTCAAAATCTACGACCCCACCGTCGCGGTGAGTAACCCAAATTACAACCCGAGTTTGCCGACCGGGCCCTCGAATTTCCCGTATACGCGCTCCCAGTTTCCCAACAACCAGATTCCGCCCGGCCGGATCAATCCTATTCTCGAAAGCTTTTTACTGAAATATCTGCCTCAGCCGAACATGATGATGATGGGGGGCGATGCGGATTCGAACAATTATCTCGACGTGCGCACCGAAAGCCACACTCAGGACCAGGGCACGTTTCGCGTGGACCATAACTTCTCGAACGGCGACACCCTGCTGGCTCGCTACTCTGCCGGCGGAGAAAATGGCTTCTCCCCGAGCAGCGGTATGACCTCCACGACGGAAAATTTGCCCGGCTTTGGCGTGAACTTCAACAACTTGTCCCAGCAGGCGGTCGGGTCGTGGAATCACATTTTTACCAGCAACAGGGTCAACACCGTATCCCTCGCACTTTCACGCCTTTCGATGGACCGCACTTCGCAGAATGACGGAGTCAACGATATGGTTAGCGCGCTGGGCATTCAGGGAATTGGGTTCGGAGGCAAGAACGCCTGGGGTTCCCCGTGGTTCGCCGTTCAGGGGTACACCGGAATCGGCGACACTTTTGCCGCAACACCCATGCATGCCTGGGACACGACGATCGAACTCCGGGATACCTATGCGTGGCAGCGCGGACGCCACGGTACGAAATTCGGCGCCGAATTCCACCGTTACATCTGGCCCATGTGGGGATTCTTCCAGAACCGCGGATACTACCAATACACCACCGGGTACACCACCGAATTTGGTTTCAATGACGGCAGCGGCTCCGGACTGGCCAGTATGCTGCTTGGCTTGCCCGACGTGAAACAACGCCAGGCTGGTATACCGCAAATGGATTTGCGCGCCTGGGGAACGGCCGCGTTCGCCGAAGATAGTTGGCAGGTGACGCCCACGACTGCTCTTAACCTCGGACTCCGCTATGAATACACCAGCCCTCTCTACGACAAGCAGAACACCAACACCAACCTGATTTTCAACAACGGCGTTCCTTCCGTTTTTATCGGCGGGCAGTTGGGTTATCCGCGAGGGCTGATGTACGCCAATAAGCATAACTTTGCGCCGCGCTTGGGAATCGCCAAACACCTTCCAGGCGTCGGCCTCGTGTTCCATGCGGCCTATGGAATCTTTTTTACGCCTGTAGATCTGAACACCTGGTGCAACCAGCGGCACAACGTCCCTTATGTTTTTCCGGAGACGCAGCAAGCCGATAACTTCACGCCGCCAGCGGCGCTCTTCAACACCGGCATGAATTTCGGCACACCGGTTCTGGGCACGGGGGCTCTGACGCCCACCACGGTCAGTTTCACGGCTTTTGATTCGCACGCTCCCGCGCAGTACGTGCAGCAATGGAACGGCTCGGCGCAAAAGAGCTTTGGGCAAAACACCTCGCTTGAAGTCGGCTACATCGGCTCACGCGGTTTCCACCTGCAAAGAGCGCACTTGATCAACAACACCCTTCCCGGGCCGGGTCCTCTTGGCCCGCGGCGCCCCTTCAAGACGCTCACTTTCGGGCCGGGCACGGTGTTGACGCCGAGCAGCACCACCGCCGTGGTGCAAAGTGAGACGTTCCCGGTCAGCACCATCAATTTGTTGGAGAACACCGCGCGGAGTTGGTACGACGCGGGCTACTTGAATGTCCGCCGCCGCTATTCGCATGGGCTCAGCATTCTGGCCAACTACACCTTCGCCAAGAATCTGACCAACGCTCCGGACTTCCGGTCGCCGATGGACGAAGCATCCATCCCACAAGACAACAGGAATCTCAGCGCCGAAAAAGGTCCAGGTTGCGACGTGCAGCACCGCTTCGCCCTGAGCAGCGTTTACAACATTCCCGCTTTCCGGCGGCAGGAATGGCTTCGCCTCATTTCCGAGGACTGGCATTTGTCGACCATCTACCAGGTCCAGTCGGGAATGCCCTTCACCATCTCCGTGTTCGGAGATACGGCGAACTCTGGGACCGTGTTAGGCGAGAATCCCATCCGGGCCAACGTTACCGGCCAGCCTATATTTGGCCCCGGCACGCGCACCGCCGCGGAGTGGTTTAACCCCGCCGCATTTGCTGCGCCCCCGGCGTTCACATACGGCCAGGCAGGCCGGAACTCCGTGTATGGCCCGCCCATGCAAACGCTGGACTTCGCGCTGGCGCGAGCCTTCCGCATCAGCGAGAGAACCAATTTCCAGTTTCGTGCCGAAGCATTCAACGCTCTGAACAAGGTAAACCTGGGCACGCCGAACCGCTTCGTCAATACGCCGCAGTTCGGAACGATCACCATGGCCATGACGCCGGGACGCGAAATGCAGTTGAGCGCCAGGCTTTCGTTCTGAGATCCCGGAAATGCGGGCAAACAGCAAGTCATGGGGTGTACGAGATAAAAGGGGGAGCTACGGAGTGCGAGAAGCCCAAAAGTCTTCAAATCGACCAGAGAGAATGCAACAGCGCAAGGCAATGATGGCATTGGCTCCGCGTACGGACCAGCGCATTCCAGATTGTTTCAGACGCTCACCGATTACCGTGCGGCAGCCTGCCTCGACCACACCGGAGCCCACAAAGAACTTCTTTTCACGATATTCGGCATAGCGCATCTGCGGCGCATTGTTCTCGAAGTAGCGCAATTGTTTGCGCATCGACTTTTTGCTTTTAGCGGAGGCGGGCAGTTGTTTGCCGGCTTGGCGAATGAGCCGGCCGATGTCGCCCGCTTCCAGCCAATCCCACCAGGCTTTCGGGGCTTTGGCCTCCTGACCCCAGAGAATCTGCGCGAGGGTGGTTAAATGCTCATAGGCGTGGAACAAATCCACGATATGCACGGCATCGTGGAAATGGGTTTGGATAATCGTGCGATTATAACGAGCCCCGTCGGTCAGCACGACCACCGTGTGGGCCTGCTCCAGACCCCGGCGCAGAGCCTCGGTGTACAGGCGCCAGCCAAAGAGCGTGCTGGATTCAATGGCCCCGACATAGGTGGTGGAGTGGGGTTCGCGTTGCGGATAGCCCTCTTTGTCCAAGCCCACTTGGGTGAACACGCAGCCTAGCTTGGCTTCCCGGGTGCGGGCCGAGCCATCTGCTTGTTTGCCGCGCCGTCCCAGCAACTCGCTTTTGCGCACCGGGACACCGGTGCCGTCGAAGCTAATATAGAACTTGGCCTCGGAGGCAGCGGCGGGCGCCGGTGTGCCAACCGTTTGCAAGATCTGTTCCTGTTGCGCCGAGAGCCACTGCTCGACTTGGTGGCCCACCTCTTCGGCCACCCGCTCGATTTCCCTCGCTTCGAGCGTTAGCCCCGCGTAGCAGCGCAAATCTGCGGCGGCCTGCGCAAACTGGGATTGGCTACCCGCACGCGCCATGAGTCGACGCACCCCAGGCGAATAGATGGTTTGGACGATGTCCAAACGCTCGTCGTCGGGAAAGCGCCCCTGGGAACAGGGTGGGCATTGATAAAAGGAGCGCGCGAAGGGCACCCGGCCCAGGGTCGTTACCAACCCTTTACGGCGTCGGCCCCGACTGCGCATGCGCTGGCCACACTGGCAGAGGATCACCTCCCGGGGAGCGTGTCCCTGCCAGTGACTCAGCAAAGTCCCCAGGACTCCCGCTCCGCCTTGGCGGGCGGCTTGCAGCACGAGGCTCTCCCAAGCTTCAAAATCAGGCGTCTGCCGAGTGGCCAGGGCGGCGGCGAGGCGACGCACCTCGGCGGCTTGTTCCAGTTCCACCTGGAGTTTTTTTTTGTACCACCTCGGCCACCGCTAAATCACTGAGTTGCTCGCCCACCCGCACTAACCCGTCCACGACGGTTTCAAATTGCCGCATGGCTTGAATCTGTTGCCGATACAAGGGCACCAGGGCGGGATCGGTCAGGCGCCGGGAGACGGTCTTCTGGCCGTGCTTGCGAGTCAGGAGTGGATAAGGGCCGCGCTTGACGCGCGAACCGTCCTTGCGTTTAACCATGAGAAATTGTTCGGTGAGCGAGCCACGCCGCAGTTCTTGCAAGCCGGAGAGTTGCTGGAGAAGTTGCTGACGTTGTTGCCGGAGGTTTGGGTAATCGGATAGGGTTTTCATATTGCAGTCTACGTACTACAATATATGGGTGCAAATCAAGCCAAAAACCAAGAACCCACTTTTATCTCGTGCACCCTTCACCCAGTTTCCTGTTGACATCTAGTCACGTAACGACTAGAAGTTCGCTGACACGTCCTGATAAGTGCAATGGAAAGGCGGTTCGGAGACGGAGCGCGATTGGATGAGGATACGGTGTTCGCGGTTACGTTGCTGCAGCTGTGAAGGATGTTGATCCCCCGTTCGACCCTTTGCAAGTTGCCTGCCTCGATCCAATAACTGGCTTTCTTAGATACCGGAACAACGTTACTTGATCTTTCCCGGCAGTAAATCAGGAGACGAGGAACGACCATGACCAAACCGAAGTTGTCCGGTCCGCGACCGATGAATGTTTTTGTCCGACCAGGTTCCAAGGCGGAATTGGCGTGCAGGAGCTACGCCGCGGGGCAGAAAGTACGGCCAAAAGAACGGCCGCCAGATGCCGACGTGATTGCGCCCGGGTTCCGGCCCCGTCCAGGCCTGAATTTGCATGATCAAGGCGGCAAAATCATCCGTGACCTCGTCTACACGAACTGTTTTGTAGGCGGAAACGCCTGGGACCCGAATGACGTTCAGCGAATCAACCAAAACCTCAAAAATGCCATGACCGACCAAAATCTCAACAACGTTCTCATCCAGTATTTTCGTGGCGCCGCAAATATAACGACCATATTCGTCCCAACCTCCGTCAAGTTGCCGGACAAGCCGAGTACGATTTCCCAGCCAGAGGTCGAAAATCTCCTGAAAAGCCTGCACGAGGGCGGCAAACTGACCGAGTTCGACTTCCCGAACACCGTGTTCAATTTTATGTTGCCGCGGGGTACGGTTCTAACCATCGACGATGGTTCGAACGAAAAGAAAGCTGCAGACAAAGAAGAAAAGCATTCCGCGCCGGTCGAAGAAGAAGCGAGTTCATTAGAAGGCCTCGGTGGTTTTCATGGGTCCGTCCATATCGGAGCCGTGACTCTGTACTATGCAGTAGGAGTTTTCTCCGAAGGCGGGAATGGCATCGTGGCGTTTGATCAACCCTGGAAAAATGTAGTGGCCACTTTTTATCACGAACTGAACGAGGCCCGGACCGATGCAGATGTTGAAGATAATCGTGTCGCCTGGGTGAACAACGAACAGCCCGGCGAAGAGATCGGCGACATACCAATGACGCTATCGGGAGGTAACCTCGGCAAAGTGATGAAAGAAGTGCCGCTGGCGAATGGCTCGGGAACGGTGCCCGTCCAGTTGATGTGGTCGAACGGCGTTAGCGGACCGGAGGGACCCATTGCGGTTGCTCACGGGGCCACACACTAGCTTTCCTCTGATCGAGGTACCGGTGCCTTCCACCGCGCACGTGCCAGCCGGACAACGCATGGCCATCTTGACGGAACCGACGACGTTTACAAGATGATGTTCTGGGCCGCTAGATCTGCAGCACCTGGGACGAAGCGACGGCTGTGCCGGAGGGGATCGATGTTGTCGTGATTGGCGGGCGCATGTACGGAGGATACTGCGCTGGAAAGATATACCAAGAGAGCCGCCTCCGCTTCGGAGATCCACGGAAAGCATTACGGGTTCTCGTGCTGGAGGCCGGGCCGCTTGTCTTAAATGAACACACCGCAGACGTCCCCGACCTTTTTTTTCGATCCGGGAGGCAGCGCGGTGAATGTCACGTCGGGTGCGAATCCGGGAA
>Ga0209801_1001819_pt1 | contig 12882 bp, 6 predicted proteins | sample GraSoiAngelo_127_FD_185884 | JGI IMG/M metagenome (GOLD analysis project Ga0209801, IMG submission 185884) | Grasslands soil microbial communities from the Angelo Coastal Reserve, California, USA - 14_0927_09_40cm (SPAdes) (version 2) | ecosystem: Environmental > Terrestrial > Soil > Grasslands ... | reverse complement strand
TAAGACGGGCGGTTAAATCCGGCGGGCACGGGATTGGAGGCATCAGCGTTGCCAGCACCGATTGCGGAGTGACTTTCAACTATTCAGAATCATCCAACCATTGTGCGGGATATTTCCCAGCAGGCACTAATCATGACGATTAAGGCTACGGCGGTCATCCAGTTTTCTTGCTAGGCAGGACCGCTTGGACTCGCTGGTGGTGAACGTGGAAAATCGAATAAGATTTGGCATTTCACGGCACGGGCAAAGGGCGTACCGAGTCGCGCTCGCTTAAACTCCAACTGAGGGGTTTCCTGTCGGTTTCGGACGGGTGTCCCGTGTTGCTTGGCCGTTAACTGAACTAAGCCCAGGGCCAGGCCGCGCGGCTTTTGCCTACCACTTCCGAACACAACCCGCGCGGACCCAAGTGCGGGGTCCCGGTCTACCTCCTCGCTACCCAACTATGGCGGGGTACATTCTTTGAGTCCCTCCAAGGAGACCGTCTGCGGGCTGCCGCTGGCATTGTCGCTGACGGAGACTGTACCGAAACTGAAGGAGCTCGATGGTGGCATCCATTTGACCGTGATGGTGCAGGACTTTCCTGCTCCCAGGTTCGTGTCACAGTTGTTCGTCTCGGAAAAAGCGGCTCCGGTGATCCCGATGCCTGTGATGCTCAACGTCGTGCTCCCGAAGTTGGTCAGCGTCGGCGTCGCCAGTGTATGGCACCCGCACCCGTCTCCAATTATATTTCTGCAGGCAAAAATCAGGCTGGTTGGCGACAGGGTAGCGTTCGGCCCTGAAACCACCCCGGTGCCACTCAAGGCGACTGACTGCGGGCTGCCGGGCGCATTATCTGCAATCGACAACGTCCCGGTTCGTGTTCCGATTTGTGTGGGTTTGAACGTCACGCTGATCGTGCAACTCGCAAGGGGCGCGACGCTCGAACCACAGCTATGCGTTTGGCTGAAGTCACCGCTCGCTGTGATGCTGGTGATGCTAAGCGTCGTGCTCCCGAAGTTGGTCAGCGTGACCGATTTCCCTGGGCTGGTGGTGCCCACAAGCTGGGCGGCAAAAGTCACGCTGGTTGGTGACAAAGTAGCGTTCGGTCCTGAAACCACCCCCGTGCCGCTGAGGGAGGCGATCTGCGGACTGCCTGCGGCGCTATCCGAGACGCTCAGCGCTGCGCTGCGCAACCCTGATGTCGTAGGCTTGAACGTCACCCTCATCGTACAACTCGCGCCCGCCGCCAACGAACTGCCGCAGGTGTGGGTTTGAGCAAAGTTCCGTGGGTTGGTTCCCGTGATCGCAATGCCGGTAATGCTCAAACTGGTCGTGCCTACATTGGTCAACGTGACGGTCTTCGCCGGACTGGTGGTGCCAACCAGTTGAGCCGAAAATGTCAGGCTCTTGGGGGAAAGCTTTGCGGTCGTGCCGATGCCGCTCAGCGTAACCTTTTGCGGGCTGCCGCTGGCATTATCGGTGATGCTTAGCGCAGCCGTTCGCGTCCCCGATGCCGTGGGCTTGAAGGTCACACTCACGGTACAACTTGCTCCCGCCGCCAACGAACTGCCGCAGGTGTGGGTTTGAGCAAAATTTCCCGCGTTGGTTCCCGTAATCGCAATGCTGCTGATGGTCAAGCTCGTCGTGCCAGTGTTCTTGAGCGTCACAGTCTTGGCCGCGCTCGTGGTGCCGATTGCCTGAGTCGAGAAGGTCAGACTGGTGGGAGACAAGGTAGCGTTCGGTCCTGAAATCGCCGCCGCGCCACTCAGGGCAACCTTCTGTGGAGTTCCAAGGAATCGGCCGAAGCCCATTCGCCGCCGAAGCAGCTTGCGAACATTCTCTGGCAGAATGACTTTGCGGCGTACTTCGGCGCCCTCGGTCTGATTTCCGCAGCCCGCAGTACCTTCTCCGCACGGGATCAACAAGAAACCATGCACCTCACCACTCTCGGGCAAAAATCCCAAACCCGAAATCTCTCCACGGTCGTTGATGTTTTGCGCGCCAAACAAATACATACCCGCGTTGGAAGAAACGAGAGTATTCAGATCGACCATCGGTCCGCCGTTTTCCCAGAGGAACCCGGCTGCGGCTATGTCGTCGCACCAGGAGTTGCCCACAATCTGCACCTTCGAGTTGACACCGAGCGCGACACTGCCACTAGTGCTGCATTCGTGATACGTGGTCCCGAGATCACTCATAACACCCTTCTTCCAGAGAAACGCGTGCCGTATCATGTCGCCAGGATAGTCGGCTCCGCCAACGACATCTCCGTTCTCGGTAAGCCAGAATGGTTCTACGACACTTCCTCCAAAAGTGCCGAGGTCGGTAATCCCTTCATGGTCACCGAAAAAGGCGCGCTGTACCTGATCGCCCGGCAGGGTAGATAGCCCCATCACCTGACCGTGATTGTTGACCTGGAAAGCGCAAGCGTAGCTTCCTCCGAAACTGCCAAGATCAATCATTGTGCCGTTTTTCCAAAGAAAGGCGTTTTGACTGATTGAGTCGGTGTTCGCGCATCCGGCAACTTCTCCGCTCTCGTTGATGCTGGTTGCGAAGGCGTTCGAACCCCCTAGGGTACCCAAGTCCTGCAGGAGACCGTTCTGCCATCGAAATGCTCGCAACTGAGTACCGAAACCGCTGACGTCATCAGGTATCGTATTGGTTGCCGATCCCGCAACTTGGCCTTTGGTATTTACACCCAAGGCGAGACTTTCCGCTCCCCCGAAAGTTCCGACATCGACGATCTCGCCATCCTTCCAAAGCACTGCATGGCTGGCTGGACCTCCCATGAAAGGATCGAAATCACCGGTTGTAGACATTCCGGTGATTAGTCCGTTCCCACTGATCCATGTGGCGCAACTACTGTAACCCCCAGGCAACACACCTAAGTCGGTCAAAGCACCCTTGCTCCATTCAAACGAGTGAAAGATGAAGGGATCACTTGGGTCTGGAAGGTTGAGAAGAGGAATGGAATTGGGGCCGTTGGGGTCCTGAGCGGGAGTATCAGCACAACCCACGACAGTCCCTCGATTGTTGAGGACAATCGGAAGGTCACCGGAAACTTCCACGTAGCTGTTGGGACCGCCCAATGTGCCCAGGTCGATGAGTTTGTAGCGAGTGTGCTGTGCGGCCAGTGGAACCGGTAGCGCCACCGCTACTAGAGCGATTAATATAATCAAGATCGATTTGCTGGATTTCATAGCATGCTCCTTTGATCCACAGTGGATCCGCAGGCCGCAGGCCACTTGCCGTGGCATCCTGCTACGCTTGCTACTTACAAGCGTAGCCAACCCTCGTGCTTCCTCCGCTAAACACACATTGCAATGTGCCGCAGCAACGGGGGTAGCCTCCGTTCGGTGAGCATGGCCTGCCGTACAGTGCGCAACTCGATGTGGTTGAGAAGCGAATTCGATCCGTGTCCAGCAAATCCAAATTCGGAAGCGAATTGCCGATTTTCGTAGTCCCTTCTTCTGGAACTGGTACACCGCTCCTAATTCCTCCGCTCGGCTCGGAAGATACGCTGACGTCTAGCATTTTGTGCTTTGCCTCAACAGTATCTTCATCCTTATCCTCGTCCTCGCTAGGCTTCGCGCCCCAGTCAATGAATCGCGGCTTGAAGTTAGAAAGTGGAAGGATGGCGTTCAGATGAGTGCCGTCGGGATGGACTTTGAAGAGCCCGAAGCTGCCATGATCCTCAAGACGGAAGACGATCCAGCGACCGTCAGGAGAATAGGAACCGACGAACGCGTTGACATCGCCGCCCTGGTAATTTGTTACGAAGCGTAGGTGAGTTCCGTCTGGGCGGATCGTCGCTATGTTGCCCGACACTCCGGCAATATGACTGTATGCGTCTTTCGAGAACACGAGGTGTTGGCCATCTGGCGCCCAGTCCTGCTTGATAGCAACGTCGAAACTGAACGGCGTGAGTTGGAGTATGTTGCTCCCGTCAATATCTGATGTGAATAGTGCTGATCCGCCTGGCTGGTCAATGAAACTCAAGAAACTAAGCTTCTCGCCATTGGGCGACACGTTAGGGTCGGCGCAGCACGGGCCAATGCGTTGCCGATCGTTGCCATTGAGATCCATGCTCCAGAACGCCTCGTCCACCCCGTCGAACCGATCGAACACGATCCGCGCCCCGTCTGGCGTGAACGACGGATCGCCCTCGCACACAAATTCGTTTGGGGTCAACTCCACGATGTTGCTGCCGTCGCGGTTCATGAGGGCGATGCTGCAGAAGGGGGCTTCGGGCCTGTCAATCTCGAAGACGATCTGCCGACCGTCCGGTGACCAGTCGGGCGTGACGGCATCAGCATCCAGGTTAGTAATCTGACGTAGATCATGCCCGTTCTGTCGGACCGTGTAGATCTCGATGTGGGCGTCAGGAGTCGCTTGCGCCTGGAACGCAATCAGTCCGTTCCGGCCAGGGAACGTGGCGTGGGCGGCTCCGGCGGTCGCTAGAACTAGGGTCAGACATGCTAATACTGGCATGAGCTCTAAGATTCGTTTGCGCATGGGTTATCCTCCTCAAGATTTACTCTGCAGACTGTGTTGAAGGTCGATGCGAAAATTACGGGGGCCACTTTCGAGCGGACACCCTCAAGTGTGCCGAGGTCTGTGAGCACCCCGTCCTGCCACCGAAAGGCGTGGCTGGCAAGGCAGTAGGGGTTAAAGCAGTCTGGGGAGAACTGATCGGGGGTAGCGGTTTCCGCTTGCCCGACGACCACTCCGCGACTGGTAAGGGCTCTTGCTGGGTTTTGGGGTCCGCCGCTTGAGGGTGCGATCAAACTTGCAGGCCCGCCGAACGTACCCAGATCAATAAGTTTGTATTTAGTATGCTGCGCGGCCAGTGGAACCGGCAGCGCCAGCGCAGCGAGGAGAGTGATGACAGTAATTGCGGCTGTTGGATTCCTTTTCATGTTTGCCTCCCCGCAATGGCACCGTGCCTTGCGGTTTGGGCGTAACTTTGCGCCAGGCAGCATGGCAGGTTCAATGTTATGCGTGTGACATGTGGGTGATATCGATGTGATTTTGGAGGCCATACGAAACTTTAGAGCTCATGTAGAGGCCGCTGCCTGACGGTGCTATCTTCCAGTAATCTCTGCATCTGCGCGTGCCGCCCCCAAGAACGAGACTCCACCGAACCAAGAACATCCGCCAGTTCATTTCATGGGGAAAGAATGTTAAACTTCTGCCCGCCCTGAAATGCCGGCGCTAATGACCCTTCCCCTCCACCGCTGGCTCATTCAGGGGCTTCGGGTCTACGTCCGTGAGAGAAGCTGCCCACCTCCCGCATCTCGTCCGCTTCGAGACCTTTGAAGTGAACCTTCGGTCTGGGGAGTTGTGCAAGGACGGAGCCAAAGTAAAGCTGCCGGAGCAATCGTTTCAAATTTTGGCGATGCTGCTGGAGCGACCCGGCGAAGTAGTGAGGCGGGGTGAGATCCAAAAGAGACTGTGGCCGAATGACACTGTCGTGGAGTTCGAGAATAGTATCAACGCAGCAGTCAAAAGGCTGCGGCTAGCTCTGGGAGACTCAGCCGACCATCCCCGATATATCGAAACTTTGGCGCGCCGCGGTTATCGCTGGACGGTGCCGGTCGAGTGCTTAGAATCGGATCCAGTCAGAATCTCTGCCAAAGAGGGTCTATCCTTGCAAGCCGAATTAGCGGCTTCCTCCCTGATCGGCAAAAGGGTTTCGCATTATCGAGTGCTGGGGATCTTGGGTGGCGGAGGCATGGGTGTGGTCTATGAGGCCGAGGACATCAAGTTAGGCCGCCGCGTTGCGTTGAAATTTCTGCCCGAAGAGCTAGCCGACGATGTTCCTGCGATGGAACGTTTTGAGCGGGAGGCGCGGACTGCCTCGGCGCTTAATCATCCCAATATCTGCACCATTTACGAAGTCGAAGAACACGCAGGCCAACCTTTTATCGTCATGGAATTGCTTGAAGGACAGACGCTGCGGGAATTTATTACCCCAGCCGGGGGGCCTATCGGAACGGATGCTTACAAGACCGAGTTACAGCTTCAGACATTGCTCGATATAGCGGTGCAAATTTCCGATGGTTTGGAGGCAGCGCATCAGAAGGGCATCATCCATCGCGATATCAAGCCAGGGAACATCTTCGTTACGGCTCGCGGGCAGGTGAAGATCCTGGATTTTGGTTTGGCCAAACTACAGGAGTCTCAAACTTCGGACTTGAAGGTATCAACTGTTAGCAAGACCGAGGGGCCGAAACAGATGTTAAATCTCAACCTTACTCGCACGGGGGCGGCGATCGGAACAGCGGGATATATGTCCCCCGAGCAGGTGCGAGGCGAGAGGCTGGATCCCCGAACTGATTTGTTTTCCTTTGGCCTTCTCCTTTATGAAATGGCGGTGGGGCAGCGGGCGTTTACGGGTGAGACTGCGCCGATACTTCACACCGCCATCCTGAACAACACCCCCACACCAGTTCGGGAACTAAATCCCGAAATTCCCCACAGGTTAGGAGAAATCATCGGCAAAGCGATCGAGAAGGATCGTGAGCTGCGCTACCAGTCTGCGTCGGAGATAGGCGCCGATTTAAAATCCGAGGCCGACGCGATACGCCACAGAAATGAAATTGGCGGAGTAAGGAGGCGGTTCGCGAAGCTCTGGCGCGTCGCGATCGCCGGAATCTTCACTTTACTCATCACTAGTGTTCTCTTCTGGACGCGGCCATCTCCTGTTTTTACCTTGCCTGAGGTGAAACAGCGGCAACTTACGTTCAATTCCAGAGAGAACCCGGTTTCGAGCGGGGCCATCTCACCGGATGGCCAATACTTGGCTTACGCAGACATGCAAGGGATTCATATCAAGCAGATTGAAACGGGCGAGATGCAGACTGTTCCGCAACCCGGGGAGCTCAAAGGACTACGGGTGAACTGGGCAATTGTCTCGACGTGGGTTCGCGACGGTTCAAGCTTCATTGCGAATGCAAGCATACCCGGACAGGGCGACAGCGTTTGGTTGGTTCCGATGACCGGCGGACCGCCACGCAAACTTCGCCAGGATGCCAGGGCATGGTCTGTTTCGCGGGACGGCTCCTGGGTGGCATTCACCGCCAACCGCGGGCGGATAGCTGAGGGTCGCGAGATGTGGGTGATGAGACCCGATGGCGAAGAAGCGCGGAAGCTCTACGAGAGCGATGAGAATAGCGGCTTCACAGGCGCTGAGTGGTCACCGGATGGCCAAAGACTAGCCTTCAATCTTGGACGGGTGGTGGGCAACAAGTTTGAGTGGCAGGTAGTGAGCCGTGATCTTGAAGGCGGGCCTGCCATCGCTGCCATTCCTACTCCATGGGACTGGAGCTGGTCGCCTGACGGAAGGATCATCTATTCGCTGGACGAGCCGGGCCCCCCCGGCGCAAGTTGCAATTTTTGGGCAAGACGAATTGACTCGCGAACGGGGAAACCGCTGGAATCGCCAAAGCGACTTACTAACTGGACCGGGTTCTGTATGACCAGTCCGAGCCCCACCGCCGACGGAAAGCGGCTCGCGTTTCGACGATTTTCGTCGGAAGGTGGAGTGTATGTTGCCGGCTTGGGACCGAAAAACATACTCAAAGACGTGCCAAGGCGCCTCACACTGAGCGAGGGCCCGCATTATCCGATCGCATGGACCGCGGATAGCAAGACTGTACTCTTCGAAGCCTATCGCGACGGTCGTTGGCAGATCTTTAAACAATCCTTAGACGAGAATACAGCGGAACCTATCATAACCCAGGCACACGAGCGGGGGACTTGGAACGTCACGGGTGCGACTCTGACGCCGGATGACGCATGGCTTCTGTACACCGCTTCGAACAGTGACGACAATAGCGACCAACGGCAACTCAACAGGGTCTCACTAGGCGGAGGATCTCCCGAGGTAGTACTATCAGCTCCCGCCGGCTACCGAGGGCCACGCTGCGCTCAAGCACCAGCAACTTTGTGTTTGATTTCTGAGCACAGGCCGGACTTTAAGCAACTTGTCTTTACAGCGATCGATGCCTTGAAAGGCCGCGGGAACGAAGTGGCTCGATTTGACATCAGCCCGAACGACTACTACGAGTATATGTGGGATCTCTCTCCTGACGGCACTCAAATCGCCATCGTCCTGTACTCGGAAGGACAAATCGACATTCTGCATTTAGATGGTCGGCCGCCGCAACAGTTGCGCGTGCAGGGCTGGAATAGCTTACAGAGCGTGGATTGGGCAGCCGATGGAAAGGGGATCTTTGCCTCTAGCGAAACCAAATCGGGCTCCGTCCTTCTTCTCGTCGACTTGACAGGGATGGCGCACGTCATTTGGGAAAAGCAAGGCAGCTTCGCATGGGACATGGATTTCAAAGCCATGATCGGTGCACCTTTGGCGCCGTCGGCTCTGCCTTCCCCGGACGGGCGTCATCTTGCAATTTATGACTGGAAGTTGAGCGCCAACATGTGGATGATGGAGAGTTTTTGAAGCTGCGAACGTTTCTATCTCTGCGGGCTCAACTTCAGGAGTAGCCGTATGCTTTATTACTTTCGAGCCCATGCAACTGCCTCGGGATATTTTTATCCAATAACAGCTCTGGCTCTACTGATATTTCTTCCTCCATATGTTCTAGCGCAAACAACCGTTGCGACAGGTAGTATCGTTGGAACGGTGACCGATCCCAGCGGTGCAGTCATCGTCGGAGCTCAAGTAAGCGTTAGCAACAACGCAACTGGGCAAGAAATTCATGTCACCACGAACTCGGCGGGCACCTATAACTCGGGTGCTCTGATCGCCGGCGATTACACTCTGCGCATCTCAGCGAAAGGCTTCAGCACAGTCATGTCGCGAATCACGGTGCTGATTGGTAATACCACCTCTGGTGATGCAAGACTGCCACTGGGAACAGGAGCTGAGGTCATCGACGTAACTTCATCCGGACTCAAAGTGAACGCGCAGCAAGCCTTGGTGCAAGGTGTTCTGAATTCACTGCAGGTCGAAAGCCTGCCTGTCAACGGGCGCAACTTTCTTGACCTGGCACAGCTTGAGCCGGGAGTGCAGATTCAAGATGGACAAAATTTTGACCTTACGAAGGCAGGCTACTCCTCAATTTCGTTCGGCGGGCGATACGGTCGCACAGCTCGCATTGAAGTGGACGGTGTGGACGTCAGCGACGAGACCGTCGGTACCACAACTGCTGACGTTCCCTCCAGCGCCATCCAGGAGTTTCAGCTTAGCCAATCCACTCTGGACCTTTCTAACGAACTTACCTCCTCTGGTGCCGTCAACATTACCACGCGCTCTGGCAGCAATGACCTCCATGGCCAGGCATTCGGCTTATTCCGGGATAGCTCAGTTGCTGCCAATTTACCCAAGCCACCAGGCTTCAGTTCACCGTTCCAACGATCACAGTTCGGGGGCCGGTTCGGCGGACCAATCATCAGGAACAAACTATTCTTCTTTCTGGATAGCGAGCGCATCAAGGGGGACCAGTTCGCACCGGTGCCGGTCGGGCCTCCTTTCCAAGCCTTTTCTGGAGGCTTTACTTCCCCTTTCCGTGAGACCAATACACTCGCTCGCGTGGACTATCAGTTCGCTCATGGTGCTAACCTTTTCTACAGGAACTCCTATTACCAGAGCTCGCTTTTTGCTACACGGGGTCAAGGATTTCAGGTTTACGATACGAAGAACATCACGCGTGCGCACGTATTGGGGGCAGACTTCAATACGGGCACTTTCACGCACGCGATTCGGTTTGAGTACCTGAAATTTGCAAATCAGGTTCTCGATAAAACGATAGGCAGCAGCAGTCTCCCCTTAGCTGATCTAGGGCTCGCGCTGTTCATGAACGGACCTGGTCTGGCAACGGGCGCGAACTTTCTAGCTCCGCAAACCACGCTTCAAAGCAATCATCAAATTAAGTATGACGGCAGTCAGACTGCGCATTCGCATATCTTGCGCTATGGAGTATCACTCAACCACATCCAGGGTTTCACCTACGAGGCCCTCCTCAGTCTTCAGCCACTCGATTTCACGAATGTTGGACCATTCGAAGAATCGTTTGCCGCGAACTCATGTGGTGCCGGCACGCCCTGCTTCACCGGCGGAATCTCGAATCCACTGAACTACCCTGTGGAGGGAGTGCTTGTTGGCAACGGCCTGGGCTATTACTCGGAACCGCCCGCATTCGGATACCCTGCAGGTGGCTTAGGTCCGGACAACCGCTTGGGCGTATATATAGGAGATGGCTGGAAGATCAGACCAAATCTGACCCTCACCTATGGTTTGCGTTACGTCCGAGATACTGGCCGAACCGACAGCGATGTTCCAGCTCTTCCCCAATTGAATGCTCTGGTTCCAGGATTGGGGAATTCTGTGCGGCAGCCGAATAGTAACTTCGCTCCGCAAGCGGGATTTGCATGGGATCCCTCCGGCCACGGCAGGACCTCAATCCGAGGGGGCATCGGACTCTTCTTTGAGAATTCCATCTGGAACAATATATTTTTTGATCGTCCTCTTCGCCTTCCCCGAGGTGCTTTCAACGCTTTCCCTCTCGCCTGTGCCGGCCCGGGAGTGGCACTTCCGGTGCCGGTGTCCGATACGGCGATCACCCCCGGAGCTGGAGTGTGCGGAACTGCTGGCGGCGCACCCATCGCGATCGGCTCGGCGGTCGCCAATATTACGTCCTTTCAGAACCAGTACCAATCGCTTTCGACTGCCGATTTGAACGCCCCGAATCCGCAGTTTGTGGGCAACGTGCTTTCTCAGGGGCTCAACCTCTCAGGCGGTTTACTTGGACCCAACTATCGGACGCCGCGCTCTATTCAGATGAACATCGGAATACAGCGAGAAGTCCGGCGCGATCTGGTACTGAGCGCAGATTACCTTCGCAACGTGAACCTACACTTTCTCCTGGGCGTGGAGCTGAACCATGTTGGCGATGCCCGCTTCTTTAACCGGGCCAACGCTCTTGACGCGATCTCATCGACGAACAACTCCTTTGGCTGTGGCGCCGAAACGGACGTAGCTTCGATTAACTGCGCCATCGCTAACGGGGCGACTATAGCCGAATATGCCGGCAATGGTTTGACGTCGGCAAATGATTTTGGTGGTGCTTGTTCATTCTGCGCTTTTCAAGGCGTCAATCCTTCTGCGCCTAGCCTATTCTTCCAGTTGCCGATCGGACGTTCGGTCTACAACGCTCTTCAACTGAAGCTCGTGCAGGATATTAAAAACCCGTTGTCGCTAATTCGAGCTCTGAATTTTCAACTGGCTTACAGTCTTTCACGATTTGAGAATCCGGGAACTCTCGATCAGGACTTCGGCAATTCTGGCGCTTTGGACAACAATCGTCCCAACCGCTACTTTGGCCCCTCAGGGCTGGACCGCACTCATCAGATTTCGTTTGGCGGATTTGCCGATTTTCCAGGATCTTTCAGTGTGAGCCTCATTTCGCATTTCTATAGCCCGCTTTCAACCACGCTTCAGGTTCCGAATGCCGGCTTTGGCGCCGGAGAAATATTCCGCACGGACTTCACCGGAGATGGTACCGTCGGCGACCCCCTGCCAGGCACGAAAGTTGGCAATTTTGATCGCGGGATCAACGCTTCGAACATCAACCATGTGCTTACCAATTACAACAACGCCACTGCCCTGCAATTGACGCCAGCGGGAGAGGTTCTCGTCCAGAGCGGGTTATTCACGGCGGGCCAGATGGGCGTGGGCAATTCGTTGTGTTATGACAATCCCAACAACCTGCCCGTTAACGCGCTGTGCGCGATTGCTCCGCCGGTTCCATTAGCGCCAAAAGGTCAAGTCAATTTGTCTTGGTTGCGGGCGCTCGATTTGAAGGTGGCCTGGACTCACGCCATAAAGGAGGGCCTTACCATCGAGCCAAATATCGCCATATACAACCTATTTAATTTCGCCAACTTCGATCTGCCTGGGAACACGTTGAACGGGCTCTTGCTGGGATCGAGTGGAACTGTCAATGGGACAACTTATGCCGATCACAATGTCAACCGCGTCGGCGTTGGCTCGGGCGTATTCGCTTTCGGCTCGCCGAGACAGATTGAGTTTGGGTTGAAGGTTAACTTTTGAGTGCATCGGGAGCAGATCGAATTTTCGCGCAACGTAGAGACCAGCATGGCTCTCCGTGCGCTCCTCTTCTAGAGCCTGTTCTCCGGTCAGCCAAGCAATGCTTTTGATGCCTTCTGCACTGCAACCCAAATACAGCGCGGCATAGCCTGCATGTTCGAGCCATAGTTTCCCAATCGTTTCGCGATCTTGAGAATCGGGTTTGATCGACTGTTTCGCATGGCCTTCACGATTCGACGGGCAAGGGCCTTCGCACCAGCGTCGTAGTTGTACAACGCCTTGTCCAGTTCGCCGGACGTCCTCTGTGTGAGAGCTAAGCTGTTGTAGGCCAATTCGTAGTCAGAATCGATTTCGATAGCACGGCGAAATGCCATGATCGCCTTGTCCGATTGAGTATTCAGCTGGAACGCTATCCCCAGCGCGAGGAAGATCGAGGGCTCATCTCTCTTTAGCTCCGCAGCGCGAGAGAGGTGCTGAATCGCGCCATCTATATTGTTGAGAAAAAGGCAGCACTGACCAGCCATGTACCAAGCGTTCCACTGCGAGGGTGCCAAGCGCATGACCAAGATTTTCTCCCCCTGCGAGCAACACCTTTCCATTGGTCAGCAACGTGGAGCGCGCGTTCTCTGCATCAACCTGACCAGCACTCGCAAAGCATCGTCCAAGCGCCTTGCGTTCCTCCGGAGTGCTGCGATTGACCTGCCCGCAATTGCGTCCTACCATTCCTTGACCGATGGCCACGCCGTCACAACTCGTCGGCCAGACCATTTCCCATTACCGCGTGCTCGAAAAGCTGGGCGGCGGGGGCATGGGCGTCGTCTATAAGGCCG
>Ga0209801_1001813_pt1 | contig 12907 bp, 12 predicted proteins | sample GraSoiAngelo_127_FD_185884 | JGI IMG/M metagenome (GOLD analysis project Ga0209801, IMG submission 185884) | Grasslands soil microbial communities from the Angelo Coastal Reserve, California, USA - 14_0927_09_40cm (SPAdes) (version 2) | ecosystem: Environmental > Terrestrial > Soil > Grasslands ... | reverse complement strand
GTGCCTCGTGGGCTGCGGGAAGTGCCGCGAGTGCATGACCGTCGACCACAGCGTCTGCACAGGCGGCGGCCGGGTGCTTTTCGGCTGCCAGGCGGAGTACTACAAGGTCCCGTTCGCCGACGTAAACGCCGCGATAGTGCCGGATGGTGTGAGCGATGAAATGGCGATCCTCGCCACGGACATCCTCTCGACCGGCTTCGGCGCGATCGAGCGGGGCGACGCAGGGTTCGGCGCGTCGGTCGCGATGTTCGCCCAGGGTCCAGTCGGTCTGTGCGCAACAGCCGGCGCCCGCGCCCGCGGCTGCGGCCTCATCATCGCAGTGGATGCGCTGCCCGAGCGTCTCGAGATGTCGAAGCGGTTCGGCGCGAACGTGGTGATCAACCCGAAGGAAGAGGATCCCGTCGCGAAGATAATGTCGCTCACGGGTGGCAGCGGCGTCGACGTCGCCGTTGAGGCCGTCGGCACGCAGGCGACCTTCGAATCATGCACGAAAGCCATCCGGCGCGGCGGTGTAGTATCATCCGTCGGCGTCTACGGGCTGGTGCCACAGTTGACCATGCCGACGTTCACGGCCCCCTCGTTTTTGCACCGCAAAGTCGTGACGACTCTCTGCCCGTCCGGAAGCGCGCGCATGGAGAGCCTGCTCGCCCTCATCGAGAATGCCGGGGTCGACCTGCATCCCCTCTTTACTCACCGGATGACACTTGACGAGACACCGAAGGCCTACGACCTGTTCCGCAGCAAAGCCGAAGGCGTTCTGAAGATCGCCATTACGCCCTAAGCGATACAACGGGCCGAACCCGTCTGGTCGCGAACCGGCCGCCTCTGGGTCGTGTTGGAACGCGCGCCTCGTTTATGCCGTCTACCCTTGCGGTACACACTTTGGGGCAACCAATGGGGATTCGCATATCATTCGTAGCGCTGGCAATGTCTCTCGTTCTCCTCGCCTTGTTGCTTGCCGCCCCGGGGCTGGATAAGAGCTGGGGCACCAGCAACTTCCACTTCTACGTAGTCTCAGCGGCATCTCTGCTCGCCGCCGGAACCTGCGTCGTCCTGGTAATTTCGGCTCGCTCGATCCGCCAGACGCGGATCTTGTTTCTCGCGCTGAGCTTCTTCAGCCTGGCCACGATATTCTCCGTCCACGGACTAGCGACACCCGGTCACCTTATTCACGACCCAACGGCCGCCATCGTACGTTCGCCATGGCTCGCTAGTCTGGCGGCGGGCTTCTTCGCTTCGCTGAGCGTGCTCACAATTCCTCGCATCGTTGAGCAGTCCCGCTTGCGGCTGCCTGAGATAATCCTCCTTGTCTCGGTTGCCGTAGTGGGGACCTATTTCGCTGTCAGCCTTACCGCTCCCAATTGGCTGGCCGGATTCCCTACCGAGAGGGAGTGGTTCCAGCACCTCCTTACGGGCTTAACTGTTGCACTGCTCTGCTTCGCCGCCTGGCGATACCTGGATTCGTACTTGTTTACCCGCCTGTCAAGCCAGCTGGCCGTCATGTGCGCTCTCCTGTTCCTGGCCGAGGCGCAGCTCTCGATGGACTTCGGGCGCATATCCCAGTATTCGTGGTGGATATACCACGGACGTTCTTCATTGCCTTTCTTTCGATACTCGCCACGTGGGGTTTGGAACTGCTACGGGCGAAGAATACCTCTGCGATCGCCGAGGCGATCGCGATGCGGGATGCCCTCACGCAGCTTAACCGCGGACGCTCCTCGCACGTCGTCGATTTAGCGAACCAGATAGAGAATCACGACCTAGATACATTTCGGCACGTCGACCGTGTGGCCGCTTTTGCCTATCTAATCGGCCACGATATGGCGTTCGGGTCATCACGACTTCGCCGCCTCGTCCTAGCGGGTCAGATGCACGACATCGGCAAGATTGGCCTGCCGCCTTACATCCTCACGAAGCCGGGCAAGCTCACGGATGAAGAATGGGCGGCCATCAAGCTGCACCCCGCCAAGGGCTGGGAAATCGTCGGGCGGGCCAAGGCCCTCAAGGACATTGCAAGCATCGTCCGCCATCATCACGAGCGGTTTGACGGCAGCGGATACCCGGACGGCCTTGCCGGTGATGACATTCCGCTGGAAGCCCGCATCATCTCCGTTGCGGACACTTTCGACGCCCTAACCTCCGAGCGACCCTATCGCCCCGTGATGTCGATAGCCGACGCCGAGGGCGAACTGCTCCGCGCTTCAGGATCGCAATTAGACCCGAACTGCGTCGAAAGATTCCTCAAGTTGCTGAGGAGCGGCAAGGTCTCGTTGAAACGCCGCACCCAGCATGTCGCGGAAGCAGTCGCCTAGTACGGCCACTCTACGGAATTAGCAGCTCGGTCACTCCACGCTTACCCGTGATATTATTCGCGCGTGACCAGTGACGTCCCGCTCGAGAGCAAGCTGGCTCGCCTGCAAATGATCATCCGCGAGGCAGGTTCGGCCATCGTGGCCTTCTCCGGCGGCGTCGATTCCACCCTCGTCGCAGCGATCGCCTGGGACGAATTGCGAGAGCACGCGCTCGCGATAACGGGCGTATCACCCTCGATCCCGCCGACCGAAGTGCAAGAAGCGAAATCGCTGGCAAAGCAGATCGGCATCGCGCACGAGCTGATCGACACGCGGGAGATGGATGACCCGGACTACGTGAAGAACAACCCGGACCGTTGCTTCCACTGCAAGGATGAGCTTTACGGGCGCCTGACGGTCATGGGCGCCGAGCGCGGTTTTGCCACCGTTCTCGATGGCTGCAACGTGGACGACACCGGCGACTTTCGTCCCGGGCGCCGCGCCGCTTCGCAGCATGGCGTCCGCAGCCCGCTGCTGGAAGCAGAGCTCACGAAGGAGGAAATCCGCGAGCTGTCTCGCGTGCGGGGCCTGCCGACGTGGGATAAGCCCGGAATGGCCTGTCTCTCCTCCCGCATTCCGTACGGAACGCCGGTCACCGTCCAGGCGCTCAGTTCGATTGACCAAGCGGAGGTCTATCTGCGCTCACTCGGGGTCCGGCAGCTACGCGTCCGGCACCACGTCCTGCCAGCCGGCGGTACTGTAGCGCGCATCGAGACGGACGAAGAGGGGATGGACTCGCTGCTTGCAAGCCGGCAGCAGGTTGCGGAGCAGTTGAAGGCGCTCGGCTATCTCTACGTGACGCTAGATCTGGCAGGTTACCGGAGCGGATCGCTGAACGAGGCGCTTAAAGCACGGGCGGTCCCGTCGGCCGAATGACCTGCCCTTATCACTCGGACCTCGCAGCTTCGCAAGAAGCCATACGCCTCGCGCGCGATGAACTGCTGCGCGTTATCGATTCGCTTGGTCGCGCAGACTTCGAGCGCGCGCGTAAAGGCGGCTGGCCGGTCCGTAAGGTCCTCGAACACGTCATCCATTCCGAGAAGCTATACGCGCAGGCTACCGCTTACCTCTGCGGCGCAGAGGTGTCGAGGCGGACCGAGGCCAGCCCGCCTAGCTCGCCGGCGGAGGCCCGCACGATGTTGCTCGACGCGCGAAAGGAACTGCTCCGCGCGCTCGAAGGGCTCGACATGGACCCGCGAGCGTATGAGACCTTCTTCGAACTGAAGCGCGTCGGCCACGAGGAATACAGCGTAGTCAGCCTGCTCGAGAACGTGGCCAGCCACGACCAGGAACATGCGGCTCAGATCCAAGCGATCATCGATGACAAGACAGCCGGTGGGCTAACGGCGACGCCGGGAGACCGTATAAACTAAAGTCGTGAAGTGCCCGCGCGATTCTACCATGCTCGTCACCGAGCGTGATTATGGTTTCGAGGTCGACCGCTGTCCGGAGTGCAACGGACGCTGGCTCGACTACGACGAGCTTGACCAGCTGGAGGCCTCGACAGGAGCGACAGAAGCGGAGCGACGGGCCACGATCGAGTACGGCGAGCGGCCGAGCGATTTGGAGTGCCCGGTGTGCGGTAAGCGCATGGTCACGTTCAACTACCGTGCGTACAACCTCGAGCTGGACGAGTGCGGGGAAGGCCACGGCTACTGGCTGGATGCAGGAGAGGAAGGCCGGGTCCGGGACATCGTCAACGAGCGGGTGCGCGGGCTAGAGCGCTCGGCTTCTGCAGAGGCGGCCTGGGGGCGGTTCCTCGGTGGGCTTAAGCGCGGGCGAGGCGGCGGGCTCTTCGGGCGCCGCTAGCGGCTCGAGAACGGGAAAACTTCACCCTTCTCGGTGACGGCCTCGGTCTCTGCGAGAACCTCGTACTGGCCGGCCAGCATGCCGCGCCGACCCGGGCGGAAGCGGCCCGCGCGCAGCTCGGCGAGCATGTCTTCCTCGCTCTCAAGGTCCTTCTCGAAGACGGTCGCGTAGCGGCCGACCTCGAGCGGCATGTGAGCATCGCTGCCGGAGGTCTGTGGCTTGCCGAGCCGCCGCGCGACGTCAAGCGCGAGCGTGTTCTCGCGTTCAATGCAGCCTCCGTTGAGCACTTCGATGGCGTCGGCCAGGGCGAAGACCGGGTGCTCTGCCAGCTCCTCGAGAGGCATCGACTGCTGGTCCCGGCGGTGTCCAAACAGCAGGCTCGAAGGGCCCGGGAAGTAGCGGAAGGGGTGGCAAATCACAAAGTACGAGCCGTAGTCGTCGCACGCGGCGCGGAGGTCTCGCGCACGGTGGATGCCGCGGACCTCCCGCGGCAGGCCGAGCGTGACGACGTGCCCCATGTCCGTGGACCACTCGCGGGCGTTGAAGACGAATAGACCGTACTCTTGCTGGAAGTGCTCGATCTCATCGTCCGGCCATTGGTGGAGATGCTCCGTAAGCGCGATGCCGGTCAGCCCGACGGCGTGCGCCTGCTCGCCCAGGCGCTTGGGGGAGATGTCGCTGTCCATCGACCCGACGATTGTGTGGACGTGCATGTCGACGGCGGTACCCATATGTAGGACACGATACCATAACGCTAACGTTAGCGGGAGGGAGTTGCGACCTGACCCTGTGGCGGTCTCACGCCTCGGCGGGGCGCGTCCACACGACCTCCGCGCGGGAGCCGGCACCTCAGCGAGACACATATATCGCCGGCAATACGACCCACCGAGAGCTGAATGGCGTGTCCCGCGTCTGACCGACGTTTATGGAGTGATCCGGATTCGGGTAGTGCAAATCGGCCGAATCAGTGCAAAAATCTGCTTACCATGGGCAAACGGGGACGCCGCCCGCATCCGGACATCCTGACGCCGCGAGAGTGGGAGGTCCTCGACCTGCTGCGAGAGCGCCTGACGAACGAGCAGATTGCGGAGCGGCTCGGCATCACGCTCGACGGCGCGAAGTATCACGTCTCAGAGATTCTCTCCAAGCTTGGCGTCGCGACGCGCGAAGAAGCGGCGGCGTGGCGGGCCGCGCGCGCGCCGCGGTGGCCGCGGCTGATTTTGCCGCAGGCGGCCGCCAAGATCGCGGCAATAGCGATACTGGTTGCAGCAGCGGCGGGACTCGCCGCTTTGGCGTGGGGTGTCGCCGAAACTGACCGGCCGGGCGGAGATACAGCGCCGGCTGACTGGTCGACATTGCCAGCACCGGAAGGAGAAGTGCTCCAACGCGGGACGCAGCCCTGCTCTTTGCGTTCCGTGCCCCGCTCGGGCCTGACGTCATGCCGGCGGAGGCAACAGTGGTGCTTACAGCATTTGAGGGAGCCCGCGAGGCAACGGACGATCGCGGTGAGTATGGCCCCGAAGGACCTGCGGCTGACACCGCGACTTGCCTGATTCGGTTGAGGGGGATGTTCACGGAACGAACCGGTGTGTTCTCGAGCGGCCCCGGCTTTCCCCCGCCTGCGCAAACTGCCCCACCCACCATCGAATGTCGTGAGATCGTCGTTTTCTTTGCGGACGATGGCCCGAGCTACGTGAATTCGGACGGGTCGCCCGGTCTCGTGCAAATTGCACCCGGCAATCGGTCCAGCTCCGGCTCCTGCCCATCCGGAGGCCCCGGCGGCTCTATCTCGCGGGACTACGCGCTCGTCGCGGCTGCCTTTAACCCTGCAGCGCAGGTTCAACGGGGCCCCCCGCCGGTCCGTGATGCTTCGGCAGCCGAGATGACATACGCGGAGGCCCTGGACCGGCTTGTGGCGCTGGGCTGGACCCCACCGCCCCGCGACGGCGGTCCCGCTCGCGAGGACGATGTGTGGCTTGTCGCACTCAAGGGCTCTTTTCTGCCACCGGCGGAAGAGACCCCTCCTTCTCCGCCCGGACCATCGGCGATGCGCCTCGTGTGCACCGAGACGATATCAGTCGTAGATGCAAAAACAGGAACCGTCGCTCACACGCAGGCGCGCACCGCGAGTGGCTGCTTCCCTGCACGGCGCGGCGACCAAATTGTGACCCCTGCCATGGGGCAGACGCCCGCCATCGATCAGAGCATAGCGATTGAAGCAGCATTCCGCCAAGCGGGCATTCCGTCCGGGCAAGAACCGTCGAGCGTGGACGCTAAACCGTCAAGCTTTACTGATTCTCTTGCCCTTAGCTATTGGTGGCCGCCTACCGACCGGCCCAAAACCGTGTGGATCGTTACAATGACCGGCTTCATGAGCAGACCGTTAGATCCAGCGGCACCGGCACCGGCTACCCCTCCACCATCGGAACCCCGCTGTAGTGAGCTTCTCACGATCGTCAGCGGGGATACGGGCAAACTTTTCGCCTCCATCTTCCAGGACGCTGACTCCTGTTCGTGACGTGGTCCATCCGATCCGCCTCCTCGGCTTGAGCTAGAAATGTGGCCATGCCTTCGAACAGCATTGAAGCCGGCGACTTTCGCTGACTTCTATGTGATCAGCGATCACACCCCAAGCGTCACCGAACTGAACGGCCACCTTGGCACAGACCAGGTGTCAAATGGGGGCTCGGGGAGAGGACGCCGAACTTGAGGGCGGCTCCAGCGTAGCAACGAACCCGATGTGGAGCTGATGGCCCGAGCACGGCGCTAGAATGGCCGAGTGGGAAGCGAACGCTGGCTGATTGTCGGGCTCGGAAACCCGGGACCGGCGTACTCACATAACCGGCATAACGTCGGCTACTGGACCATCAATCGGCTGGCGCGTCTGCACGGCATCGCGCTGAAGGCACGGCGCCTCGCTACCTTAGGCGAGGGCCGCATCGGCGACAGCGAGGTGACGCTGGTGAAGCCGCGGACGTTCGTGAACGATAGCGGCCACGCGGTCGCGGCCGCCCGCAAGCACACACGCGTCGGGCCGGAAAACGTCCTAGTCGTATATGACGAGCTTGACCTGCCGGCGGGCCGGCTGCGGATCAAGGCGAAGGGCGGGACAGCGGGCCACAAGGGGATCAAGTCGGTTGCAGGCGCGCTCGCGAGCACCGACTTCCCGCGCGTGCGGGTAGGCATCGGCCGGCCGCACGTCGACGGTGAGCCCGTCTGGGACCCGGATGTCGTCGCTGTCTGGGTACTGAGCGACCCGACGCCGCACGAGACGAAGACGCTCCAGAACGCTGTCGAGCGCGCGGCCAAGGCCGTCGAGCTGGTGCTGGCGGAAGGAGTCGAGGCGGCAATGAACCGCTATAACAAGTAGTGGTTAGAGGTACGAGATAAGAAGTGAGAGGTTGGTCGGGGCGGCCGGATTCGAACCGGCGACCTCTTGAACCCCATTCAAGTGCGCTACCGGACTGCGCTACGCCCCGACGAAGCCCATCGTAGCATTAGGGTTGGTACCCCACAAGAAACTGAAGCCCGGCCGCCCGCTAAAGGTAGGCGTGCGACAGGGTGACGGCGACCAGACCGCCCAGCGCGACGACCGTGAACTCGCTGGCAGTCCGCAGGCTAAGACGGTCCGCCAGGTAGTTGTGCATCATGCCCGTCATCAGATAGAGCGCCAATAGGAGAAACACGGCGGCCGAGCTTCCCTCGAGCGGCAAGAAGTGCGTCGTCCACGCGGTCTCCCCCAGCAACACCCCGATCGCCAGCGCGTAGGCCAGCGTGCGATACGTGTCCATCGCCTCCTCGCGCAGCACCTCAATGGCGAGTAGTAAGCTCACGATGCCAGCGGCGAACGAGGCGGTGAGTAGGCTTAGGTCGAACTCGTAGATGGTCGCGAAGAACACGAAGGCGATTACGTAAGTCGCCAAATTCAAGACCAGCCGCGTCTTCTGATAGCTTGCAGAGTCGTGGTCGACCGACTCGTATTCGGCGCGGAGAATCGCCCAGAATGGCACGCCCGAGAGAAGGCCCGCCCCGATTGTCCAGTGTCCCTCCGCCACCTCTTCCAGGAACAGCCCGAGACCCAGCGTGAAAAGCACCGGCACGAAGAGATACAACGCCGTGTCGTCCAGCCGCTGGAAGCGGGCCTTGGGATGCGTCCGGACGACATGGTCTGTGCCGATCGTTACCAGCCCGCAAAGTAGCAGTAGAATCCAGTTCTGCGTCGGCTCTACGGCCAGAAAAAGGGTAAGCGTCAGCGCGAACGCGATCGACAGCGCATAGACGCTGTCGAAACGGCTGATCGTCCCGGTAACTACGCCAGTCGCCCGGTCCGGTAATCGGTCCATCGTCCGGACCCGGGTGAATTGCTTCACGTGCGAATAGACTAGACGGCGCTCAAAACGTTGTCAACCGTGCATGCCAGTTATCACCAAACGATATCGAGAGATCGCGGAGCAAGGTGCCTCGCCAGCGCCTCGAGTTGCCCCTCACTGTCCGTTAGCGCCTCTCACTGACGCTACCTGCTCCAGCGTCCGGCGCAGACGCTCTCGCCAGCTCCCGTCCAGCTCGACGCGTAGACTGTTCCGGCCTACCTGTACCCCCTTCGCGACGACCCCTTCGAGGGCCTCGCGAGCCAGCGCTTCTCCTTCCTTCATTCGCACGACAGCGACTCCATCTTCCGTCGTAATCGACTGCGCTTGGACCTGCGTGGCCAGAGATCGTAGCGAGATTACGTAAAGGAGGTTGCGCGCTGCCGCCGGGGGTTCACCGAAACGGTCGACCATCTCCTGCCCGATCGCGGCCACTTCCTTCGGCTCGCCGGCCGCGCTCAGGCGCTGGTAAAGCGCAAGCCGGACGTTCAGGTCGGGAACGTAGGCGGGCGGCAGGTGTGCCGAGAGCGGAAGGTCTATCGTCAGCGGCGTCCCGTCTGCCTCTGGTGGAGGCTGCTCGCCGCGCATCACGGCCCGCAGTTGCTCGACCGCGCCCGACAGTAACTTCACGTACAGGTCGAACCCCACGGCTGCCATGAACCCGCTCTGTTCAGCACCGAGCAGGTTACCGGCGCCGCGGATCTCCAGATCCCTGAGCGCGATCTGGAATCCTGCACCCAGTTCAGTCGCCTCGAAGATCGTCTGTAATCGCTGGCGCGCGGTTTCCGTTAGCCTCGCCTTGCGGTCGTAGAACAGATAGGCGTAGGCGCGATGCGCCCCGCGCCCGACGCGGCCTCGCAGCTGGTATAGCTGCCCCAGCCCCAGCTTGTCGGCCTGGTTGATGACGATCGTGTTCACGTTCGGAATGTCCAGCCCGGACTCGATGATCGTCGTGCAGACCAGGACGTCCGTCTCGCCATCCACGAACTCGCGCATCACCTGCTCCAGCTCGTGCTCGTCCATCTGCCCGTGCCCGACGCTAATTCTTGCTTCCGGCACAGTCTCTTGCAGTTTTCCGGCGATCATTTCGATGTTGTGTACCCGGTTGTGCACGAAGTACACTTGCCCGCCCCGCTCGATTTCGCGCACTACGGTTTCGCGCACCAGACGTTCGTCGAATTCCGAGACGTAGGTCTTGATCGGCAGCCGCTCCTCCGGCGGCGTCTCCATCGTCGACATATCCCGCAGCGCGCCGAGCGCCATGTAAAGCGTGCGCGGGATCGGAGTCGCCGAAAGGGTCAGCACGTCCACCTCGCGGCGCATCTTCTTCAGGTGCTCCTTGTGCGCCACGCCGAACCGTTGCTCCTCATCGATTACGACGAGCCCGAGGTCCTTGAAGCTAACGTCCTTCTGGAGCAGCCGGTGCGTCCCGATGACGATATCGATCGTTCCCGTCGCCAGCTCCTCGGTCACCTGCCGCTGCTCCGCCACCGACCGAAAGCGCGAGAGCATCTCAACCCGAGCCGGGAAGGCAGCGAGCCGCTCGCGGAAGGTCTGGTAGTGCTGCTGTGCCAAGACCGTCGTGGGTACGAGGACGGCTACCTGCCTGCCCTCCATCACCGCCTTGAACGCCGCCCGCACCGCCACCTCCGTCTTCCCGTAGCCAACGTCTCCGCAGACGAGGCGGTCCATCGGCCGGGCTGACTCCATGTCCTCCTTGACCGCCGCAATGGCTGCAATCTGGTCGGGCGTTTCGACGTACGGAAACGACGCCTCAAGCTCCATCTGCCATGGCGAGTCGGCGGAATACGCATGGCCCTTGAGCACCTCGCGCGCCGCGTACAGCGCCAGCAGGTCCCTCGCCAGAGCCTGCACCACCTTCCGTACCCGCGCTTTCGCCCGCTGCCACTCACCGCTCGCCAGTCTCGTGAGATGCGGCTGGCGATCAGACGGACTGATGTAGCGGCTTACGCGGTCGAGCTGGTCTGTGGGAACAAACAGCTTGTCCTTCTCGGCGTATTGCAGCTCGAGGTATTCCCGCTCGTGCCCGTCTACGGACATTCGGACCACGCCCGAGAAGCGCGCGATCCCGTGGTCGATGTGCACGACGTACGCGCCCGGAGTGAGTTCGGCGAGGAACGCCTCGCGGTTGACGGTCCGCCTCGGCGTTGCCCGCCTCTGCTTTGCGAACCCGAACACCTCCGTGTCGGTGACGATTCCAAGCTCGAGACCGTTCTCGCTGAACCGCCAGCCCTCAGCGAGGGAGCCCTGCAAGAACGCCAGCCGCGGCAGCGGCTCAGCCGCCCTTGCGCTTACCGTGGCCGGCGTGTCTTCTTCTGCGAACAGCTCAGCCAACCGCTGCGCCTGCTGCGAAACGACGACCAGATGATGACCCGCCCTCGTCTCTCCGATCGATTCCAGCACCAGCTTCCTTAGCTGCCCTCCATACGCTCGCTGCGCGCCGAATGGCAGCCGAATGACATCCGCCGCTTCCGGCGCCGCTTCCTCCGTCGCCCAGCGTGACAGCGTGAGCACGGCCTGACGGCCGGCCACTCGCTCCTCGAGCGCTGGCCAGCGCTCGAGCGCAGATGGCAGACCGCGCGGAACTTCTCGTCGCTCCTCTAGCTCGTGGCGCGCCGACTCTGCCTCCTCGTGAGCCTCGTCGAGCACGGCCGCGATGTCGGCGCGTTCATCGACGACCAGCAGCGCGCCCTCGGGTAAGTGGTCCAGAAGCGTCGCCTGTGCCAGTAACGGCACGTAGAAGTCGCGGCCCTCGAACGCCATTCCCGCTTCAAGGTTCCCCAGCTCGTCCTCAAACCGCTCTCTCGCTGCGGCTGTACACCGGCTGAAATCCAGATTGCGCAAGCGCGATAGGTCCGGCGCGACCAGCTCCCGAGCGGGGCCGATCTCAATCGTATCGACTGGACCAACCGATCTCTGCGTCGCCGGATCGAACGCCCGGAGGCTGTCGATCTCGCGACCGAGCAGCTCGATCCGCGCCGGCAATTCCGCACCGGGGGGAAAGACATCAATGATGCCGCCGCGACGACTCGCCTGTCCGGCCTCCGCAACGACCGGCTCGATACTGTAGCCAAGCGCCGCAAGCTCGCTCAGGAACGCATCGATCTCGAAGCGCTCGCCCCTACGCAGGCGACGGACGCCGCCGGCCATCTCGCCCGACGCTAACGTTCTCTGCGCGATGGCTAGCGCGCTAGCCACGACGATTGTCCGCCCGGCCGCGCTCAGGGCGGACGCGGTTCGCAGGCGATCGCGTACGATATCCGGCGCCGCGGCGAGCCGCTCATAGGGCAACGCATCGCGCTCCGGGTAGAGCATGACCTCAGCATCGGCCCCAAGCCATGCGGCCAGTTCTTCGGCGAGCGCCTCCGCACGGTCGGCCCGCGTCGTGACGATCAGGACCGGGCCTTCTCTCTCACCTGCTATCGCCGCCAACGCCGTGGGCTTGGCCGCATCGCCGACCCCGAGCGTCAGCGCGCGGCCGGCATCCAGCGCCGACCGCACCCGCTCGAACGACGGCGAGCGTCGCAGTCGGGGAAGTATGGCTGACAGATCAATTCGTTCCATGCACAACGCCTTTAAGGGCCCCGACCTCGTCGGGGCCCTCGCGAACGTATCTTACCAAAGGAGGGCTAAGGTTAACGATTGGCTGAAACCTTCTTCAACACCGGACCAAGTTGAGCCGATTGCCGCTGGGCAGTTTAAGTGCCGATTCCATCCATAGAGCCATGCCGTAGTTCATCTAGTCTCCGATATGGCCAGGCGAATGGGCGGGTATCACGAGACGATGATCCATCGGGATTTCTACGACGCGCAGGTACTGTGGGACGGCGCGCGGGCCTGGATCGTGGACTTCGACCAGCTGTCTGTCGGCGATCCCGCGCTGGATCTCGGTCACTTTGTCGCGCATTTGGCAAGTTTCGCCTACCGCGTCACGGGCCGGCCCGATTCATTGGCCATACAAGCTCAAATCCCGATCGAGACATACCAAGCGTGGAACCTGATTTCGATTGAGTCGAGACTGCCCTTCTATAAAGCGTGCACGTTTATGAAGCTCGCGGCCAAGGAGGCGAGAAGGAAGCGAGAAGACTGGCAGCAATCTGTCTCGGTCCTGACCGATCTGGCGTGCGAGGAGCTAGAGGCAACTCTGGGACGTAGTCATTAGGAGCCAGTGGCATATTTGCGCCTCATTCTCGGTAGGCGTCGTGTGATTGCCTATGGGCTGACGCACTCGAGAAGGTCGGTGAGCGCCGCTGAATCAAAGACGGCGACGGCCTCCTTGACAGTCCCGTGCTCCATTCGCATGACCCAGTAGTAGCGGTTGTCGTACCCAGGCCGTCCTTCGCCACCGCATGACCATCC
>Ga0209801_1001811_pt1 | contig 12918 bp, 14 predicted proteins | sample GraSoiAngelo_127_FD_185884 | JGI IMG/M metagenome (GOLD analysis project Ga0209801, IMG submission 185884) | Grasslands soil microbial communities from the Angelo Coastal Reserve, California, USA - 14_0927_09_40cm (SPAdes) (version 2) | ecosystem: Environmental > Terrestrial > Soil > Grasslands ... | reverse complement strand
CATCGTGGGAGCGGCCGGGTTCGTGGTGAACAGCGGCTGGAATGGCGCCCTGCCCTCTGCGGCGCTGAACGTGATCTGGATCGGAATCGGGGTCTATGCGCTGTGGCGGCGCCGCCGGCTGCCGGACGAGGCAGGACTCGAAGCCCAATGATACGCGCAGCGGCGCTCAGCTCCCGAGTCCGGTGAGCGCCGCGAGCAACGCCTGACCGTCGGGGCTCCCGAACCCGGTGCACGGATCCCAGCCGGCCGCCGCCTGGTAGGCGCCGTTGTTGCCTTCGGTGATGTCGCGGAAGGCCCGCGGGCCGATGCGGTAGAGCGCGGCGTGAACGTCGCCGAGCGGCCGGCCGAGCTTCTGGTTGCAGCGCGCGATCAGCGCGGCCCAGAGCGGCGCGACCGCGCTCGTGCCCCCGATCACATCCGCCTTGCCGTCGACCCGCACCTGGTAGCCGGTGAGCGGGTCCGCGTTGCCCGCCACGTCCGGAACACCGCGCCCGGCGATGCCGTTGGGTGCCTTGGGCACCGCAATGCTCTGCTGCCAGGAAGGCAACGGAAACACCTGGCTCACGCCGCCGCCGGTGGCACCCTCGTTGACGCTCGTCTCGTTCCACACGACCTCGCTCACGATCGAGCCGCCGCGCGCGGTGAGCTTGGTGCCCCCGCACGCCAGCACAGACGGACTCGAGGCGGGAAAATCGACATGAGGCTGGCCGTCGGTCTCGCCGTCACTCGAGCCGCTGTCGCCGGCGGCCGCGGTCACGGTAACCCCAAGGGCGGCCGCATCCTCGAGCGCGGTCTGCATCGCATCGCGCGAAGGTGCGTTCCAGCCGTCCTCCGGACCGCCCCAGCTGATCGACATCACCGCGGGATGGTTGACGCCATCGTGCGCGGCCTGGGAGATCGCCTCATAGAACCCCTGGTCGGTGTTCGGCGCGAAGTACACGACGATCTTCGCGCCCGGCCCAGAGCGCCGATCACCTCGATGTCGAGCATCACCTCACCATCGGCATCGCCGCCGGGCTGATTGGTGCCTCCGGCGACGGAGACCGCGGTAACGCTCGGCGGCCGGGTGATCCCGAGACCGTTGAAGTACTGCGCGAGATCGCTCGCGGTGAAGCCCCCGCCGAGCTCGATGAGGGCGACGGTCTGCCCGCTGCCGTCTGTCGATGGGGGGAAGTTGTAGAGTCGCCCGAGCTCGGGAGGCGCATACGTCACGGCGGGCGCAGCCCGGGGTCTGCGCGAGTGCACCCGGGCCACCGGCCGCCGGTCGAGCCCCAGTACCGCAATCGCCTCGGGCGGCAGGGTCGGCGCCTGCCCAAGGCCGACGAATGGCCCGCGGCCGTCGCTGAGCTGATATCTGCCGAGGGTGACGCCGAACGCGCGCTCGAGCGCCTGTGGCCCGCCGCGCAGGTGCAGAACGCGACGGTGCTCATCGGCGCCGGCCTCGGTGAGCCCGTGCGTGAGCGCGAAGCGGCGGAGACTCGCGAGGTCCGCGGGCTCCGCGCCGCAGTGACGCCCGTACTCACCCCGTTGCCAGCGCGGCGGCCGTGGCCACGAGGCGGCGCTCGGCGAACCGCCCTGGCGACGGCGCAACACCAGGGTGATCTCGAGGGGCGAGCTGTCCTGGTGCGGGCCCAGGTATTTCATGCCCGCCGGTGTCGTCCAGTGAGTCACGTCCGTCCTCCGCAAGAACCGTGGGCTTCGGCGCTTCGAGCGCCATGATCCTGATGCAGGGGCGCGCGGCGCGCAATCGACGCGCGCTCATCGTGCGATCGGCAACGCGACCGGTCGAACGAAGCGCGGGTCAACCGCGGCCTGAGCGAAGCGTTAGCGTACTTAGGTGGCGGGGTCCGGCCGGAGGTGGCCCGAAGCGAGCCCGCTCGAGGTTACGCTCATGCTGAAGCATCTGCTCCGCCCCTGCCTCATCGTACCCGTCCTCTGCCTCACGGCAGCGTGCACGTCGCTCTACGTGCGATCGGACGTCAATCGCACCCTGGTCAGCAGCGTGCAGTGCCACACGTTCGCGTGGGCGGGCTCGTTCCACGGGAAGAGTCCGCTGCGCGACACGGTCGCGAATCCCGTGAACGAAGATCGGCTCCGCGCCGCGATTGCTGCGCACCTGTCGGGCGGCGTTCAACCGGTCGCGAGCAACGCGGACTGTCTGGTGGGCTACGGCATCGGCTCGCACGCGATGGCCGACTACCCCTACGGTTGGGGTTATCCATACGGTTGGGGTTACCCGTACGGTTGGGGTTACCCGTATGGCTGGTGGGGCCCGGGGCCCTACGTGTACCGCGAAGGCATCATCGCGGTGGATCTCTACGACGCGAAGAGCCGGCAGCCGCTGTGGCACGCCTCGGTCGAGCAGAGTCTGTACGGCGTGAGTGGCACGGAGGCGGAAAAGAGAATCGACGCGGCGGTGGCGGCGATCTTCAACAAGTATCCGTACCGGGCTGAGCCGCGAGGCGCGGGCACCGGAGCGTAAACCGCCCTTGGTGAGCGGACGGTGAGTGGCGGGGCTACTTGCCTCGCATCAGGCGGTTGCGCACGAGCACCCCCAGGTGGCCCAGGAGGAGGAGAGTGGCCGCGATCATCGACCCTATGATCAGTTCCATGAATGCCAGATCCTTCGTCGTCTTATCGGGCGTGCACTATACGCACCCGTCATTGCGTGTCAGTGAAGCAACGCGCGAGATGGCGGCGGGTTGAGCAGATTTCAAGCGCCGCAGCCCTTTGTGGGCATGCACGGCTCCCTCGTTCGGGAGAGCGCTGCCGCGGCGTCAGCCGCTGCGGCTGATCAGGTGATGGAGCCTGGCTTGCGCAGCATCTTGCCGATGTCGGCGACGTGCGCCTCCTCGGCGGCGATCTGCTCGCGCGCGTACTCCTCGAGCATTATGTTGCGAGCGGCAACCGCCGCGAGGAGCTTGCGGTACTCCTCCAGTCCCTCCTGCTCGTGGGTGAGCGCCTCGCGCAGGATCTCGTCGACGTTGTGCTTGTGCGTTTCCAGCAGCGGTCCGATCTTGAGCGACGGGTGACCGCCGAGATTGGTGATGTGCTCGCCGGCCTGCACCGAGTGCGCCTGAGCCTCGTCCGCCTGGGCACGGAGCCACGCCACGATCGGGATGCGGTTGTGGCCGAAGATCATGAAACTGTAGTGAAGGTAGCGCACCAGTCCGGCAAGCTCGAGCTCGAGAATGCGGTTGAGGATAGCGACCACCTTGGGCGTTTCTGCCGTGCCGAGCTCCGAGGCCATGAGAGTCTCCGCTAACGCGCGCCGGACGAACGTGGCGATGTTAAGCCTTCCGCTGGTATATGGTACATGTACGCAGCGGTCTCCCGGGAGCGCACTGCCATGAGCAGCTTCTACGACATTGCCGTCTCGAGGATCGACGGTGCCGATGACCTGTTGGGAGCGCTGCGCGGCAAGGTGACGCTGGCGGTGAACGTGGCCAGCCGCTGCGGTCTGACTCCGCAGTATGCGGGCCTCGAGCAGCTGCAGAGGGAGCTGCGGGACGAGAACTTCACCGTGGTCGGCTTCCCCTGCAATCAGTTCGCCGCGCAGGAGCCGGGGAGCGAAGCGGAAATCGCCGCCTTCTGCCGCAGCACCTACGACGTGAGCTTCCCCTTGAGCAGCAAGCTCGAGGTAAACGGGCCCGGCCGCCACGCGGTCTACCGCTTCCTCACCGGGGCGGGCACCGGCATTGCGGGCGACATCAGCTGGAACTTCCCCCGCGGTCCTGAGGGATGGTCTGGGCGGGTATTGAAGCGTTACCCGCCGCAGACCATCCCTCAGGACCGCGGGCTCATGCAGGACATCGCCGAGGCGCTGTAGCGCGCACACCGCCATGGCCGATTTCGAGTTCGCAATTCTCGGCGCCGGCGCGATGGGCTCGATCATCGGGGCCCATCTGGCGCGCGCCGGGCATACGGTTGCGATGTTGGCGCGCGGCGAGCGCGCGCGTCAGCTCGAGGAGCGCGGACTCGCGATCAGGGGGCTCGCCGAGTTCAGCACGCCGGTGCGCACGCTCCGCGATCCGGCGGCCCTCGAGAGCGCCGGCACGCTCATCGTCGCGACCAAGACGCCGGGCACCGCCCAGGCGCTCGAGCCGCTGCGCAGGGCCGAGCTCGGCGTCGCCCTGTCGGTCCAGAATGGGCCGCTGAAGAACGAGATCCTCGTGCAGGCCTTCGGCCGCGAGCGCGTGCTCGGCGCGCTGGCGGACACCAGCGGCGAGCTGCTCGCCGACGGCACGGTGCTCTTCACACGCAACGTGAACATCATGATCGGCGAGCTCGGCGGCGGGGACAGCGAGCGCGCGCAGGCGCTGGCGCGCACCATCGATCAATCGGGCGTCCGCGCCGCCGCCACTCCGGAGATCGTCTCGCTCGAGTGGTCGAAGTTCTGCGGCTGGGTGGGCCTCACGTCGCTCTCCGTGACGACGCGCGCGCTCACCTGGAAGCTCCTGACCGATCCCGACTCGGCGCTGATCCTCGCCCGGCTCGTGCGGGAGATGGGCGTGCTCGCGCTCGCCCAGGGTATCCCTCTCAGCGACCGCTCGATCCTGCCGACCGCGACCCTGTGCTCGGGCTCCGAGAGCGAGGCGGTGGCGATCCTCCTCGAGGCGGGGAGCGAGTACCGCACCAGGGCGCCGGGGCACCGCCTGTCGGCGCTGCAGGATCTCGAAGCCGGCCGCCCGCTCGAGGTCAACGAGACTCTCGGCTACGCGCACGACAAGGCGCGCGAACTCGCCCTCGAGCTGCCGCTGCTCGAGTGCTTCCGGCGGCTCGTCGCGGCCATCGATCGCGCGCAGCGTGCCGGCGCGCCGGGCGCGGAGTCCCGCGCCTCGCCCGAGCGGGCCTAGCTCCCGCCCGAGAGGCCGCGATATTCGAGCAGCGGCCCGATCTCGGGCGCGCGGCCGTAGAAGTTGCGAAACAGCAGCTGCGGATCCTCGGTGCGCCCGCGCGACAGCACCTGCGTGCGCAGGTACTCCCCGTTGGCGCGCGTCAGGCCGCCGTGGGTGTGAAACCACTGCCCGGTGTCGCGCGCCAGCACCTCGCTCCACAGGTACGCGTAATAGCCGGCCGAATAGCCGCTCTCGAAGATGTGCGAGAAGTAGGCCGAGTGATAGCGCGGCGGCACCGGAGCGTAGTCGAGCCCGCTTTCCTTGAGTGCGGCGGCCTCGAACGCCGGCACGTCCGCCGCCGCGGGCGCCTGCGCGGCGCTGATCTGGTACCAGGCCTGGTCGAGGAGCGCCGCGGCCAGGTATTCGGTGGTGGCATAGCCCTGGTTGAACTTCTGCGCCGCCAGCACTTTCTCGAGCAGCTCCGGCGGCATCGGCTCGCCCGTCTGATAGTGGCGGGCGTAGTGCGCCACCACCTCCGGCTCGCGCGCCCACATCTCGTTGTACTGGGAGGGATACTCGACGAAGTCGCGCGGCACCGCGGTGCCGGAGAGCTTCGGGTAGCGCACGCTCGAGAGCATGCCGTGCAGCGCGTGCCCGAACTCGTGGAACATGGTCGTGACCTCGTCGAAGGTGAGCAGCACCGGCTGCCCCGGCTGCGGCTTGGGGATGTTCAGATGGTTCGCCACCACCGGCTTGTGGTGCAGCAGCTGCGACTGGTTCACGTAAGAAGCCATCCACGCGCCACCCTGCTTGTTGTCGCGTGCGAAGTAGTCGGCCAGGAACAGCGCGAGCGGCGCGCCGGCGGCGTCGAAGACCTCGAACACCCTGACGTCCGCCTGGTAGACGGGCAGGTCGCGGCGCTCCTTGAAGGAGAGTCCGTACAGCTGGTGCGCCGCGTAGAACACCCCGTCCTCGAGCACGCGATCGAGCTCGAAGTAAGGCGCGACGCGCGCCTGGTCGAAGTCGTAGCGCGCCTTGCGCACCTGTTGAGAGTAGAACGACCAGTCCCACGGCTCGAGCGCGAAGGACGGCGTGCCGGAGGCGGCGGCCTGCGCGTCGATCAGCTTCTGGATCTCGGCCGCTTCCGCGCGCGCGCGGGCGAGCGCCGACGGCGCCACCTGGCTGATCATGTCGCGCACCGCGGCGGGGTTCCCGGCGGACTCGTCCTCGAGCTGGTAGGCCGCGTGGTTCGGATAGCCGAGGAGCGCGGCGCGCTCGGCGCGCAGCTTCACCAGCTGTGCGATCACGGCGGTGTTGTCGCTCGACCCGCCCCGCGCGCGGCCGATCGACGCCTCGTAGATACGCTGCCGCAGGGCGCGATTCTTCAGCTGCGCGAGCAGCGGCTGATTGGTCGTGTTCTGCAGCGCAATGACCCACTTGCCGCCGAGGCCGCGCGCGGCCGCCGCCTGCGCCGCGGCGCCGATCTGCCCTTCCGACAGTCCGTCGAGGTCCCGGACCTCATCGACCACCACCGCGCCGTCGGCGGTTGCCTTGAGCACGTTGTGCTTGAAGCGCGTAGTGAGCGTGGAGATCTCGGTATTCAGGGCGCGCAGGCGCGTCTGGTCGGCGGGCTCGAGACGTGCGCCGGCGCGCACGAATTCGGTGTGGTAGCGCGTGAGCAGCTGCTGCGACTCGGAATCGAGGTGCGCTCTCGCGCGCTTGTTGTAGAGCGCTTCGACGCGCGTCCACAGCGCCGGATTGAGATGAATGGCGTCCTCCTGCGCGGTGAGCTTGGGCGCCATCTCGGTATCGATGTCCTGCAACTTCGGGTTCGTGTTGCAGGCATTGAGCCGCCCGAACGTGGCGTCCACCCGGCGCAGCAGCTGCCCGGCGCGCTCGAGTGCGATGAGGGTGTTCTCGAAGGTGGGCGGCTCGCGATTGTGGGCGATGCGCTCGACCTCCTTGAGCTGCTCGCGCATGCCGGCGTGGAAGGCCGGCAGGTAATCGCCGTCGTGGATCCGGTCGAAGGGCGGCAGCTCGTAGGGGAGCGTGCTCGGGCGTGCAAACGGGTTGTCGGCCTTCAGAGCGTTGTCGTTCATTGCGGAAGTCCCAGCGGTCGTCGGTGCGGCCCCGTCGCCCGCCGCCGCGGCGGACATCGAGAAGACGGCGGCGAGGACGCCCGAGTACACGACTCTCATCGTGGTGCCCTTGAGGTTTGCGCCGCGGCCCCCAGCTTGGGTCCGGGCCAACGGCAGAGCCGAATGGTATCCTTCCCGCCCCATCAATGCGCAGCCCCGCCTCGCCTGCCTTCGAGGCGCGGTCAGCGGGGTAGTTCGCCCACGCCCCGCATGAGCATCAGCCAGGACCAGGTCGTCAGCATCCATTACACGCTGCGGGACGAGGCAGGGGAGATCATCGACAGTTCCCCTGCGGGCGAGCCCCTGGCCTATCTGCACGGCCACGGCAATCTCGTGCCCGGTCTTGAGCGTGAGCTGGCCGGCCGTAGTGTCGGGGACAAGCTCACCGTGACGCTCTCGCCCGCCGACGGTTATGGCGAGCACGACCCGAAGCTGGTTCAGCAGGTGCCGCGCCGTGCGCTGAAGGGAGTCGGGAACCTCCGGGTAGGAATGCGGCTCTCGGCTTCGAGCGGTCGCAGCGACCGTACCGTCACCGTCACCCGCATCGCGGCCGACCTGGTCACCGTCGATGGCAACCATCCGCTCGCCGGCAAGAAGCTGCACTTCGAAGTCGAAGTGGCCGGGGTGCGGGCCGCGACCGAGACCGAGCTCTCACACGGACACGTGCACGGGCCCGACGGCCACGATCACTGAGCGAGAGCCGCGCTCGGCTGCTGCGCGGCTGCCCGCTGCGCGAACACCTCTTCCATCGCATCGACGCGCCGGAGATAGGCGCGCGGATCGTGATCGCCGCAGCGCTGTCCCTCGCCGAAGTGCAAGCCCTGGCGCGCATAGGCGGCTCCGGCGCCCGCGCCGCACAGATGCACGACCGCGGCCAGATGCCGCTGCTGCACGGCGCTGATGCGGCTGATCCCGGAGCGCGCCAGGATCCCGGTGACCTTCAGGTCAAGATACGCCGCGGTCAGCTCGACGGCATCGGCCGGCAGTACGCGCGAGTAGAGCGCGTTGAACCAACAGGCGTGCCAGTCGTTCCACGCACCCTCGCGCACCACCTCGTGAGCGTGGATGCAATAGTGGCGCGCCTCGGCAAAGGTGGCGTCGGTGATCTGGTACATGCCGACCGCGCTCGAAGCCGGCCGGTAAACCTCCAAGGGCCTGAGCACCCACGTCCAGCGCCAGTAGGTGCGCACCAGCGGATTGCCCGAGCCCTCGACCTGCGCCAGCGCCGCGAGCAGCTGCGGCCGGATGCTGCGCGTGGCGTAGCGCCGGAAGAGCGGGCCGTACTCCCGCCAGGTCTCCTGCGGAGTCTTATAGAGCGTGCCGCTCACCGGAAAGAACAGCTCCGTGGGCTTGCGGACGACCTGGTAGAGAGCGTTCAGCGACAGCGCCAGGATCGCAGCGAGCGCGACGCCGAGACCGACGCGCAGCGCGAGCGGCGCGCGTTTGAGCCGGCGCAACCAGCGCCGCCGGAGCGCCCGGGCCGGCCACAGGCGCAGCCGCCGCACCCGCCGCTTGAAGCGCCTGGCGCCTCCGCCGCAGGAGGCTCGTGAGGCCACCCGCGGCATCATCCGCTCCGCCGTGCAAGCGCAGGCAGCCGTGCACTAACATGCAGCGCACGGACGGGTGAACAGCGGGGGTTGCACGTGGCGCGCGATGCGGTGGAAGTCGAAACAGGCCGCGATCCGACGGGAGCGGTGATCTGGCTCCATGGCCTCGGCGCTGACGGCCACGACTTCGAGCCGCTGGTGCCGGAGCTCGTGCGGGCGGGCGAGCGCCCGCTGCGCTTCGTGTTCCCGCACGCGCCGATCCGGCCCGTGACGCTCAACGGGGGATTCGCGATGCGCGCCTGGTACGACATCGTCTCGCTCGATCGCCGCGGACCGGAGGACGAGGCCGGGATTCGCGCCTCACAGGCGACGGTCGAGGCGCTGATCCGTCGTGAGAACGAGCGCGGCATCGCAAGCGAGCGCATCGTGCTGGCGGGATTCTCCCAGGGCGGCGCCATGGCTGTGTTCGTCGGGGTCCGCTACCCGGAGAAGCTGGCCGGCATCATGGGCCTGTCGTGTTACATGCTGCGGGCGACGCAGCTCGCGGCCGAGCGCCACGCGGCCAATCGGTCGACCCCCGTGTTCCTCGCGCACGGCAGGGAGGATCCCGTGGTGCTGCCGGCCCTCGGCGAGGAGGCTCGTCGTCTGCTGGAAGGCGCGGGCTACGCAGTCGAATGGCATACCTACAACATGCCACACTCGGTGTGCCCTCAGGAGGTCGCCGACGTCGCCGTCTGGCTGCGCCGCGTCGTCTAGGGAGGAGTCGCGCCGCGGCGGCCTCCCCTTCAGGCCGCCGGAGCGCATCCATCAGTGGTCGGCGCTACTGGCCTTCGTGCTTTTGCTTGCCGTCCTCGTGCCCCTTCGCGTCTTTCCTGTTGTCGGGCTTCCCGGGCTTGGCACTCTCGGTGTGCGCCGCGGCGCCCTTCGGGGCTGCCGCGTTCTTCGGCGGCACCGCGGTTCCGGCGGCCGCGGGCGTCTTCTGCGCCGCGGGCTTCATCACCTTGGACGGAGCCTGCATCGGCTGCGCGCTGCCGGCCGGGGTGCCGCCCCGCACGACCCGCGCGTCAGGTCCCTGCATCGGTGCAGCCACGGGGCGCGCCGCCACGGGTTGAGGCCGCGCGCCGGGAGCCGGGGTGCCCTCGTGCCCTGGCGGCGGTCCCTCGCGCGTCAGCATCGGGCGCCCCTCGGGCCCGTTGGCGGGATGACCCTGAGCGGGCGTCATGGGCGCGTGCCCCGTCACGTACGGCATGACGTGCCGGGCGTTCACGGGCTCCGGCGCCCGTGCCTGGACCACCGCCGGACGCGCCGCGGCCAGATGCGGCGCCGCGGGCACCGTGGAGTTGAAGGCGCGGCCGCTCGCCGTGGCGGCAGGCGGCGCCACGATGGTCACGTTCGTGACGTTGGTCACGTTGGTGACATTCGTGACGTTGCTGATGTTGGTGTTGGTGTTGCGGATGTTGGTGACGTTGGTCGTCACGCGCATGCCCACGGCCACTACCGGCGGCGCGCTCGTCACGACCGCGGGGGCGGTGCCGACGGGAGCCGGGACGATGATGCCGACGCGTGATCCGGGCGGGGCCGGCACGAAGCAGCCCTCGGGACCGATCGGGCGAGGTCCGGCGATCACGCCGACGGCGGGGGTCTCGACGACCAGCCGCAGGCCGGGCGCAGGCGCCACGAAGGCCACACCGGGCGCCGACCAGTATCCGCTGATGAAGATCACCTGACCGCTGCGGTGCTCGTAGTAGGGGTGGACCCAGACGTAGCTCGGGCGCGGCGGCTCCATCCAGTGCCCGTGCGCCCACGCCCAGTTACCCTGCCACACCCAGTAGCCGCCCACCCACACCGAGTACGGGAAGGGCGCGGGCGGGGGGACCTCGACGAGCATCGGGGGCGGCGCCCAGCCGATCGCGATCGGCGCGGGCTCGGCCAGCGGGGGCTCCTCGTAGACGCTCACGACCGCGGGCGCGGGCGCCGGCGCCGGCTCGACTACCGCCGGCTGCATCACCTCACGCGGTGGGGCCTCGATGACGCAGCCCGCGACGAGCAGCGCCAGACAAAACAGGCTGATACGCATGGACCGACTCCTCCCACAAAGCGATCCAACAAGCGATCGGACCGCGTCTTTACATATCCCTGACCCTAGCGATCAAGGATGACAGGAATCGGCGGGCGATTCCGTGGACTGACTCAGGAAAATGCGAGCCGTACGCGCGCTTGGCCCATTAATGTCCGCGTTCGCGCTGCTCGCGCTCGGCGGCCGTGTGTTGGGCTCCCGGGTGCTGGGCTGCCGGGTGCTGGGCTCCCGGTGGCGGAGCGGCCTGGGGCGCGCGCCCACCGCCGGCATGCATCGCGGGTCCGCCCCCGCCCGGCGCAGCGGCGTTGCCGCGGTACTGGCCGTTGTCGCGGTGCTGCGGATTCATCGTGGGCCGGGCAGCCTGGTGGACAGGCGGCCTGGGGTCGGCGGGCCGCAGTGCCTGAGGAGGCCGATCGGTGCGCGGGCCGCCACTGCGCTCGGCGAGCGCCGGCCGCTGCGTCTGCCGCGGCCGATCCGTCCTCTGGTCCGCCGGACTCGCGCCGCGCGCCGCGATCACGCCGTGTCCGGAAAACACCGCCGGCCGTGGAGTAGCGGCGATGGCGGGCCGCCCGCCGTTCACCGAGGCGCGGAGCGAGCTGTCGGAGCGCGCCATCTGCTCGTGCTGCCGCTGCAGCGCAGTGACGCCGATATGACGCTCGTGCTCGACCGCCATCTCCGCCGCGGTCGGACGCACCGCCACGCCGCCCGCGCCGCCGTGGAAGCTGACGCGACTCACCCCCGGCTCGTTGACGACCGTGTGGTTGTAGACGTTCGTAATGTTGGTGACGTTGACGTTGGTGACGGAGCGGTTGTAGTAGAACTCGCTTCCGCGCCAGTAGCCGCCCTCAAAGCCGCGGCCGAAATAGCCGAAGCCGTAGTTGATGCCGCCGTAGAAACCGACGTGCGGACCCCAATAGCCCGCGTGCCAGAGATAGAAACCGTCGCCCCAGCCCCAGTATCCCGGCGTCCAGAGGAACCCCACCGCCGGCGCCAACTCCCAGGTTCCGGGCACCCAGTAGTACTGGTCGTCGTCCCACGCCCAGTACCCGGGGATCCAGATGTAGCCGGGCGCCGGACAGGGCGGCTGCACGTACACCGGGAGCGCGGGAGGTGCGATGCCGACCGATACGCCGACGAAGACGGCGGCGTTGGACGCCACCGGGAGCGCTGCGAGCGAGAGCGCTGCGATGAGACCGCGGACAGGAAAGCGCATTGGGGGGTCTCCTTGCTCCGAAAACCTTGGCCGACGAATACTGAACCGCGGCTGAATCGAGGGCACCGGCGGGCCGGAATCGGTCCGCCGCGCCGCGTCCTATTTTGTGCAACGCGCCCACGCCGTGAGCGTTGACGCCAAGCGGTCAGTGAGCCAGCACGCCGGAGAACCTCTTCCCCTGGGTTACTTTCGCGGCGGGGAACTTCGCGTGGATCAGCTGTGCGAGCTGCCTTCCGAGCTCTTTCGTCTGCCGTGACGGTTGCGTCGGTCCGCCCGGGCCGAACTCTCGCAGATCCACGAACAGCATGCTCCGCGCCGCATCCGTCGTGATCCAGATTTCGCGCGTCGGACCGCCGGCTGCGTCGTTGAGAACCGCGGCGCATTGATCCGGGCGTTGCAGCGGGCCGTGCCACCTCGGCTCGAGATGGCTCAGCGCGGCGACTTCACCCGCGAATTCGACACACAGCGTGTCGGGCGGCGGCGCACCGAGCTGCACGTCGTAGAACACCCCGGGAGCCTCGCGCTCGACGAACGCCGAGCACGCCGCCGCCAGGCACCCGATGAGCCACGCGAACCGGACCCGACGACTCCCGATGCCGGACACTCTCCTCGCTCCAGATCAAAACCAACTGTAGTTGAAGCTGATGCTGACCCGCTCGGCGGCGAGCGGGTGGGGCGCAACCTCGTGGCGCAGCCAGCTCTCGAACAGCACCAGCTCTCCGGCGCGCGCCCGCAGCGTCACCCACGGCCGCTGCCCGCGCCCCGCCGCGCCGCCGCGCGGCGGCGAGGCCATGAAGCGCTCGAGCCGCGGATCCTCGAATTTCAGTCCCGGCGCTCCCTGCGGCACCGCGACGTAGTAAGTCCCGCTGATCGTCGACAGCGGATGCAGGTGCAGCCCGTGCACGGCGCCGCGTCCCATGACGTTCACCCAGCAGTCGGTCATGCCGAGGGGGCGCGCGGTGAGATCGAGCTGCAGCGCCCGCGCGAGCTTCGCGACGTGCCGGTCGAGCTCGCGCGCAAGCGTCGCGAAGGTCGGCGACCGGCGGTGCATGCGATGGGCCGAGTTGTAGGAGGTGTAGCCGCCCGGGTAGTTGCGCTGCGACCA
>Ga0209801_1001803_pt1 | contig 12978 bp, 13 predicted proteins | sample GraSoiAngelo_127_FD_185884 | JGI IMG/M metagenome (GOLD analysis project Ga0209801, IMG submission 185884) | Grasslands soil microbial communities from the Angelo Coastal Reserve, California, USA - 14_0927_09_40cm (SPAdes) (version 2) | ecosystem: Environmental > Terrestrial > Soil > Grasslands ... | reverse complement strand
TTGCCACTAGCGGAATTTATTCTGAAACAACGTAGCTCGTCATCCCGAGCGGACTCGAGGAATCCCGCCGCGGCATCTTGAAGGTAACTTCAACGGGATCCCTCCCAGCCTTCGCATAAAGCTACCGCGCGGCAGGCGACTTTCGCTCGGGATGACGACGACGACCGGCGGACATCACACCAGTGGTTGTTTCGCCACTGCGCGCAGGGCGAGCTCCGCGATCGGCCCTACGTCTTCGCGCAGGAACTTTCGTCTTTTGCGTAGATCGGTCGCAGACTCGAGGTCAGCGACGCGAAATAGCTTTCCGTTTTTCCAAATCGTGGCGGCGCCATTATAAGGCCCGACCCGGCGTGGATCGGTCCAGGTATGAATCGAAACCAAGTTCGTGGTCACCGCGGCGGCCACATGCATCGGGCCGCTATCGACGCTGATGACGAATGCAGCCGCACGTAAGAGCCAGACCAACTGCAGAAGCGTAGTTTGGTTCGTCAAATCCACGCAATTCTCCGGGGCCGAAAATCGTCGGCCGGATTTGCCCACGACGACGACGCGGGCTGGCGCAAGCGCACGGCAAAATTCCAGAATCACACTGGCTCCGATCGATTTGTTACGACCGCGGGCGTAGGGATGGAGGACGACGAATCCGGGAAAAGCATCGAACCGCGGTGGTTGGTCCCCAGTGGGAATCGGAAAACGCAAATCCTGGTGCAGGGACGCACCGAATGCCTCAGCCAACTTGAAATTGCGATCGACGGCGTGCTCCTGGCGGTCCACTCGCGCTACCTGCGTATAAAAAAAACGCGAACCTTCTCGTGCGTCGCTCATTCCCAAAATCTTTTTTGCGCCGCTAATCCTGGCGATGAGCGCGCTGCGGAACAGCCCCTGAAAATCCAGCGCAACATCCGGTTGCAACCGGCGCGTTTCCCGAATCCATGGCCACAAACGGCCAGGCATGCCGAAGCCGCGAAATTCGCCGCGTGGGAAGATGTGGACGTGATCGATGTCGCGATTTCCGCGCAACAACGGCGCCCATTCCGGATTGATGACCCAGGTAATTTCGGCCTCGGAATTAGCATCACGAATCGCCGCGACCGCTGGAAGAGTGTGAACGACATCCCCGAGCGAACTCGGTTTGATGATCAGGATTTTCGACGGCACGAGTTAGCGACCGAGCGGCAGACGGTCGGCGAGCAAACGCGGCAGCCCGGCGGCGATAATTTTTTTGCGGGCCTTTTCGATGGCGTAGCGAACACGGCGCTGCTCGATCAAATTTTCGTCGGCGTGGTAAATGCAATAGGCGGCGCGCCAATCACCATCGCGTGGTTGTCCGACACTGCCGGCGTTAACGAAATATTTTTTGCCAAATTCAACGTGAATCTGTTCCTGCTGGGTGCGGCGGGCGCGTTCGTCCCGAATAAAAGCGCATTGAATATGGGTGTGACCAAAAAAACAAACGGCGGTGTGTTGATAAGTGAAACTGGCGGCGGCATCGAGATCACGAAAGACGTAGCCCCATTGCCCTGGAGTATCGAGGGTGGCGTGAACGATGGTGAAGTCGCGCACCTGCCGCTGAAGGCGCAAGTCGCGCAACCACTGGCGGTCTTCGTCGCTCAGTTGCGCTCGCGTCCAGGTCATCGCTCGCTCTGCCATTTCATTAAAATCGCCGGTTGCTTCCGGTTGTGACGCCTGCTCGTCGTGATTTCCTTTCACCGTCGGACAATCCAAATCGCGCACAATCTTGATGCACTCGCGCGGGTTGGCGTTGTAACCGACGATGTCGCCCAGGCAAATGAAATGAGTGCAGTGCCGTTCGCGCGCGTCTGACAGCACCGCTTCGAGCGCCTCCAAATTTGCGTGAATGTCGCTGAAGATGGCAAACCGCATCATGGAATTCTTTCGTTTGCGGGAATTTTCAGGCGCGCTTCCATGGCCCGCAGTTGGTTGATCAAACGCGGGAGGCGTTGCTTTTCGCCGCGCTGGTAGAGAGTGCGCAATCGATCGTAAGCCTCCCGTTCGCGGCCTTCGCAGTAAGAGAGTTCGTAGGCAGAAAAACGTTCGTCATAAGAGGCATGGTCAGGAAGATGCGACGCTTTTTCAAAATTCTCTGCCGCCAGGGCGTGATCGTGAAATTTGTCGCGATATAATCGTGCCAGCGCTTCGTAAAGTTGCGGCTTCTCCGGATTGTGGGCAATCCCGCGAACGAGAAAATCCTTACCCAGCTCGAGATAATCGTGCTGCAAGCGGCGACGCGTGGCCGGTGATTTGGAATCGTCTTCCAGCGCCGCTGTGCCCGCGTTCCATGCCATGTGCCATCCAGCGATCTCCCAGAAAAGAATGGCGCGCGGTTGCAGTTCGGTGGCCTGCCGCAAACGCAACAGAAGATACGTCCAATCGGTTCGTTCCCAGGCGGAGTAGGCATCAATGAAAAGCAGATCGGCAATGACGGAACGAAATCCACCAAGCACGGCGATAAATGCGGATTGGCCAATTTGTTCCCGTAAACCAATGGAGAGCGAGCCCGGCGCGATCCGATCACAAGCCGCCTCCATCTTTAGTTTTAAGGGGACAAACGCGGCCAATATGAAAATGAGGGCGAGCACTGGTTTCATAATTCGCGCTGCGAAAAAATCGCAATTGCAATCACGAGGTATCCGACAATGTAAATGGCGCCGAGTCCAAGAAGTTTCAGCAACATCAAGTTGGAGAGCGAACTTCCAGCAATGATCTGGTCGCTGAGGTTGAATGCTTGCAGATCAGGAAAAAAGAATGAAACGCCGGCGAGAAAAATGCGGACCAACCAACCGGCGGCGCGTCGATGCAGCCAGTAATCGCGGGCGATCGATTCCAAATGCCCAACCATATAAACCATCGCCATAGCGCTGATGGTGAAGATGTTTGAGGTCGCGAAACTGGAAATGCAGAGCGTGAGCGAGACCAGGATCGCGGCCTTGGTCAAGATAAAGAGCAGGGCAAGGACAAGATCGCGATTGGCACCGGCTTGATGCACTGCAACCAGGGCGTGGTCGAGTTCATCGGAAGGCGACTGGGCGAGTTGCTGCATCGTCTCGCGAACGGCGGCTCCTTCCCGCAGATGAATAACGGCGAGGCAGAGAATACTCATGGCGACGAGGGAGATCACCAAAAGTCCGAGCGCGCCAAAAAATTTGCCGAGCACATATTCGAAACGCCGAACCGGCTTCGCCAGCACGCTGTAAACAACGCGATCGTCGAGATCCCGCGGCAATAATTGCGCGGTGGCGACAATGGCGAGCATGCTGAGAAAGAAATTAATGGCGCCGAGCGCAATGTCCTTTGTCACTTGCAATTCCTGTTGAAAGGAAATCCGTGCCAGAAAAGAAGAACTGATGACGAGAACGAGAGCGAAAAGCACGAGCACGTAGAAGACGCGCAAGCGTGCCAGCTCGGTGAAAGTGGTGCGCGCGATAGCAGCAATGCGGCCTAAGGAAAAGCTCATTCGTCGCCGGTGTCAGTCACCTTCAGGAAAAACTGCTCGAGGGAAGTTTGCGGTTTGCGGCGCGCAACAACTCGAGCTTTGGCCGCCGTAATCTGCTGCTCGAGTCCATCGAGAAAATCAGGCGTTGCACTTTCCACAATGAGTTCAGTTTGATTTTCAATCGCGAGCAAATCTTCGAGATGGCCCTCGCGCAGCAATTTGCCGCGATGCAAAATGCCGACGCGATCGCAAACTTCCTGCACCTGAGTGAGCAAATGCGACGAAAGCAAAATCGTGGTGCCGCGCTTTTTCAAAGAGACGATGAGATTTTGAATATCGCGCGAGCCCGCTGGGTCGACTGCGCCGGTTGGCTCATCCAGCACGAGAATTTTCGGATGATGAATCAGCGCCTGCGCTAATCCGATACGCTGGAGCATTCCCTTTGAGTAAGTGCTGAGGCGCGCATCGGCCGCCCGCGCCAGCCCGACGGTCGCAAGTAATTCGGCAATGCGCGATTTCGTTTCGCGCCCGGACAATCCACTAAGCTTGGCATGAAACCGCAAAGTTTCGGCGCCGGTAAGAAATTTGTGGAAGTAGGCGTTTTCCGGCAGAAATCCGATATCGCGACGCACCGCGACCGCGGAATGATCACGACCAAAAATGCGCACGCTTCCGCTTGTCGGTTCAATCAAGCCAAGAATAATTTTTAAGGTCGTGCTTTTACCCGAACCATTTGGCCCGAGCAATCCGTAGATTTCACCCGGAGCGATCTCGAGATTCAAATGCTGCAAGGCAACGATCCGCCGCCGTCGAAATGGCGTGGCGAATACTTTGGTGACGTCGCTGACGTGAATAGCCGGCTCTGTCATGTTCGAATTTCAAATCCGCGCGAATCTGGCGGTGTGGCCAGAGCATTCTCCGATTCCTTTTTAATAAGAGAGCCCAAGTCACTTTGACGAATGCCCTCTAAAAATGCGCTCACTTCCTCGGCCTCACCGCTTGCCTGTAACTCGACCCGACCATCGGCAAGATTGCGCACCCATCCGGTGACATTGAATCCTTTCGCGATTTGCCTGACGGAATAGCGAAAACCGACCCCCTGCACCCGCCCTTCATAAAATACCTGTACGGCTTTCATAATAATATGCCGCCTACTTAATCCGCAGCAGGGCGCGCTTGTCTAGCTATGGCTAAGGCGACGGTTCCGCTCCGGGAATTGGCGTCGGCTCGGGAGCATCGTTAGGCAATGGTTCCGGCGGGAGCAATCGCGGATCAAAGTGAAATTTCCGGGTCCGGCTGGCTTCATTGCTGCTCGACGGAATGGTCGGCGCAGTCGCGGCCGAAACCAGCTCTGGTGGCGCGGCCCGAATGTCCTGGGTGGCGACATAACCTTGCTGACCATTCATGAGCTTAACCTTGCTATAACCAAATGACGGGCGAATAAGCATTACCAACGTATCCTGCGGAAGTTTCTGGTCGGGACCGTTGGCTTGTTGAGGGCCGTAAAAATAAAATGCCGCTTGCTTCACACTAACGGCATAATATTTCCCGCTATTGGACGCGGTCGGTGCCCCCAAATCGGAGGTAGAACAGCTCGTGGCGCACACCGCCAGCAACGTAAGTATTCCCCCGAGGACACAACTCGATACCTTCATGGCGAGGTCTCCAAAGCTTATCCTATTCCTCGCTAGCCTACTTGTAAGAATAGATGAGGCAAAAGCTGCTCGACCCACCCTCCACCAGATCAACTGAAACGAAGTATTGACCACTATCGGTTGGCGAAAATCCGGCAGCGGCTCGGTCCCCCCCATCATAATGCTGTGTCGTCAGCAGCTTGCCCATCTCATCATAAACGTTGACCGCGATTTTCTTGACGGGATCAGTTGCGCCAACCGCAAACCAATACTGATTTCCGGCAAATAGATTCACTGCGATTAAAGCGTGGTCTTGCGCCTTTAAACTGCCGCACCAATGTCCATCCCGCAGTTTAAAGCCATCGTTGGTAAATGCGCCGGCCACATCGAGCGCGTTCTTGCGCGCATTCACTTCCGCGTCCGTGTCCGCGAGGGAAGTGGCTACGCCCGCCAAGACAAACATCATGGCCAGGAAGAGGCGGCGTTTCATTTCGCGTCAGGCTTGTGTTGAATTTGTTGAATCAAATCGCTGACCACGCTGTTCACCTTGCGCACATCATCCGAGCTGGGTGACTTGCCGGGCGGGAAGGTCACTAACTTTTCCAGATTCGTTAGCTGATCATTTACGTTTCTAACCAACGGATCATTTCGCAAATCCGACGAAACATCATTGAGTTTGGCGTGAATAAAACCGACCAGGGCTGGTTGCCGCAGAAGTTTCGCGCTCCGCTCATCGTAGTTAGCCGCGACCGACCCGCTCACCACTTGAGTTCCGCGAATCCATCCACCGATGCTGACCAGAATGACCAAGTCCTGGTCGCTGTGGGATTGCATCGAGTTTTTTACTTCGTTCTGCGTCGCCTCCAGTTCTTCCTGGAGCGAATCCCACTGATTCGTTTCCGCGAAGTCGTTGATGCTGTTGCTGCGACCGAGAATGTTCTGGCTGACGCCGAGCGCCCTAGCCAACTTGATCACATCCGAGCCAATGTTTTTCACCTGCTGGCTATCCTGTGCTTCCACCGCGATGAAACCGTCTGCGATTAACCCGCCAAGATTAAGTGCAAGCTGCGCGCGATTTTTGTAAGTCGTCGGGATGGGAGCGCGGTAGGCGCCAGTCCAATTCGGTTTCCCGGGTTTTTGCAGGGCGGCGAAAAGCTCGCCCGGCGTCGGGATGGTAATGGTATCGGTTCGCGCTGCTTTTGCCATCTGATCGGGCGCAAGCTTCGCCGGCTGAGCACCGATCAACGCGCCGGCAGCAATCGGCAATAACAACAAAGCGGTTCGTCCGCGGACCAACATCAGACCATAGCGTACTAATCTAAGTCGAGATTGCCAGTGCGAATCTTTTCTGGGGAACACAGACTTTACAGTCTGTACGCCCAGCGGAGCTTCACCCCGCTAATGTGACGCTTGCGCGGCTCGCTTGAGTCAGCGGGTTTGGAAACCCGCTGGGCGCACCGGCCGCAGGCCCGTGTTCCAAGTCAGCGGCCTGCTCCCCAGACAAAGATGTTTCGCAACATCTGTTGGACAGCGCGCGCACATCGCGCATCATAGCCGCGCAAAATGCAAACCAGCATTGTTGAGATAATCGGACGCGAGATTTTGGATTCGCGCGGCAATCCCGCCATCGAAGTAGACGTACGATTAGAAGGCGGGGCGCTGGGTCGGGCGGCGGTGCCGAGTGGCGCGAGTACGGGCGAGCATGAAGCATGGGAATTGCGGGACGGCGACAAGAAGCGTTACGGCGGGAAAGGGGTTCGCCAGGCGGTCGCGAATGTGAACGGGAAAATCGCGGATGCTCTCAGAGGATTTGACGCTCGTGCCCAGGAAAAAATCGACGCCAAGCTGATCGAGCTGGATGGCTCGCCCAACAAAAAGAATCTGGGCGCAAACGCGTTGCTCGGCGCTTCCCTTGCCACCGCGCACGCAGCCGCGGCGGCGGCAAACGTTCCGCTATTTCGTTATCTGGGCGGTCCCGGCGCCCGCGTTCTGCCGGTCCCGATGATGAACATTCTAAACGGGGGCGCGCATTCCGATGCTCCGATCGATTTCCAGGAGTTCATGATCATGCCGAAAGGCGCGCCAAATTTCCCCGAAGCGCTGCGTTACGGCGCCGAAGTTTTTCACGAGCTAAAAAGAGTTTTGCACGAGCGCGGCCTTTCCACTGCAGTCGGCGATGAGGGGGGATTTGCGCCAGCACTTTCGTCGGCCGAAGACGCACTCGAATCTATCGCGAAGGCAGTTGAGCGCGCAGACTACAAACTGGGCGAGCAAATTTTTATCGCTCTCGATGCCTCATCGGAATTCTACGATCGCGCACAAGATCTGTATGTTTTCAAAAAATCGGATGGCTCAAAACGGACAGCGGAAGAATTAATCGAGTATTACGCGCAATTGTGCGCGAAATTTCCCATTATCTCGATCGAGGACGGTTGCGCCGAGAATGATTGGAATGGGTGGAAGAAACTGACGCAGCGTCTCAGCGATAAAATCCAGCTTGTTGGTGACGATTTATTTGTAACGAACGTGGAGTTTCTACGCAAAGGAATCAACGAGCACGTCGCCAATTCCATTCTGATCAAGGTCAACCAGATCGGGACGCTGACGGAAACGCTCGATGCCATCGAACTCGCGCAGGACAATAATTACACTGCGGTCATTTCGCATCGTTCCGGCGAAACCGAAGACACAACCATCGCCGACATCGCAGTCGCGACCAACGCGGGCCAGATCAAAACCGGATCGCTCTCGCGCACGGACCGGATCGCGAAGTATAATCAACTGCTCCGCATCGCGGAGGAACTTGGTGACAACGCTGTGTACGGCGGTAAGATGCGCTAGTGGATCAGCCCGGCTATGCTGATTTCCGTGCTCGTCGCGAAGCCACCATCTGGCAGCGACTGAACCGGATACTCTTTGTCCTTTTGTTTCTCGCGGTCTGGCTCGGGATCATCAGCTTGTTTGTTCCTCCTTATAAGAAAATGAAGGCGGCGCGGGCCGAGATCGACGCGCTCCAGGCGCAACGCGACGAGCAAAAGCTGTTGCTGGCGCGGGCAACGCGGGAAATTAGCTGGCTGAAGACGGATCCAACTTATCTGGAGACAATCGCGCGCGATCGTCTCGACCTGATGAAAGAAGGCGAAACGATTTTCCGGCTGGAGCCGGCGAAGGCGACAAAATCGGCGCCGAGGCGGTAGGTATTTTCCGTCATCCCCGAGCGCTAGCGAGGGACCTCACCTCGCGTCCTGGATCACACAATTTAGTTTGTGTATCCAAACCTCCATTCGCGAGGTCCCTCGCCGTCTGCGCTGCTCGGGGATGACAGCAATTTGTAAGGAAAGACCTCCGCCACGCCGATCCCATCCCTCAATGTTTGACACAAACGCCGCTACAATGCTTTGCGCGAAGGAGATGTTTCAGTTATCTTTCACCATGGCTAACGAGACTGCGATCGTCGATGCGGAAGACTTAAAGAAGCGCGCGGGCGCCCTGCGGAGGTTTCTTTGAGGTCGACAAACTTCAGCAGCAGTTAAGCGCGCTCGAAGCGCGCATGGCCGGGTCCGATTTTTGGAACAATCGCGAGCGCGCCCAGACCGAGGTCGAAGAAGTATCGCGCTTGAAATCATTAATCAATCCCGTCCGCGAACTTGAGCGCGAGATCGCGGACCTCGATGCCCTGCGACAATTGGCCGAAGAAGAGAACAATGCGCAAGCGCGCGCAGAGGCGGAACGCGAAGTCTCGCAGGAGCACGAACGCCTGGCACAAAAGCTCGCGGAGTTCGAGCTACGGCAGTTTCTTTCCGGTGAAAACGATCGCACCAATGCCTTTCTCACCATTCACTCCGGCGCCGGCGGCACGGAATCTTGCGATTGGGCCGACATGCTTCTGCGAATGTACCAACGCTGGATCGAACGCCATGGCTACAAATCGCAAATGGTCGATATTCAAACCGGCGAAGAAGTCGGAATTAAATCGGCGACCTTGCTGGTCACGGGCGAGTATGCCTTCGGCTATCTAAGTACCGAGCGGGGAGTGCATCGACTTGTTCGCATCTCCCCGTTCGACGCTAACAAACGCCGCCACACTTCCTTCGCCAGCGTCGATGTCGTTCCCGAAATTGCCGAGAGCGCGCCGATCGAGATTAATCCGGCCGATCTCGAAATCGGTACTTATCGCAGCGGCGGCAAAGGCGGGCAGAATGTGAACAAAGTGGAAACGGCAGTGCGGATTGTTCACAAACCTACCGGCATCGTGGTGGCGTGCCAGGCGGAACGAAGCCAGCTGCGTAATCGCGAACTGGCGATCAAAATGTTGAAAGCAAAAATTTACGAGCTGGAGCAGGACAAGAAACGCGCGGAAATGGACCGGCAATACGGTGAGAAGGGCGACGTGGCCTGGGGCAGTCAGATTCGCTCGTATGTCTTTCAACCCTACCAGATGGTGAAAGATCACCGGACAGGCGCGGAAACGAGCAATGTGCAGGCAGTGATGGACGGCGATCTTGATCTTTTTATCCAGGCGAAATTGCGCGGGCAAACGATGGATGGCACTTCCGATCGAGATTTCTAACGAGAATTAGGCAACCGCATCGGCCAGGGTGGATCGGCCAGGCGATGCAGAACAATTGCGGCTTCGCCGCCTAATTTTAACATCAAGCGACGAGGTGCTCGATTCCACCTAACACCCATCAGGGGGATGCACTTTCGTCGTAAACTTCAACCAGGGCCGTACCGGTAGTGCCGCCGACGCCGCGGACCAGCGCGGTATAATTGCCCGGACTAAGAGTCCGGGCCATGGCTGACTCCTTCGCGTTGGAGGGCGCTTTGCCATCCGCTATTATTGCGGCGGCTTCGGGACTCTGCTGCCAATCGTTGTTGGCTTCTACCAAATTACCGTTGCCGTCGCGCAATTCGAGATAGGGATCGGCCAAAACACCGGTGACGCCGAATTGAGTCAGGGTTGGGCCGAGTGCCCGAACCACTACTGGTTTTGGCGTGCTCCCGCCGACAATAATCCCACCAATCAAAATGTTGTCGCCAGTCCCGACCTGCCCTCGGGTGGAGACATTGCCAAGGCGGCTAGCCGACTTGCGCAGGTCGTAAACTTCAATGAGCGCGACTCCTGCCGTGGCCGCTTGTTGCGAGTCAGAATACGACTTAACGATCGCGGTGTAATTCCCGGGATTAAGAGTGACTAGCAAGGCCGACTCGATGCTATTGGGGGGGTCGCGATGGTAGCTGGAAATTGTTTCTGCGTCACTGCTGGTAAACCAATCGTCGTTAGAAGCGATGAGATGATTATTGGCGTCGTAGAGGTAAATCGCGGAGTCGCCCAGCGCATTGGGAACGCCGAAGCTTGCAAGTGAGAAGGCCAGACACCGAACAACCAATTGCGCCGGTTGCGACCCTTGAACGATGAAACCGCCGATCAGAACATTGTTGCCAGTATAAGTTACGCCGCGAGTGGAAAGATCCATTAGCACCGGATCATTCGAAATCGAATGGTAGGCCGGACCGGTGCTGTAAATTGCGGTCGCACCGTTGATGTCATCCTGCGCCAAAGTATCAAGATTACTCACCTGTGAATTCATAATTGCCACTACGTTTTGCTTCGGCGTGGCTTCATCCGGATGATCAAGCCCCAGAGTGTGGCCAAATTCATGGATGGCGACGCGGTGAAAATCAAAGACCGGCGGCGTAAGTGCACCGCGATAGGAGTCCCACGAGATCGCCTTGTTAAAGACGGTGTCGGTTTCTTCGAAATTACCGTTGCGATAACCGAGCACGGTCACCGCCAACGTGCCGCTGCCAAAATTGCTGCCGAAAACCTTGGTATCGAATGCGACCGACATTTCATCGTCCCCTTCCACAGGAGTGACGGGTGAGTTTTTCACCCAGGAAAATTGGAGATGGGCAAGATGCGGGTTCCAGGTTTTGAGCGCGTCAATGGCCGAGTCGTTAAAGGAGGTGAAGCCGTCGCGCAAGATGCGTGTCCCGGTGCCGAGGGAAAGCTGAATCACGACGGTGCGATCCTTCACCCAGGCCAGAGGGATGCCGTTATCAAATTCACGGACGTAGCCGAGCGAAGTGGATGCGAGAAAGGCTAGTGCGGCCGCTAGAAAAAAGTGGCGAATTTTCACTGGGGAGAATTTGCTAAAAAGCACGGGAAATTAGCTGAAGAAGACCTTTTGACAAGCCGCAGGCGGAAACGTTCATCGTAATTTCCCCCTGAAAATTTTCGACAACAGGCCAGGCAGGCCGTCGCCCGACGAATACGGCGCACCCGCGGGAAATGCCCCTGGCAGTTCTGACAATGATAAATGAACCGATGGGGCAACGAACGCCCTACCAACGGTAAGGTATGACCGGCTCGCTCACCACTAATCCCCAGGTCGCAACAAGCGTTCCGCCATTCGCGCCCGTGAGGCTCGATCCGTCGCTTGCCAAAACGAAAATGAGCAAGCAAATGCGCCAGTTCATGCCGCAATGTCCGATCAATTTCAGCGGGCCCAAATTCCTGCAACACTGGATTTAAGGAAATAAGGCAACGCCGGAAATCGGCGCGACCGACGGTTGTGCGCATACGTTCATTCCACTCGACCCGCACGCGATTTGTCAGAATTCCCGCGTTGAGCCGGCGCAAAAGGGACTGGGCGCGATCCTGCAATTCTTGCGCGGACGCCAACTGGGAAATTACCGACGCGTCGAAAAGGAATTCGAGCTGCCTAAACGGAGATTGTTTTCTCGCTGCGTTTCGCATTCGTTCGCTGCACAATCTCTGAAACAATGCCAGCCGTCGTTGAAATTTCTTCTTCGGTGGTGTATTTTCCGATGGAGAAGCGAATGGCTGATCGGGCAAGGGCGGGCGGCAGGCCCATCGCCAACAGAACATGCGATGCAACCACGCTCCCCACCATGCAAGCTGAGCCGCTCGATGCGCAAACGCCTTCAAGGTCGAGCGCCATTAGCATTGTCTCCGAATCGAGCGCGGGCAGGCTAATGTTCAAGGTATTTGCCAATCGGCGGTGTGCGTCACCGTTGAGAACCGCCGCCGAGATTTGCGCGGAAATTTCCTGCCAAAGTTGGTCCCGCAGATTTCCTTCGCGCGCCTGCTCCTGTTCGCGATCACGCTCCACAAACTCAGCCGCCGCTGCCATGCCCGCGATGGCGGCAACATTTTCTGTCCCGGGACGCCGCTGATTTTCGTGCGCGCCGCCGAAATGAATTGGTTCGATCGGAATTCCGCTGCTTAAAAATAAAAGGCCGGCGCCTTTAGGGCCATAAAATTTGTGCGCGGCAAAACTGGCGGCATCAACTAACGATAATAATGCCTGGTCATCCCGAGCGAGGGTCGAGGGATCCCGTAATGCTACCTCGAAACTATCGCGCCGGGATCCCTCGCTCCGAGCGGGAGTGGCGTTTTCGCTCGGGATGACGGGCGCTAGTTTTCCAAACGATTGCACCATATCGCTGTGCAGAAGAACGCCGCGCTCGCGACAGATTTCTGAGATCTCGCGCAGCGGCTGAATCACGCCGGTCTCGTTGTTCGCATGCATGACGGAAACGAGCACGGTATCTGCTCGGATCGTATCGGCTAATTGATCGAGATCGATCTGCCCGGCTTGTGAAACGTTGAGCCAGGTCACCTCGAAACCTTCGCGTTTCTCCAGATGCTCAATCGTGTTCAAAACAGCGTGGTGTTCTGTTTTCGCGCTGATCAAATGCTTTCCGCGCGCTGTGCGACTGCGAGCAAGCCCAAGGATCGCAAGATTATTCGCTTCCGTCCCGCCGCTGGTAAAAATCAACTCGTGCGGTTTCGCGCCCAGCAAATCCGCGAGTCCATCGCGCGCATCATCAATCGCGGCGCGCGCTTCTCGTCCAGCAGCATGA
>Ga0209801_1001792_pt1 | contig 13030 bp, 8 predicted proteins | sample GraSoiAngelo_127_FD_185884 | JGI IMG/M metagenome (GOLD analysis project Ga0209801, IMG submission 185884) | Grasslands soil microbial communities from the Angelo Coastal Reserve, California, USA - 14_0927_09_40cm (SPAdes) (version 2) | ecosystem: Environmental > Terrestrial > Soil > Grasslands ... | reverse complement strand
TCCCACGGAGTCCGGTGCTTCACTGAGGAACATTTGGCAAATTTGCCTGGGCCGAAACGAGGACCCCGAGAAACTCTATTGTGGGGTGGAACCTGCGGCCCTGTTCGAATCGGGGGATGGGGGCGAATCATGGTCAATGGTCCGCGGGTTGTACGATCATCCGCATCGGCCACGTTGGATGCCCAGCAATGGCGGGCTGGTTCTGCATACAGTTGTGCCGGACCCCTGCCATAAGGAGCGGATGTACGTGGCTGTGTCTGCCGGCGGTGTTTACCGCACCGAGGATGCGGGAAGCACATGGCTGGCCCGCAACAATGGAGTACGCGTGATGTTTCTGCCAGAGAAGTATCCAGAGTTCGGGCAGTGCGTACATAAAATTGGGCTCCATGAATCGCGGCCTGAGCGATTGTTCTTGCAAAATCACTGGGGGCTGTACCGTTCCGATAACCGTGGTGATTCGTGGCAGGACATCGCGCGTGGGGTGCCCTCGGATTTTGGTTTCGCGATGCTAATGCACCCGCACGATGCGGACTGCGTATACATAGTGCCAGTGGAATCGGATGAGTTTCGCTGCACTCCGGAGGGCCGTTTACGCGTTTACCGCACGCGAAATGCGGGCGGTTCCTGGGAGGCCCTGAGCCGGGGGTTGCCCCAAAAAGGAGCATACGAAACAGTATTACGAGATGCCTTGTCGTCCGACTCGCTTGATCCGGCGGGGATTTATTTTGGAACGCGGAGTGGAAAGCTCTACGGATCGAGAGACGAAGGAAAGAGCTGGAAGAAAATTGTCGAAGGATTACCGCAGATCTTGTGCGTGAAGGCCGCTGTCGTCCACATGGATGGGGCGCCGACAACGAAACCGAATCTGAAATCAAGAATCTCGAAAAAGCGGAAAACTGCGCGCACGAAAAGAATCAGGCGCGGGAGATCGGGCTGATGCAGGTCTTGTTCACAATTCCGGGTCCGCTTCGTGAGTTCACAGCGAATCAGAGCGCCGTGCGCGTGGAGGTGGAAGCAGGCGCCAATCTGCTCCAAGTTTTGCAAGCGCTATTCGTTGAATACCCGGGACTTCGCGACAGAGTTCTAACCGAAGCCGGCCAAACTCGACAACACGTGAATATTTTTGTGGCCAACGAGAACGTACGTTACACCGGTGGACTTGCGACGGCTATTCCTGCCGGCGCAGAAGTTTCGATTGTGCCCGCGATTAGCGGCGGCTAACGACATGGCCTAAAATGCTCGGTGAGTGTGGAGCTAGGCACAAAGCAGATGACGGAGCGCGTGCATGATGTAGTTCGTCAATAGGAAATCCCGGGAAGCGAGCCAGAATTGGTGACCGGGCTGATCGCATTTCGTTATCATCGAGGAGGTTCGAAAATGCTGCTGCCTCTCAAGGCACCGAGGCGGTGACCTCGCATGCTTCCCAAAGCACGGTCAGCGAGCAGGGCGATGGCTGCGATGCTTTTCCTTGTATGCTTGAGCCGGGTGTGCGAGACTACGCGCAATGATATCCAGTTACTCAGGCCGTGATCCTCGAGCGCTCATTTCGATAACAGTGTACCTGCGGCTGACGAGAATGGATGTCTGCTGCGGTCCGCCTCCCTCGCTTTGATTCATCCCATCAGCAAAGTACGCAGGGGCAGAAGAGGAGAAGTGTAAATGGAGGAGAATTCCGTTTTCTGGGAGGAGACCATTCAGCCGGGAGCGGCGTGGTCGCACGTGTTGAAGCGCGGAACAGCGCTACGCCTTGTGGATTTGGAAGGCGGAGCGAATGTTGGCGCGATTTTCTATAACTTCGACTGTCCGGTGGAACGATACAACATGCCGGATACGCTAAAGGCGCAGCATATAGCGCGGCTCACCAAAGGTTTCGTGTTGTATTCCGACATGGGACGCATTCTATGTTCCATTGTTGAGGACAAGGTTGGCTGGCACGACCCGATCGGCGAAACTGGTGAAAGCGAGGTACGGGTCTTCGCGTTACCAGGAACAACGCAACGACTATCACAAGAACGGCCGGGACAGTTTCCTGATCGAGATGGGCAAGTGGGGGCTCGGCCCGCGCGACCTCACGGCCAATGTGAATTTCTTCACCCGTGTTGACGTCGCGGAGGATGGCAGCGTGAGCTTTGGTCCGGACAACTCCAAGGCTGGCGATTTTGTTGAGCTTCGCGCAGAGATGAACATTCTCGTGATTCTCAACACCTGCCCACATCCGCTCGATCCAAATCCACGGTACGAACCAAAACCAGTGCGCTTGTCAGTCCGGCGGGCTCCGGTGCCAGGAGCGGATGATCCGTGCCGTGTTTCGCGGGCGGAAAACGGACGGGGCTTCACGCTGACGGAGAGATATTTTCTATGAGGATACAACGTTTATGGTCGGATTAGATCTAGTTGAAAGCAAACTTGAGCCAACAAGGGCCGTCTATAGCCAGGAGATTCCAGCAGGAGAGCCTTGGATCCATCCCCTGAGGAAGGGGCAGTATTTCCGCATCGTTGATCTGCACGGAAACCAGGCCGTGGATACTCTCTTTTACAATGAACATGATTACTCCGACCGTTACAGCGCGCAAGACACAATCCAGCAGCAAGGCAATATCTATCTCACGACCGGCACAAAGTTGATGTCAACCGGTGGCACCGTGTTGCTGACGATCGTGGCGGACACCTGCGGCCGCCACGACACGCTGGGCGGAGCGTGCGCAACCGAGAGCAACATGGTACGGTACGCTCTCGAAAAGCGGCATATGCACGCGTGCCGCAACAGTTTCATGAAAGCGGTAATTGAGTGGGACCACGGCATGAGCAAGCGCGACATCGTCAGCAACATTAATTTCTTTATGAACGTGCCGGTGACGCGGGAGGGCAAGCTCACGTTTGAAGACGGCATTTCCGAGCCCGGCAAGTACGTCGAGATGCGAGCGGAAATCGATGTGCTCGTTTTGATCAGCAATTGCCCGCAGTTGAATAACCCTTGCAATGCCTACAACCCGACTCCGGTCCAAGTGCTGATCTGGAATGTGCCCGAGACGTGATGTTTGGTAAAGTCCTGATCGCCAATCGCGGCGCGATTGCATGCCGCATTATTCGAACACTTCGTAAGATGGGAGTCTGCTCGGTTGCCGTGTATTCCGAAGCTGACCGCCACTCGATTCATGTGGATCAGGCCGACGAAGCGGTTTGCATCGGTCCGCCAAAGCCCTCGCATAGCTATCTCTCTATACCGGTCTTGCTTGAGGCTGCGCGCAAAGCACAAGCAGACGCTGTTCATCCTGGATACGGTTTTTTGAGCGAGAATGCGGGCTTCGCAGAGGCTTGCGCGGCGGACGGAGTTGTGTTCATTGGGCCGACTCCGCAACAGATGCGCGACTTTGGTTTGAAACATGTGGCGCGTAGGATTGCCGCCGAGAACAACGTGCCGCTCCTGCCGGGCAGCGAACTGCTCGAAGACGTACCAACCGCGATCGAAGCCGCCGAACGCATCGGTTACCCGGTGATGCTGAAGAGTACCGCTGGAGGCGGTGGGATCGGGATCCGTTTGTGCCGTTGTGGTGAGGAATTGCGCCAGGCGTTTGACGCGGTCGCGCACCTTAGCCAATCGCATTTTGGAAGCGGAGACGTGTACCTGGAGAGATTCGTCTCGCAAGCCCGACACCTCGAGGTGCAGGTCTTCGGGGACGGCCGCGGCTCGGTGGCCGCCCTGGGAGAGCGCGATTGCTCCGTGCAGCGGCGAAACCAGAAGGTTATTGAGGAAACGCCCGCACCCGGTTTGGGGAGCGCGGTCAGGGAACAACTTATCGGCGCGGCGGTGCGATTGGCGAAGGCGGTGAAATACCAGTCTGCGGGAACGGTGGAGTTTGTCTACGATATGGAGAGCGGCGATTTCTATTTCCTAGAGGTTAACACTCGCCTGCAAGTCGAGCATGGCGTCACGGAGGAAGTGACAGGTGTGGACCTAGTTGAGTGGATGGTCAGGCAGGCGGCGGGGCAAGAGCTCGCGCTTGAGGAATTCACGACTCGCCGCTTTGGATGCTCCATCGAGGCGCGCGTGTACGCGGAAGACGCAGCAAAGAATTTCCAACCGAGCGTGGGGAGACTTTCGCACGTCAACTGGCCTGAGAAAGTACGGGTGGAGACCTGGGTGGAAGCCGGGACTGAGGTGACGCCGTTCTACGATCCCATGCTGGCGAAAATAATCGTGCACGCGCCAAGCCGGGAGGCCGCATTTCACAAGCTTCGCGTTGCCTTGCGTCAATCCGAGCTGTCGGGATTGGAGACGAACTTACCGTACTTGCGACAGATCTGCGAAGGTCCGGCTCTGGCTCGTGGATGTGTCACTACTTCGTTCTTGCGCGATCTCGTTTATCTCCCCCTAACTATTGATGTGCTTGAGCCAGGCACGCAAACTACCATTCAGGATTTCCCCGGCCGGCTCGGTTATTGGCATGTTGGCGTTCCTCCCTCGGGTCCAATGGATTCGCTGGCATTTCGCTTTGCCAACCGTCTGGTGGGTAATGCACGTGACGCTGCCGGGTTAGAAATCACACTGACGGGGCCGACCTTGCGTTTTTCCTGCGACGCGACGGTGGCGCTGACGGGCGCGGATTTCGGTGCGCGGTTAGACGACCGACCGATTCCACTATGGCAGGCCGTATTCGTTCGTCGAGGCTCGGTGCTCGAATTGGGAGCAGCAAAGGGCACAGGTACACGGGCTTACCTTGCGGTCGCGGGAGGCATTGAAGCTCCGCTGTATCTTGGCAGCCGCTCGACCGTTATTCTCGGTAAATTCGGAGGTCAATCTGGCCGCACCCTTCGGGCGGGAGATGTTCTACACATAGGCAATGCTGCGAGCAGTTCGGGAGAAGCCGCCAAATTGCCGGAACAGCTGATCCCGCGATATGAAAATGAGTGGGAGATTGGCGCCCTCTACGGCCCGCACGGCGCACCGGACTTCTTCACTCCCGAGGACATCGACACATTCTTTTCTACTGCGTGGAGGGTACATTATAACTCCGACCGCACAGGGGTGCGACTCATCGGTCCGAAGCCGCAATGGGCGCGTAGGGATGGAGGAGAAGCCGGCTTGCATCCCTCCAACATTCACGACAACGCGTATGCAGTGGGGACCATCGACTTTACCGGCGATATGCCGGTGATCCTGGGTCAGGATGGTCCGAGCCTGGGAGGCTTCGTGTGTCCGGCGACCATCGCCGACGCCGAGCTTTGGAAGATAGGGCAACTGAAGGCTGACGACGTGGTGCAGTTTCGCGCACTCTCGCTGGACCAGGCTTTAGAGTTGAGCCGCGCACAGCAAGTAAACCTCGAAACGCTTGCCGGAGAGGTGCCCGCACTGCCAACCACCATTTCTCGTGAGAGTCCCGTCTTGCGGCGATTCGAATCGAACGGTGCGCCGGCAGTGGTCTATAGAGCTGACGGCGACCGGTGCTTGCTCGTGGAGTACGGACCGAATGTGCTGGATCTGAATCTGCGCCTCCGCGTCCACACTCTGGAACAACAATTACGCGAACTAAAACTTCCGGGGATCATCGATATCACGCCGGGGGTTCGTTCACTGCACGTGCATTACGATTCGCGCCTTGGTCGCGAAGGTCTGCTCGAAGCTCTGGACGATTGCGATCGCCGCATTCCAGACCTGGACGACATTGCAGTGAATTCGCGCGTGGTTCATCTGCCGCTGTCCTGGGACGATCCGGCTACCCAGCTGGCCATCCGCAAGTACATGCAGGGCGTGCGGCCGGACGCGCCCTGGTGTCCCAGCAATATCGAGTTTATTCGCCGCATCAACGGCCTCGATTCGATCGATAAGGTGCGCCGCATCGTGTTCGGCGCCAGCTACCTGGTGCTTGGACTGGGCGACGTCTATCTGGGAGCGCCGGTAGCCACGCCGCTTGATCCGCGCCATCGTCTGGTTACCACGAAATACAATCCGGCGCGGACCTGGACGCCTGAGAATGCCGTGGGAATTGGCGGCGCTTACCTGTGCGTGTACGGCATGGAAGGGCCGGGCGGCTACCAATTCGTCGGCCGCACCGTGCAGATGTGGAACACTTTTCGATCTACCGCAGAGTTTGCGCCGGGGACGCCCTGGTTATTGCGTTTCTTCGATCAAGTTCGGTTTTTCCCGGCGAGCGCGGAGGAGTTGGTGGACATTCGCGACGAATTCCCTCGCGGACGCTATTCGCTACCCATCGAGGAATCGCAATTTCGCATGCGCGAATACCGCGCGTTTTTGAAATCGATCGAGGCGGATACCGGCACATTCAAAGCATGCCAGCAAAGAGCATTTGAGGCCGAACGAGAGCGATGGGGTGCCGCTGGGCTGGTCGAAGTCGTCGGGCCGCCGGATCAGCTCAGAGTATCACCTAGCGATTTGCAAACTCCTGAGGGCTGCAGGCCCGTGCGTTCTCCGATTGGCGCAAGTGTCTGGACGATTGGGGTAGAAGCTGGTCAGAGGGTGGAAGCCGGGCAGAAATTGCTTGTGCTCGAAGCGATGAAAACGGAGATTGTGGTAGTGGCGCCGAGCGCAGGTACCGTTGAAAGACTGCACTGCGCGCAAGGTTCGTTGGTCTCCTCGGGGCAGATATTATTGGCATTTCGCCCGGAGGCAGCCGTATGAAGATCTCCAAAAGCGTCTCGGCGATATACGACCGTTTGGAAGCACAGCCGCTCAACCCGATTTGGATCTCTTTAGTGCCGCGCAAAAGTGCTCTGGAGCGGGCACATATCATTGAAAACTCTTCGCCAACGACTCTTGCCGGAATGACCTTCGCAGTCAAAGACAACATCGATGTTGCCGGTATGTCGACGACCGCCGGCTGTCCGACCTATGCCTACACCCCAGCTTCAAGCGCGACGGTGGTAAAGCGACTGGAGGAAGCCGGTGCAATCTTGATCGGCAAGACCAACATGGACCAATTCGCTACAGGATTGGTGGGCACGCGCTCGCCGTTCGGAGCCTGCTCAAGCGTGTTCGACGAACGATTTATCTCTGGAGGATCAAGCTCCGGTTCGGCGATCGCCGTGGCGAAAGGCCATGTTACTTTCGCGCTCGGCACAGACACGGCAGGTTCGGGCCGTGTGCCTGCCGCATTCAACAATTTGATCGGCCTGAAACCGACCCGCGGGCTGCTGAGCACGGCAGGCGTGGTTCCAGCTTGCCGCACGCTCGATTGCGTCTCCATCTTTGCAACTACCTGCCGGGACGCGCATAGAGTCTGGAGCGCCGCCAAGGGCTTAGATGCCGCCGATCCATTTTCACGCGAACCTCGCACTAGCGAAGATGCCGCGCCGTGGTTGAACGCCCCTTTCCGGTTCGGTGTGCCCCGATCTGAACAACTCGAGTTTTTCGGCGATGAAGAAGCCCGGGCCCTGTACGCGGAAGCGGTGCGGAAACTCGAGCAGGTGGGCGGCGAACGGGTGCAGATTGATTTTTCGGTATTTCGCGGCGCGGCCGAATTACTTTACGAAGGACCGTGGGTAGCTGAGCGCCTCGCGGCGATCCAATCCTTCATGCAGAATCACTCCGATGAGATGAACCCGGTCGTGCGAGGCATTATCGCTGGCGGAAGGAGCTTTACGGCGGTCGATGCGTTCCAGGCCGAGTACCGCCTGCTGGAGTTGCGCCGCTCCGCCGTCAGAGAGTGGACCGCAATGGACGTCCTTGTTCTGCCTACCACTGGAACTATCTACACTCACGAGCAAGTGGCTGCAAACCCAGTGAAGATGAACACGAATCTCGGCTACTACACGAATTTCGTGAACCTCATGGACCTTACGGCGGTCGCAGCTCCGGCCGGCTTTCGTTCGAACGGCCTGCCATTTGGAATTTCGTTGATAGGACTGGCTTTTTCCGACGAAGGTCTTCTCTCACTCGCGCATCGCTATCTCGGCGCGCAGACTCCCCTGCTCGAGAGAACTCCCGGCTGCATGGATCTAGCCGTCGTTGGCGCGCATCTCAGCGGCCAACCGCTCAATTGCAAATTAACCCAGCGCGGCGCGCGCCTGAAAAAGACCTGCCGCACTGCACCTGGTTACCGGCTCTATGCGCTGGCAGGTACAAAGCCACCCAAGCCGGGCCTAGTGCGCGATGACCAATTCCAGGGACCGGGGATTGAAGTGGAAGTTTGGACGATACCGGAAGACAAGTTCGGCAGTTTTGCGGCGGAAGTCCCCGCGCCGCTCGGCCTCGGCAACCTCTCGCTGGATTCCGGCGAATTGGTCATAGGCTTTAGCTGCGAGTCTTATGCACTTGCCAGCGCCACTGAAATCACGCAGTTCGGGGGCTGGCGCGCCTACCTAGCATCATCGAAAATGTGAATCCCACCGATAGAAATAATGACTGAGGGTATAGCCGCGCCGTAGGACTAGAATTCCTCAGCATATGACGACCTTCATTCCCTGCGCGGAATACGCGTCGCGGACGATTAAATGACAGCGCGTTTTGTCTGTCTCTTCTTGCTGCTTACGACTTCGGCTGCCGCTCAGAAGCCGGCGTTCACGGTTGGGTGGTCCATCTACGCAGGATGGACGCCTTACCACTACCTGGTAAAGTCCGGAATCCTAAAGAAATGGGCGGACAAATACGGCGTCACAATCAAAGTTCAGCGGTTCGATTATGCACCGTCGCTCGATGCTTTCGTCGCTCGCAACATCGATGCCTGCGCCATGACCAACATGGAGGCATTGGATATGCCTGCCGCCTCCGGCGTCCCCACCACGGTGCTGATCATCGGAGACTATTCGAATGGGAATGACGCGCTGCTGGTGAGAAATGGCCTGCAGATCAAAGACCTCGCCGGTAAAAAGTTGCTGCTGGTGGAGAAAACGGTCTCGGAGTACCTGTTAGACCGCGCCTTTACTTTGAATGGGCAGACCGGTGAGATCAAGCAGGTGCGGAAAATCAACACTTCGGATTCGGATATTCAGTCGGCATTCATCAGCGATTCCAGCGCTTCTGCCGTGGTCACCTGGAAACCGATGCTTTCGCAGTTGTTGAAGCAGAAGGGCGTGACGTCGTTGTTCAATTCCTCGCAAATACCGGGCGAGATTCTCGACCTCACCGTGGTGCGCACAGACGTGCTGGAGCGTGCAGACGGCTCCGGGCAGAAATTCGCGAAAGCTCTTGCCGGCGCCTGGTACGAGATGATGGGACTGATGTCGCCGCAAGGCGCCGCGGCAGACAGCGTGCTGACGGCCGTCGCTGAAGGATCGGCAGATTCCCTAGCCTCGTACAAGGAGCAACTCAGTACAACTCGGATGTTCTACGAACCCAAGTCCGCGGCGGAATTCGGCAGTTCGCCAGTACTCAAGCAGAAGATGGCGCTAGTGAGGCAATTCTGTTTTGACCACGGCCTCTTGGGTGAGAAGACCGGCACAGCGGACGACGTAGCGATTCGCTATCCGGATGGTTCAATACAGGGAAAAACGGACCATGTCCGCTTGCGTTTCGAGAACCTCTATATGGAAATGGCAGCGCAAGGCAGACTTTGAAGAAAAAATGGGCGGCAGATTCCAACTCGTCCATGCCAAGCCCAGCCGGACGGCGGCGATCCTGCTCTCGTGGTTCTTGTTTGTGCTGGGAATCGGGCTCTACGTTCACGCCGCGCACAAGCGGCATCAGGAGAACGCCGAGGACCGTGTGGTGCCCACCATCCCGCACATGCTTCACAGCACCTACGAAGCGGCGTTCAGACCGGCGGAAGACGACGAACCGACGATGGGGGAAAACGCGAACATGCCGCAACGCTTCTTGGCCAGCATGCTATGGAAGGACACCAAAGCTAGCGCACGGCGTTTTTTCTACAGTCTGCTGCTGCTTATTCCGGCCATCTTCCTCGGGCTACACATGGGCCTGTTTCCGTACGTGGGGGTCTTTTTCTCGCGCTTCGTGCTCTTTTTCGATAAGATCATTGCGCTTTCTCTATTACCGATTCTGTTCATCGCGGTCGGCATCGATGAGCTCTCCAAAATCATGCTGATCGTCATCGGCGTGACTCCAACAATTATTCTGGACACTTTTAACCTGACGCGCAGTGTGCCCCAAGAGCAGGTGGTGAAGGCGTTCACGCTTGGGGCAGGAGATTTCGACGTGGCCTATCGCGTCGTCTTGCGGCAGATTGCGCCGCGCGTGCTGAATAGCATCAGGCTTAATTTGAAGGCCGTCATGTTGTTCCTCTTTGCAGGAGAAATGATCGCCTCGACAGACGGGCTGGCCTACCGCATCGCACTGCTGCGCCGGCACATGGGAATGGACGTGATTATTCCTTACGTACTGTGGGTGGCCTTGTTGCTTTTCCTGGTAGACATGACGATGCGGCTCATCAACCGCAAGCTCCACCCCTGGTTCCGAGAGGCATAGCGGATATGGCTCTAATTCAGTTCGAAAAAGTTTCCGTGAGCTATGGTGCACCGTCGCACCCGGTGCTGAGCAGCATCGATCTGAGCATCGAAGAGGGTGAATTTGTTTGCCTGCTGGGCCAGACCGGTTGCGGAAAATCGACCTTGTTGCGGCTCGTGCTTGGTTCGGAACAACCCTGCGAGGGCCGCGTCCTGATCGATGGAACCGAACACGACCAGCCAGATCCCATCTGCGGCTATGTACCGCAAAAGTATTCTCTCTTCCCAGACAAAACCGTGATGGGCAACATCACTTTTGGGCCGGAGGTCAGTGAATTCAACCTGTTAACCCGCCTGACTCCGCGCTATTTCCGCCAGCGCCGAGAATTCCGCCAGCAGGCTATGCAGTATATCCGCCGAATCGGTTTGCAAGACGCGGATGCCGGCAAATATCCGGACCAGCTTTCGGGTGGGATGCAGCAGCGCGTCGCTATTGCGCAGGCCCTGGTCAATCGGCCAAGGATCTTGCTTTTGGACGAAGCCTTCAGCGCGCTTGACCCAGGTACGCGCAGAGATATGCAAGTTTTGATTCGCCAGTTGTGGCGGGGCACAGGGGTGACATTAGTGTTTGTAACTCACAACACCCAGGAAGCTCTTCACCTCGGAACTCGGGAAACGCCGAACCACGGTTCGCGTGTTGTCTTGGACCTCGCCGTTCCGAGTTCTTGTGCCGCAGACGAGTTTTCCCGGCTCGTGGCTCGGCTGGACAGCGCTGCCGGCAGCACGCGCGAGTCCGAGGAACTCACCCCGACTATCGGGGGTGCCACTCCGCACGACCTAGCTGCCGCCCAGGATCTTCTGCCGAATGAGATTTAGCTGCCGATGCTAGATGACCGTTGAAACCAACAATTTACGAAAAGATTTTCCGGAAGGCCCCTGGGATAGGCGTTGAAGCAAAGTGCTGCAACCGAATCGGGCAAGTTTCCAGGACGTGCTCAGAATTCGTAGCGTAGCGCGAACTGCATTACCCGCGGTTCCATTACGCCCTGGAATTCTCCAAAAGTGCCCGGCGAGGTTAAGCTCAGGCTGGGGTTCGTGAAATTGACATTATTGAATACATTGAAGGCTTCGGCACGGAAATGAATTCGCTGGCTTTCCCAAGGCAGCTTGAACACTTTTGTCACTCCCAGATCCGTGTTGAAAAAGGAGGGAAGGCGAACGGCGGCGCGTTTGCCGGTGTGGCCCGGTAGCTCGTCGGCGAAGGAGTTCGAGGTGCTGGTGCTCCCAAAAATGCTGGGGTTGCCGTTCTGATCGATGCGCACGCCCTGGTTGATGGGCCCAGTCACAATCGCGAGTGAGCTCAGCCAATAGTTGGCGTTGTACTCCAAGCCTCCCGCCACGGTGGTTGGCAAACCGGTGCGGAAGCGAGACAGCCCGGAAACCTGCCAGCCGCCAACCATGAAGTCCAGCCAGCGCGAGGCGTCTCGCAAAAGAAGTTTCCCGCGCCCGACCGGCAGCTCGAATAGAGCATTACCAGAGATGTTGTGCCGCATGTCGAAATCCGACGAGCCGCGGAATTCCTTGGTGTTGTAAATATTTTGAATGGCGGCCCCTTGCTCCCCCGCTCCTGATTCAGCCGCCGAACCATCATCAACCGAGTGCGACCACGAGTAGTTGAAATCAAAGGAGAGTCCGCCGCTGAATCTCCTCCGCAAGGAAACGGTGAGGCCGTGGTAGGCGGCGGTGCCGGAATTCATCCAAGTGGGCAGTGAGCTGCCCTGGATAGGAAAGAAGGTATAACATCCTGTGACCGTGAGACATTTCCCCGGGTGGTAGGAACTTGTCACGTTTCGATCGAGCGCATGCAAACAGTCAAGATAGCTGCCACCGTAATCCTGGTATACGCACATGAAATAGTTGGCTGAAGCGCTTCCAGGAACGTCGACATTCGCGAGAGTGGGCCATATGTCCTCGACAAATGGAAGCGTTGGCACCAAGCTCGGATTTGCCTTTACCTGGGCAGGGGTCAAACCAGAATCAAATAGCTTCCGCACGATGCCGGCGTTTTGTTCCCAAGTGACTCCGGACTTGGGATCCTTGAAGTATTCGAGCGGTGTATAGACATCGCCTTCCATGAGCAGCCGGTGAGAGAGGCGACCCGCATAACCGATCTCCAGAGTCATCTTGCCGGGAATTTCGCGCGCGAAGCTGGCGGTGAAAACGTAAGCGTACGGGGGCTTCAGATTTGGTGAAATGCCTTCGAAATCGCCGATGATGGCGGCAATGTCAGGAGGCTGATAGGGGAAGGTTTCCTGTGGAGGAGCGGGCAACGTGGGCGATGATCCGCCGTATCGCGGGCTGGTGCTGAAACTGTAGGAATCTGGGAAATTCGCCTTGTACGCGAGGCCGATCGAGCCGAATTGATCGTACTGCGTGATTAGGTCGCTACCGAATCGATCGTACACCATGCTGGCACCGACTCGCAACGCTCCGCCTCTCCCGAACATCTTTGCAAGCCAGCCCCCGCGGCTCGAGGGAGAGTAGGCAAGTCCAAAGCGGGGTGCAAAATTTAGATTGGAAGGTTGCCACCAAGTCGGTTTGCCATTGACAGGGCCATCCAGAGTCCACTTCAGTCTGGCGTTCGGCAGCGCGTTCTGCGGCAGACCCTGGCTTT
>Ga0209801_1001790_pt1 | contig 13050 bp, 6 predicted proteins | sample GraSoiAngelo_127_FD_185884 | JGI IMG/M metagenome (GOLD analysis project Ga0209801, IMG submission 185884) | Grasslands soil microbial communities from the Angelo Coastal Reserve, California, USA - 14_0927_09_40cm (SPAdes) (version 2) | ecosystem: Environmental > Terrestrial > Soil > Grasslands ... | reverse complement strand
TGTGAGCAATTGCTCGAACTCTTTTGTCGCATCTTCCAATTCCCGCTTGAGCGCGTCGATGTACGAAATCTCATAGTTGCCCGGTTTTCCCTCGTAACTGAGAAGCGCTCCATAGAGCTGGTCGGTGTGCTCTCGCAACCGCTCTTCGCCAGTGATCGCTCCGCCTTCGGTTGTGGCAACAATTTTCTTACGGACGGCATCAACCTTCCCGTCGAAATCTGAGACGTCTTTGCGGAGCGTATCGTCCTCTGGCAACACGGCCCCGCTCTTAGCCAGATCCTTGCGCAAAAACAGAATTCGATCCATGAGGGCACTTTCGTCGCCAAACAGAGCATGCACCTTCATCGCTGCATCGAACTGCGACTTGCGGTCGGCTTCGGTGAATTTCGCTCGGCGATCAAGACCCACCGTCAACCTCGTTTCCGACACTTTTCCAGCCTTGGTTAATCGCACGGTATACACTCCCGGCACGAGTCGCGGTCCGCGGGTTCCGGCAAAAGCAATCTGCGCAGCAGGCGGCACGCGCGGTGGTTTCTCGCGCATCGTCCACGTCACACGATTAAGTCCCGGACGCTTACTGGCGGGCAATTCATCGATAATGCGGCCGGAAGAGTCCAGAACTTCCAGCTTCAGCTTGCCGAAGAGATGACGTGATCGCTGGTAGTAAGTGATGACCGCAGCGTCTGGCGGGTTATCGCCTACAAAGGCCGCGTCGCCATTGGCCCATCCCCCGCTGCCTTCAATCCGCTGTTGCACGGGGCGTGCCGAAACAAAAATGGCTTCCTGCGTCAAAAGATCTGGTGTCAGGGCGCGCAGCGGCGTGATGTCATCCACAATCCATATGCCGCGACCGTGCGTGGCCAGAATGAGATCGTTTTCGCGCGGTTGAATTGCCAGATCGCGGACCGCTACAGCCGGAAAGTGATTACCCTTGAATTGCGCCCAGTTTTTCCCGCCGTCGATCGACACGTAAAGACCAAACTCGGTCCCAAGAAAAAGCAGGTTGGGTTTGACTAAATCTTCCTTAATGACATGCGCGTATCCGCGCACGAACTTGGATTCTTCCGAGGTGACAAGCGGCGTCCACGTGTTGCCGTAGTCAGTCGTTTTGAAAACATACGGCGCCATGTCGCCAAACGTATGCCGATCAAAAGCGGCGTAAGCGGTTGCGGCGTCGAAGTTGCTTGCTTGCACCCAACTGACCCAAGAATTTTTCGGAAGGTTGGGAATGTTGCCCACCACATTAGTCCAGGTTTTTCCGCCATCACGGGTAAGCTGAAGATTGCCATCATCTGTGCCTGCCCAGATCAGTGATTTATCTTTGGGCGACTCGCTGATCGAATAAATCGTCGTGTGCATCTCTGCAGACGAATTGTCCACCGTTACGCCGCCTGACTGTTCCTGCTTCTGTTTCTCTGGATCGTTCGTCGTCAGGTCAGGTGAGATGCGATCCCAAGTCTGGCCTTGGTCGCGAGAACGAAACAAAAACTGCGCGCCGATATAAATCGTTCCCTTTTCGTTCGGCGACAAAGCGATTGGCGTGTTCCAATTAAATCGCAACTTTTCCTTATAGTTCGGCCGCGGTTTGATGTTGCGCGCTTCATGGGTGTACCGGTTCACGCGGCCGATCTCGCCGCCCTGGTATTCCGCGTAGATGTAATCCGGATCGGCAGGATCAGGAAACATCCAGAACCCATCGCCGTTATACATATTTTCCCACTGCGAATTGGTGATGCCGCCGGGATACTGCGACTCACCTACCCATGAACTGTTGTCCTGCAAACCGCCATAGACGCGATACGGATCGTTGTCGTCGACACTGACATGATAGAATTGCGAGACCGACAGGTTCTGGCCCTTCCACCATTTGCTGCCCCCATTGTACGAATACCACATGCCGCCATCGTCACCAGCGAACACCGTCTGCGTATTCGTGGAATCAATCCAGACATCATGCGCGTCACCGTGTGTCCCCTGAAAACCGCCTACCACAGCGAAGCTTTTACCCCCGTCCTCACTCAGAATCAGCGCGCCATCAGGTTTGAATAAGCGATCCGGATTTTTCGGATCGACGATCAATTTCGCGAAGTAGAACGGACGCCACACCATCCAATTGCTTTTATCGCGTTTGTCCCATGTCATCCCGCCATCGTCGGAAACAAAGAGCGCACTCTCAGGTGATTCGACAAACGCGTAGACGCGCTTCGCGTTGGACGGTGCAATAGCAATCGCGATTCGACCGTATGGTTTTTTCGCAAAACCTTTATTTCCCTCAGGCGTAATCTCCGTCCAAGTGTTGCCGCCGTCAGTCGAGCGAAACAATCCGCTGGCAGAAGGCGAAGTCGGACCATCGCCGCCAGAGCGATACTCCCACCCTTTACGGCGAAAATCCCACAGACTCGCGAACATTATGTCCGGATTCGTCGGATCGATCGCGATATCAGTGCAACCGGTGGAAAGATTCGGACCTTTGAGAATTTGCGTCCATGTCTTGCCTCCGTCAGAAGTTTTGTAAAGGCCGCGATCCGGCGAATCGCTCCATAACGCACCGGGCACCGCGGCAAAAACCGTGCCGCTGTTTTTCGGACTAACTGCGATTCGCGCGACCCGTTCCGACTTGTCCAAACCGACGTGCGTCCATGTTTCGCCACCATCGATGGACTTGTAGACTCCGTCTCCGATCGAAGCACTGTTGCGCGTCCAGGACTCGCCCGTTCCGACCCAAACATTTTTTGTGTTGTTCGGATCGATCGCAATCGCGCCGACTGATTGCACCGGCTGTTCATCAAACACTGGCCGGTATCGGGTTCCGCCATCATCCGATTTCCACACGCCGCCGCTGGCTGCACCAACAAAAAGCGTGATCTTCCCCGAGGGTTCCCTGGTCGCAGCCATGGCGGAGATGCGGCCGCTCATGGTCGCCGATCCGATGTTGCGCGCGCCGAGACCGGAGATCGTTGCAGGGCCATACAGCGTCTCCTCGGCGTGAGAGATCATAGCCCCAAAAAACAGGGCAGTAGCTACAAGAAAGGACTTCTGGAAGCGCATGAACGAGCGAACTACGAATTATTTGGTAGCGGTAGTCGGGAAGCGGAAGATCGCGTCATCGACAGGCACGTTACCCTCGGCCTTATCAATAACGATCTTTTGCTTATCGGGGTCGCCCTTCCGACCGGTTTCGATGGAAAAAGGAATAAACACGCCATTAATGTTTTCGTAATCCCCGAGATCGGTCTCAACTTCCACTTGTGCGCCGTGTTTGATCCGCTGTGTCAAAATGCGAATCTCCAGGAAATGATCAGGATCGAGGTAAACGAAATTCACATCGCCGTTCTTTCGCATAACTTTTAGCTTGTGAGCGAGGGTTCCGTCCACATCTTCAGTTCCAAGATAATCCACGGTGCTTTGCTTTGCCTTCCAGTCCACCAATGGCCCATCGATCTCCGCGTCTTCCATCAGCGATTTGACGTCATCCGCTGACATTCTTTCAGGGTCTTTGCGTCCTTGGAACGGCGAGATTTTCCAGCCCTCCTTGCCATCGTAGGCCTCCACCTGCGTCATACCTTGAAGGGTTGCTTCCGCCCGCACTTCGCCGGGCCGCTTCTTCGTTTGCACGTATGTCAACTGAATCTGCCCCTGCTGCACCAGCATTTTGCCGGTAAGCGTGAGCGATTGCAGTCCGCGCAACGCATCGGCTCCTCCCTTGGCTTCAATGTTTTTCGAAACCAATTCATCGAGCGTTGGGGCATTTTTATCTTGAGCGAATCCTGCTGAGGCGATGAGCGCAGCAGAGATGAAGGAAATTATGAGACGCGAATGCATATGAAGTTTGCGGGACCTATACGAGAAAGCGCAACGGACCGATATGCAAAAGGAGATCGCAAAGCAAGCTGTTACGAAATCCGTTGAAATTAGTGGCCTCATCTTGAAAGCGGCTACACCTCTATTTCGCAAACCGCCGAACGCTGAAGGAGATCGGCAGTCCGACCACGACCATGTGCACAAGCAGTCCCTGAATAAGGTCGCGAAGCTGGTAAGGGCCTCTGGCATGAAGCGCTGAGAGCGGCAAAACAATAAGAGTCATTACCTGGTCAACTGCCGCGCCATAGAACAAGCCGCACACCAGGGGGTGCTCTTTCAAAAAACCGAGCCTGCGACTTGCCGCGTAGTAAACAGCCGCTGCTGAGAAGGCGATAAAGAAGTGCAGGAGGACACCCAGAAAATAGGTGGCTATACCTCCGTGGAAAGCCCCCCGCCCCAGCAGGCCGGCGGCAATCGTGAGCGGAACCCGCCATCCAAATAGGATACTAGCTTGGGTGAGGTCTAAAGCCCCGGCAATCAGGCCACCAACTGCGATTGGCAATAGAGCGTTGCTTTTCCGCGATGACGAAGGTGCAGAATCTCCAATCATCCCATCTCCTCTCTTTCACCTTTGATTTGTTTGCAATCCGCACTGCACTCATACGACGCCCAGGTGAGACTTGGGAAGACCTGAGCTTGGTCTGAAACGCTCTTAAGGCTACGCCGTTTCATGTTAGAAGAGATTCGAGCACTCGGCGCGAGGCGCAAAAATGGCAAAGAAGCGCGTCATTCAGTGCGCAACGCTTGAATGGGATCGACAGCCAGAGCGCGCCGCGCCGGAAGGAGACAAGCGAGCAGCGCAACGCCCGTAAAGAGCAATGAAATCGAGACAATAGTTGCCGGGTCGGTCGCGCTAACGCCGAATAGCAAATTCGCGAGCAACCGCGTAAGACACCAAACGGCGGTTAAGCCGATCGCAATGCCCAACAATGTGAGCTTCAGCCCCTGACCGAGGATGAGTCTGAGCACGTGCATGGGCCGTGCTCCAATCGCGACCCGCAAACCAATCTCGGCCGTTCGTTGCGAAACCGAATACGCCATCACCCCGTAAAGCCCGAGCGCGGCGAGCAACAGACCTGACGCGGCCAGCAAGCTCATCAAGATGGCGCCGAAACGTTCGGTCACGAGAACGCCGTTGAGATTTTCGTTCATCGTCATGACGTTCGAAATCGGCTGATCGGGATCGATCTCATGAACCACTTCGCGTATCGCTGCAGTCGCGCTCGCCGGATCGCCGCTCGTCCTTAGCACCAGGTTCAATGGAAAATTATTTTCGGATTGCGCGTACGGCACGTACCAAACCGAACGGTTAATTCGGTAATTGAAGAGGTCTTCTTTTACGTCTTTGATGACGCCGATCACTGTCATCCACGGAAAATTCTGATCGCCCCGGAATCGCTTGATTCGCTTGCCGAGCGGATCTTCTCCGGGCCACGCTTGACGCGCCAATTCTTCGCTGATCACAACCACGGGCAAACGGTTGGCGCGATCACGATCATCGATCAGCCTGCCTTTAATCAAGGTCACACCAAGTGTCTTTAAATAATCCGGACTAACGAGACGATGCGACGTGATGGGAACGTCGTTTGGATTCCGGCGCGGGCGACCCTCCACGTCGAAGACCGAATCGTAGGCAATTTCGCGCTCAAGCGGAATGTTGGTCGTTGTGCCCGCGGAGATAACGCCAGGCAAATTCTTAGCGCGCTCAAGGAGCTGGTCGACGAAGGCCACGCGCTGTCGGTGTTCTGAATATTTCGACACCGGCAGTACCATCTTCAATGTGAGGAGATGGTCCGGCCTGAACCCAAGATCGACATGTTGAAGCCGATTGAAGCTCTGCAACATCAATCCGCCCGCAACCAGAAGAGTCATCGCGACCGCAATCTCCGCGATGATGAGAACATTGAGCCATCGGCGGCCGGGCGCGCCAGCGCCGATTCTTTGATCGCCCTCCTTAAGACGCGGCATCACTTCGCGTTCGCCGGCGCTTTTCAACGCCGGAATTAATCCGAAGATCACGCCGGTCGCGAGCGTTACGAGGAGGGCAAAACTCAATACGCGTCCGTCAATTCTGAAATTGTGAAAGAAGTTGGCGAGCGAAATACCCCGGATCGGATTCATCGCAGCGAGCACCGGCACGATCCAATGCGCCAGCAGCAAACCGCCCACGCCGCCGAGTACCGCCAGCAACATGCTTTCAGTGAGAAGCTGCCGCACCAATCGCCATCGGCTTGCGCCCAACGCGCATCGCAATGCGAATTCGCGTGCGCGCGTAATGCCGCGCGCCAGCTGAAGATTCGCCACGTTTGCGCAACAAATGAGCAGGAGAAATACCACACCGGCCATAAGCGCGAAGAGCGCTTTGCGAACGTTGCCGGCCAGATCGCCGAGCAATTCTTGCCGTAACGAAATCACCTTCACGCTCCAGCCGCGACGGACTTGCGGAAATTCCTGCTCCAATTGGCGCGCTATGGATTTTGATTCCGCATCCGCCTGTTTCAGGCTGACGCTCGGACGAAGCTTGGCCACGACCTCATAGCCAGGAATGGCGCGGTCCGCGAATGGCAAACTGTCGATTTTTGTTTGCAGCGGCAACCAGATTTCGGCCGCCTCGGGAAGATCGAAACCCGGAGGCATTACGCCGATGACGGTGTAGCTGCGACCTTCGAGATTCAGCTTTTCACCAATAACGCGCGTGTTGCCGCCGAAATGCTTTTGCCAAAAGCCGTATCCAATCAGCGCGACAGCCGGACCGCCGGGTTGATCTTCATCAAGCGTAAGACCTCGACCGAAAAGCGGCTTCACGCCGAGAGTTGTTAAATAATCTACCATGATCAACGCGCCGCGAATGCGCTCAGGTTCGCCGCGTCCGATCAAATTGAAGGAACGCTGCATCGCCGCGCCCATACTTTCGAAGGAATGATTTCGTTGCCGGTACGCTTGGAATTCCAGCAACGACGACCCGAATGGATCGAAACCCTCACGCAGCGCAATGCTGAAAACCAATCGATCCAAATCCTCTAAGGGCAACGGACGCAGCAGGAGTGTGTTGATCGCGCTAAAGATGGCCGTGTTCGCGCCGATGCATAAAGCCAGCGCGATCACCGCAATCAAAGTGAATCCGGGCGATTTGCGGAATTGTCGCAGAGCGAACCGAAGATCATTCATCACTCAATACGCAAAGCTTGAATTGGATCGACCAATGCTGCCCGTCGCGCGGGCAAGAGACAGGCGAGCAGCGCGGCTATCGCGAGGATCGACATCGTCGCTGCCAGCAAAAGCGGATTGTGCGCTGACGTTTGATAAAGTTGCGACGCAATCAAGCGGCCAAGCGCCAGCGCCGCGGCCAATCCTACTGCCATTCCGAAAATCACTGGGCGCATCCCCTGCTTTACAACGAGCCGCAAAACATCCGTCGTTTGGGCTCCAAGCGCCATACGCACACCGATTTCGCCGGTGCGTTGCTCGACTGTGTAAGCCACCGCGCCGTAAATTCCAACCGTTGCCAGCAGCAACGCCGCGCCGGCGAAAATGCCGAGCAGCCACATCATCAGTCGCGCTTGGCCGAGCGCTTGCGCAACAATTGTTTCCATCGATTGGGGAATTGCGATCGCCAATCCAGGATCGACAGTGGCTAGCGCCGATTGCACCAATTTAGTCACCGCATCGACTCTTAGATTGCTCCGCACCGCCACCACTGCGAATGGAAAATTCTCCTGAGCCCATGGGCGGTAGATTTCCATATCGTCCGGTTCGGCTACTCGCCGCGACCGCACATCGCTGACTAAACCGATGATTTCTGCCGGGGTGCTCGCGCTTGATACCAGAAGTGTTTTGCCGATCGGATTCTCGTTGCCGAAAACTCTACGCGCTCCTGCCTGACTGATCAGCATCACGTTCTGATGATCGGCCACATCGTGCTGATCGATATCGCGTCCAGCCAAAATTGGAATGCCCCAAGTCTTGAAATAATCCGGCGCAACATCGTGGAGCGGCGCCGATGCGCGCTTATCCAGCGGCAAAATATCCCCCTCATTACGCGAATAAAGCGTTTGACCGGCGGCGCTGTCGAGCAGCGGGATGTCGCCGCTGATCGTCGCGCTTTGGAGACTTGGAACCACGCGCAACGCGGCGAGAGTTTGTTCCACGAAATGCTGGCGCGTAGTCGGATTCGGATATTGCGCTTGCGGTAACGTAACGAGGCCGATCCAGAGACTTTCGGCGCGGAACCCGATGTTCTGCCGGCTCAACCGGACAAAGCTGGAGATAAGCAGGGCTGCACCTACAAGCAGCGTGACAGACAGTGCGACTTGTGCGCCTACTAAAATTTTGCGGAACCGGTGTTGCCGCGCGCTGCCGCTCGTTCCGCGGCCGCCTTCCTTCAATCCGTCTACCAGATCGGCCCGCGAACTTTGCCACGCCGGATAAATTCCCATGGCCACGCCCGTTAAGATGGACAACGCAATTGTGAACCCCAGCACGGGAACGGATAGGTTAACGGGAGTCGCGGGATCGAACGGGAGAAAATTCGCCGCCATTTTCGGCACTAGCGGCACCAACTGCCACGCCAGCGCCGCGCCGACTACTCCGGCGAGAATGCTCACCAGCAAACTCTCGAAAATGAAAAGCTGCAACACGCTCCCGCGGGACGCGCCCAGCGCCATGCGCAGCGCGATCTCCCGCCGCCGGCCGGTGAAGCGCACGAGCAAGAGATTTGCAACGTTGCTGCATGCAATCAGCAATACGAACGCCACTGCCGCAAGCAAAGTGGCGAACGCCGGCCGCAGATTTCCAGTTACATCCTCGGGCAGCGTTTTGAGAGACATGGTCGATGAGCTGTCGATCTTGTCGGGATACTGAATGCGGTAACTTTGATCGAGCGACGGCAACGCGGCGCGCGCCTGTTCCAGCGTCATTCCCGGTTTTAATCGCCCGACCACGCGCAGAAAACCACCGCCGCGCATCCACTCGTTCGTACGAGAATCCCGGAAGCATGAACGGTTTCGTGGCCCAAATTTCGGCATTCGGTCCGGTCCAGGAAAACGGCAGGTTCGGCAACACGCCAACGATCGTGTGCGGAACACCGTCGAGCGTAATGCTGCGACCAATCACATTGGCGTCGCCGCCCATGCGCTTCTGCCAGAAATTCTCCGTCACCATCGCTACATCGGCGCCGTCTTCTTCCTCCGGCAAAAAATTGCGACCGCGAATCGGACGCACGCCGAGCACATCGAAATAGTTTACGGTCACTCTGCCGCCAAAAAGTTGAACGGGATCGCCCAGTCCGGTCAAAGTGAAGGCAAAAATGTTTTCGGCGTCCAACCCGTCGAATACCGTTTGGCCATCGCGGTAATGCTGAAAGCGCGGCGCCGACACCGCGGTCTCCACCTGATTGCGATGCTTGGCATTGGCATACATGTGCAAAACACGTGCCGGCTCCTTGAATGGCAGACCGCGCAGAAACAGATCGTTGATCAAACTGAAGATGGCAGTGTTCAGGCCGATACCGAGCGCGAGCGTGACTACGGCGAGAAAAGTAAATCCGGGCGATTTGCGCAATTGCCGGAGAGCAAAGCGCAGGTCAGCAATCATAATGGGTTACTCAGTTCTCAGCGCAATTACTGGATTGATTTTCAGGGCGCGTCGCGCGGGGAAATAGCAAGCGGCAAGAGCGGCCAGCGCAAGGAGGAAGGTGACGCCGAGAAAAATTGTCGGATCGCTCGGATTCACCCCGTAAAGAAGTGAGCCGGCAAGTCGGGTCGATCCGAATGCCCCAAGCAAGCCAAAGCCCAGTCCAATCGCGGCGAGGAACATGCCCTGACGCAACACCAATTGAATCATCTGCCCGGTTTGCGCACCGAGCGCCATCCGGATTCCTAATTCGCGTGTGCGTTGACTGACTGAGTAAGCCATCACTCCATACACCCCCATTGAAGCGAGGATGAAGGCAAGCAAGCCGAGGCTGCCCAGCAACATTGCGCCCATCCAGGATGGCCAAAGTGCAATCGCCATGTGGTCGCGAATGGTTTTTTCGTAGGTGATGGGAATGTGAATATCGACAGCACGAATGATCTGGCGAATCTCGCTCAGCATCACTCCGGGCGCGCCGGTCGTGTGAACAAACAGCGTTATTCCGGTGTCGGTGAGCTCGTTTAGTGGCCGGTAAACCATCGGCGTCGGAATTTCGCCGAGGGTTACTGCCTTAGAATTCCGGGCGATTCCGATTACTTCGATCGGTGTTTTAAAGACCAGAAACCTGAATCGGCGGCCTAAAGCATCTTCATTTGGCCAAAATTCGTTGGCCATCGTCTCGTCAATAATCGCGACCGGCGCCGCGTTCTTTTCTGCATCGTGCTCGTTAAAATTGCGACCGCGCAGAAGTTGAATGCCCATGGTCTGGAAATAACCGGGCGTGATCGGACTGTAATTTGCGAATTTACGGTTGTGTTGATCGGTTAGGTCGCGACCCTCGATCACGACGGTTCGACCCTCGCCGCCAAAAAGCGGGACCCAGTTATTCAAATCGGCTCCGGCAACGCGCGGATCGTGCCTGATTTGATCAGCGATTGCGCGCACGACTTGAAGGCCGCGGTCGCTATCATAGCCTGCGAGCACCGGGTTAATCGTAACGAGATCAAGATTCTCAATGCGGAAGCCGGGATCAATCGCCTGGGCTTTGTGGAACGATTTCAGAAACAAACCCGACCCGATTAACAATAGCAAAGAAACGGCAATTTGCGCGACCACAAGCAAACTACGCAGATTCAGCCGCGTGACCGCGCCGCCGCCGGTGGAAGCGCGTTCCCGCAAACCCTCGGTAAGGTTCCAGCGGGCCATCTGCAATGCGGGCGCCAGTCCGAACATAACCCCGCTCAAGATGGCGACGACACACGAGAAACTGAGCACCCGCCAGTCGGGTTGCGGATTCAAGTCAATCGGAAACGGAAGTGGCGGAAGCAGCGCGACCAGGACATCGCCAAGGCAATAGGCGAGAACAACGCCACCGATGCCGCCAATCAGGCCGAGCAGAATGCTTTCGGTGAGCAGTTGTCGCACGATACGCCCGCGTCCCGCTCCAAGCGCCAAACGAACGGCCATCTCGCGTTGCCGGGCAGTGGATCGCGCCAGCAGCAAATTGGCGACGTTGGCGCACGCGATCAGCAGAATGCTGGCGGACGCGGTGACTAAAAGAAGCGAAACGTTGCGCGCGAGGTCTTCATTGTTTGGGCCGCCCAATGCTTGTGACTTGGCTGCTTCGAGCGACATCAGCGCGATCGAGCGTTCTTTATTTACATCGGGGTAAGCTTGCTCGAGCTGCTTTGCGATCGTGCGCATTTGCGCTTGAGCTTCGGATGTCGTCACGCCGGGCTTGAGCCGCCCAACAACGCTCAGCAACAGGGCGCGGCGCTCCTCGAACCAGAAATCGCCGCCCGGCCGCACCCATTGATGCATCGAAATCGGCACCCAGAGGTCCGGAGAAAAGCCGACATCCACTCCAGTAAAAGCCGCCGGGGCGATGCCAATTACGGTGAAGGAGTGTCCATTGAGGGTAACCTGACTGCCGACAATCGTCGGATCGGCTCCCAGTTTTCTCCAGAACTTGTAACCGAGGACGACGACAGGATGACCGTTAGGCGTTGAATCTTCCTCCGCCAAAAACGTGCGGCCGAGGGCTGGCTTGACCTGAAGGAGATCGAAATAGTTTCCGCTCACGAGCAAACCGGTAACATTCAGCGTGTCTGTGCCGCGGCTCATCCCCATTCCTGCGAATGTGTATGCAGCCATCGAGCTGAAGGCCGTGTTCTGGTTCGCGTAATCCTGGAAGTTTAGGTAGGAGGTCGATTGGTTGCCCTTGATGTGATTATCGGTCGTAAAAACCTTCACTACTTCTTCGGGGTGGCCGACGGGCAACGGGCGAAGCAACAAGGCGTTGATGATTCCAAAAACGGTCGTATTCGCGCCAATTCCGAGAACGAGGGCGAGAAAGGCGACAATGGAGAAGGCCGGATACTTAACGAGCATCCGGAAGGCGAAACGCAGATCATTTATCATAATAGTTACTCCGAACGTAGGGCTTGAATTGGGTCAACGAGAGTGGCGCGGCGCGCGGGGAGCAGACACGCGAGCAGCGCAGCCGTGGCGAGGATTACGAGTGTCGCGCTGAGCAGAAGCGGATTGTAAGCTGAGACTTGATAAAGCTGGGATGCAAGTAATCGCGCGAGCGCAAGTGCCGCCGCCAATCCGGCGATCAAGCCAACGACCACTGGTTTCATCCCCTGCGCTATGACCAGCCGCAATACATCCATGGTTTGCGCGCCAAGCGCCATGCGGACGCCGATCTCGCCGGTGCGTTGCTCGACCGTGTAAGCGACCGCGCCGTAAATCCCGACGCTCGCGAGGAGCAAGGCGACACCAGCAAAAATTCCGAGCAACCACATCATCAAACGCGCTTGCCCGAGCGCTCGCGCGACGACCGCATCCATGGTTTGCGGCACGGCAATCGCCAGACCTGGATTCACTTTCGTAAGCGCGGATTGCACCAGCTTGGTCACCGCATCCACTTTTAGATTGGTGCGGACGGTGATGTTAACGAATGGAAAATTATATTGCGCCCACGGCCGATAAAATTCCATACCCGCTGGCTCGGCCACTTGCACTGAGCGCACATCGCCGACGATTCCGACAATTTCCCACTGCGCGTTGGCTAGGAACAACGTCTTTCCGATTGGATTCTCACCCGAGAAAACTTGTTTCGCACCGGCCTGACTGATCAGACAAACTTTCTGTCCGTCGGCGGTGTCGTGTTCATTGAAGTCACGGCCAGCCAAGAGTGGCACTCCCCAGGTCTTGAAATATCCGGGAGTAATCTCGTGACCAGGCACGATCTCACGCTTCTCGACTGGCGGAACATCACGATCGCCCCGCGCATAAAGATAACGACTGAAGCCAACCAACGGAATATCGCCGCTAATAGTCGCACTCTCGAGCCCGGGAACACTACGCAACTCACGCAATGTTTGTTCGACAAAACGTTGACGCGACGGGCGGTCGGGGTACTGGGAGGTCGGCAGTGTAATCACACCCGTCCAAAGATTCTGGGGTTGGAAGCCAAGGTTCTGCTGACTCAAGCGGATGAAACTCGTGATGAGCAGCGCCGCGCCGGCCAACAAAGTAACCGAGAGGGCGACT
>Ga0209801_1001787_pt1 | contig 13068 bp, 17 predicted proteins | sample GraSoiAngelo_127_FD_185884 | JGI IMG/M metagenome (GOLD analysis project Ga0209801, IMG submission 185884) | Grasslands soil microbial communities from the Angelo Coastal Reserve, California, USA - 14_0927_09_40cm (SPAdes) (version 2) | ecosystem: Environmental > Terrestrial > Soil > Grasslands ... | reverse complement strand
ATTCAGGTCGGGACGCTGTCCAAGGCCTTTGCCGCGCAAGGCGGGTACGTGGCCGGCAGCCGTACGCTGATCGACTACCTCATCCACCGCGCGCGGCCGCTGCTGTTCTCGACATCGCATCCCCCGTCCGTGGCGGCCTCGGCGCTGGCAGCGCTGCGCCTGGTCCAGGAAGAGCCCGAGCTCATCGAACGGCTCTGGGACAACACGCGGATCTTCAAACAGGGCCTCAACGAGTTGGGATTCAACACGGGGGCCAGCGAGACGCCCATTACGCCGGTTGTCGTTGGAGACGAGCAGCTGGCCACAGATCTGTCCGACCGGCTGTTCACCGCCGGGGTGTTTGCGCTGGGGATCGTTTTCCCCACTGTCCCGCGCGGGAAGGCCAGGGTCCGCACAATTGTGACCGCCGCCCACACCCGGACGCACCTCCAGCGGGCGCTTGATGCGTTTGCGAAGGTCGGGCGGGAACTGAGACTAATTTGACTAACGGGATCGCGGGATCGCGGGAACGCGGGATCGCGACGCGGTGCATTTCAAACCCGACGCGGTTGACGGTTCATGCTTGCGTAGTTTCGCGTTCCCCTGTTCCCGCGTTGCCCCGTTCCCGTCTTTGTCCAAGATGAAGGCGTTCACGAAACTTCTCACACCCCAAGAAGCCCGGGATGTCTACGCCCGGGCCTACGCTCCGTCACCACTTGGGACGGAACGCGTCCCCCTGGCGCAGGCGCTGCGGCGCGTGCTGGCGCAGGAAGTGCGGGCCTCGACCGATCTGCCGGCATTTGATCGGTCCACGGTGGACGGCTATGCGGTCCGTGCAGAGGATACCGGCCGGGCCTCCTCGGGGACCCCGCTGCATCTGCAGGTGGTCGGAGAGGTGTTGATGGGGGAGCCGGTGCGGTTTGCCGTTGGCGCGGGGCAGGCGGCGCGGATCCCGACTGGGGGAATGCTCCCGGAGGGCACCGACGCGGTCGTCATGCAGGAGCATACCGTGAGAACGGATGGGACGGTGTCGGTGGAACGACCCGTCAAGGTGTATGAGAACGTCCTCCCCCGTGGCGCAGACGTCAGATCGGGGGAGGTGATCGTCCGGCCAGGGCGTCGCCTCAGACCGCAGGATCTGGGCCTGCTCGCGGGGCTGGACATTCCGGAGGTGACCGTGTACCGGCGACCCCGCGTCGCGATCATCGTTACAGGTGATGAACTGGTCCCTCCCGGCAGATCGCTGCGCGGCAGCCAGATCCATGACATGAACACCTACACGCTGTCGGGGCTGATCGATGAGAGTGGAGGCATCGCCAAACCCTACGGGATTGTGCAGGACAACCTGGCGTTGCTGGTCGAGCGGACCAAGCTGGCGCACCGCGAGTGCGAGATGGTGATTCTGGCAGGCGGCAGCTCTGTCGGCGAAAAAGACGTCGTCGCGGACGCGATTGCTGCCGTGGGAGAGCCCGGAATCATCGTCCACGGGATCGCGATCCGTCCCGGCAAGCCTACCATCCTCGCCGTCGCCGGCGGCAAGCCGGTGTTTGGGCTTCCGGGCAATGTGGTGTCGGCGATGGTGATCTTCGAGCAGTTTGTGCGGTCGGTGCTCAACGCGATGGCCGGATTGCGCGAACCGCCGCGACCCGGCACTACGCTGCGGGCCCGGCTGACCAGGACCGTGGCGATCGGCGACCGCGAAGACCACATCCGGGTCTCGCTGGCGGAGCGCACCGGGGCGCTGTGGGCGGCGCCGCTCCCCGGCGGGTCGGCGATCCTCACCTCGATGGTCCGGGCGGATGGCCTGGTGACCATCCCGGCGAATACCACGCTGGAGGAAGGTACAGAGGTCGAGGTGCGCCTGCTTGGCTAAGAGACGAAGAGACGGAAACGGGGAAACAGGGAAACGCGGAAACGCGAAAGCAAAAGGCAAAGGTAGCGAGCGCCGCCCGAGTTTCCCCGATTCCGCGCTTCCGCGTTTCCGTGAGTTGACGCACGTCGACGCCCACGGCCGCGTCCAGATGGTGGACGTGTCCGACAAGCCCGCCACCCTGCGTCAGGCGGTGGCCCGCGGGGAAGTACGCATGACCCCCCAGGCGCTGGGCAAGATCAAGGCCAATGCGATCGCCAAAGGCGATGTGCTGGCCGTCGCGCACGTGGCGGCGGTGATGGCGGCCAAGCGAACGGACGAGCTCATCCCGCTTGCGCATCCCCTACCGTTGACCGGTGTCGACGTGTCCTTCGTCCTCAAAGAGGAGGCGAGCACTGTCGAAATTGCCGCGGTCGTCAGCACCGTGGCGCCCACCGGCGTGGAGATGGAAGCCCTGGCCGCCGTGTCCGCCGCGGCCCTGACCATCTACGATATGTGCAAGGCCGTGGACCGCGGCATGACCATCGAGCGCATCCGCCTGGTCAGTAAGATCGGAGGCCGCAGCGGCGACTACCGGCGGGCGGGGGAGTTGTGAGCAGAGCGGAGCTTGATGGGGCGCGGATCGCCGTGCTCACGCTCAGCGATTCTATCGCCCGGGGAGAGCAGACCGACACCAGCGGTGACTTCATCGCCAAGGCGGTGGGGGCGCTCGGCGCGGACGTGATCGCCAGAGACGTGCTGCCGGACGACGCGGAACGCATCAGCTCGCGTCTGCGGGCCTACGCCGATGAGCTGCGTGTTGATCTCGTCCTGACCTCCGGCGGCAGTGGCGTAGCGCCGCGGGACGTGACCCCGGAGGCCACCCTGCGGGTGGTCGATCGGCTTGTCCCGGGGCTCGCGGAGGCCGCTCGTTCCCGGACTTTCACCCAAACGCCGCTGGCGATCCTCTCTCGGGGTGTCGCCGGCATCCGCGGGCGGACCCTGATCGTGAATCTGCCCGGTAGCCCGAAGGGTGTGCAAGAGTGGCTCGATGTCATCCTGCCGGTGCTCGGGCACGCGATCGATCTGCTCAAAGAGAAGCCCCGGGAATGGGGGACACCGCACGGCCGCAAGCCAACGACGTCTACTTAAAGCCAACTACGTCTACTTAGTCTACTTGGTCTACTTGGTCTACTTAGTCTTCTTAGTCTAAGGACTCAGAAACTTCAAATTGTTTGCGGAACGGGAGGGTGCATGTAGACCAAGAAGACCAAGGAGACCAAGAAGACTAAGGAGACTGGGTTTCGCATGAGAGCTGCGAATCGGTGCTTCGTGTGCGGGCAGGACAACCCGATCGGGCTGAAGTTAAAGTTCTCGCGGGTTGGGGAGGGGGTATGGGCGGAGTTTACCCCGTCCGACCTGCACGCGGGCTATGAAGGTCTGGTGCACGGTGGCATCCTGGCTGCGCTGATTGATGATGCGATGGCGAACGTCTGGGCTGCGAACGGGCGGGAGGCAGTGACCGCGAAGATTGAGGTGCGGTTCCGCCAGGAGGCCAAGCCTGGGGAGAAGCTGCTCGTGCGTGCGGAGCCCGCCGGTTCGAAGGGTGGGCTTCGGATCGCACGGGCGACGGTGACGCGGGCAGATGGGGCACTCGTCGCTGAGGGTTCGGGGTTCGTGTCTGTGAAGTGACGACCGCCGGGGCCTTCGCCCGCCTGGTCTGGGGAGCAGTTGCTGCCATAGGACTGGGCGTGATCATTGCGCACCACGTCAGGTATTTTCGCAAGCGGCGCCCGCTGTCGTTCGGTGCATTTCTAGAGACCACGGGATGGATCATTATCACGTCGTGCGCGATTGGGGCGCTCGGCGGGGGACTGGCCCGTGCTGGCACGCGAGCGGTGGAGACAGCGGCGGCGATTGTCGGCCTCGCGTTTTTGATCATCGGTGGACAGTTCAGATAACTACGTCTTCTTAGTCTCCTTAGTCTACTTGGTCTTCTTGGTCTAGGTAGCTCCGTTTGTGTCAGATTGTCTCGTTCGAAATCTTGCAGACAAAGTAGACTAAGTAGACAAAGGAGACCAAGTAGACGTCGTTTTGGCCAAAACAATGACCGAATCAGAGATGATCGTCGCCACAAACCGCCGTGCGCGTTTTGAGTATCACCTGGAAGATACGTACGAGGCGGGGGTGGTCTTGACGGGAACGGAAGTGAAGTCGCTGCGCGCCGGACGCGCCAGTCTGGCCGACGCGTTTGCCCGCATCGAAAATGGGGAAGTCTGGTTGTACCATCTGCACATTCCGCCCTACGAAGCGGGGAACATCTTCAATCACGATCCGCTGCGCAAGCGCAAGCTGCTCCTTCACCACGGCGAGATCCGCCGGTTGTTCGGCAAAGCGCAGGTGAAGGGATACACGCTGGTCCCGCTGCGGCTGTACTTCAAGCATGGTATCGTCAAAGTGGAGCTCGCGGTGGCGCGGGGGAAACGGCAATACGACAAGCGCACGGCCATCGAGAAACGGGAAGCCCAGCGGCGGATGGAGCAGGCTCTGCGGCGGCGACGATAGGAATCAAGCGCATCTATCTTTCACGTCATTCCCTCGAAAAATTCCTTCGCTGAATCTCCGGGATTCTCCGCCGCAGAGTTTCGGGACTCTCCGACTACCGGCGCGGTGGGTCGTGTGCTATCAAGATTGACGAAGCGGACGGCCACGACATCGGGGAGGAGCCATGCCGCAGACGCCGTTTAAGAACCACTCCTTGCCCGGCCGCATCGAAGTCGGCGACTTCGACGAAGGTGGGGAAGGCGTCGGTTACCATGACCTGACGCCCGAGACGGGAAACGACTATCGGCCCGGTACGGCTATCGATTTGAAGCCCCGCCCCGGCGGCCAGTGGGCCACAGTGGATACGCAGGCTGGCGAATGGACCGCCTATACAGTGCGTGTTCCGTTCGGCGGCGTGTACCGCTGCGAGGTGCTGGTCAGCAACGACAGAAGCCCAGGGGCGTTCCGGGTGCAGGTGGACGGGGTTGACGCTGTCCCGATTACGCCTGCGCCGAACACGGGCTCGCGGGACGTGTACGTATGGGTTGGCGTGCCCGGTATCCGGCTCAGGTCTGGCGCGCATGTCGTGAAACTGCTGACCGAGCGCGAGTCGATCAGCGTCGAGGCCATGAGGTTTTTGGCCGAGGTGTTCGATCCGGCCCCGCCAGCAGGGGAAGTAGTCACCACCTTGTCATCGGGTTTATATCGCGTTCCGTAAACTGGTAAGAGCGCGCGGGACGCGCTCCTCGGAGGGGCTATCCCCTCCGAATCCTCCCCTTACCACCTGGAGGCGGCGGGAATCTGGAACCCTCGTCCAGCGCTCGCACTCGCCCTATCGGGCGGCTCGCGCTTCAGGGGGGACTAATCCCCCCTGATCGCGCGCACAGTAATGGATTCCAGATGTCCGGGGAGCCGAACTGGTGCGCGCTGCCCCCCTTTACCACGCGGGGGAGTACCTCCCCCGCAACCCCCTCAGGACGCGGGTTCAATCCTACCATGAACCAGAAATGGAAACGGACCCCACAGAACAGGGTCCGTTTCCATTTCTGGTGGAGGCGGCGGGAATTGAACCCGCGTCCTAGGATCGCGAGGGCGGGACGTCTACGAGTGTATCTCAGGCTTTGGATCTCGCGTCTCGAAGCTCCCCTGAGCTGGATCCTCAAAACGCCAGCCCGTTAGGATTCCCGACCGGCGCCCGGGCGGTGCGCCGTGCGGTAGCCGGCTGTTGACGTCCATCCCGGGCCACCGGCCCTCCCGGGTGAACGTACGCTGCTACTTAGGCAGCGTATGCGTACTGTGTATTGGCGGTTATTCGCCGTCCAGGTGTTTTACGAGGGCCCGGACCACCTCGACGCGCAGCCTCGCTTCTGCCATCCCAGTCGAAACCGTTCGCCCCCACGCGTCATTTGAATTATAGCATGGCGCGCGGTCTTTAGAGTCTCCCCAGTCTTCAGTCTCCCCAGTCTTCTCAGTCCAAAGCACTCAACCGCAATCGCCTCGTCGGTTCGAGCCGTAATGGAAAGCCCGCGTCCTGAGACTGGGAAGACCGGGAAGACAGGGGAGACTGGGAAGACTTTAGGTTGCCAGAAGTGCTGATCCTTTGACGGCGTCAAACTGCAGCTCGTCGGCGGGCGACGTGCGCACACGGCCGAACGCGGCCCGGCGGCGTTTTTCGATCCGCACGCGTGCGGCCAGACAGATGGGGCACTGATGGATGGCGATCCGCACCCACGACCGCTCATAGGGAGCGACCTTCCCTGTGCGCACCCGAGCCAGCAGCGCGCGCGCCTCTATCGGCCGCCGCTGGTTGATCGCCATCTCCCACTCCCGGACCGCGCCGACGTTTGAACTTTCGACAACGTCCTTCAGCTCGTAGAACCGCCGGTTTCTCCAGCAGAATGGCACGCCCGTGAGATAGGAGATCGCCCAGCCGGTGGCGACGACGGTGCCGAGAACCTCAATGAAAAGCCTGACCACCCCAAGCCACACGGCCACCCCGGGAGGGAACTTGATGCTCTCAGGCAACTGCGCGGTGATCGACGCCGCCCCCTGTTCAACGAGGACCCGGACGTAGTTGAGCACCGTCAACGCATCCGGGACCGCGACGGCCCTGTGCCCACGCATCTCCCCCGCCACGTAGTCAAGCAGCATGGCCCCCAGATAGGCCGTGACGCCGCCCAGCTGCGCGAACATGCGGAACCCAGCGACGTCGTAGTTCGAGGTCAGTCTGACGGCCATCGCCACTCCCGTAGCCGCGGCTGTCCCGATGAGCACCGAACCAACCGGGATGCCGCCCAGCAGGTGAAAGTGCGGCAGGGAAATGAGATGAGCCACGTACGCGGTGATGACGCTTGAGAGGGTCGCGAGCACAACTGTCAAGGTGGCGGACACGCTCATCCCCTCCTCCCTAAGAGCTTACCCACGCGCGCTGGGGTTCCAGACCCTCCGATAGCGATCACGTGTACGACGGAAGAGACAATGAGCAGGTAGTAGTGCATCCACAGACGACTTTTACATCCAAAGGCAGGATTTACAAAAGACGAGGATTACATAACCGGTATCCCGAAGCACGAAACCGGGCGCGGGGCGCCCACACCCACAGGAGGGAAGAACATGCGCGGAATGTTGGTAGCAGTAGTGCTGGCTTTGCTATTGGCTCTTCTCGGCGGAAGTGCAGTGCAGGTTGCAGGTGATACCGGGCCTGGACAGAACGGTTCAGTCCCGACCCTGATGGACGTTGCAGGGGACACGGGGCCAGGACAGAACGGGTAGGCTCTGAAACATCTGCAAGGACGGTATAGTCAGGCGATCCCCGCGCCCAGTCCTTGCGGGAAATGGTCAAGTTTTGGTATGCTTTTTGATTAGCGTACGGGTCAGGCGGGTTCCTCCGCCGAAGGGTGGCTGAACATGTCGTTGGGACTGCGCATACGGCAGCTTCGCCAGTCGCGGGGGCTGACACAGCAGCAGCTGGGAAGTCCTGATCTCTCAAAGAGCTTCATCAGTCTCGTGGAACGCGACCGAACGAGGCCATCGGTGGCGACGCTCGCATTCCTGGCCCGACGGTTAGGAACGTCCGTGGATGCCCTGCTCGGTCAGGAAGGTCACATGCCCGAAACGGCGGCGGCGAGCCTGCTGGCTCTCAGCGATGACGCCACCCGAAAGCGCGACGTGGCCACGGCCGCTAAGCTGCTGGACGCCGCTGAGTTCCTCGGTGAAAAGTTTGCGCTGGAGGAGACCAAACGGGAGGCAGCCCTGCAGAGGGCCCAGGTTGCGTTCGAGCAGCAGGCGTTTGAGGATGCCTGGGCGCGGCTGGCCGCCTCGAAAGACGACGCTGAATCCGCACGCGACCACTGGCGTCAGGGTCGCGCGCTCGTCTTGATGGGTCGGATCAAGATCCGCGCCCGCGACTATCGCGAAGCGGCTGACCTGCTGGAACGAGCGCTTGCTGTGCTGCGTACGGCGAGGGCAAGCCGAGATCCGGTGCGTGCGCACGCCCTCATTTTCCTGGGGACGAGCCTGGTCTGGCTCAACCGGCTGGAAGACGCGTTGCGCCGATACCGAGAAGCCGCAGCGTCGGACGTTGCGAAGCGGGATCCCGCAGTGCGGGGCCGCGCAGAGTGGGGGATTGGATGGGTCCAGCGCAAGCTGGGGCGATTGGATGAGGCGCGGACTTCATTACTGCATGCCAGAGAGTCTTTCGAAGCCGCAGAGGAACTCGAGGACCTGCTCCGCGTCCTCCAGAACATCGGCCAGCTCGACCATGAGGAAGGACGCCCGCGCGAGGCGCTGCGGCACTTTCACCACGCCCTGCGGGTTATGGAGCGCCTACAACGCCCGCTCGATCGGGCGGCCATCCTCACTGAGATCGGCCGCGCCCACCTCACGCTGGGGGAGCTCGAAGACGCGGAGCAATTCGCCGCGCAGGCGCTGGAAGAGACACAGCGGACCAGCGATCCGGTAGAGGCCGCAGAAGCCCAAGTCGTGCTGGGCCGCGTGCGGCTCGCCCGCGGCGAGGTGAAGCCGGCCGTGGAAGGCGTCCGGCGGGCGTTGAGCACCTTCCGCGAGCGTGGGTTGGCAGGGAGGGAGATGCAGGTGGCGCGGGAGTTCGGCCTGGCGCTCAAGGAGCGGGGTGCACATCCGGAGGCCAGTGAATTTCTCGCGCTGGTTGCAGAAAGCGCCCTCGTCGCCCCTGCCGCCGCAGCGTCGTCCCGCGTACGGAACTGAGCTCATGTAAAACGGGACGGCACTGTGCCGTCCCGTTCATCATTGGTTCTATCGCGTGTGTTGTGCGTCGTTACCCGCGAGTGTTCACCAGCTCAGGTTCGCGCGCTCCAACCACATCTTCAAGCGTCACCGGCTCCATCCGCACCGGGCCCCGGCCGGCCCTGGTATCCGTGCTGGTCGAGCACAGGTCATAGACGGCGAGGATCTCCCCGAATTGCGGTTCCAACGTGGCGATCGACCCGCACCGCGGACATCGCCAGACTCCCATCACCGGCCTCCTCCCTGAGCCCCGCAGACCTTGCCGGTCGGCTCCCTCATGAGTAAACGTACCCACCTAGTCGCAGGTTCAGCCCTTCAGTTATATTCTTGAGCAAGACTCTTGCCAAGGGTGAGGGCCCCCAGAGGGGGGATGAGATGAAGGCGGTGAGGATTCACACCCATGGTGGACCGGATGTCATGCGCGTGGAGGAGGTTCCCGCTCCAGAGCCGGGGCCTGGCGAAGCTCGCGTGCGTCTGGCGGCGTGCGGGGTCAACTTTGTCGACATCTACCAGCGGCTCGGGCAGTACCGGCTCACCCTGCCTGTCACACTCGGCCAGGAGGGCGCCGGGACCGTCGACGCCGTCGGCCCGCAGGTCTCCGAGGTGAGGGTAGGGGATCACGTTGCCTTCGCCAACGTGATGGGCAGTTACGCAGCCTATGTCGTGGCGCCGGCCTGGCGGCTGGTTCCGGTGCCGTCCGGCTTGGACGACCGCATCGCCGCTGCGGTGATGCTGCAGGGCATGACCGCGCATTATCTGGCCCACGCGACCTATCCACTGAAACCGGGTGATGCTGCGCTGATTCACGCTGGAGCCGGGGGCGTGGGTCAGCTGTTGGTGCAGATGGCGAAGCGGAAGGGGGCCCGCGCGATCGCCACCGTCTCGACTGACGAGAAAGCTGAGATCGCGCGTTCGGTGGGGGCCGATGACACCGTTCTGTACTCACGAACAGACTTCGAGGTGGAAGTGAAGCGGTTGACCGCAGAGCGCGGCGTGAACGTGGTGTACGACTCCGTCGGGAAGGACACCTTTGAGAAGAGTCTGGGGTGCCTGGCGCGGCGTGGCATGATGGTGCTTTACGGTCAGTCCAGCGGCCCCGTCCCTCCTGTCGATCCGCAGGTTCTGAATGCGAAGGGCTCGCTGTTTCTCACTAGGCCCACCCTGCACCACCATATCCACACGCGGGAGGAGTTACTGGCGCGGGCCGGAGACGTGCTGTCCTGGGTGCGTTCCGGTGCGCTGCGCCTGCGTATCGACCGCGACTTCCCGCTGGCACACGCGGCCGATGCCCACCGGTATCTGCAGGACCGGCAGACCAAGGGGAAGGTGCTCCTCATTCCTTGAGGTTTCTGGGGGTGAGCCAGCCGCCTGAGGGGGGAAAATTTTAGAGGGGATCGTTGACAACAATTGAGGGACTCGATGGCTGAACCTCTGCCGCGGCGGAAGGTATCCGGCGCTGGCAAGAGGATGGTTCAGCGGGCAAGTCCGTCTCCTTCACTCGGCACCTGGATCTCCGCCTCTGATAACCACGCGCTGGCTCACCGGGCGGTTTTGCGCCTGACATACGGGATTACACCCGCCGTGGTCGCGATGTCTATTCAGTTACATCGCGATGTTCTTTCTGGTGGCGTTCGTCAGCGCGGCGTTGCGCGGCCAGGTGCGTGAGATCTTCCGCGAGGCGCAAACCGATGCGCTGACGGGGCTCCTCAACCGGCGCGCGTTGCGGGAGGTTCTCGACGCGCAGGTCGATCGCATGGCGATGCACGGGATCCCTTGTGTCATCGTGGAACTCGAGATTGACCACTTCAAGCGGATTAACGACCGGTTCGGGCACCTGGAGGGCGACTCCGCGCTCAGCCGGACCGCAGCGATCCTGCGCCGTGTCTGCCGCGCCACGGACGCGCTGGCGCGGTACGGGGGAGACGAATTTGTCATCGTCATGCCCCAGACGACGATCATGGAAGCGCAGGTCGTCGTCGAACGCGTCCAGCGGGCTGTCGCCGGCGATTCCACCCTGCGGCGTCTCGGCCTCACGCTCAGCGCAGGACTGGCAGCGTTTCCCGACCGCGGCCTGACGTCGCACGGACTGCTGGAGGCCGCGGATCGGGCGATGTACCGCGTCAAGCGCCGCGGCGGCAACAACATCGCCGTCGCCTGACGGCGCCTCTCAGCTCCAGTCGCTCTGCAGCTCCTCCACCCGCCCCACCCGGATTAGATCATGGAAGTCGGCCCTGCTTGCCGCCGGGAATCGTCTCAGAATGCAACCTGATGCAACTGGGACTGTGCGTTCCCTTGACATGGAGTGGGTGCGCCCCGTAGAGTAGGGCGGAGAGATAATGAAAATCATTTTCATTTGGAGGGCGCCTCATGGTGCGGGACGGATCGGCGGCCGAACGCCGGTTTGAGGGACGGCTCCGCAGCCTGCGGAGCGCCGGACATCGGATCACGGCGCAGCGGAGGGCGGTGCTGCGCGCGCTGGCCATGATGGGCTGCGCCTGCGGCGCGGAGGATGTCCACGCCCGGGCACGACGCATCTACCCGCGTCTCGGTCTGGTCACCGTCTACCGCACGCTTGCCGCGCTGGTGCGGGAAGGGCTGGCCCAGACCGTGCAGCTGGACGACGGCCGCGTCCGGTACGAGCTGCGTGACGACGGCCGGCATCATCACCACCTGGTCTGCCTGTCGTGTGGTTCGATCGCCAGACTCGAGGCATGCGCGCTTGGACGCCTGCAGTCGGCCGGCCTGCGCCGGGGATTCAGGGTGACTGCCCACCGGCTCGAACTCTTCGGATACTGTGAAGACTGCCAACCATTGGGGGGCCGGCATGAGGCACGATGAGCGCGTGGGTCGCCTCTGGCGACCGCTGGTGGTGGCCGGCGCGGTCATTGGCGCGTTGGGCTGTGCAGGGACTCCGCGCGCGCAGGGAACCCTGCCGGTGGTGGTGACATTCTACCCCTTGCAGGAGTTCGCCCAGCGAGTCGGCGGCGACCGTATCCGGGTGCAGACGCTGGTGCCGCCGGGGGCGGAACCGCATGACTATGAGCCCCGCCCGCAGGACATCACGGCGCTGCACGCAGCCCGGGTGGTTATTTACAATGGGGCGGGACTTGAAACGTGGCTCGAAAAACTCCGGCCGGAGTTCCCGGCGCGTGGGATCATCGTGAACGCCAGTGATGGATTGCCCCTGGCCAAGGGGATCGACGAGCAGGAGGGTGGCGCCCAAGGTGAGCCTCCCGCACGCTTCGACCCTCACGTGTGGTTGGATCCACAGCTCGCGGCTCGGATGGTGACCAATGTCGCCGGGGGACTCCAGGAGGCTGACCCACAGGGCAGCGAGAGTTACCAGGCGCGCGCCTCGTCCTTGCGGGAACAGCTGCTCACGCTACACAACGAGTTTGCTGCGAGGCTGCGAAGCTGTCGCCAGAAGGAATTCATCACTACCCATGCGGCGTTCGGATACCTGGCACGCCGTTATGGGCTGGTGCAGCTGCCCATCAGCGGGCTGTCACCCGAGGCCGAGCCAGCGCCCGCCCGGCTGCGTGAGCTTGTGCATCTGGCCAGAGCGCATCATATCAAGGTCGTGTATTATGAGACCCTGGTAAGCCCGAAGGTGGACGAGCGAAGAGCTGCGTCAGGGCCGGAACTATTTTTCGGTGATGCATGAAAACCTCAATCATCTTGCCGACGGGCTCGACTGTCACTAGCGGCGATCCAGTGGTCGAGCTGGAGCACGTCAGCTTCGACCACGGGAGCGAGCGCGTGCTCGACGAGGTCAGCCTGCGCATCGGTCGCGGGGACTTCCTGGGCATCATTGGTCCGAATGGGTCAGGGAAAACAACACTCCTGAAAGTGCTCCTTGGGCTGCTGCGGCCGGCATCTGGCCAGATCACACTGTTTGGCTCAGGCGTGCGGGTCTTTCGGGAATGGGCGCGGATCGGCTATGTCCCGCAAAAGGCGACCGCGTTCGACGCCCGGTTCCCCGCAAGTGTGTTGGAGGTGGTGCTCAGCGGGCGATCCGGCGTCGCGGGAATGGGACGCAGATTCGGTGAGCGCGACCGCGCGGCAGCCGAGGACGCGTTGGAAACCGTGGGCATGCTGGAGCTCCGGGCCCGCCCCATCGGCCGGCTGTCGGCCGGGCAGCAACAACGGGTCTTCATCGCGCGGGCGCTGGCCAGCCGCCCGGAGTTGCTGCTGCTCGACGAACCCACCGTCGGAGTAGACGTGGATGCGCAGGAGCAGTTCTACAGTCTGCTGCGCCGGTTGAACCGCGAGTTCGGGACGACGCTGGTGCTGGTGTCCCACGACGTCAGTGTCGTGGCGGGGGAGGTCACCCACCTGGCGTGCCTCAACCGCCGGCTGGTGTTTCACGGCAGCCCGGAGGAGGCCATGCGCTCCGGGGCACTGGCTCAGCTCTACCGCGCGGAGAGTCTGGT
>Ga0209801_1001784_pt1 | contig 13075 bp, 10 predicted proteins | sample GraSoiAngelo_127_FD_185884 | JGI IMG/M metagenome (GOLD analysis project Ga0209801, IMG submission 185884) | Grasslands soil microbial communities from the Angelo Coastal Reserve, California, USA - 14_0927_09_40cm (SPAdes) (version 2) | ecosystem: Environmental > Terrestrial > Soil > Grasslands ... | reverse complement strand
GACGGTTATCTTGCCGCGATGAACGGCCAGACATGGCCGGAGCTGACGATGCCCCGGATCGATCAGGAATAGGGCGGGAAGCGCCTCCCCGCGGCCGACTCGATGAGTCCGCCGTGGCCCAGACGCCGCAGATCACCGGCGTCCGCGCGGCCATATGCGAATACGAATGGCAGCAGCAGATCGAGCGAGCTGTTGCGGCCGAATCCTGCGCAGGAGGCCACGCCGACGACCGCCGCATCCCGCAAGCTTCCCAGCCACAGCATGCTCCCCGGATGCATGGGAGCGCCAAGCTGCAGGACCTGACCGCCGGCGTGTGCAAGCTCCGCGTACGCGGGATCGAGCGGGTCGATGGCAGATGCACCTGCGAACAGCACGAGCTCGGCGCCCGTATCCAACGCCTCGCGGTACGCGGCCGCGACCGCCTCCGGGGTGCGCGCCACCTCGCGCACAGCAAGCACATTCGCCCCGTACCAACCCAGCTTCGCGGTCACCGCCGCGCGAAACAGCTCGCGCGCTTTGGGCTTCAAGCGTTCGGTCGCGACCACGAATGTCTTCAACGGCCGGAACTCCAGCAGCTCCAACGCGCCTCCCTCCTCGCGGCACAACCGTTCCGCCTGCTCGATCAGCCCGCCCGGGACGGCGACCGGCGTCACCTTGCAGCCGGCAACTTCCTCCGCCTCGGCGACGGCCTGGCCGTCCATCAGCGTGAAAACGGAGATGTAGCCGAGCGAGTTGATCGCGTCGACAACATCGCCCCGCACGCGGACGAGGCCGCGCTTGCGGGCCACGACCCGAGCCTGGCTTTGCAGCGGCGGCCTGGCTTCAAGGCCCGGGCCCGCCAGCGCCGCCGCCAGCCTGCGAGCAGCCTCGTCTTCGTGCAGGTCGCCCGGCTCGAGCTCCACAAGGTGGATCTCGCCTCCCTGTCGCACTCGGTCGAGATGCCGGGCGCGGAGGACCGTGCCCTTGCGAAGGTCAGGCCCGAGGTCGTGGACGAGAACGCGTCCTTCAATGTCTGCTGGTGAGGCGGTATTTCCATCGAGACGTAGGGCACGCACCTACTGAGAGGATAGAGGCGGCATGAACCTGCCTCCGCTGCGGCTTTACAACACCTTCGCGCGTACGAAGGAGGTGCTGCAGCCGCTGAACCACGGAGTTGTGCGCCTCTACTCATGCGGACCGACCGTCTACAGATACGTGCACGTCGGCAACCTGCGCACGTTCATGCTGCCCGACCTCTTGTGTCGCAGCCTGGAGTACCTGGGCTACACCACAAAACGGGTCATGAACATCACCGACGTCGGGCACCTGACCGACGACACCTTCGATCGAGGCGAAGACAAGATGCTCGTCGCCGCCCGCCTCGAAAACAGGTCGACGGAGGAGATCGCGGCGCACTACACCGAGGCTTTCCTCGACGACGTCCGCAAGGTCAACATCCGCCCGGCCGCCAACTACCCACGCGCGACCGACTACATCCCGCGGATGCTCGAGCTGGTCGAGAAGCTCATCGAGCTAGGGCATGCGTATGAAGTGGAAGGCACGGTCTACTACGACATCGCGAGCTTTCCCGCGTATGGAAAGCTCTCGCGCAACTCAACCGAAAGATTGATGGCGGGCCATCGCGGCGAGCCAGACCCGCGCAAGCGGCATCCAGGCGACTTCGCGCTGTGGAAGTCCGCCGGCGCGCACCGAATGCAGGTCTGGCCGAGTCCCTGGGGACCGGGCTACCCCGGATGGCACATCGAGTGCTCGGCGATGTCGATGTCGCTCCTCGGTGAGCGATTCGACATCCACACCGGAGGCGCAGACAACGTGTTCCCACACCACGAGGCCGAGATCGCCCAGTCCGAGGGTGTGACCGGGCATCGCGTCGTGAACATATGGATGCACGGCGGCCTGCTCATGCTGTCCGGCGCGCGGATGGCGAAGTCGGCGGGCAACTTCTTTCGCATCACGGAGCTGGAGGACCGAGGGTTTGACCCGCTTGCCTTCCGGTACCTCGTGCTGCAGGCGAAGTATCGATCCCCGCTGAACTTCAGCACCGAAAGCCTGGCCGGAGCGGACCGAGCCCTGCGCCAGCTGCGGGAGCGAGTCGCGGATTGGTCGCATCTGGAGGGCGGCGTCGCGCCGGCAATGGATGAGTGGGATTCGCGATTTCGCAGCTCGATCTCAGACGACCTCGACCTCCCCGCCGTGATGGCGCTCGTCTCGGAGCTCGCCCGCTCGTCAGCGGCCCCGGCGACGAAGGCCGGCCTCTTGCGGGCTTGGGACCGGGTGCTCGGACTGGATTTACACCGTTCTGGACCGGAGCGCGACATGCCGCCCGGTGTGGCAGAGCTGCTAGCGGAGCGCGAGCGGGCGCGTGTGGCGAAGGACTTCGCGCGGTCGGACCAGCTTCGCGCACAGCTCGCGTCTCTCGGCGTTGACGTCATCGATACGACTGCGGGACAGCGCATAAAAAGGTAGGAGCCGAGCCATGCGGCCCGGCCCCACGAGAGGAAGGGGTCTCTAACAGCTCGACCGGCGGCTATCCGCCGCCCTTCGGCGCCAGGTGGGTTTTGGTCTTGCCATGGCCGTTCGCGTTGCCGTTCGCGTTGCCGTTCGCGTTGCCGTTGGCATTCCCGGCTCCGTGCGAGCCACTGTTTTCCTTGCCGTGCTGCTGCGCGGGGCTGGCGACCGCCGTCCCATGTTGGCTTGCGAACGAGCTGACGCAGTCGCCGATGCCGTGCTGGCCATCGGCCAGCTGCGCCTTGCAGCTGTCCACCTGCTGCTGCACCTGCCGGCCCCAGTCGGCGGGATTCAGGCTCCCCGTCGCGGAAGCCCCCGCGACAGTGACGGCCGCCGCGGCTACAGCAACGCCGGTGAGCAGCTTGACCGTAAGCGCAGCGCCGGCTCCTCCGAGAAGCGCCCGCGTGGCCTTGCGGCTCGCGGCCGGGCGGCGGTCGGGGACCGGCATGGCCGCGAGCGGGTCCAGGACCCGGTGCAGCTCCTGCTCCAGCTCGCGCTCGAGATCGCTCATTGGTAAGTAGCCATAACGCCGATCACCGCTCGGGCAACCATTTTCTCGGCTAGCGCTCCCTTCCCAAAACCGCCTGGAGCTGCTTGCGCGCCGCCCCCAGGCGGGAGGCGACCGTCTGTTCGGGCACGCCTAGCGCGGCGCCGATCTCGCGGTTGCTGTAGCCGTGGTAATACCGGAGCACCAGCGCGGCTGCCTGCTTGGGCGGGAGCTTCTTCAGCGCGCGGACGAGCTCCGATCTCTCGGCGACGGTCGATGGGTCGGGACCCGGCGCCGGGCGACCGAGGCGGCGGATCAGCTCGCCCGCCTGGCCCAGGCTCTGATGCCGCCGATCTGAGATTGCGACATTGATGGCGATCCGGTGCAACCACGCCTCAACCGGCGCGTCTGGCCGCCACGATGCCCAGTTCCGGTACGCGCGCTCGAACGTCTCCTGGGCGCAGTCCTCGGCCGTGGCGCGGTCGCGCACCATCGTGATCAAGGTGCCGAGGATGCGGTGATACGTGTTTCGGTAGAGGCGCTCGAAGTCAGCCTCTGATCCTGGTTCATACCGCTCCCGGGCGCTCGGCTCCTCTATTGACTCCGAACGAATGTTCGTCTAACCTCCCCGAACATATGTCCAGCCCTCCCCGCTTCGTCCCTGCCGACTTTCCAGGGGAAATAACGCTGGATCACGTGATTCCCGCCGCGTCGGCCGTCTTCGCCCCGCTTCCGGCTGACCTTCGCCCCGAGCTGGTCGCCGCACTCGGCAGGCGCGGCATCGAGCGCCTTTACTCGCACCAGGCCGAGGCCTACGAGGCGGTGAGGCGCGGCCGGCATCTGGTCGTCGTCACCCCGACCGCCAGTGGAAAGACGCTTTGCTACAACCTCCCGGTTCTTCAGAGAATGCTCGAGAGCCCTGAAAAACGCGCCCTGTATGTATACCCGACCAAGGCCCTGGCGCAAGACCAGCTGGCCGAGCTCGGCGCCCTGAAATCCGGACTCCCGATCGATGTCCGCGTCGACACGTACGACGGGGACACGCCTCCGGGCCGTCGCACGGCGGTCCGCGAGGGCGGCCACATCGTCATGACCAACCCGGACATGCTCCACACCGGTCTGCTGCCCCATCACACGCGGTGGCGCCGCCTCTTCTCCAGCCTCGAATTCGTGGTCATCGACGAGCTCCACACCTATCGGGGGCTCTTCGGCAGCCAGGTGGCGAACGTGATCAGGCGGCTGAAGCGCATCTGTGCCTTCTATGGATCCAGCCCGACCTTTATCTGCGCCTCGGCGACGATCCGCAATCCGCGAGAGCTCGCGACGCGGCTTCTCGAGGAAGACAACATCGCCCTCGTCGACTGCAGCGGCGCGCCGCGCGGTGAAAAGCGACTGATCTTCTACAACCCGCCGCTGCTCAACCGCGACCTCGGTGTACGACGAAGCTCGATGCTCGAAGCCCGTCGCATCGCCGCGTCATGGATTCGCGCGGGCGTGCAGACGATCGTGTTCTGTCGCAGCCGGCTTGCGGTCGAGGTGATGCTCAGCTACCTGAGGCAGGACCTCGACCCTCGTCTCGATGCCCCTCGCCGCGTCCGCGGCTACCGCGCCGGCTACCTCCCTCTTCACCGCCGCGAGATCGAGTCGGGTCTGCGCAGCGGAGAGATCACGGGGGTTGTCAGCACCAACGCCCTCGAGCTCGGCATCGACATTGGAAGCCTGCAGTGCGCGGTGCTGGTCGGATATCCAGGGACGATCGCCTCGACGTGGCAGCAGCTCGGCCGCGCCGGCCGCAGGTCGGGATCAGTCGGCGTCTTCGTGGCGTCGAGCTCGCCTCTCGACCAGTTCATCGTCCGCCATCCCGAGTATTTCCTCGCCACCGACCCCGAGGAAGGGCTAATCGACCCCGACAACCTGCTCCTTCTGGCGGCTCACCTGCAGGCCGGCCTGTTCGAGCTCCCGTTCGTGGATGGCGAAAAGCTCGGCGCAGCTGATGTGAGAGAGCTGCTCGCGCTTTTCGAGGAGGACGGGTCCGCGACGCGTTCCGCGGGCCGCTGGTTCTGGAGCCGCCAGGCCTTCCCCGCCGAGGAGGTCCACCTGCGACGCATCCTCGCCGACAACGTGGTGATCATCGACACGTCGCATCCGCGGCCGCAGGTGATCGGCGAGATGGATCAGTTCACCGCGCCGGTGCTGCTGCACGAAGAGGCTGTCTACCTGCACGAGGGTGCGCAGTATCACGTCGATCGTCTCGACTGGAACGAGAAGAAGGCTTACGTGCGTCCGGTCGAGGTCGACTACTACACAGACGCGCTCGCATCCGTCAGCGTGCGCGTGCTCGACACGTTCGCCGGACCGGACGGGGAGGGCGTCACGCGAAGCCACGGCGAGGTCAAGATCACGAGCCTCGCGTCGATGTTCAAGAAGATCCGGTTTCACACCCACGAGAACATCGGCGCGGGGCCGATCCATCTGCCGGAGCAGACGCTGCACACGACGGGCTACTGGATCACGGTCGACGAAGGACTGTGGCGGTCTTTGGGTCGCGAGACGCTCGAGGCCGGGCTGCAGGGCATGGCCCACTCGCTTCGGCACATCGCGAGCCTGAGGCTGATGTGCGATCCGCGTGACCTCGGCTCGGTGGCTGAGGTGCGGTCCGTCACCACGCAGCTTCCGACCGTGACCGTGTACGAGGTCTACCCCGGCGGCGTCGGTTTCTCGCCACGTCTGTATGAGCTTCACCACGAGCTGCTCGTGGACGCCGCCCAGCTCGTACGCGACTGCCCCTGCGCGGCCGGCTGTCCCTCGTGCGTCGGGCCGCTGCATCTCGTGGAAGGAGCCAAAAACGCGTGTCTGCTACTTCTCTCCGCGAGCGCCTTACCCGTCTAGGCGCGCCGCCTCGTCCTAGACCGCAGCGGAGCTACGAGCTCCCTCGCGGTTTCGAGGAGGTGATGACGCCCTTCGGCGCCGCAGCGGTGCGCCAGGATGTGATCCCGCTGCCACCACTCGACCCCGACCCAGGTTCTGTCGCGTACTTCGACACCGAAACGACCGGCCTCGCGGGCGGAACGGGCACCTACGTCTTCGCCGCGGCTGTCGCGACACCGATCGACTGCGGTCTTCGCGTAGCTCAGGTCTTCCTACCGGAGCCGGGGATGGAATCGGCGTTTCTGCATGCCTTGCGTGAGGAGCTCGAGCCTGCCCGAGGGGTGGCGACTTTCAACGGAGGGTCGTTCGACCTTCCGGTGCTGCGCACGCGTTGGGTGATGGCGCGCATGCCTGGCGAGTTCTCGCATGCCGCGCATGTCGACCTGCTGACCCTCGTTCGCGCGCTGTACCGGCATCGCCTCGAAACGTGCACGTTGCGTTATGTCGAGCAGCGCGTCCTGGGCTACGAACGCGACGATCCGTTGCCCAGCGCCCTGGTGCCTGACGCCTATTTCGACTTCCTTCGCGCCGGCTCGCTTGATCTTCTCGAAGCGGCGCTCGAGCACAACCGCCTCGACGTGATCAGCCTGGTCCATCTTCACTCGCGTCTGCTTCGCCGTCTCCAGGGCGCCGACGTCGACATGGACGCGGATGACTGGCTCGCGCTCGGACGGCATCGATGGCGTCGTGGCGCCCGCGCCGACGGATGGCGGGCATTGCGCAACGCCACCGCATTCGCCAAAGGTGAAGCCGCCGCGACCGCCGGCCTGTTGATCACTCGTGGCCTGGTGCGGCGAGGTTCGATCCAAGCTGCCGACACGCTGCTCGACTGGCTCGAGGCAAGCGCCAGGCAAGACGTCCGCGTTTCAGTCGCACGGGCACGGCTCCTCGAGTGGCGCCGCCGCGAACCGGAGCTGGCGCTGGCCGTGGTCGAGGATGCGCAGCGTCGCATGCCCGAGGTGGCGGACGACCTCGAACACCGCCGGGCGCGGTTGCGCCGGAAGGTCGAGCTACGTCGCGGGGACGGGCTCCGGCGCGGACGAGACGGCAGGCAGCGCGATGTCCGGCAGGTTCAGCTCGAGGCCCCCATCCTGGACGGCACGGCCTAGCGCGTCGACGACGGCCGGGTCGAACTCGGTGCCTGATCCTTCCTTGACTTGGGCCAGGGCATCCGAAGGCGTCAGGCGCGCTGAGCCGCGGCCGGCGGTCAAAGCCTCGTAGCGCTCGGTGACCGCCAGGATTCGGGCCATCAGCGGAGGCTGCGCGGCCGGTCCGTCCGATTTGGCGGCGTCGTAGCGGTCGTGGTGGTGTCGTACGGCGGCCACGACGTCGCCCGGAAACTTCGCGCCGGCGACGATCTTCTCGCCTTCCTCGGGATGACCAGGCGCCTCGAAGCCATCGCCGCCCGCCGGCAGCGTCATGTGGCCGACATCGTGCAGGAACGCCGCGGCGCGCAGGTTTTCGATGTCGCTCGACGAAACTCCCGCCCGCCTACCGATTGCGTCAGCGATCGCAACCACGCGACTCGAGTGTCCCTGCGTGATCGGACTCCGGTGGTCGACCGCATGCGCGACAGCCACCATCACCTGCGGACCCGCCTCGGCGAGCATTGCGACGAGATTTCCGTCGGCGAGCTCGAGCTCGGTCACCAGCTGCGGGAACGTGCAGGGTCGGTCCTTGCCTTCACGTTTGGCCAGGTAAAGCGCCTGGTCCGCGGCCGCGACGAGCTCCGTCGCGGTGAACCCATCCTCGGGATACGACGCCACCCCGACGCTGAATGTCAGGTGTTGACTGGGGATCGTCGAGACGGCAGCCGCATGGACGGCATCGACGATTCTGTACGCAAGGCGCTGCGCGGCGGCCCCGTTGGCGTCGGCAACGATGACAGCCAGCTCATCGCCGCCATACCGCGCTACCACGTCCTGTCCGCGAACGGTCGCCCGCACGATGCGTGCGCCCATCTGCAGCACGAGGTCCCCATGCTGGTGGCCCAGCTGGTCGTTCACCGACTTGAAGTGGTCGTAGTCGATCAATAGAAGGGACAGAGGCACGGCGCGGCGGTCGGGGCGCGCAAAGGCTGCGTCCAGGCGGCGACGAAACTCGCGCGCGTTGACGAGGCCGGTGAGCCCATCGGTGGTCGCCTCCTGCCGGCTCCGCTGGTAGCGCAACGCGTTCGCGACCGGCACGGCCGAGCTCCCGGTCAGTGCGTCAACCGCGAAGAGGTCCTGGTTCGTGAACACTCCTGTCGCCTGGCTGAGCGAGACGAGCACAGTCGCACCATCGCCCGACGCGATGGGTACGACCATGTTCTTGCGGTCCGACGAGAAGACTGCCTCACCGCTGCCTGCCGCCTGCCCGAGCTGGTGCTCGTCGATGACCTCTGCCTCGGGCACAGCCTCCTTTCCGTCGCGATTCGCCGCCGCAACTACGGAGAATCCGTCCTGGGACGAGACGATCACGCGACCGTGCTCGGCGGTGGTCATCTGCACCGCGTGGTCGACGAGCACGTCGAAGATGTCTTTGATGTCGGTGTCGCTGACCAGGTTCATGCTCAGCTCCCGCAGGGAGTCCGCCTGTGCCGCGCGCTCCACTGCCGCCCGCCTTTCACGTTCCAGCTCTCGAGTCATGTAGCCGGTCGACAGCGCGACCACCAGGAACAGGAACATCTTGCCGATGGTCGCGTTCGGGTCGACGTAGAAGTTGGCCGGCGTGAAGCTCCCCCCGATAAACAGGTAGAGGAGCGAGATGACCAGCGCGGAGAGGAAGCTCGCGGTCGCGCCGAACCGCACGGCGGTTGTGATCACCGCCAGGAAGAGAGCGAGGAAGAACGGGCTGTTGAAGCCGTTCGACAGGTACACGACGGCGGCCGCGAAAAAGATGTCGAGGACCATCGTGGTCAGGCTGAACTGCTTTCCGGGCCGGTAGCCGCGGACGAGCAGAACCTGGACGGTCACGTTGAGAACCGCCCAGCCGAAAAGGACCACGTCGATGACGACCTTCTCCTCGGGCGTCGACGAGGGGTTCAAGTTATTCAGCGCGCCGATGACGATGAGGAAGAGCCATCGAAAGACGAGGGCGACTCGCTCGCCCGCGCGACGACGGTCCGCGTCAAACGTCGCGTCGATGGCTTTGGCGCGGACGTCCTGCCAGCGAGGGGTTTGTTTCCGCATCACGGGTTGCTCAGACATCACCGTGCGGGAGGCTCCGAAAGAGTCGTCAGCTTCAAGCGAGTCGTAATGATGACTCCTAAGAATGCGAATTCAGCGCAATCCGCGCAGTCGCCAGAAAGCACGGCCGGCGGCCGAGATCGGCGGCCAGTCGGCCTCAAAGGCAACCCCCGCCCACCTCCTGATCAGCTAGGCGACCCTCAGCGGCTGAGCCGCCTGAGCCGGCGGCGTTGACACATTCATTGCTTTTTTCGCGAACGAAAACAGCTTTTTCCGCGTTAGAGCCGAACAGAATGCATGCCCGGTTGCTTAAATGTCGCTGCTATGCAAGCTGAAGCTCGAGCGCGCGCCCAGCGGAGGCGGCGCGGCCAGTCCCTGGTCGAGTTCGCCATCTCGTCGACCGTGCTGCTCCTGCTGGCGATGGGTTTGATCGACCTCTCGCGCGCGTTCTACTACTCCGTCTCCCTGCAGGGCGCGGCGCGGGAGGGCGCGCGGCACGGCGCATGGTTCAACACCCCGGCCCGCACCAACAACTTTCTCGATGACGCGGACGTCATGACCGCAGTCAAGCAGGGCCTGTACGGCGCGGGATTCAAGGACAGCCAGATCAACCTGGTCACCGCCGCGGGCTGCCTGGCTCCGACCGACAGCAACTCCGCCACCAACAAGCCTTATCCGGCCGCTGCCTACCCTGCCACCTCGCAGAGCGTGAACGTGTACATCTGCTACACCGACCCGAACGGCAGCAGGTTCGGTAGCAGACCAAGTGCTCCGGGCGACAACTCGTGGAGGCTGGGCGACCTCAACGTGTCGATACTGATGAACTTCCAGCTGATCACGCCGTTGATCCAGGGCCTTTTCGGCAACGGCCTCAACCTTGCCTACAACGAGCACTTCACGATCCAGGGCAAGCCGTGATGAAGCGACTCCTTGCCTGCGCGCGAAGTCAGCGATCGCAAGGCCTGACCGAGTTCGCGCTCATCGCGCCCGTCATCTTGCTGCTGACCTTCGGCATCATCGATTTCGGCCGTGCGCTCTACATATATATAACCCTGCAGCAGGCGGCCAACGAGGGTGCCCGCGTCGCGGTGCGCGCCTCCTACTTCATCGATCCCAACGGCGCTTCGCACAACTGGCCCAAGAACAGCGATGTCCTGTCCGCCGTTCAAGGCCATGCCGTCGCAGCGATTCTTGGCAACCCATGTCCCAACGGACCAATACCGAATGGTGGCAATCCGCAGGGTGCCCCGAGCGTGCCGCCGAGCAACACGGGCTGGGTTTTCATCACCGACCCGAGTGCAGCCGGAAACGCAACGCCCAACGCCCCCCGTGGGCAGCTCCCGTACAACCCCCCGCCCGCAGGCTGCAACGACGCGGTCGCGGCGGACGGAAATCAACCTCTCAAAGTGACCCTGTGGTACACGTTTCAGCCGATCACACCAGTGATCCAGCAAGTCATCGGCAACAACATCGTCATCACTGCATATGCTGTTTACCGAGCCGAGTACTCCAACTAAGGGCGCCAAGCGCAATCTGCAGGCGGGTCAGGCCATCGTCCTGATCGCGCTCCTGATCCTTGTGCTGTTCGGCATGCTCGGCCTCGCCATCGACTCCGGCCGCGGCTACGTCGACCGGCGCGACCAGCAGACCGCGGTCGATGCCGCCGCCCTCGCGGCCGGTGACTGGTACGAGAACTTCCAGGACCTCAACGGACTGGTCGTCCCGAAGTCGGTCGCTCTGTATCAAACCGATCTGCGTATCTACACCGGTTATCAGACGGCCAGCCACACCAGCACCCTGGTGGGTACGAACGCGAACCTGCCCCAGGACACGTACACGTACACATTCGCCGGCGCGTACACGTTGACGATCGTCGCCACCGACACGCAGTTCAACGGTTACGAGTTCGAGTACACGAGCAGCCACAACCTGGCCCTCGCCTTCATCCAGATCTTCGGGGGCTCGACGACCGTCCCCATCTCGGCCACCGCGACCGCGATCGTGGGCAACCAGAGGCAAACCCCCGCGCTCCTGACCCTGAGCAACGGCTCGTGCGCGACCAAGCTGACCGGAGCCGCACAGCTGACGGTGTTGGGCGACGTCTACACGAACGGCACAGCCTGCCTCGACTCCAACTTGCATGAGGCGGGCAACTGTTACGGCGCCGCCGGCTCCAACTGCGGCGTCGCGCAGTACTACTGCTACAACTCGACGCCTGGCTTCATCCCCTACGCGCCAAACCCAGTCTGCAGGCCAGGCGACACGCAGGGCACCGGAATCGTGCCGGCGCCGAGCCTGCCGGACCCCGGCTACCTGGCCCCGTCGGTCGGCTACTACGCGGCGAACCAGTCATACAACCAGGACAACCGCGGCTCCTATACCGAGATGTTCCCAGGCCAGTACGCCGGCCAGTTCCACCTGTCGGGTGGCTCGGCCAGCTGCGCCTTCCTCGAACCGGGGGTCTACCAGTGGACGGGCGGCTACAAGTCAGACGCCAACGGCAGCCTGCTCTCGAACGAGCTCAAGGCACCCGAAGAGGAGCTTTGGTCGGCGCCCGGCACCACCGGCGTTGCCAACCCGCAGTTCTGGGACATGAACGGGGTCAACTGCGCCGGGCACTTCAACCTGACTGTGGTTCCGGCGCCTGGTTTCGGGATCAAGCACCAGGGCGGCAGCGGCAACTGGGGCGTCGAGGTGACGTCGGTCCGTTACGACCGGTTCATCGACCCCAACATCGCGCCGAACCCCTGCTACAACTCGCCCGGCTGCCGGCGTGAGAGCGCCCCATCGTCCTGCCAGGCGGTGAGCACCGTCGACGGCAACAACAGCGGCATCGATGTGAACATCACCAAGAACGCGCCTGGCGCGCAGTACTACAACGTCTACATCAACCCGAACGGATGTGACGGCGTCCCCAACAACTTCTCGTTCGTCGGCCGCCACCTGGCGCCCGGTTTCATCGATGGCGGCGGGCCTCCGGCCGCGGCTTTGGGTCCTTACCCGAGCGGGGCGAACATGACATTGATCAACGGGGTCAACGGTTGGCCGTGCGGAGTCCCCACCGTGACCATTTGCGGCATCGTGTTCAACAACATGTCCCCGACAGCTCAGTGCTTCGCGCAGACGCGAGCCAAGCTGTGCCAGACCCCTGACGACGAGCTCAAGCCGCAGTGCTTCAGCAACTGCCCGCCGCCGGCGAACCTCCTGTCGCAGGAGAACGGGCCTATGTCGCTGCAGTACCCGCCGTACGGCGGCGGCGATGTGTCGAACGAGAACTACTGCCAGATATCACCCAATCCGGGCAATATCAACTCGCCGTGTCAGAGCGCCCAGATCACGCCTGGAGCGGTTCAGTTCTACTTCCCCAACGGCGCGTGCTTCGACCAGAACTCGCAGGGCGCGACGTACGTCTTCTCCGGCGAGCAGTACAACTGGATCGTCATCTATTCGCCGCCCGGCAGCTCTTGCTCCAATTCGATGAACGGCGGCGCGTCGACCCAGTTCATCGGCACGATCTACACGCCTTCGGCCGACTGGAGCATCAACGGAGGGAACCGCTCGCCGCTCGCCGGCCAGGTGATCTCCTACACCGCCACGGTCAGCGGTTCGGCGCAGGTCGGCATCGACTTCAACCCGAACTACGCGCCCGCGCCGCCCGCCGCCCGGCTGATCAACTGAGCTAGACGGGCCTGGCCTCGTAGCCGAGCGCCTTCAGCGCCTCGTCGATCCACTGGATCGCCATGTCTTGCGTGTTGGGCCAGACGTCCGGCGAGGCGTCGGCCGCAGCGGTGTCGATGATCACTCGGCCGGCCACCCGCAACAGCCGCCTCACCAGAGGCGCCGCCTCGGGCACGCTGAACTCGAGGCTCTCGAGCGCCCGGGAGAGCACGAAGCACGCGGCGTTGAACGTCTCGGCATCGATTGCCGTACTATTCGCCAACCGTTCCGCAAGCTCGGCCCTGAGATCGGAGGAATCCATGCGCCG
>Ga0209801_1001783_pt1 | contig 13077 bp, 9 predicted proteins | sample GraSoiAngelo_127_FD_185884 | JGI IMG/M metagenome (GOLD analysis project Ga0209801, IMG submission 185884) | Grasslands soil microbial communities from the Angelo Coastal Reserve, California, USA - 14_0927_09_40cm (SPAdes) (version 2) | ecosystem: Environmental > Terrestrial > Soil > Grasslands ... | reverse complement strand
GAGGGCCGCATCACGGGAATCCCCTGTTCTCGGGGGGCTCCATCACGACTACCGCCGAGCCGCGTGATGCACGCGAGCGAACCCCACTGCCCGACGCGCGGATGAGAATTGTAGCCATCACGGGGATCGCTCACGGGCGCTCCACGGCCGCGTCGTCTCCACGGCTTCCGTGCGTCACCGGCCTGCGATAGGGTTCGGCCATGGACGAGATGGCGAATCGAGCTCCCAGACGCGCGCGAGGGGGACCGGGCGTCTCTTCCACTGCGATCCTGGTCGCCCTCCTCGTCCGGCTCGGCCCCCCGTCCGCGCTGGCCGCGGCGCCGCAGGAGCGCGTCCGTCAGACCCTCGACGCCGTGTCGGCGGTGCTGAACGACCCGCAGCTGCAGGGATCGGCCAAGGAACGCGACCGGCGCGAGCGGGTCGGGAAGGTCATGCGCGACTCGTTCGACTTCCGGGCGATGGCTCGGGAGTCGCTCGGATCTCACTGGGCGAGCCTCTCGGCCGAGCAGCAGGACGAGTTCGCCGGCCTGTTCGGACAGCTCTTCGAGCGCTCGTACAACCGCTTGGTGCTGCGCTTCCTCGGCGACAGCACGACGACCTACGGCGCGGAGTCCGTCGAGAAGAACGGCGCCGTCGTGCACACGACGCTGGTCCGCAAGAACACCGACGAGCTCCCCGCGGACTACCGCCTGACCTCCGCGGGTGGGCTCTGGAAGATCTCCGACGTGGTCGTCGATGGGGTGAGCCTGGCCGGGAACTTTCACGCCCAGTTCGAGAAGACGATCCGGACCGCCTCGTATGACGAGCTGGTGAAGAGAATCCGGACGAAGCTCGCGGAGGAGCGCTAGCTAGCTAGGCCGCTTCGTCCGACACGGCCCCTCGAGCCGGCCGCCACTGCTCGACGGCCGTCGGCTCCACGGTGACGCGGGGCTCGGCCCAGCCGAGCAGGACGGGGAGCACGATCAGCGAGGCGCCGAGGGTCGCGATCATCCCGAGCGTCAGGAGTAGCCCCAGCCCGAAGATGCCACGGTGGGCGGCGATCATGAGGCTTCCGAAGCCGACCACCGTCGTGAGGCCATTGAACAGCACGGCGAGAAAGGTACCGCGCGGAAGGAGCGGCCCACCGTGCTCACGTCCTTCGACGTAGCGCAGCACGACGTTGACGCCGAACTCGGCGCCCGCTCCGACCACCAGAGGGAAGCCGAAGAGGTTCCCCAGGTTGAAGGGGAGACCGAAGAGGAACATCAGGCCGGCCGTCCAGAGCGTCCCGAGCCCGAGGGCGATCATCGCGAGCGCGGTCTCGCGCGCCCGCCGGATCGTCAGGGCGGTCAAGACGCCCACCAGCAGGAAGGCGTAGAGCGTGCCCTGCTTGTAGGCCCGCTCCATGTAGCGGGTGGTCTCGAAGCCGATGACCGGGGTGCCCGTCACGTCGGGGTCGACGGTCCGGAGCTCGCCGACGAACTGTTCCGCGCCCGCGCGATCCCAGATGTCGACCTTCGGCTGGATCTGCAGCAGGAAGCGCCCGCTGCGCCCGACGAACCTCCGCCGGAGCTGGGGCGGCACGTCGTCGAGCGCGATCGGGGTCGGGTGGAGATTCTGCTTGAGCCGCCGGAGCGTGTGCGCGAGATCGCCCCGGAGCCGGTCCTGGAGAGGGAGGAGTGCGGGGGCGACCGCGGCGGGATCGGCCCGCTCGAGCCTCCGCACGAGACCCGCCGTCTGGTCCCGGAGCGAGACGACCTGGTCGCGATCGTGACCGGCAGGCGCCTCGTCCGCCGCGAAATCGAGGCGGCGCTGGAGCGTCCGGAGCGCGACCAGCAGACGGCCGGCGTCGACCGTCTCCGGCGGCCCTACGGCGACGGCTTCCACGACCGGCGCGAGCTCGGCAAGCACCTGCGCCTTCGCAGCCTGCTCCGGCGGGATCAGCGAGAGCACCGATTCCACTTCGGATACCGATGCGAGACCTTCGAACGCTGCGGCCCGTTCACGCAGCTCGTCGAGCGACCCGGCCGTCGAGAGCGCGACGAAGCTCGACCGGCCGGCCGCGCGGAGGATGCGCTCCTCCCAATCGACCGACTCGGTGCCTCGTGCCTGGAGGTTCAAGAGGTTGTAGTCGAACCGCACGCCGTGGAGCGCGAAGACGGAGAGCGCGGTCGCCACGCCGGCGAGCGCGAGCACGAGCCTCGGCCGATGGGTCATGGCGTCGACGAAGCGCACGCGGGTTTGCCCACCGTCACGGCGCGGCACGTCTGAGGCGTCGCGCCGGGACTTCACCAGCAGGACGAGCGCCGGGAGCAGCGTCATCATGGCGAACCACGCCACGATGACGGATGTGCCCGAAATGAAGCCGAGCTCCTGGATCCCCGGGAAGTCGGTTGCCATGAGCACGTAGAACGCGCCCGCCGCGGCGAGCGCTCCGCCCAGCATCCCCGGTCCGGCCCGCATCGCCGTCACCTCGAGCGCCTCGCGCGCGGGTCGGCCGAGGGCGATCTCCTCGGCGTTGCGCAGGAGGAGGTAGACCCCGTAGTCGGTTCCGAGGCCGACGACGATCGAGAGGAACATCACGGAGAAGATCGAGAGGTGGCCGACCACGAGCGTCACGATGCCGAGCGACCAGCAGAGGCTCAGCGCGAGCACGGCGAGCAGCACGATCGGCATGCCGCGCCCCCGGAAGGCGACGGCCAGCACGGCGAACGTCAGCACGAAGGCGAGCACCGTCGCGCGCTTGCTGTCCCGGAAGGCGGCCGCCATCTGGTCGTTCGAGAGCACGGGGGCGCCCGTGAGGCCGGCGCGCACGCCCGGGAACTCGGTCTGTACCCGTGCCATCGCCGCCCGCAGCGGTCCGATCGCGTCGCGGTAGGCCGTGAAGCTCCCGTGCTCCCGCCGCGCCTCGACCAGGACGAAGAGCAGCCGCTCGTCGTCGGAGAGGAAGTAGCCGGCATCCCCGTCGCCCCGCTTCAGCGAGAAGAGCGACCGCCACGGCGAGCGGTAGGGCACCCGTCGATCGAGCCGCGTCGAGATCTGATCGAGCACGTCGCGGGCGGCGCCGAGGTCGACGTTCGCATCCGCGTCGTCGAGCCCCAGGTCGAAGGCGTTGCGGACGAAGGCCGTCACGACCTCCGTCCGCAGGCCGTCGACCAGCTCGTCGAGCGTCGGCCGCGCCGCGAAGGCGGTGAGGAACCGTCGATGATCGACGACGTCGTCGGCGAGGTCGGCGAGGTCGTGACGTGAGAGGTAGAGGAGCTCTCGGCCGCGGAATCGGCCCGGATCGATCCGATACGTGACGTGCGCGAACGTGTCTCGGTCCTTGCGCAGCTCCTGCGCGAGACGACGGGCGTACGCCTTCGAGCGCGCGACGTCGTCGGCTTCGACCGCCACCACCAGCTGGTCGAGACGCGGGAAGTCGTCGGAGTACTCCTGCTCACGCTGGACAAAGGGCTGGCCGTGCGGCAGCAGATCCCGTCCCGAGGTGACGAAGCCGAGCTGGCGGACCGTGTAGGTGAGCGCCGCGACAGCGCCGAGCACGCCGAGCAGCACGGTCACGAGCGGCCGGGCGCACGCAAGACGAACGAGTAGCCGGAGACCCCGGCCACTCGCTCCCGACGCCGTGCCAGAGGTCGCGACGAGCGACCTCATCGTGCGGCGGTCTCCTTCACTGGCGGCGGATGCCGCTCGGTGTGGCGCGCCTCGATCGCCTGCTCGATCGACCCATGGCGGCGCTGGAGGTAGCCGTTGCGGACGGCGCTGTAGAGGTCGAGGGCACTGTCCTCGACGTCCTGGAAGAGCTCGAGGTTCAGGGAGCGCTTGTTGACCTGCTTCACGACCGACATCCCCGTCGTCGCGAGGAACGGCGTGACGTACCCGACCGGATCGAGGAGTCCGTCCACGCCGTACCCGATACCGTCACGGACGGTGAGCGGCTGGAGGCTGGGGAGCACGAGGTACGGCCCGGGGCCCCAGCCGTACACGCCGAGGGTCTGGCCGGTGTCGGCGTCGCTGCTGTCGATGTGGAGCTGCGCCTTCGCGACATCGAGGAAGCCGACCACACCGATCGTGGTGTTCACGCCGAAGCGCGCGACTTCGCGACCCGCGCCGCGGAAGCGACCCTGGAGAAGGTTGTTCACCAGGCGCCTCGGCATGCCGAGGTTGTCGAAGGCGCGATCGAGCCCCCGCTTCCCGACGTCGGGGAGGGCCTTGTTCCATCCCTTGGCGATCGGTTTCAGGAGGCGTCGGTCGAAGACGTCGTGATTGAAAGAGAACATCTTCTCGTTGAAGTGCTGCCATGGGTCGTAGTCGTTGGATGCTCCGTCCTCGATGTCCGAGGCGGCCGGGGTCTCGTCCGCCCGGGCGGCACCCATGAGAGAGGTGCTTCCCAGCACGACGAAGAGGGCGAGGAGCCACCTCGCAGCGCAGCCGGACGTGGAGGACCTTCCGGGTCGCGCCTCGCCGTAGAGGCTGCCGTCCGGTCGGACTCCGGCCGAGTAGGTGACCGTGTTCCGGGTCTCGATCCCCAGGAGCTTCCCGGTGCCCTGCACCGTGACCTCGATCCTGGGGCCGCCGTCGACCGAGATCACGCGGCGGACCATCACTTTTCCCGTTTCCTCCGCGATCTGTTCTCCCAACATGCGTGTCTCCTTTTCCGCTTCGTCGGTGCGGACTCGCCACACCGCCTCTCGTGAAGAGGGCGTCCAAGAGTCCCGTTCGCAGCGGCGTCCATCTGGTGTCGGTGGGTTGATCCCGGGCGCAGGCGAGCATGGCTCACCCCTTTCCCGCCAACCGCCGCGCGCAGATGCGCATGCGCCCCTCAGCGCGGCTCGATCGCCGTCCGGACGGCGGCCTGAAGGTCGGCGATGGAGAGGGGCTTCTCCAAGAACGCTGCGGCCCCAAGGGCCCGCGCCTCGGCCCGCGTGTCCTCATCGGCGAACGCCGTGATCAGGATGAAGGGCACGGGGCAGCGCGCGCGCTGGAGGGCCGCCAGCACGTCCAGCCCACACAGCTCGGGCAGCTGGTTGTCCGCGATGACGGCGTCGTAGGCGCCCTCGTTACGAACGGCGATACCGCGCGCCGCCAATCTGTGCTCGTCCACCGCGGCAGAGAGGTGCTCCAGGAGCTCGGCGCCATCGCACGCCTCGACCACTTCGAAGCCCTGTCGCCGGAGAGTCGCGCCGAGCAGACGCCGCGTATCGGCGTCGTCCTCCGCCAGCAGGAGCCGTCGCTGGCATGGGGCGGGCTCGGGCGCCTCGAGCAGGATTCCACCGGCCGTCTCGGGAACGCCCGAGGCCTCCGCCTGCCGATTGACAGGCCCATCCTCAGCGACGAGCAAGGCGTCCTGGCTGACCTTGTGCCGCTTGCCGTTCGCGTGACTCGGAGAGTACCGAAGATGTCCGAGCTTATGGGCCCGATGATTCGCCTCCCTTCGAGCCTCGGCCATGCCACGCAGGACGGAGTAGATGTAGACTGCAAGGCTGGCGCACGTGAAAACGTGCGCAGGGGCGAGTCCATCAAGGAATGACATGATCCGCCCGCGACTTGCCTTGCGCCGGCCCGTCGGCCTGCGCGATGGCGAGTGCGTCAGGCACGTTCGAGGCGCGGTCGCCAAAGACGGCCTGGGCGGCAGTCTGGCCGTCGACCTCCGCGCGCAGGTCGGGGATTCCCCGGAGGGCCCGCATTCCGATGCGCCGTAACTCGTCGTTATGCATGTCTCGCCCGTGGGGAGGGTAAGCGTCTCCGCCCGGTCCACCGAGCGACTGCCTGAGCATGCGACGTGCCAATTGTGCAGGGACGCGGAATGGCTACGTCTCGGGTGGCGCGCCAGTGGGGGAAGATTTCCCCCGAACGCGGATCCGAGAAGAAAAGGCTCGCTATGGTGGGGGCTTAGAACGGAGTGGGGCATCCCGCCGCAATCGCTGGCGCCGGGCGCCCTGGATACTCAGGCGCCGGTTGTGGTTTCATCTCGCAACCGGCTGGCCCGGTCGGGCGCTCTTCCTCGAGGTCGTGCGCCGGCTGCGCACCCCAGGTGCCTCGCCGGAAGACCGTCGTGCTTCGCTGCTCACCCCGTTCGTGCCTTGACCCGCGCCACCAACGGCACCCGTGCACCCCTTGATCTCGCTACCCGGCGTGCGCCGCACGCTACGAGGCTCATCCGTGGCGATTCCCGGACACTTCACAAATGATTCGGGCGAGGCGCGGCTAGGAGGGAGGTTCGCACCCTCGAGCCGCGGCGCCTCCGCCGAGGCAGGGCGGCGGCGGTGCGACGGCCCGCGCGGCGTGGCGCTGCACGGTCTCGAGGAGCGTGCGGCGGTCGATCGGCTTCGACACAAAGCCGTCGCACCCCACTGCGAGACAGCGCCCCCGGTCGCCCTTCGTGGAGTGGGCCGTGAGGGCCACGATCGACCCGCGGTAACCGCTGGCGCGTAGCCGGGCCGTGGCGCCGTACCCGTCAAGCTTCGGCATCTGCATGTCCATGAGGATCACGTCGAAGGGCGTGCCACTCGCCGCCGCCTCGGTGGCGAGCTCGCAGGCGCGGAGGCCGTCCTGCGCCTCGGTGACCTCTGCGCCGGCCTTCCTGAGATAGAAGGCGATCAGCCGCTGGATGTCCGGCGTGTCCTCCGCCAGCAGGATGCGGCCGCGGAGGACGAAATCGCGGTCCACCGCCGGAGGTGTGGCGTCCTCCGCAGCGGCATCGGCCGAGCTCTCGCCCCCCATGAGCTGCACTGGTGAGCACGCCTTGCGTTCGAGGGGCATCTTGCCCGCCCCAATCTTCGAGAGGTCGAGGACGTTGTCGAGGACGCGCAGCAGGTGCTCCCCGTTTCGGCGGATCGTCTCGAGGTATTTCCGTCGCTCGGCCTCTGACGTGCCCGGGGCCCCGAGGAGGTCCACGTAGCCAAGGATCGCCGTCATCGGGGTTCGAATCTCGTGGCTCAGGTCGGCGAGAGAGCGCGTCTTCAGGCAGGCAGTCTGGAGTGCGGCGCGCGCCTTGGCCAGCTGCTTGGCGCGCTTCTCCACGGTCTGCACCTTCCGCGCCAGATCGCGGTACGCCTGCTCGAGCGCGCGCTTCTGGCGCTCGAGTTCCCTTGGGAGGGAGACGTTCTCGTCAGCAGGCGTTCGGGCGCACGCGCCGGCTCGCCAGGTTGGGCGATCAGGCTCCGGGGCAAGCTCGGTCATGACGCGCGCTCAGTGGCGCCGCGCCGGAGGGCCACTGCGCGCAGATGAGCATGCGCCCCCCTCAGTGCGGCTCGATCGCCGTCCGGATGGCGGCCTGAAGGTCGACGATGGAGAGGGGCTTCTCCAAGAACGCTGCGGCCCCAAGGGCCCGCGCCTCGGCCCGCGTGTCCTCATCGGCGAACGCCGTGATCAGGATGAAGGGCACGGGCAGCGCGCGCACTGGAGGACCGCCAGCACGTCCAGCCCGCACAGCTCGGGCAGCTGGTTGTCCGTGATGACGGCGTCGTAGGTGCCCCCGTTACGAACGGCGATGCCGCGCGCCGCCAATCTGTGCTCGTCCACCGCGGCCGAGAGGTGCTCGAGGAGCTCGGCGCCATCGCACACCTCCGCGCCGAGCAGACGCCGCGTATCGGCGTGGTCCTCGGTCAGCAGGAGCCGTCTCTGGCATGGGGCGGGCTCGGGCGCCTCGAGCAGGATTCCGCCGGCCTTCTCGGGAACGCCCGAGGCCTCCGCCTGCTCCTCCGCCCAGTCCACGAGCGACTGCTCAAGCACGCGACGTGCCAATTGCAGGGACGCGGAATGCCTACGTCTCGGGTGGCGCGCCAGTGGGGAAGATTTCCCCCGAACGCGGGTCCGAGAAGAAAAGGCTCGCTGTGGTGGGGTCTTAGAACCGCGTGGGGCATCCCGCCGCAATCGCGGCGCTGGACGCCCTGGATGCTCAACGTCGGTGACCGTGGGCGCGGCGGCGGGACCTTTCCCGCGCACCATACCGCGCAAGCTTGCCTGCAAGCGTCTTTCGATCGATGCCCAGCATCTGCGCCGCACGGCGTTGGTTCCGGCCGACAGCCTCGAAGACCCGGAGGATGTGGCGCCGATCGACCTCCTCGAGCGGCGCCAAGTCGCCGGGCTCGCCGGCGGCGAGGGCGGGACGCTTGCGACGCCAGGCACGGACGTGCTCCGGCAGGTCCTCTACGCCAATCTCCTCGCGCATGGTGAGCGCCACCGCCCGCTCGACACAGTTCTGCAGCTCGCGGACGTTGCCAGGCCACGGGTAATCAAGCAGGCGCTCGGCCGCTGCGCGGGAAAGACTGCGCACCCGCTTGTCGGCGTGCTTACCATACCGCTCGACGAAGTGCTGGGCGAGCAGCAGCACGTCCGTGCCACGCGCCCGGAGAGGTGGCAACTCGATCTGGATGACGGCCACGCGGAAGAAGAGGTCCTCCCGGAACCGGCGCTGGTCAACCGCCGCCCGCAGTTCCTGGTTCGTGTCGGTGATAAGGCGCACGTCGAAGGGTACTTCTGCATCGCCGCCGACAGGGCGGATCACGCGCTCTTGGAGAGCGCGAAGAAGCTTGGGCTGCAGGCCAATCGGCAGGTCGCCGATTTCATCGAGGAGCAGGGTTCCTCCGTTCGCCTGCACGAAGAGACCCGTGCGCGCAGCGCGCGCGTCGGTGAACGCGCCCCGCGCATGCCCGAAGAGTTCACTCTCGAGGAGCGTTTCGGGGATAGCAGCACAGTTGACGGCCACGAAGGGCCCGGCGCTCCGCGGCCCGCGGCGGTGCAGGGCGCGCGCGACCAGCTCCTTGCCAGTGCCGCTCTCGCCTGTGATGAGCACCGACGCCTCCGACTGTGTCACCCGTGCGAGCAGGGCGAAGACGTTACGCATCGCGGGGCTCTCACCAACGATCTCCTCAAATCCGGTCACCTCCTCGAGCGCGCGGCTGAGGCGCTCGACGGTGGCCGCGAGCCGGCGTTGTTTGACAGCCCGCTCGAGCACCAGGCTGAGTACCTCGAAGTCAATCGGCTTGGTGACGAAGTCGTAAGCCCCTGCACGGATGGCGCCGATGGCCGTCTCCAGGCGCTCGGAGGCGGTCAGGATGACGACCGGCAGCTGCGGCCGATCGGCCGCGATCCGCGAGCAGAGCTGCAGCCCGTCCATGCCCTCCATCACCACGTCGGTGAGCACGACGTCGATTTCGTTGGCATCGAGCAGGCGGAGGGCCTCAGAGGCCGAGGATGCTGGCTGGATCTCGAAGTTCCGACGTGTGAGTTGCGCCTGCAGCAGCGCGCACATGCTCGGGTCGTCGTCGACGAAGAGAACTCTCGGAGCGACCGCGAAAGGCGCCCGCAGCGACGAGCCCTCTCGGCCCCTGTCCATCGCGCCCCGTTCATCATCCCCCCGGACGGGACCAGTTGCGTCTACTTCTGTCAACCCGCGGCGGTGGCCGCGTCAGCCCTCCCATTTTCACCTCAGGCCCTGACCAGTAGCACACCTCGCCGCGGGGGTGTGAGCGCGGGCGGATCGGCAGGGGCTTGCCCCTTTTTTGGGAAAGGGGAAAGGGGGGTTGACCGTCCGACGAGGAGCGCTCTAATAGAGTTGAACTCTTCAAGAGGGGCTCCCACATCTCACGGCCGGGAGGGGACGTGGGGAGGCCCGGAGGGCCGTGATGGCCGAGCGTGGGGCGGCGGAGGATTCTTCCCGCGGCCTGCCCCAGCTGGCGCAGGACGCGTGGCCTCCACACGGGCTCGAAGCCCTACCCGTAGTGGCGGCCATCACCTCAGTCGCTCTTGGGGTCGCGGTACTCTTCGCCTGGACCTTCGGCGTCGACGTGCTCGAGGATGTCCTTCCCTGGTTCGTCAGGATGAAGGCGAACACGGCGATCGCCTTCATCCTTTCCGGCCTCTCCCTCGCCCTGATCGAGCACGAACGAAGCGGTCGCAGCACACGGCGCGTGGCCCGGCTGCTTGCCGCGATCGTGGTCCTGATCGCGCTTCTGACGCTCGCCGAGTACCTCGTCGGGGTAGACATCGGGATCGACCAGGTGCTCTTCGCCGATCCGGCGCGCACTCCGTTTCCCCCGCCCGGGCGGATGGCTCCCAACGGCGCCCTCTGCTTCGCGCTGGTGGGAGCTGCCCTCGTCCTCCTCAGCAGCGCCGAGGTTCCCTCGCGCTCCCCTACGGGGGAGGCGTTCAGCGGGCTCGCGCTCACTGTCTCCGCAGGCAGCCTGCTCGACTACGCCTACGGCGTGCACCGGTACGGCCTCACGCCTTTCAGCGCTATGCCCCTGCATTCGGCCATGGGCCTCACGCTGCTGTCTGCTGGCGTTCTCGCGAGCGTGCCTCGCGGTGTTCTCGCGGCGCTGATCTACGCGAGCCCGGCCGGAGGCCTCGCACGGTATCTGCTTCCGGCAATGGTCATGCTCAGCGTAGCCCTCGGCTGGTTCGTGCTCGTCGGGGCCCGGGCTGGCCTCTACACCCCTGAGATTGCCGTCGCGCTCGCCGTGGCGTGTGGCATCTCGGCCTCGGTCTTCCTGATCCTGCGGAGCGCACGCAGCCGCCACGTCGTCGAAGTCAGTATGCATCGAATGCAGGCCGCCAAGGCCGAGCTGCGGGCAGTGACGGACGCCGCGACCGACGCGATCGTATCAGCGGACGCTGCGGGGGTGATCACCTACTTCAGCAAGGGCGCCGAGCGGCTGTTCGGCCTCACCGCGGCCGAGGCCGTGGGCGCACCGCTCACCGTCCTCATGCCCGAGCGCTTCCACGATGCGCATTGCCGCGCCCTGCGCCGCTTCGTCACGACCGGCGAAGGGCATTTCGTCGGGAACACGGTGGAGCTCGTGGCCCGACGGCACGACGGTGCCGAGTTCCCGGTCGAACTGTCACTGGGGGCCTGGAGGTCCGGGGCAGACGCCCGCTTGACGGGGATCATCAGAGACATCACCGAGCGCAAGCATTCGGAGGAGGTGAGGTCGTTCCTTGCCGCCATCGTGGACTCCTCACACGACGCGATCGTCGGCAAGAGCCTGGAGGGGACCATCACGAGCTGGAACAAAGGGGCAGAGCGGCTCTACGGCTACACGGCCGAGGAGATGGTGGGCCGGTCGATATCATGCCTCGTCCCTCCCGGGCATGCAGACGAGGGGCCGGCCCTGCTTGCACGTCTGGAGGGAGGTGAGCTGGTCGAGTCCTATGAGACTGTCCGCAGGTGCAAGGATTCAAGGCTCGTGCAAGTCTCCCTGACCGTTTCCCCGATCCGCGATGCGAGCGGGAAGATCTTCGGCGCATCGACCGTCAGCCGCGACATCACCGAGCGCAAGCGAGCCGAGGTGCGGTTCATGGATCTCCTGGAGTCGGCGCCGGACGCCATGGTGATCGTCGACGAGCGGGGCCAGTTGGCGATGGTGAATGCGCAGGCGGAGGCCCTCTTTGGCTATGCGCGCGAAGAGCTCGTTGGCAAGCCCGTCGAGCAGCTCGTGCCGGAGCGGATTCGGGGGGAGCACGTACGGCATCGGACGGCGTACCAGCGCGAGCCGAAGCTCCGGCCCATGGGAGCCGGGCTCGAGCTCCACGGGCGGCGGAAGGACGGGACCGAGTTCCCCATCGAGATCAGCTTGAGCCCAGTCGAGACCGAGAACGGCAAGATCGTCACGGCCGCCATTCGCGACATCACCGAGCGCAAGCGGACTGAGGAGGAACTGGTCCGTGCGAGGGAGAGCGCCCTCTCGGCCTCGCGCGCCAAGGGTGAGTTCCTGGCCAATATGAGCCACGAGATCCGTTCCCCGATGACGGCGATCCTCGGCTATGCGGACATCCTGGCAGAGTCGGATCTCAGTGTTGAGGAGCGCGCGGCGTACCTCGACACGATCCGACTGAACGGCGCGCACCTGCTCTCGGTCATCAACGACATCCTCACCCTCTCAAAGATCGAGGCCGGGAAGATGACGATGGAGCGCATCGCCTGCTCACCCGCCAGGCTCGTGGGCGAGGTGGTCGCGTTGATGCATCACCGGGCTCGGGACAAGGGAATCGCCTTCGAAATTATCTACGAGGGCCTGATCCCCGAGCGCATCGAGAGCGATCCGACGCGGGTGCGCCAGATCCTCCTCAACCTGCTCAGTAACGCGCTGAAGTTCACCGAGCGCGGAGGAGTGCGGCTGACGATCCGGATGGAGGGCGGCCGACTGGCGTTCGCGGTGGCGGACACCGGGATCGGCATGACCGCCGAAGAGCAGGCGCATCTCTTCCAGCCCTTCACGCAGACGGACGCCTCGACGACGCGCCGCTTCGGAGGAACGGGCCTGGGGCTGACGATCACGAAGCGGCTGGTGGAGATGCTGGGAGGCATGATCCACGTCGAGAGCGCGCCCGGAAGGGGGAGCACGTTCACGGTTACCATCGATCCGGGTCCGCTCACTGGGGTGCCGATGGCAGCAGCGCCGACTGACATGCAGCCCCTGCCGGCGGCTGCGGCCGCGGTGGCGCCGGTGCGCCTCGACTGCCGGGCGCTGCTCGCGGAAGATGGGCTGGACACCCAGCGGCTGATCTCGTTCTACCTGCGCAAGGCCGGGGCGAGGGTTGTCCTAGCGGAGAACGGGCAGGAGGCCTGCGAGCGGGCGTGGGAAGCGGAGGCCGTGGGGCAGCCCTTCGCGGTCGTCTTGATGGACATGCAGATGCCGGTGCTGGATGGCTACCGGGCGACCGAGGCCCTGCGGCAGGCAGGCTATCGTCGGCGGATAATCGCCCTCACGGCGCACGCCATGGAGGGCGAGCGCGAGCGATGCCTTGGGGCGGGGTGCGACGACTATCTCTCGAAGCCGATAAGTGGCGAGGAGTTGCTGATGGTGGTGCAGCGGCATGTTGGGAGTCAGTACGAGCCTGCGGCAAAGTGCACAAAGGAGCCCTTGGTGAGCGAGCTCGGACACCACCCGGAGCTGCGGGAGCTGCTTTCGGAGTTCGTGGCGACGCTGCCCGCGCGCGTCGCGGCGCTGGCGGCAGCGGCGGGTGACCTGGGACGTATGGCGGCGCTGGCCCACCAGCTCAAGGGAGCAGCCGGCTCCTACGGGTTCCCCGCGATCACCGAGGCGGTAGGGCGCCTCGAGGCGATGGCAAAGAACGGAGGTGGTTCAGAGGATA
>Ga0209801_1001782_pt1 | contig 13081 bp, 14 predicted proteins | sample GraSoiAngelo_127_FD_185884 | JGI IMG/M metagenome (GOLD analysis project Ga0209801, IMG submission 185884) | Grasslands soil microbial communities from the Angelo Coastal Reserve, California, USA - 14_0927_09_40cm (SPAdes) (version 2) | ecosystem: Environmental > Terrestrial > Soil > Grasslands ... | reverse complement strand
CGCCGGGGGTGAAAAACGGCTTCGAGTGCAACCTGGGCTACCTGGCGATGGCCGTGTCGCTCATGCTGACCGGCGCGGGGCCGCTCTCGATCGACAGGCTCCGGGGCGGGAAGTGGACCGATCTCGACGCCGGGTGAGGACTCGGCGCGGACGAGCCAGGCCGGCCCGCCTCGGTAACTCTCGTAGCCCCCGACCGCGTTGCCCCACCGGGAGCTGACCGGTGAGTCGCGCCCCGTGACTTACCTTGCGACAGCCGAACCGGCTGGCTAACGTACGCCCGCCCCGATGACCGACTTCCGGGCCAGCGCGCAGGCCGTCCCCATCGAGTCGGTCGACCAGCTCGTCGAGCAGTTCCACCGGGCGGGCAAGCCGCGCGAGCGCTGGATGATCGGCACGGAGTACGAAAAGGTCGCGGTCGAACGTGCGAGCGGCAGGGCCGCGCCCTTCTCCGGCCCGCGCGGCATCGAGGCCGTGCTGCGCGGGCTGGCCGAGCGCTACGGCTGGGAGCCCAAGGAGGAGGACGGGCGCGTGGTCGCGCTCGCGCGCGAGGGCGCGTCGATCACCCTCGAGCCGGGCGCGCAGCTCGAGCTCTCGGGCGAGCAGTGCCCGACCATCCACTGCACGCAGGCGGAGCTCGCCACCCACGTGCGCGAGGTGGTGAGCGTCGGCGGCGAGCTCGGCATCGCCTTCCTCGGCCTCGGCATGCAGCCGATGAGCCCGCTCGACGAGATCGAGTGGGTGCCGAAGCAGCGCTACCGCATCATGGGCCCGTACATGACGCGCGTCGGCACGCTCGGCCAGCGTATGATGAAGCAGACGGCGACGGTGCAGGCCAACATCGACTACGGCGACGAGCGGGACGCGATGCTGAAGCTGCGTGTCGGCATGGGGATCGCGCCGCTCGTGAACGCCATGTTCGCCAACTCCTCGATCTCCGACGGCGACCTGAACGGCTACATGAGCTTCCGCGGCCACATCTGGACCGACACCGACCGCGCGCGCTGCGGGCTCCTGCCCTTCGTCTTCCGCGCGGGCGCGGGCTTCGCCGACTACGTCGAGTGGGCGCTCGACGTGCCGCTCTACTTCATCCTGCGCGGCGGACGGTACCGGACCGAGGTGACCGGCGTCCCGTTCCGCCGCTTCCTGGCCGAGGGCGCCGCCGGGGAGCGCGCCACGCTCGACGACTGGAACCTGCACCTGACCACGCTCTTTCCCGAGGTGCGGCTCAAGGGCTACATCGAGATCCGCTCCGCCGACAGCCAGCCGCCCGAGCGCATGCTCGCGCTGCCCGCGCTGGTGAAGGGCGTGTTCTACACCCAGGACTGCCTCGAGGCGGCCTGGGACCTGGTCAAACGCTGGAGCTTCGAGGAGCGCGTCGCGCTCTGGGGGGACGTGCACCGCGAGGCGCTGCTCGCGCACTTCAAGGGCGTCAAGGTGATCGAGCTCGCGCGCGAGCTCTACGCCATCGCCGAGGAGGGGCTCCGCCGCCAGCAGGAGCTCGACCGCGCCGGCCGTGACGAGCGCGTGTACCTGGAGCGGATGGGCGAGCAGCTCGCCATGGGCCGCTCCCCGGCCCGCGTCATCGCCGAGAAGTGGAACGGCGAGTGGGACCGGCGGGTGGAGCGCCTGATCGCGTTCGCGGAGTACCGGGGATAGCGCGGGGCGTCGGCGCCAGACAGCACACTAGACCAGGACCTTCAGCGGGTCGAACCGGAAGCCGGCCTCGTAGAGCTCACGGCCGAGCTTCGCCCGCCAGGCGCCGGCCGGGTCGAGCGGCGTGCACTCGATTCCGTGAATGTCGGAGGGGAGCTCGACCCCCTCCTGGTAGAGCGCGCACACGCGCTCGCGGGTCAGGTTGGCGACCGAGAAGCCGAGCTCGAAGAGCACGTTCTGGCGGGCCCGCGGGCGGAGCGTGCGGGGCTTGGTGGCGAGCCCGCCCACGTCGTCGCCGGTCAGGATGACGACGGCAAAGGCGATCGCGGCCTGCGCCTCGAGCTTCTCGATGGGGGTACGGCCCATGGCGGGCTGCTCGTCGAGCAGGATCGGTTCCAGACCGAGCTTCATCAAGAAGCGAGCGACCTGCTCCTTCACCTCACGGTTCCTGCCGTACACGACGAGCACCTTGCCGTCCGCTCCCGGCTCCGAACCGGCGCGCACCGCATCGGAGTCGAGGACGCCCGCCTGGAGCCCGAGCTCGCGCGCCACCGCCTCGACCTCGCGGAGATCCGTCGTCAGATCCTCGCGCTGATCCGTTGCCCGAAGCGCATGGCGGAGGCACATGCGCGCGTAGACGGCCCGCAGGTGCTCAGAGATCTCGTCCGCGATGAAGAGGAACCGCAGCAGCTGCCGCGAGTGGTCCTGCCAGGCGCGGTAGGCGTCGCCTGCCTCATCGTCCCAGCGCGTCTCGAAACGCCGCACGAGCTCCTGCCCTCGCCGGACGTGATCGAGCAGGAGCCTCGCGCAGCCAGGGAGTCTGGCGAGTTGGAAGCGAACGGGCTGACCTGGAAGCTCGGCCATGGCGCCTCTCCCGAGCTACGACGGCTCTGGAGAGCCTGAGAGGACCCTTGCTTAAGGCGTGCCAGGCCGATGCGCGTGCGGGGAGCCTGATCGGGCACGCCGCTCGCGGCGGCCGGCTGCCGCGCTGCGGTGCCCGAGGGTCGCGGGGTGACAGGAATGCCCCTCCGACGTACAAGCCTGTGCGCCGAGAAGCGTCAAAAGCCGAGCATTCCAGCGATCTTCGCCGGCAGCCCGTCGCGGTTCTCGAGCGTTACCTCGACGAGCGTGACGTCGGGCCGCCGCCGGACCTCGGCGATGAGCCCCGCGCCCGAGCGCGCAATGGTCCCCAACAGCGGGACCGGGGAATCGAGCGCCGTCCGGACGGCATCGGCGAAGCGGTTGGACAGGGACTCCATCTTGCCGATCTCGTCGACCACGATGAGCCGGACGCCCGGCCGGGCCGCAAGCGTGGGGACCGCCACCGCGTCCAGCGCCGCGACACGGACGCGGTAGCGGCCGACGCGCGGCCCCGTGTCGGAGCGCACGCTGGCAAGGACGGCGGTGTGCCCGTCGAGCGTCTCGATGGCGAAGCCGTGCCGCACGCCGCGCTCGCGGAGCTCGCGCGTGAGGAATCCCGTCGCCACCGCGGGCGGGAGGGACGCGACTACTCGCTCGAGGACGGTGGTCTTGCCGATCCCCGGTGGGCCCGTGATGAGAAGGTTGGGAAGGCAGTTCACGCGCATGGTCGCACCGGCCCTCCGGCATGCTCGCCCGGCGAAGGGTCCATGTTCCACTGGGGGCCCCCGTTGACTTTCGCCTTTGTTTCGCCTATTCGGGACATGCCGAGAGAGAGGGGGATCATGCGGGCGGCAGCGAAGGTGGGGTGGGAGGGGGTCGAAGTTCAGGTGGGGCCGGCGGTGGCGATCCCCCTCCTCGGTACTGTGGCGGCCGGCGTGCCCTTCCACGCCTTCCCGGTCGAGGGCACGCTCGAGCTGCCCGCGGCCCTCTGGGGCGGACGCACCGTCTTCGCGCTCCGCGCGCGCGGCTCCTCGATGATCGACGAGGGCATCCGCGACGGCGACTACCTGATCGTCGAGCCGCGCGAGACAGCCGACGTCGGCCAGACGGTGGTGGCGGAGGTCGACGGGGGCGTTACCGTGAAGCGCCTCTGCCGGGAGAACGACGGGCGGCTTCGCCTCCAGCCCGCGAACCCGAACATGCTGCCGCTCGTGGTGGCGGCCGAGCGCGTGCGCATTGCGGGCGTCGTGGTCGGCGTCTTTCGTCGGCAGGGATTCCGCACCTCCGCTCCGGCGCGTCCGCGCCCGGCGCCCGGCATCGGCGACGGGCGGACGCTCGACTTGACGCTGCGGGTGATCGAGCAGCGCGTGGGCGAGGCGGAGGCGCTCGCCGCCGCGCGCACGCAACGCAGCGGCGCGCGGCTTCGCGAGCTCGCGCGCAACCTGCGCGCGCTGCGCGACTGTTACCTCGAGACGACGGCGCCGCGCCTCCGCGCCGCGCTCCTGCGCGAGGCGGGCGAGATCATCCGCCGGCTCGGCCGGTTCGGCGCCGAACGCAGCTGACGCGCGGGCGCACGCGCGCGATCGCCTTGACTGCCCGGGACCTTTACGGTTTCCTCGCGCGGTGTCGCGCCTCGCATCTTCCGGCCGTTCGCCGCTCGTCGTCCTCTTCCTGACCGTCTTCATCGATCTCATGGGCTTCGGGATCGTGATCCCGCTCCTGCCCATCTATGCCAAGCAGATGAACGCGACGCCGTTCGCCGCCGGCGCGCTGATTGCGGTGTACTCGCTCATGCAGCTCGTCTTCGCGCCGGCCTGGGGGCGCATCTCGGACGACATCGGGCGACGGCCCGTGCTGCTCATGTGCCTGGCAGGGTCGGCGATGAGCTACCTCCTGCTCGCCGGTGCGTGGCGGCTCGAGGTGCTCTTCTTCGCACGTCTGCTCGCGGGCGTGGCGGGCGCGAGCATCCCGGTGGCACAGGCGTACATCGCCGATGTGACCGGCCCGGCCGAGCGTGCGCGCGGCATGGGGCTCATCGGTGCGGCCTTCGGGCTCGGGATGGTGATCGGACCGGCGCTGGGCGGCGGGCTCTCGCTCCTCGGGCCGCGCGTCCCCGAAGGCTTCGCCGCGGGTCTCTGCCTGGCCAACGTCCTCGTGGCGGCCTACCGCCTGCCCGAGTCGCTGCCGGGCTCGGTGGGCCGACCGGCGCCCTTCCGCCACCCGCTCTCGCTCGCCTCCCTCCGGGACGCGGCGGCCCGGCCCGGTGCCGCCGCCCTGCTCGCCGTCTTCTTCCTCGTGACGCTCGGCTTCGCGGTCCTCGAAGGAACGTTCTCGCTCGCCGCGGCCGATCGCTACGGCTACAGCCAGGCGCAGGTGGACTGGCTCTGGGTGTACATGGGCCTGGTGGCGGTGGTCGTCCAGGGCTGGCTCGTCGGCCGGCTCGCCCGGCGCCTGCCCGAGCGCGCGCTGATCGTCCTGGGCAGCGCCGCGCTCGGCCTGGGTTTCCTCGGGATCCCCTTCGCAGGGTCAGCGATCGGGCTGCTCACGGCGCTCGCGCTGGTGGTGGGCGGGCAGGGCCTCGCCAGCCCCTCGCTCTCGAGCCTGATCTCGAAGACGGTCGAGGAGTCCGTGTACGGCGAGGCGCTCGGGGTCTCGCAGTCCCTGTCGGCGGGCGCCCGCGTCCTCGGACCGGCGGGTGGGGGACTCATCTTCAGCCGCTTCGACGCCTCCGCAGCGTACCTCGCGGCGGCGGCGTGCGCGGCGGGGGCCCTCGGGCTCTCGCTGCTCGGCGTGCGCCCCGGCGGCCAGGCCGAAGCCCACGTCATCCGCGTCCGCAGATCGGGGTCGCGGTGAGCGAGCGGACCGCGGACACGGAGTTCCGGGGCACCTTCTACGAGCCGCCGTACTTCGAGGACCTGAGCGAGCGTGGCGCGGTCAAGCTGACCAGCATGCTGCGTCTCACCGGGCGGCCGCACTACACGCTCTGGGCGCGCGAGATCGGGAGCCCGCACTTCAAGGAGCGGACGGGACAGTTCTTCCCGATCTACTACCTCGACATCGAGGTGACCGACCTCCCGATCGAGACCCGGGAGGCAGTCCAGGTGGACGTCCGCATCCACCTGGGAAAGCACCTTGCGCCCGACGGAACGGTCGATCGGCTGATCAGCGAGGCGTGGACCGAGGTCTCGAGCAACCCCGCCGACGGCCGGCGGCGACGGCTGGGCGGCACGCACAAGCAGGCGGTGTTCACGCGCCCCGACCCGGACCCCGAGAAGCGCAAGGTCCGCGTCCTGCATCCCTCGCTGGGCCTCGGCGACCTGCCCCGGCGGCAGATCCGGCCCTTCACGCTCGAGGACCTGCTCACCCCACCGCGGGGGTTCGGGGGCGGGGAGGAGCTGGCCGACCGGGAGGCCCACGTCTGGTCCTACCAACAGACTGACCCGAACCAGCACATCCATGCCATGGAGTACGTCCGGGTCATGGAGGCCTTCGCGGCTGAGCAGCTCGCCCGCCGGGGCCATCCGCCCGGGGGGTATTACTTCGGCCGGGCCCGCATCCTCTTCCGCCGCCCGTCCTTCACCGGGGAGTGGTACCGGCGGACGGCCCGCCGCTTTGCCGGCCCGGAGGGCGAGGACCTGGTGATCGGCTCCATCCACTGCGTCCCGGGCCCGGACCGCCCCCTGACCGGGGCCCCCGCCGCCGTGGTCCAGCTCTACGCGAGAAAATCCTTGCCTTCCTCGTCGCGTTCGGATAAGAACGGCTAATTTCTTGGCCCAGGCTTTTTCATGCTGGGGGTGTTCTTCCGGAAGTCGGGGGCATGGTAGTCGTGGGGTCCGAGGTCGCCCGTCCGGTGGCGGCGAACGATGCCCATGGGAGGGGGGAGGAAGATGGTTGCGAAAGGGAAGCGGGGCTTCTCGGCCGGGCATGACCGGCTAGCCGGTCTCTTCGAGCCGGACGTGCTCCTTCCGGCCCAGTACTTCGCGGCCTTCCGTCGCGAGGGCGGGCTCGAGCGCGAGCGCCTCCTCATGTTGGCCGTCCTCGAGGACGCGATCGACTGCTACCAGAAGTACGCGCACGCGCGGGATCCTCGCGGCCGCCAGATGTACGAGGAGGCGCGCGAATGGGTCACGTCCACGGATCGCATCTGGCTCTTCGCCTTCGAGAACATCTGCGACACGCTCGAGATCAACGCGGAGTACGTCCGCCGCGGGCTCAGAGAGTGGCGCGAGAAGAACCAGTACGGCCCCCGTCCGCGGATGCTCGTCGCGCCCGAGGCCGCGCCCGCCGATCTGCGCAAAGCGACAGCGTAGGCGGAGGCCGAGCGCGAGAGCGCTCACGCCGGCCGACGGGGCCCAGGGAGTTCAGTCAGGCGACCGTCACCACGACGCGGCGGTCGCGGGGGCCGTCGAGCTCGACCAGCATCACCGCCTGCCAGGTGCCGAGGAGAAGCTTCCCGGCGCGCACCGGGATGGTCTCGCCCGGGCCGAGGATGGTCGCCTGGATGTGCGAGGCGGCGTTGCCGTCGACCCTGTCGTGGCGCCATACGCCGGCCGGGACGAGCCGGTCGAGCGCGTCGAGCACGTCCACGCACACGTTGGGATCGTCGTTCTCGTTGATCACGATCGCCGCCGTGGCGTGCGGCGTGTAGACGCTGCACAGCCCTTCGACCACCTCGGCACGGGCGACGATCTCCGCCACGCGGGCGGTGAGATCAATCATCTCCCGCTTGGCGGTCGTCCGTATGCGGAACTCGGTCAGCATCGTTGTCTCGGGGCCGGCCGCCCCCGGTCGCCGCGATCGGGAGCACCTGCGCCGGCGGGTTCTCCTCGGGCGTGATGCGGATCGGCATGCCGCCCTCGTCCTCGAGGGCCGCGAGCAGGAGGTTCTGGTCGACGCGGCCGTCGAGCCCCGCCCGCGCGATCGCCGCCGTCGCCTCGCGGTAGAACGCGGGCGCGTAGCCGTAGATGTCCCGGTGCGTCTCCACGTAGACCGCGCCGCCGCGCACGCCGACCTTGACCGGCTGATAGAGGAACTCGCCCGGGGTGCCGACCGGCACGAGCGGGAACAGGCGCTCGATGTCCTCGGGGTAGAGACGCACGCAGCCGTGGCTCACCTGCATCCCGACCCCCCACGGGATGTCCGTCCCGTGGATGCCGTAGAGCGGCAAGGTGAGCTCGAGGCGGTACTTGCCGAGCGGGTTGTCGGGTGCGCCGCCCGGAATGAACTTGCGCGGATCGTTGCGCTCGGCGATGTGCTCCTTGCGGATCGACTCGGGGATGTTCCACTGCGGGTTGACCGTCTTGCCCCGGATCTTGAACTTCCCGCTCGGCGTGCGCCAGTCGTCGCGGCCGAGGCCGACCGGGTACGTGTAGACGATCGTGGTGTGGGGGTCCCCCGCCGCGCGGCGGTAGAAGAAGAGCCGCATCTCGGGGATGTTCACCACGATGCCCTCGTAGGTGCAGCAGGGGAGCACCCACTGCGTGGGGAGCAGGATCGTCGCACCCGCGGGCGGCACCCAGGGGTCGATCCCCGGGTTCGCGTCGACGATCTCGTTGTAGCCGAGGTCGTAGTAGCGGGCGAGGTCGATCAGCGTGTCGCCCTTGCGGATGCGGTAGGGGCGGACCTGGCCGATCACGGTCTCGGCCGGCAGGGTGCCCCGCTGCGGCGTCGGGATCGAGTAGGCGGGGATCGACTTCCGCTCGAAGGTGTCCTCGTCGAAGTTTGTGGCAAGGGAGCCCGGCGGCCCCGCGAGCGTGACGACGAACGTGGTGAGAATCAGTTGCGAGCGCATCGCATCCGCCTCCTTTGCCCCCTCCGGCAGCAACCACCCAGGCTAACCGGCCCGGGGCAGCGACTCAAGGTTCGCCTCAGAGGGGCACGCCGAGCGCCGTGAGCCGGGCGCGCAGCTCGGCCGGATCGACGTCGGCGAGGGCCGTCGCCTTCGGGTGCGCGATCGCGACCGCGAGCGCGGCCGCCTGCCCCTCGCCCATGCAGGGGCCGATGACGCGCGCCGAGGCGAAGCCCTCGCGGGTCGCGGAGAGGCAGCGGCCGGCGGCGAGCAGGTTGCGCACGCCGAGCGGCACGAGGCAGCGGAACGGCACCGTGTACCAGAGACCGTCGTCGAGGAAGCGCCAGTCGGTGAGCCCGTTCGCGACGTGCAGCTCGACCGGCCAGGCGGCGCGGCAGATGCCGTCCTCGAACTTCCGCCCGCCGAGCACGTCGTCCTCGGTGAGCGCGTAGCGGCCGCGCAGACGGCGTGTCTCGCGCACCCCGAGCCGCGGGGCGGTGTCCGAGATGAAGGCCTCCTCGAAGCCCGGCATGTGGCTGCAGAGGAAGTGGGCGCAGCGTTCGGCCTGCTCGCGCCCGAGCATCTCGCCGAGTGTCAGCTCGGCCGCGTCGCTCGCATCGAGCGGGCGGCCCGCGATCCCGACCCGGCTCATCGCGACCAGCACCTCGCCGGGGCGCCCGGTCGGGATGATGTTGCCCGAGCGGCGCGGCAGGCCGGCGGTGTCGAAGTGCTTCTCGAGCAGCTCGCTCAGCGAGAACAGGTGTGGCAGCGCCTTCTCGAGGTCGACGCGCTGCATGTAGAACATCATCGAGGGGTACTGGAGCGTTTCGCCCTTCGCGGTGGGGGCGCCGGCGGCCAGGGCGAGCAGCGAGTCGCCGCTCGCGTCGATGAAGTAGGCGGCCTTCATCGCCACCGGACCGCCTCGCGTGGCGACGGTCACCGCGTCGATGGCGCCGTCGTGCACGAGCGCGCGCACGAAGCGGGCATGGAGGTAGACGGTGAGCGCGCCCTCGGCACGGGCCATCTGATCGTAGAGCGTCTTCAGCCCCCACGGGACGTAGGGCAGCGCCGCCGTGGTCTTGAACGGCACCGGGCCGTAGCAGAGGCCGCGCGCGGCGAGACGGTCCGCGACCTCGGCCGGGAAGCCGCCCACCAGGCGGACGAGGTCGCCGTTCTTCTCGCGGTAGTAGAACCCGCAGAAGGTCCCGACGCAGCCGCCCGTCGACATGCCGCCGAGGAAGGGCGAGTCCTCGACCAGCACGGTGCGGAGCCCGGCGCGCGCCGCGGTGATGGCCGCGGCGGTGCCCGCCGAGCCGCCGCCCACCACCACGAGCTCGGCCTCCTCGACCACGGGGAGGCGCTCCTCGGGGACGGTCAGGGTGGCGCGTGGCTGCTCAGGCATGGTCGCCTCCGTGCGCCTGATGAAACGACGGAGGCGGGTGTCGCGTCAAACCGCGCCGCGTGCACCGCCGAGGGCTGCTGATCTCTCGGCAGACGCTGTCTCCGAGCGCTCGCCGCTGACCCGCCTGCTCTGAGTGACGAGTCGCGCGACTCCCTTGGGCCCTAGCGAGCGCGATGTGGCTAGCCCGCTGGTGCCGTCTCGCCGGGGCCCGGGCCTGCCCAGCGCCGCAGGCGCTCCGCCACCTCGGGCACCGCCTTGAGCAGCATGTCGAGGCGCGCGACCTCCGGCCCGGTCGCCGCCGCGAGCGCGTCGCGGTACGCCGCGAGCGCGCGGTCGAGGTCCGCCTCCTTGCCCGGCACGATCGCGTCGCGCTCGCCGAGGCAGGCGTTCACCTGATCGGCGAGGCCCTCGAGCCGCTTCTCGCCCTCTTCGCCCAGGCGGGCGCCGACCATCTCGTGCCACACCTGCGAGAAGGCGTACGTCGCCGGTACCTGGCGCCGGAGGCCCCCGGTCAGGAGATGGAGCCGCTCGGCGAGGGCGGCCGCGGTGTTGAGGCCCCGGCGCGAGGTGAAGGCGTTCAGGCGCGCCAGCCGCTCGCGCAGCCGCTCGACGCCGTAGTGCTCGGCGAGCGCGCCGACCGCCTCCGTGAACTCTGCCGCGGTCAAGAGAGCCATGGACGCGCCCGTCATGGCCAGTCGCCCCGAGGCTGTCAACGGCGGCGGCTCCGTGCTAAGCGGGACCGCCCAACGCCCACGCGGAGGTGATTCCATGGCGCAGGAGGTCGCGCTCGTCACCGGCGCCTCGAGCGGCATCGGCGAGGCGCTCGCTCGCCGCATCGCGCGCGACGGCCGGCATCTCGTGCTCGTGGCGCGGCGCGCCGAGCGGTTGGAGGCCCTGGCGCGCGAGCTCGAGGACGCGCACGGGGTGGCGGCTCACGCGATCGCCAAGGACCTCGTCGAGCCCGGTGCCGCGCGCGAGCTGGTGGAGGACGTGGAGCGCCGCGGGCTCACCGTCCACTGGCTGGTCAACAACGCCGGCTTCGGCACGAGCGGCCGCTTCGACCGGCTGTCCCTGTTCTTGAAGCCCAAGGAAGCGTGATGCGCACCGCGGCGGCCGCGCTGGTCTGTGTGCTCGGGGTCGTGGCCGCGGCGGCCGCCGACGAGGCACCGCTGCCCGAGGTCGCCGCCGCCCTCGATCGCATCAAGGGCGCCTCGACCGTCGAGCTCGCCACCACCGGCCGCAAGACCGGCAAGGAGCACAAGAAGCCGGTCTGGTTCGTGGTCGAGGACGGCAAGATCGTCGTTCAGGCAGGCAAGGACGGAAAGACCGACTGGTACCGGAACCTGACGAAGACCCCGGCCGCAGTCGTTCGCCAGGACGGGTACAGTTTCCGCGTGCGGGCGGTGATGGTCACGGCTCCGCAGCGGATCGAGGCGGTCCACAAGCTGTTCACGGCCAAGTACACGACGGCGTGGCTGCTGTCGTTCCTGGGCTCGTCGATCGGGCAGGGGCGGCCGGTCGAGCTGGTGCCGGTGGCGGTGTCGCTGCAGCGGTAGCGCACGCCCCGCTCACCGACTTCTCAGCGCGGCAGCAGGAGATAGAGGTCGCCGCGCTCGCGCGTGCGCCCGGCGCGCTCCTCGGCCTCCGCGCCCGCGCCGAGGAAGAGGTCCACGTGCGCGCCCACGATCGCGGCGCCCGCGTCCTGGCTCACGGCGAAGCGGTGGGCGCCGGGGGTCTCCAGATACGCGAGCGCTCCCGGGGGAACCAGGCGGGGGTCGGTCGCGAGCGAGCGTCCCGGCGTCAGCTCGACGCCAAGGCTGCCGACGGCCCCGCCCTCGGCGAGTCGGAAGAACGTGTAGCGCTCGTTGGCGGCGAGGACGGCGGCCTGCTCGGCGGGCGACAGGGCCTCGAGGGCGTGACGCACGTCGGGCAGCGTGGTGTGCTCGTCGGGGAGAAGCCCGCGCGCGACGAGCGCCTGCGCCACGCTGCGATACGGGCGCCCGTTCGAGCCCGCCCAGCGGACGCCGACGAGCGTGCCGTCGTCCAGCCGAAGCCGCCCCGAACCCTGCACGTGCAGCACGAACAGGGCGACCGGGTCGGCAGCCCACGCCAGCTCGAGCCCCCGCCCGGCGAGCGCCCCGCCCTCGATGTCGGCGCGCGACGGATAGGGCTCGAGGCGCCCGCCTTCGACGCGGCCGGAGAGGCGGCGGCACGTGCACGTCTCGTCGAGCGTGCGGGGCTCGACGTCGACCAGGTCCGGTGGCCGGGCGTAGAGGGGGTGACGGAAGTTCGCATCGCGCGCGAAACGCGCCGCGAGATCGGGCTCGTAGTAGGCGGTCAGGAGGACCCGGTCGCGGAAGCGGACCACCCGGAAGTCCCGAGCGACGGCGGCGCGGCGGGCCTTCGGGTCGATGGTCGAGTCGAGGATCGCGAGCAGCCGGTCGGCCGCCGCCGCGGTGGCCGCGTCGCCGGCGCGTGCGTAGACGGGCCGCGTCCGCTCGATCGCAGCGCGCAGCGAGGCGAGGTCGAGGTCGTCCTCGAGCGGCGGGAGCTCCGCCGGGACGAGCGGACCCGAGGGCCGCGGACCGAGCACGGCGCAGCCGGCGAGGACGACGCAGCAGAGCGCCAGCCGGGCTGCCCGGCTCACGCCGCGTACACGGACTGCGCCGCGGCGAGCGCGGCGCCCGGCGCCACGCGCCGTCCCTCGGCGCGGAGCGCGTCCTCGAGCGCCGCGAGGACCGTCAGCACGTGCGCGCGCCGGCTCGACTCTCCCATGAGGCCGATGCGCCACACCTTCCCCTTCATCGGCCCGAGCCCGCCGCCGATCTCGATGCCGTGCTCGGCGAGGAGCCGCGTCCGGACCCGCGCCTCGTCGACGCCGTCGGGCACGGTGACCGCGTTCAGCATCGGCAGGCGGTGACCCTCCTCGGCGGCGAGCGCGAGGCCCAGCGCGCCGAGGCCCGCAGCGAGCGCCTCGTGGTTTTTCCCGTGCCGCGCGAAACGCGCCTCGAGCCCCTCCTCGGCCACCAGGCGCAGCGCCTCGCGCAGCGCGTAGTTCATCGAGATGGGCGCGGTGTGGTGGTAGACGCGCTCCTCGCCCCAGTACTGCGAGAGCAGCGTCAGGTCGAGGTACCAGCTCTGCACGCGCGTCGTCCGCTTGCCGAGCGCCGCGAGCGCGCGCGGCCCGAAGGTGATCGGCGCGAGGCCCGGCGGGCACGAGAGGCACTTCTGCGTCCCGCTGTAGGCGGCGTCGATCCCCCAGCGGTCGACCTCGACCGGCGCCCCGCCGAGCGAGGTCACGCAGTCGGCGAGAAAGAGCGCCCCGTGCTCGTGCGCCAGGCGGGCGGCGTCGGGGAGCGGCTGCCAGGCGCCGGTCG
>Ga0209801_1001780_pt1 | contig 13091 bp, 14 predicted proteins | sample GraSoiAngelo_127_FD_185884 | JGI IMG/M metagenome (GOLD analysis project Ga0209801, IMG submission 185884) | Grasslands soil microbial communities from the Angelo Coastal Reserve, California, USA - 14_0927_09_40cm (SPAdes) (version 2) | ecosystem: Environmental > Terrestrial > Soil > Grasslands ... | reverse complement strand
CCCTGGACCTCGCGACGGTGCTCCCGCCAGGCGCGGACATCCTCCACGCCATTTTTCCCGTGCGGCGGGTCCCGTCACATCCCTTCGTGCAGACGCTGGAGGGGAACCTGACGCCTGGATCTCCCACCCTGCAGAACAACATCTGCGTTTCGCGCGACCATGCGCGGCGTCACGGCACCAACGTGTTCGTGTACAACGGGCTCGACCCGGCCGACTTCATCTTCCGAGCCGCGAAGGACGATTACGACCTGTTTCTCGGTCGCCTCCACAGCGTGAAGGGGTATCGCTGGGCCGTGGCCGCAGCGAAGCACAGCGGACGGCGACTCCTGATCGCGGGAGGCTGGCGCCCCAGCCTGCGGCGCAACATCCGCTATGTCGGCGAGGTGGACGGGAGGAGGAAGGCCGAACTGCTGGCCGGAGCGCGTTGCCTGTGGATGCCCGCCCTGTGGGACGAACCATTCGGTCTCACGCTCATCGAGGCGCTGTTCTCGGGCACTCCGGTGCTGGGCACGCGACGGGGCGCGTTGCCTGAGGTCATCGCGCCGAACGTGGGCGCCTTGTGCGACAGCCTCGACGAGATGATCGGCGCCGCGGAAACCATTCACGCGCGGGACCCGGAGGCGTGCCGCGCGCACGCCGAGCGCAACTTCTCCCACCTCGTGATGGCCCAAGAATACGAGCGGATGTACCACGCCGTGCTCGAGACTGGGACGCTGCCGCCCGGGCGGCCGGCCCCACACCTCGCGACGGCAGGATGACCGCGATCCGCCGCGCCTTCCAGGAGCGCCCGCTCCTGGCGGTGCGCGGGCCACCCGGGCGATCGACGACCCTTCCCCGGCCACGCAGCTGCTCGTCGTGCGCCTGGCCCAGGCGGCGTACTCGCTCTTCGTGGTCTCTTTCGCCTACCGCATCGTCGAACGGCGAGCCGGACCACGCACCGCGTTGCTCGTCGGCCTGCTGACTGCCACGTTCTTCGTCCTGCCCATCACGTCGGTCCACCAATTCGAAGAGGCGGTGTGCCAGGTGCCCCTGCTCGCGAGTGCCTGGTGGATCCTGAAGGCACCGGGCGTCCGGCGCGACACGGTGCTCGCGCTGCTGTCCGGGACCGCGCTCGGCCTGGCCCTCGTGGTGCGCTTCCCGCTCATCACCTTCGTCGTCCCGTTCGCACTGTGGGTGGTGTGGCGCGAGCCGTTTCGCTGGCGTGGAGCCGCCTTCCTCGCCGGGATTACAACGCCGTCGCCCGCGACGCCGCCACGGCCCGCGCGGCGGACCCGTCGCCCAATTACGTGATTCTCTACAGCGACTCGGTGCCTGCCGACACCCGGCTCCTGGAGCACGCGTTGGGCGCCCGGCTCGCGTCGCTCACCGCGGTTCGGCCGAGCCTGGGAGACCGGCTGGCGCACGTGATCAACCCCGGGCATAACCACGCCACCGAGGCGGTCGTGCTGTCGGTCACGCGTCTCACCGGAGCGCCACCGTGAGCAGCTCCTCGAGGCGATGGCGCCAGGTATGCTCGTGCAGCGCCCGCACGCGGGCCGCGGCGGCGAGCGACCGGCGGGCGGGCTCGTCGGCGAGCAGCTCGCGCGCCCGCGCGCGCAATTCCTCGACGGTCCGGTACAGGACGATCTCGCGGTCCGGCGTGAAGTGGCGGGCGATATCGGCCTTCGCGTCCGAGAGCTGGGGCGTGCCCACGGCGGCGAGCTCGAACACGCGCATGTTGGCGCCCGCGCCGTAGCGCACGAGGTCGCCGCCCGGCCCAAACTGCTGGTGGATGTTCACTCCCACGGCGGCACCCGCGAGCGCACGTACGAACGCGTCTCCGTACACGGCGCCCCGCGGCCATCCCGGTCCCCAGACGGCGAGACCGAGATCGTCGAGCGCGTGTACCACGCGCTCGCGCACCGCATCGCGCGAGCCCACGAACCCGAGCGGCGCAGTCCCGTGCGAGGGAGCCGGCGGGGGCCGCAGGTACTCCGGGTCGCAGCCGAACGCGAGGTAGTGAGGTCGGCCGCCCGCCGCGCGGTGGCGCGTGAGACTGGAGCTGTCGTGGGTGAAGAAGCAATCGTAGGCGGGCGCCAGCCGAGTGGACGTCTCGTGGTCGTGCGGGTCATCGGGGAACCAGTTGACCCAGCGACCTGCGAACTGCCGCCTGAGCGTCACGACGTCCGCCGGATCGAGGTGCGTCCCTTTGAAAACGAGCACGACGTCGGCCGGGTGGTGGTGCAGGCGGGCGGCGAGGCGGTCGGCGAGCGCGCGCCGGAAGATGGAGTTCCAGCCGCGCTGGCGCTCCTCGCAGGGGCGCACCTCGCAGCCGAGCGACGACAGGGCGGACGCAAGCGAGAGGCCGCTGCGGTGATAGCGACGGTTGAACGCCGCGACCAGCACGACCCGCAGTCCCGCAAACGGCGAGCGCGGCCCCATCGTCATACGCCGACGTAGTTCCTGTACTCGAACGGGCGGACGCCCGTCAGGCGCTCGATCCAGTGCGACAGGTAGAGCCGGAGGTGTGCCAGCCGGAAGTGTCGCGGGCCGACGGCCGGCCCCGTCGCCGCCGCCTGTTGGGCAGCGATCCACGGCTGCGCCACGCGCGGATGCGAGCCAGCGAACCGGCGCAACAGCGGGGTCCAGTCGAGCGCCTCCAGCGTAGCCCGGCGCTCCCACCGGTCCGCCACCTCCGTGAAGATCTCCTTCGCGGCGATGACCTTGCGGCGCATCGACTGCGGCGGCCGCGCCCAGCCGTAGTGGAACATCCGTGCGCCCGTGTCCCGCGCCCCGACACGCCGCTCCCCGGCCCCCACGCGAAAGCCCTGTGCGTCCTGGTAGGAATGGATCGCGCCGCCCAGCCGCACGACGCGTACTTCGCGGCGGTACCAGTGGCGGTCCGTCGCGATCGTCCGGAAGTCGCCATAGAAGTGCAGGTAATCGACCAGCAGCCCCTCGACGCGCGCGTCCCCGTCCGACTCGCGCACCTGCTCGCGGATCAGCGCCGCGCCGGACTCGTGCAGCACCTCGTCGGCCTGGATGTAGACGCCCCACGTCCCGCCGCAGGCCGCCATCGCGCGATTGGTCTCGAACGAGAGCGTGCCGCCGCCGCGCGAGAAGTCCCACACGCTGTCGAGGATGCGTACCCGCGGGTCGCCGATCCCGGCGACCAGGTCGCGTGTGGCGTCGTCCGAGCGCCCCACGTTAACCACGACCTCGTCGCAGATGTCGAGGATCGAGCGAATCGCGGGCACGATCGGGTAGTCGAGCGTGACCGCGTTGCGGACGATGGTGAACCCCGAGAGCACGTCAGGGCCGGAACTGCAGGTCGTGCAGTCGTCGATACAACCCGCCCGCCGCGTACAGGGTGGCGTGCGTTCCCTGCTCGACCACCCGCCCGTCGGCGAGCACGACGATCAGGTCGGCGTGCTGCACGGTGGCGAGCCGATGCGCGATGACGAACGTCGTGCGGTGCGCCATCAGGCGATCGATCGCCTCCTGCACGAGGCGCTCGGATTCCATGTCGAGGGCACTCGTCGCCTCGTCCAAAATCAGGATCGGCGGGTCCCGCAGCAACGCCCGCGCGATGGCGATGCGCTGCCGCTCGCCCCCGCTGAGGCGCATGCCACGCTCCCCCAGCAGCGTGTCGTAGCCGTCGGGGAGCTGCGAGACGAAGTCGTGCGCGTTGGCCGCGCGGGCCGCGGCCTGCACCTGGTCGAGCGTGAAATCGCCGCGACCGTAGGCGATGTTCGCGAAAACCGTATCGTTCAGGAGGATGGTCTCCTGTGACACGATGCCCATGAGCGACCGCAGGCTCGAGCGCGTGAACCGCGTGACCGGAACGCCGTCGACCGTGATCATGCCGCCCGTCGGCTCGTAGAAGCGCGGCAGCAGGTCCACCAGCGTGGTCTTCCCAGCCCCGGACGGGCCCACGACCGCCGCCACCTGACCGCGCCGGACCTCCAGGTCGACGCCCTGCAGCACGGGCGCCTGGCCGTTGTAGGAGAACGTGACGCCGCGGTATTCGATGCACCGCTCGAAGCGCGCGGGCACCTCGCCCGGCCGGTCCCCTTCCTCGGCGGCGAGGTCGAGCACCTCGAACACGCGATCGGCGGCCGCGAGCGCGCCGGCCATCGCCGTGGGGTAGTTGGCCACGGACTTGACCGGAGACATGAGGCGCAGCGCCACCGCGATGAACGCGATCAACACTTCGGGTCGCAGCACGGCAGCTTGCCCCAGCGCGAGTCGCGTGCCGACGGCGAAGATCAACACGATGACCGCCCCGGCGAACACCTCGCTCACCGGACTCGTGAGCAACGCGTAGCGCTGCGCACGCAGCACGCCCTTGCGGTAGCGGTCGGCGAGCCTGCGAAACCGATCGGCTTCGAAGCGCTCCGCCACGTAGGCCCGCACCAGCTTGATCGAGCTCACGAGCTCGCTCACGAGACTGGTGAGCTCCCCGCGCTGGTCCGCCTGCTCGCGCGAGCGGCGCCGCACCTTCTCCCGACCATCGGCCACGATGAGCACCAGGAGCGGCGCGCACACCAGGGCCACAAGCGTCAGGCGCCACGAGAGACCGATAAGGATCGCGAGGTACACGACGATGAGGCTGACGTTCTGGAGGAGCTGGGCGAGCGCGGCGGTGATCGCCGTCTTCACCTGGTCCGTGTCGTTGATCACCCGGGCCAGGAGCTGGCCGCCGCGGGTGCGCTGGAAGAACGCGAGCGAGAGCGCCTGCAGGTGCCCGAACAGACGCACCCGCAGATCCCGCACCACGTTCTCCTGAATGGCCACGCTGGTGAGTGCCGCACTGTACGACAGGACGTTCTTGACGACCAGCGTGGCGAGCAGCACCAGCACGACGTTGCGCAACGCCGTGTGCGGTGCGCCCGCTACCAGCAGGGGACCCACCACCGCCGCCAGCAGCCGCTCGACGGTCGATCCGCCCGCCGTCGGCAACGCCTCCTGTCCGAACAGGGTGCGCAGGAACGGGATGAGCAGCACGAAGGTGACCCCATCGAGCACCGAGGCGACCACGGTGGTGCCGAGGTTGACGACGAACAAGGGTGTGTACGGACGGAGCAGCAGCAGGAGCCGGGTGCTGCGGCCCATTCAGCGCGCCCCTCCCCCGCCTGCGGGCCCCCCCCGCCCGCGACCGCGCGGCGTGAGCAGGGCGACCGGGAGGATCATTTCCTCCGGCGTCACGCCGCCGTGCAGAAACGATCCGCGATAGCGGGCCTGATACTCGCGCAGCTTGGTGGGATAGACGAAGAAACGATCCGACGTCGCGAGCAGCAGGCGCACGCCGAGACCCATGCCCGGCAGGCCGAACGCCTTCAGGTCCTCCACGACGATCGCGGCCTCCGGGTCCTCGCTGCGGAGATCTTCGCCGAACTTGTAGCGCAGGTTGGCCGTCGCGTCGCGCTTGGCGAACACCGTGGCGGGCGTCTCGCAGTGGATCGAGCCGTGGTCGCTCGTGAGCAGCACCGTCACGCCGCGCCGCTCGGCCTCGCGCAGGGCCGCCAGCACGGGGGAGCGCTCGAACCACGTACGCGTGAGGCTCCGCAGGGCGGCCTCGTCGCGCGCCACCTCGTACAGGATCGCGCTCTCGGAGCGCCCGTGCGTGAGTTGGTCCACGAAGTTGAACACCAGGGCCGTGACCCCGTCCTGGGCGAGGTGCGCGGGGAGGCGGCGCAGCAGCTCGCCCTCGCCCGAGCTGAACAGCTTCTCGTACCGCACCGCCACCGGTCGCCCGGTGAGTTCCCCCAGCTGCTCGGCCAGGAGCTCACCCTCGTGCGCGTTGAGGCTCTCCTCGTCGGACGGCTGCCCCCACCACGCGGGATGCCGTGCCGCGATCTCCATCGGGAACATCCCGGAGAAGATGGCGTTGCGCGCGAACGGCGTCGCGGTCGGGAGGATGCTGTAGTAGTGCGACTCCTCGACGTCGAACAGCGGCGTCACCAGATCGCGCAGCACCTCCCACTGGTCGAGCCGGAGGCAGTCGATCACGACGAACAGCGCGCGTCCCTCGGCCTTGAGCACCGGCACCAGGAACTCCGCCCCCACGTCGACCGAGAGCGGCGGCCGGTCGCCTTCCGGGGCGGCGAGCCAGCGGGTATAGTGGCGGGCCACGTACTCGGAAAAGTCCTTGCGCAGCGACCGCTGCAGCGCGCGCAGCGCCTCCGACAGCCCGGGCTCGTTGGCGGCCGCGAGCCGCACCTCCCAGCGGGCCAGCTCCGCTACCAGCTCGATCCATTCGCGCCAGGCGAGCGTCGCGCCGCGCCGCCCTTCGAGCTCGCGGAACCGGGTGACGAAGTCGCGCGCCAGACGCTGCTGGCGGATGCGGTCGCCCTCGAGCAGCCGCGTGACGACCGAGAGGATCTGGCGCGGCTGGACCGGCTTTACCAAATAATCGTCCACCTCGATCCCGATCGCTTCGCGCAGCGTGCCTTCGTCCTCGCTCTGGGTGACCATCACCACCGGTACGCCCGCGTCGATCGCCCGGATCTCGCCGATCAGCTCGAGCCCGCGCCGCCCGGGCATCTGCTCGTCGAGCAGCACGATGCTGTAGGACTGACGCCGCAGCAGCGCGAGGGCGTCGTCGCCGTGCGCCGCCGATGCGATGGTGAACCCCTGGGCTTCGAGAAAGCGACGGTGGGCGGCGAGCCCCTCCACTTCGTCGTCCACCCACAGAATGGTCTTCGGCCGCGCCATAGGCCTAAGCTAATGGCGACTGGCGAACCCGGGCAACGCAGGACTTATTTCGCAACGTGCTGTGCGTCCTCCTCGTCCGGTTCAGCTCCATCGGCGACATCCTGCTCACCACGCCGCTCGTGCGCGCGCTCGCCCGCCGCCACCCCGAGGCGAAACTCGTGTACGTGACGAAGCGCGCCATGGCGCCGCTCGTCGCCGACAACCCCCACGTCGCCGAGGTCGTGGCGCTCGAGCCCGACGAGCCGCTCCGCCACCTGGCCCGGCGGCTGCGGGCCCTGGCGCCGACCCACGGGCTCGACCTCCACGGCAGCATCCGCAGCGCCGGGCTCCGAGTGCTGGTGCCCTGCCGCTGGTCGGGGTACCGCAAGCGCAAGCTGGCGCGCACGCTGCTCATCTCCACCAAGCTCGACGCCTACCGCCGCCCCACGCCCGTGGCCGAGCGTTACTTCGAGGCCGCGCGCCGGCTCGACGCCCGGCCCGACGGGGGTCCTCCCGAGTTCTGCCTCGGCGCGGGGGCCACGACGCGGGTGGCGCAGTGGCTCGCGGAGCGGGGCCTCGCCGGCGCGACGCTCGCCGCGCTCGGACCCGGCGCCGCCCACGCCACCAAGCGCTGGCCCATCGCGCACTGGGCCGCACTGGGCGAGCGCCTGGGCACCGCCGGGTACCGCACCGTCGTCGTCGGCGGACCGGAAGACCGCGGCCTCGCGCAGCAACTCGTGGCCGGGGGCGCGGCGGCGAGCGTCGCCGGAGAGTTCTCGCTGCAGGAGACGGGCGCGTTGCTGCAACGCGCCCGCGTCGTCGTATCGGGCGACACGGGCATCATGCACATGGCGACCGGCGTCGGCACGCCGGTCGTCGCCCTGTTCGGGCCCACGGTCGCGCAGTTCGGCTTCTTCCCGTACGTGGCGCCTTCCGCCGTGCTCGAGCGCGAGCTCGACTGCCGTCCCTGCTCGGCCACGGGCACGGCCGCGTGCCCCCTCGGCCACCATCGTTGCCTCGCCGACATCACGCCCGCGGACGTGGCCGCCGCGGTGGATCGCCTCGTCGCGTGATCCGCGCCACCACGGCGGCGGAAGAGCGGCTGTTCGGTCTCGTGGCCGACGCGGTACGCGGACCCGCGCGCCAGGGACTGTTCGCGCTCTGGCTGGTGGTGCGTTCCGCCGAGGGGCTGCTCCCCCCGCATCCGGTGACGGGCCGGAACCACCGCCGCAGGCTGCAAGCCCTCGAGGCCCGGCTCGCGAGCCTCGCCCTTTCGGGGCCGCTGCGCCGGGCGCTCGCCGCGGCACGCCAGCACCTGGAGCCCGCCACCCCCGCCGCCGCGGCGATGGTCCTGTCCCAGCTGGTCGCGCCGGCGCGCGAGGTGCTCGGTCCGGAGGCGGGCGAGGCCGTCGCGGTTGCCGCCCGAACCGCCCGTATACATCTATAAGGCTAGACCCACAGACGCGTAGACGCACAGACGCACAGGAGAGGCCTACATGACCACCCGGCGGTTCCCGAAACGCCCCGCCCCTCCCCCGTCGGCCGAGGCCCTCGTCGAGCGCGTGGATCAGCAGCGCCCCGGGGACATCCCGGGCGACACGATTCCCACGGGTTTTCCGTCCATCGACCGGCTGCTGGGAGGCGGCGTGCGTCGCCGCGACCTCGTGGTGCTGGGGGGCGACATCGGCTCCGGCAAGTCGGCGCTCGCGCTGGGGCTGGCCCTGCGCGTGGCGCAGCGCGGCGCCGGCGTTGCACTGTTCTCGGGAGAGATGGACGAGGAGCGCCTGATGGAGCGCGCCCTCGCGATCGAGGGGCGCGTGGCGGTGGACGAGCTGCGCGGTGCCAAGCTCAATGACGAGACGCGCGCCGGCATCGGCGGCGCGGCGGTGCGGTTGCGCGACCTGCCGCTCACCAGTCTGCCCCTCGCGGGGCCCGACTTCGAATCCGTCGCCCGGCGGCTCGACCCGTTGCCACCGCTCGGCCTCGTGATCGTGGACTACCTGCAGCTCGTGCCGTCGCCCGCAGGCGTGACTCGCTCGACGCAGGACGAGGACCTGGCGCTGGTGCTGCAGCGACTCAAGGCGCTGGCGCTGACCCGCCAGGTGGCGCTCGTTGTGGTGTCGCAGCTGCCCAGGTTCGACGCCAAGCGCCCCAACGCGCGACCCGCGCTCGACGACTTTGGACACCTGGGCGCGATCAAGCAGCACGCCGACCTCGTGCTCGGGCTGTACCGGGAGGAGATGTACAATCCGGGCTACGGCGTGGACGGCGCCACGGAATTGATCGTCCTCAAGAACCGCAACGGGCCGACCGGCTTCGTCGACCTGTACTTCTACCGGCGCTGGATGCGATTCGAAGATATGCTCGACCCGGATCGGTGAAGGTTGTAGGTTAGAGCCATGGCCGGCCACAGTAAGTGGAAACAGATCAAGCGGAAGAAGGCCGTCACCGACGCGCGCCGGGGGGCGCTCTTCACCAAGCTGATCCGCGAGATCACGATCGCCGCCAAGCAGGGCGGCGGCGATCCGGCGGGCAACGCCCGGCTCCGCACCGCCATCGACGCCGCCAAGGCCGAGAACATGCCGCTCGACAACATCGAGCGCGCGGTCAAGAAGGGCACCGGCGAGCTGGAGGGCGTCACCTACGAAGAGGTCACGTACGAGGCGTACGGTCCCGGCGGCGCGGCGCTGCTCATCGAAGCGACCACGGACAACGCCAATCGCACCGTCGCGGAGATTCGCCACGTGTTCCAGCGCTACGGTGGCAACCTCGGTGCCGCGAACTCGGTCGCGTGGATGTTCGACCGCAAGGCCCAGATCACCGTGGACGCCACGCGTGCCGACGAAGACGCGGTGATGGAGGCGGCGCTCGATGCCGGAGCGGACGACATGGTGCGGGAGGGCGATGCGTTCCTCATCACCGGACCGGCGGGCCGGCTGCATCTGATCAGCGAGCAGCTCAAAGCGAAGAACATCGCGGTGCAGGCCGCCGAGATCGCGCTGCTCCCCAAGAGCACCGTGCGGGTGGACGGTCGGGACGCGAAGCAGCTGCTCGCGCTGATCGAGGCGCTCGAAGAGATGGACGACGTCGCCAAGGTGTCGTCCAACTTCGATATCGACGCCGAGGCGCTGGCGGCGGCGACGGCGTGACGTGAAGGTCCTGGGCGTCGACCCCGGCACGTCGATCACCGGCTACGGTGTGATCGAGACCGGGAACGGCGGCTCCGCACGGGACCGGCCAGCCCGGGTGGCCCGGCTGATCGAGTGCGGCGTGATCCGCTTCACCGCGAAGAGCCCCCTCCCCGAGCGATTGCGCGCGCTCCATGAGCACATCACCGGCCTGATCGCGCGGCATCGTCCCGCCGCTCTGGCGCTGGAGAACGCGTTCTACTCGAAGAACGTCCATACCACACTGGTGCTGGGGCATGCCCGCGGTGTCATCCTCCTCGCCGCCGAGCAGGCCGGCCTCGCCATCGCCCAGTATCCGCCGGCCACTGTCAAAAAGACCGTCGCGGGCGCGGGTGGGGCCCCGAAGGCGCAGGTCGGCAGCATGGTCGCCCGGCTGTTGCGGCTCACGGCGGCCCCCCAGCCCGCCGACGCGGCCGACGGCGTGGCCGTGGCGCTCACGCACATCCTGCGGACGTGATCGCCCAGGTCGCCGGTCGCCTCGCCGCCAAGCAGGCGGATCGCGTGATGATTCACACCGCGGGCGGCGTCGGCTACGAGATCGTCGTGCCGCTGGGCGTGATGGAGCGCCTGCCCGCGGTGGGCGAGACGGTCAGCCTCGCCACCGAGCTCGTGGTGCGCGAGGACGGCTGGTCGCTGTACGGGTTCCAGGACGACGCCGGGCGCCGCTTCTTCCAGCGGCTCATCGGCGTCTCCGGCGTGGGGCCGAAAATCGCGATCGCCTTGATGTCCGCCCTGGGAGTGGAGCGCGGGGCGCGGGCAGTGAAGGAGCGGAACATCGCCCTGCTCGCGTCGGTGAGCGGGATCGGGAAGAAGACGGCCGAGCGGCTGGCGCTTGAACTGGCCGACAAGCTCGGCGAGTTTGATGAGGCGGCGGGCGCGGTGGTCCCCGGCGGCGGGGCGGCGGAGGCGGCGCTCCACGCGCTCGAGCGGCTCGGCTATGCGACCGTCGAGGCCGACGGCGCGCTGCGGCGGGCATTTGCGGCGGACGGTGGGAGCGGTGCCGACACAGAAACGCTGGTGCGCCGCGCCCTGCAACTGCTCACCACTGGATGACCATGGCCACCACGGCTGAGTGGATCTGCACCCGCTGCGGCTCGACCAACCGGCGACTCGTGCCTGACGGCGCGACGCGCGCCTCGGACGAGTGCGTCACCTGCCACACGCGGCACGTGCTCGAAGCCGATGCGCGGCCCGTGCGGTGGCGGGCCCGGCCCTTGGGGAACAAGGCGGCGTGACCATGCGCTCCCGGACGCAGGTCACCACGCCCGACGCGCTCCCCGACGAGCGGCTCACCGACGCCGCGCTGCGGCCGTCCGGTCTCGACGAGTTCGTCGGCCAGGCGAAGGTCAAGGAGTCGCTGCAGATCGCCATCGACGCGGCCAAGCAGCGCCGGGAGCCCCTCGACCACACCCTGTTCTTCGGGCCCCCGGGCCTCGGCAAGACGACGCTCGCGCTGCTGATGGCGAAGGAGCTCGGCGTGAATGTTCGCACCACCTCGGGCCCGGTGCTCGAGCGGCCGGGTGACCTGGTCGGCCTCCTCACGTCGCTCCAGGCGAACGACATCCTGTTCATCGACGAGGTACACCGCCTGCGCCCGGCGCTGGAGGAGTTCCTGTACCCGGCGATGGAAGACTACCGGGTGGACGTCCGCATTGCCGACGGCCCGCACGCGCAGACCATTCCAATGGCGCTCGAGCGGTTCACGCTGATCGGGGCGACGACCCGCTTCGGGCTGCTCACGCCGCCGATGCGCGCCCGCTTCGGGCTGGTGGAGCGGCTCTCCTACTATCCGCCGGACGACCTGGCGCAGATCATCAGTCGCTCGGCCGGAATTCTCGGCGTCCCCGCCGATGTCGCCGGCATCGCCGAGATCGCCCGCCGCAGTCGCGGGACGCCGCGCGTGGCGAACCGGCTCTTGAAGCGGGTCCGCGACTACGCCCAGGTCCGCGCCGGCGAGGCGCTGCAACGACTGGACGTGGACGAGTTCGGCCTCGACGACATGGACGGACAGATCCTCAAGACGATCATCGAGCAGTTCGACGGCGGCCCGGTGGGACTCACCACCATCGCCGCCGCCGTGGGGGAGGATGCCGGCACGCTCGAGGAAGTGTACGAGCCGTTCCTGATGCAGCAGGGGTTCCTGGCCCGCACGCCGCGCGGCCGTTGCGCCACGGGTGCCGCGTACCGGCATTTCGGATTTGCGCCGCCCCGGAGCGCGGAGCAGCCGACGATGTTCGACAGCTAACGCGGAACGCGGAAGGCGGAACGCGGAACAGGGGAACGCACATCTGTTCCGCGTTTCGCGTTCCGCGTTTCTCCTATGCGCGCCTCCGACTTCGAGTACACGCTCCCCCCCTCGCTCATCGCCCAAGACCCACTCCCGGACCGGGGGGCGAGCCGGCTCCTCATCCTGGATCGCACCGCCGGAGCCATCCGTCACGGGCGGTTCACCGACATCGTCGATCTGGTAGCGCCCGGGGACGTCCTCGCGCTCAACGTGTCGCGCGTGATTCCAGCGAGACTACATGGGATGCGGGATGCGGGAAGCGGAATGCGTGGGCCCGGGGGCAAGGCGGAGCTGTTGCTCGTCCGCGAACTGTCCGATGGGACATGGCTCGCCATGGGACATCCCGGAGGCAAGCTCAAGCCCGGACGCCGCGTGACGCTCGGCGCGGACAGCACCGCGGAGATCGTCGAGGCCTTGGGGGGTGGACTGCGGCGGGTGCGGTTCGTCGGCCCGCTCGACGCGTCGGCCACGCTCGCCAAGTACGGCGAGGTGCCGCTCCCGCCTTATATCCGCCGCGCACCGCGCCCCGAGGATCGCGAGCGCTACCAGACGGTGTACGCGGCACACGACGGCAGCGTCGCCGCTCCCACGGCCGGGTTGCATTTCACGCGGGACTTGCTGGACCGGCTGCGCGACAAGGGCGTGGCGCTCGCCGAGCTGGATCTGCACGTCGGGCCCGGCACCTTCAAGCCGGTCGAGAGCGACGACCTCGGGCGCCATCGGATGCACGACGAGTCGTACCGGTTGAGCGAGCGTGCGGCCCGGATCATCAACCAGAGACGGGCAGCGGGAGGTCGCGTCTGGGCCGTCGGCACCACCGTCGTGCGCACGCTCGAGACGCTCGCCGGCGAAGGGGGCCACATCAGTCCGGGCGCCGGCGAGACCCGGCTCTTCATTCACCCTCCGTACCCGTTCCGCGCGGTCGACCGCCTGCTCACGAA
>Ga0209801_1001773_pt1 | contig 13134 bp, 9 predicted proteins | sample GraSoiAngelo_127_FD_185884 | JGI IMG/M metagenome (GOLD analysis project Ga0209801, IMG submission 185884) | Grasslands soil microbial communities from the Angelo Coastal Reserve, California, USA - 14_0927_09_40cm (SPAdes) (version 2) | ecosystem: Environmental > Terrestrial > Soil > Grasslands ... | reverse complement strand
TTGTCCATGTCGTGGATCCCGATCGCGACCTTCTTTCGACGACGGCCGACGGTCAGGTGGAGTTTCTCTTGCAGGTCGACGAGGGACCGCAAGAGGGCGTCCTCGAGCTCGAGCCCGCGGACGATACCACCGACCGCGTAGGGACGGACGTCGGCGACGCTGCGGTCGACGAGGAATTCGATCCCAGAGGGCTCCACCCGGTACACGGGCAGGCCGACCTCCAGGCCGAGGAACCCGCGAAGCCCCCGGGCAATCCCTTCGACCGAATAGAGGTCCGGCCGGTTCGGGAACACGTCGAAGGTCATCACGTCGCCCTGGACGCCCTCGGGACCCGCGCCCATGAACGTAATCCGATCCACGAACTCCTCGATCGAGAGCGACTTGCCGACGAGGTCGGCCAAGTCGTCCCGATGGATGTCGACGTTCGTCAAGGACGCCTCCGATGTCTTCTCCGTATTTATACAGTTTCAGGGGACGGAAAACAAGAAGGCGGTGCGGTCGCTTTCGGAAGCGAATCGCGGAGCCGTGGCATCATGCAGCAGCACACGATTGGAATCGCCGGCGTCGGGAAGATGGGCGAAGCGCTCGTCCGCGGGTTGATCGTCGGGCGGGTCGTCCCCGCGTCGAGGATCCTCGTCAGCGACGCCATTCGCGCCCGTGCGAGAGAGATCGCCGCGAAGCACGGTGTCACCTCGCTCGACACGGTCGCGGACCTCGCCCGGGAATCGGACATCCTCGTCCTCGCGGCGAAACCCAAAGACATGCCCGCGCTAGTCAAAGGGACCGCGGACCATGTGAAACGCGATGCGCTAGTGATCACCTTGGCCGCGGGTGTCCGCACCGCATTCGTCGAGAAGTTCCTCAACGGGAAGGGGCGGGTTGTACGAATCATGCCCAACCTCGCGTGCGCGGTCGGCGAAGGCGCCACGGCCTTCGCCTTGGGTCACAGCGCGACCGAACACGACGCGCTCGTTGTCGAGGAGATCTTCGGCGCAATCGGTCGTGTGACGATGGTCGAGGAGCCGATGCTCGATGCGGTGACGGGACTGAGCGGCAGCGGACCGGGATTCATCGCGGCCCTCGCCCACTCGATGATCGAAGGGGGCGTGCGGTCCGGGTTGCCGCGGGACGTCGCCTACAAGCTCGCGCTCCAGACGATGAAGGGGACGGCGGAACTCTTGCTGATCGACGGCCTCGAGCCGATGCAGTTGTTCCGGATGGTCGCCACCCCGAACGGCACGACCGAGGCGGGCTGGGCCGTCATGGAGAAGCGCGGCGTCCCGCCGGCCATCAGCGATGCGATCGTGGCCGCATCGAAGCGTGCGGCGGATCTCGCGGCGGAAGTCGCCAAGGCCCACGGGTAGGACGCTCCGCGTCTGTGCCGCGCTGCGAATCGAGAAAAAAGGGAGGGACGCTGGCCGGGCCTAGTGGGCCGCGGCGGCAGCGCCTTTCGCGCCGACTTTCGCGACTGCGGCCACGGCCGCGCCGATCCCACCACCCGCGGCTCCACCCGCGAGGGCGTTCTTCACCGCGGTCACGACCTCGTAGCCGTGCGTCGTCGGTGGGATGTGCTGGAGCGCAATCGCAAGGCCCGGAACATCGCCGTGCGTTACGGCGGATGCGGCCCCGACTGCAACGGCTCCAATCGCGGCTCCGATGGCGGCTGCAATCCCGAGGGATATCATCCGACACCTCCACTTTGTGTCGGGAGTTCGCCGAGTAAGGCCCTTATGGTACGGCCATCGAAGGTACAATTTCGGCAGCGCGGCCGACGAGCCGCCAGGTGATCACGCGGCCTCCTGCCATGGACCGTTTTTACTCAATTGAGTAAAAGCCGATGAGCGTCGTGACCCTTGCGAAACGACTGACGCAAGGCCTCGGTCAGAATCTACGACTTGCCGGGCGCAACGAGCGCGGCGAGGCGATCCGCCACACCTTTGATCTTCTCGCGGAACGGTGCAATTTTGGACCGATCGGAGCGGCTCAGGTCCTCTAGATAGGAGGCGTAGCCCACCATCTCGTTCAGCATGTCCTCAACCGTTTGCGGCTTGCGGCCCGGCATTCCGAACGGCCACTCGAGCTCTTCTTTCGCCTTCGGAGTCAGCTCGTACCGGCCATCGTCTTTTTTCTTGAGTAAGTCTTCCTGCGTCATCTGGTCCAGCAACGGATACACGGAGCCGGGTGACGGCCTCCACCATCCCTGTGTCATCGTCTCGATCTCGTCCATAATCTCGGCACCGTTTTTCGGCGCGTTCGCAAGGATCGAGATGATCCACGTCCGCAAGCCTCTCCGGCGGTGCATCATCCAACGAAACGGGGGGAACATGGGCTTCGAGAATCGTATCGGATAACCGATATTTATCCCTTACCATGCGAATCGGTTTTCCGGTATCGGAAATCCGATATGCGTAAATACTGCTCGTGCGATAGTCCTCGCGGTGGCATCCACCATGGCAAGCATGCAAGCGGATCATGACTGGAATCGGCATCGTAGGCTCATCGGTTGGGGAATCGCAGGGCTCCTCCTCCTGATCGGCGTCGCAATTGTGATCGGAGTCGTCGTCCGGGCGATCGTCGGGCCCAGCGCGGGATTCGGGTACTTCCCGTTCTTCTTCTTCCCGTTCGGGTTCTTCATCTTCGTCTTCTTCCTGTTCTTCCTGTTCCGGGGCCTGTTCTGGGGCTGGGGCGGCTGGGGCTGGCGGGGCTACCCGATGTACGGACGGTACGGGTACCATGACGGCGTGGCCGAGATCCTCCGCCGGCGGTATGCGAGCGGCGAGATCACGAAGGATCAGTTCGACCAGATGATGCGGGACATCACGCAAAGCCGAAACCCGCCTCCGTAGACGAAGACAAGTACAACAAAGGCGGCCCGCTCAATACGTCGACCAGAAGACGCGGGCCGCCCACGCAGTGCCCCACTGTAGGTCAAATTCGTAGTCGCTCAAGGAGGACAGCGGCGCCCGGTCGCCGGTCACAAGGAACGAGTCGCCCGCGCTCACCGCGCCGTCGCCGTCGGCATCGATCCACGAGATCCGATCGGTCGCGGTCCCCACCATGACGGTCGTGGCGGAGTGGTTCGGTCCGAGTGCGACCGGCCCGACGGCATAGTTGTTCACCACCAGGCGAAACTCGAATCCCGAGTATGCGTACGGGCCGTGCGACACGTTCTCGATCGCGAACGAGGCATTGCCTTCGACGATCGAGGCCGGCGTGAAAATGAGATTGTCGGTCGGCTGGGGCCGAGGCGGTTGAAGCGAGAACAGGACGAAGGAGGTCGAGATGACCAAGCCGATCGCCATGAAGACAGCAAGAAGGAACCACCGGTGGGAGACGCGGGAAGGCGGCGACACCGACCCTACGCTGTCCCTCCGCGGCTTAAGCCTTCGCGGGGTTTTTCAAGGGAACGTTAGCTGTTGTCGCGGAAAGCATCTTCTTTCGAGTAGCCCCCAATAGTGCAGCTCGGCCCGAAGTGGGCCCGGCCAGATTCGGACTGGCGACCTCCCGGTTATCAGCCGGGCGCTCCAACCAGGCTAAGCTACGGGCCCGCGGCCGCCGCGTAGAACCAGGGCCGACTTAAACGTTGCTTCCTGGACGGCCCGCTCATCCTTCGATCCCGTGGAGCTCATGTCTCCTTTGGGAAAAATCGACCGAAACCTTCCAATGTGGTTTGGCCTGTCCCTACTGGCGGGGAATTGCGGACGGCGGGGCGTTCGAATCGGGAAGGGGACCTTCCTCGGCGTCGATTGGATTGGAGGTTCTGGATTCCGATCGCGTCCGCGTTCGTCGGCGGCGTGAGCCTGATCGCGGGGACGTTCGTCTCGTCGACCTGTACTCGGTCCGGCCCCGGCGAGAATGGATGCATCGAATACGGGTACGACGTGCTCGGGCGCGGCATCACCGTCGCGGGGCTCGTGCTCGTGACCGTGGGACTGTATGTCATCTTCGCTCCACATGTCGGCTGGCCGTTCGTCCGTCGGAAGCCGTAGCCGTAGAACCGCTCACGCAGGCCGCGGAGAGAACCGGAGCGGCAAGGGACGGTTGTCCCCCTGATTTCGTGGCCGGAACGCTTATTATCACCACGCCAAATCGACGCCCCGGGACTAAATGGAGGTCCTTGAGGCCATTAAGTCGGTGAAGAGCGTGAGCAAGTACAAGCCCGATCCGGTCCCCGAGCAGAAAGTCCAGGCGGTGGTGAACGCCGCGCGCTTCGCGCTGTCGGCGGACAACCTCCAGCCCTGGAAGTTCATCGTCGTCTCGGACGAGGACGCGAAACGGAAACTCGCGGGCGCCTGTACGAACGGGAGGCATATGGCCGACGCGCCCCTGGTGGTGGTCGCCTGCGCCCGGCTCGACGAGGCGGTCGCGATGATCGGCGGATACATGAACTCGTATCCGGTCGATGTGGGCATGGCCCTTGCGAACGTCACCGTGGCGGCAACGAGTGAGGGGTTGGGGACCTCCTGGGTCTTCACCTTCAACGAGGAGAAGGTGAAATCCCTCCTGAACATCCCGGCCGACGCCCACGTGGTGGGGTTGACACCGTTGGGCATCCCGGAGGCCTACGAGGCCCCGGCGGGCAGGAAGCATCTGTCGGAGATCCTCGCGTACAACGCGTACGAATGAGCGATCCGGCATCCCATCCTCCTCGAGCAGGCATCGATGGCCCAGCGCGCCCTCACTCCCGGCAATGCCGCCTACTGCAGCGAATGCGGAGCGGAGACGCCGCCGGACGCCAAATCGTGCGCCCGGTGCGGCGAGCCGTTCGAAGGCTCGATGCAGGCCGTCCTCTGTCCAATCTGCAATTCGATCAATCCGGCCGCCGCAACGGAGTGCCTGAACTGCAATGCGAAGTTCCCCGATGCGGGACCCGAGGAGACCCCGACCCCGGCCGGTCCCGAATCCCCGGAGGAGGAATACCTCCGTCGGATCTTGCAACTGAGCCGCGAGAAAGCCCGGAGCCGCGCCGCCTCGGGGCCGGGCGGCGGAGGCGAGCCGGCGTCGTTCCTCGAGGCCGATCGCGCGGAAGGCGAGATGGAGGAGTCCCTCTGGAAGCTCGCGGAACCGTTCGACCGGATGCTCGAGCGACGCAAGCGCCGCCTGGAACAGATGGAGGCGTTGATCGATCGGGCCCAAGGCCGCATCAAGGCGCTCGAGTCGTCCGCGGACCCTGCCGAGGTGCAGGAGCGCGAGGAACTTAAACGGCAGATCGAGACGCTCCTCCTGGAGAAGGAAGACATCCTGAAGCTCGAGGAAGGTCTCGTCGACATGGAGACGACCTATCGGAACATCCTCCGGATGCAGAAGGAGGAACTGAAGGCCCGCGAGACCTCGCTCCACGGCCGGATCGCCGCGTTCCGGCACGAGCTGGAGTCCCGCGAGAAGGCGTTCGGGCAGCTCAAGGAACGGGAATCCGATTTCGTGCGGCGGGAGGACGAATTCCGGACGGTCATGAACCGCGTCCACGAGCGGGAGCGGGAGATCGAGAAGCGCGAGGAGTTGATGCGGGACAAGGCGCGGCTCCTCGACGAACGCCACCACGCGCTGAGCGAGGCGGAGGTCGACCTCGAGCGGCGGCGATGGGACCTCGAGCAAAAGATCAGTGCACGTCCCCCTTCGAAGGAGGAACCGACGCCGGTCACGATCAAGTCGGATCAGGAACTCGGTGCGCTCCAGTCGCGGATGATCCAACTCGAAGAGCAGATGGAGCGTCTGGCGGAAGAGCGGAACCAGCTCATGGAGCAGCAGAAGGAGCTGCTGAGCCTGAAGGGCGATTTGAAGGTCGTCATGAAGGACATCGACGAGCTCCTCGGGGATCTGCCGAAGGACAAGATCCGGAAGTTCGCGAAGTCGGAGAAGTTCGCGCTGTACGAGAAACTCCTCGAGCAACTCCAGCTGCTGTGATCGCCGATGGGACTGCGCGAGAAGGCTCGGAAATCCCTCGAGGCGAGCGAGGACGAGATCGATGCGCCGGTCCTACTGAAGGTCGATGCCGCGGAGCGGGAAGAGGCGAAGGCCCGCGAGGCCCAGCTGCGAAAAGAACTCGAAGACACCCGCAAGCTCTCCGACGCGAAGACCGCGCAGATCGCACGACAGGATGACACGATCCAGGGCCTGCAGGCGCGGGTGAAGGATGTCGAGGCCGCCAATGCGACCGCAGAACGCGAGTCGAAGAAGGCGGTGAAGGAACTCGAGGGCGAGATCAAAGAGGCCCGCGAGGAACTGCAAGACCTCCGGAAGAACAAGGCCGCCACCGCGAACGCCGAGGCCGCGATGGAAAAGGTGGAGAAGCGACAGACGGCGCTCGAGACGAAGGAGACCTCCCTTCGGAAGCGGGAGGAGGAGGTCGAGCGCCTCGTCGAATCCCTCGATGGCCGACACCGAGAGTTGGCGGCTCGCGAGAAGACGCTCGCGTCCCTTCAGGACAAGCTCGACACGACGAGTCGCGACGTGAAGGAGGCGCAACGGGAGATTGAAGCGTCTCGCACGAAGCTCGAGGCGCGCGAAGCCGAGCTCGCAGAGACGCGCAAGGCCTTGCGGGATCAGGCGGACAAACGGACGACCGAGCTCGAAAAGGACCTCGAGAATGCGCGGAAGGACCTCGCGAAGATGCTCCGCAACCTCGAGGCGGCGCGAGGCGAGACGCAGGCCGCACGCCGCGAAGGCAAGGACCGGGAAGCCGGGCTCACCACGGACCTCACCAAGGCGCAGAGCGCCGTCAATCAGGAGAAAGACAAAGTCGCCCGATTGAAAGACGAAGTCGACGAGCTTCGCAAGCGGGCGGGGAAGGCAGGCGAACTCGGCGAGAAAGAAGCGGACCTCCGAGCCCAGTGGGCGAAACTGGACGCGCGGACGAAGGCCCTCGCCGACCGCGAGGCGACGCTCGCCGGGGGCGAGACGCAGCTCGAGGCACGCGAGGCGGAGACGGAGAAGGCGTCCCGTCTGGCGGCCGAGCGCACGCTCGAGGCCGAGAAAACGCTCAAGGCGCTCAAGGACCGCGAACGGGCCGCCGAGAAGGCGGAGAAGAAACTCCGGGAGACCGAGGAACAGCTCGCGGCCCAGACGAAGGCGAAGGACGAGGCCCGGGCGCGCGAGATCGACGACAACCGGGAACTCCTCCAGGCACGGGCTCGGGAAATTGCGAAGCGAACCAAGGAAGTCGAGAGTCTGCGGGCATCCCTCCAGGTGGCGAACGAATCGAGGGAGCGCCGGGAACTCGAACTCGAGGCCGAGGTCACGAGGGCCAAGGCCGCGCTCGAGTCGGAGGCGGATCGGTCCGGCGCCCTCGAGAAAGATCTCATCGCATCACGAAAGGACTTGGCGAAGACGGTGCGAACCCTGGAGTCCGCCCGGACGGAGGCCGACACTTCGCGCCGCCAGGTTCAGGATCAGGAAAAGACATTTGGCGCCGAACTCACGAAGGCGCGAAGTGCGCTCGAGGACGAAAAGGGGAAGGTCGGGCGCCTCAAGGACGAAGTCGACGAACTTCGCAAACGCGCGGGCAAGGCCGGAGAACTGAGCGGCAAGGAATCCGAGCTGAAGGCCCAGCTCGCGAAACTCGAAGCCCAATCGAAGGACCTCGTGGACCGCGAAGGCTCGCTGGCAGCGAACGAGGCCCGCGTCCGAGCGCGCGAAGTGGGGTCGGAGAAGGCCTCCCGCTCGGCGGCGGAACGAGCTCTCGAGGCGGAGACGGCCCTGAAGGCGATCAACGAGCGAGAGCGTGTCCTCGAGAAGGCCGAGAAGAAATTCGAGGAGAAGCAACAGGAGCTCACGCGACGGGAAAAGGCGAGAGAGGAGACGCACTCGAAGGAACTCGACGAGGCTCGCAAGCTGCTCCAAGATCGAGACCGAGAAAACGCGAAGCGGCTCAAGGAGGTCGAGGGGCTGCAGGTGTCGGTTCGGGCCGCCAACGAGTCTCAGGAGCGACGCGAACTCGAACTCGAGGCCGAAATCACCAGGGCAAAGGCCGCGCTTGAATCCGAGGCGCACCGATCCTCGGCTCTCGCGAAGGACCTTACGAAAGTCTCGCGCAACTTCGAATCCAGCCAGGCCGAAGCGGAGGCCTCCCGCCGGCAAGGGGAAGACCGGGAGAAGGAGCTCGCCGCGCAATTCGCGAAGGCCCATCGCGCGTTCGGGGAAGAGAAGGAAAAGGTCGGACGTCTCGAAGCCGAAGTCGTCGGACTCCGCAAGAAGGCGGGGAAGGCGGGTGAGCTGAGTGGGAGGGAGTCCGAGCTCAAGGCCCAGACCGCGAAACTCGACGTACGTTCGAAGGAGCTCGCGGAACGCGAGACCGCTCTGGAGGGCGGCGAAGCTCGCGTCCGGCAGCGGGAGGCGGAGGCGCAGAAGGCAACCCGGTCCGCCGCGGAACGCATCTTGGAGACGGAGACCGCCCTCAAGACGATCAAAGAGCGGGAGCGCTCCGTCGAGAAGGCGGAGAAGAAGATCACAGAGACGGAAGGGAAGCTCAAGGAACAGGAGAAGGCCAGAGACGAAACACACGCGCATGAGATCGACGAGGCCCGCAAGCTTCTCCAGGCCCGAGACCGCGAGATCGTGAAACGGGACAAAGCGGTCGACGGGCTCCAGGAATCGCTTCACGCGGCAAACGAGGCCCTCCAGCGCAGGGAAATTGAACTCAAGACTGAGCTGACCCGGGCAAAGACCCAGCTCGAGTCCGAGACCCACCGGGCGAATGCACTCGCAAAGAACCTCGAGACGGCGCGAACGACGTCCGCGAAGGCGAGCGAGCTCGCGGCTCGCGAATCGGCGGTTGAGAAGGCGAGCACGGACCTCGAATCCCGCGAGAAACGCCTCGCGAAATTACAGGGAGACCTCGACTCGACCGCGAAGATCCTCCAGCGGAGAGAGGGGGATCTGGTCCGCCGGGAGAAGGAGGTCTTGAAGGCGGAGACGGAGAACCAAGAGGAGGCGAAGGCCCTCGCGGCACGCACGCGGGAACTCACTCAACGAGACCAACGCGTGGAAGCGAGATCGACCTCCGCGCAGGAACGGTTCAGCCGACGCGAACGGGAGCTCAAGGAGCTCGGAGCGGCCCTGACGAAACAGAAACAGCAACTCGATTCTCAATCGACCACCCTCGCGGCCCAAGAACGGAGCCAAGCCGAAGCGAGAGACGAACTCGCGGGACTGCGAAGCGAACTCGAACGCAGGGAACGGCAGGTCCAGAAAGCCGGGCAGGAAACCGGAGCGGCGGCCGCGGACCTGAAGTCCCGCGAGACGGCGCTCATCGAGCGGGAGGCGGCTATCAAGGCGAACGAGGCGACCCTTCAATCGCGCGCGAGCGAGTCCGAGAAGCGCGTCGCGAAAATCTCTCGAGAAAAGGTGGACCTGGCCAAGTTGCGAACCGAAATCCGGGGACAACGGATCGAGCTGGACCGGGCCCAGAGGGACCTCGAGCGCTCGGTCGCACGCGTCGGCGAGCGGGAAGCGGCGCTCGACAAGCGGGAAGCGGAACTCTCCCGACAATCGAAGGCGAACGAGGCGGCGATCGCAAAAGTGGCTCTCGAAGTCGGCGCCGCACGTGAGGCGGAGCGAGCGATCAAAGCGCGTGAAGCCGACCTCGCGGCGGGCCAAGAGAAACTCGAGGAGGCTCGCCGTGCCTTTGCCGATACGGAGAAAGGACTCATCGCCCAACGCGGAGCGTTGCAACGAGATCAAAGCAAACTCGCGAAGGGACGAGAGGACCTATCGGACCAGCGTGCGGAGCTCGACGCGATGCGGAAACGAGCGAAGCTCGTGGCGACGGAGACGGACGCGCTGAAGGCGGCGCTATCGAAGCGGGAAGAGGAAATCTCGGAACGGACGAGAGACCTCGAGGCGACCCGAGCGCATGTCGCATCCCAGATCGAGACCGCGAAGCGGACGGAGCGCCTGACGAAGGCGCGGGAGGTTGTGGTGTCCAAGGGAGAAAGAGACCTCGCCGAAGCCCAAGGAGCGTTTGCGGAGTCTCAGAAATCCCTGAAGGGGGAGCGGTCCGCCATGGCACGAGAGCTCGACGAACTCGAGAGACGGAAGAGTCAGCTCGGCGCGGCAGCGAAAGCCCTCGAACAGCGGGAAAGAGAACTCCGATCTGGGGAAGGGGCCCTGAAAGCCTCCCAAGCGAAACTGGAATCCCGGGTCCAAGCGGTCGAACGACAAGACGAAGCCATCGCCGCGACCCGCGCAGACCTCGAGAAGCGCACGGCGATCGAAGCCAAGGAACGATTCGAACTCAACGAAACGAACGCCGTGCTCGAGCGCGCGCGAAAGGAGCTCGATTCCGAGCGCAAGGCGCTCGAGGCATCGCGGGCAGCGCTCGCCGACCAAATCGAAGCGGTCCATAAGGAGGAAAAGGCCGCGAAGATCCGAGCGGCCGGCTTGACGAAGCTTCAGGGAGAAATCACAGAAGCCTCGACGGTCCTGGCGGGAGGCGAGAAGTCGCTGAAGGAGGAACACGCCGCCCTTCAACGAGAAGAGAGCAAGGTCGCGCGGCGGGACCAGATCCTGGAGGAAAAGACGAAACTGCTGAGCGACCACGAAAAGGAACTGCGGTCGGCGCTGGATGCGCACAAGGCCGCGGTCACGAAGTTCGAGTCCCGGTTCAGCGACTTGGATCGCCGCGAAAAAGAGCTTGCGTCGGCGCTCGCAGACCTCGAAAAGCGGCAATCCGGATTCGCGGCCGAGCGGCAGGAGCTCCGGGAATCCAGTGTCGAGCTCGAACGGGCGCGAAAGGCGCTCGCCTCCGATCGCAAGGCCGCGGATGCCATTCGGTCCGATCTGACGGACAATGCGAAGCTGCTAGAGGCGCGCCTGCGAGACGTCGCCGCACAGGAGGCGGCGCACGTGGAACGCGAGAAGTCCATCGCATCGTCCGAAGCCGACCTCGCGAAACGCGAGAAGCTCCAGATATCACTCCAGAAGGAATGGGAGGAGAGCCAAGCCACCGCGACCCGCGAGACGAAACGCCGCGAATCGGCGGCCAAAGCGGAACTCGAAGATGCCCGACGCCTCCTGGCGACCGCCGAGACGAAGGAAAAGCAACTCGCCCTACGGGAAACGGAATTCCGTGCGAGACAGGAACACCTGCGGCGGTCGGAAACGAACCTGGAACGTCGAGAGGCCGCCCTGACCAGCGGCACGAAGGATGTGAACGCGAAGGAGACCGCCCTGACGGCGGCCGAGGCCGGGCTGGCCCGGCGCAGAGGCGAGTTCGACCGACGACAAGAAGCGATGGACAAAGCCGAAGACGATCTCGCGACCCGGCAGAAGGAAATCGAAAAGGCATCCCAAGTCCGGGCCAAAGAGTCGAGAGATCTCTCCGCCTCCCAGAAGGAACTCGTCCGCGCGCGAGCTTCCCTCGTCGCACTCGAAAAGCGCACGCGATCTGATTCAAAGAAGCTCGAGGCGCGAATCGAAGCCGCAAAGGCCACCGAAGCGAGAAATGCCGCGGACGAAGAAGCCGCTCGAACGAGGGCGGGAGAAGTCGCCGCTCGCGAGACGGACCTCAAGGAAAAACTCGCGAACCTCGCCAAGGCGGCCGCGAGCCTTGAGGACCGAAAGTCCGAAATGGCGGAGCGCGACGAGGGGCTCAAGGCCCTCGCCTCCGACCTCGCGAAACGGGATGCCGAGGCGAACCGGCTCGAAAAGGGAACCGACCGACGAAAGGCAGAACTCGACCGGATCGAAAAAGAACTGAAGGCCGCGAAGGAGCGGCTTACCGCCGAGACTCGAGACCTCGCGGATCTACGGAAGGAAACGGAACGCGGACAGACGGAAATCGGCAAGCGCTCCAAGGAACTCGAATCCAAGGCCAGCTTGATCGAGGCGCGGGAAGAGGAAGCGGGTGACCTGAAGACGAAGGCGATGAGCCTGCTCAAGTATGCGGAGAAGGCGGCGGACGAGAAGAGCCGCGAACTGAAGGAACATGTCCAGGAAGAGGAGGCTCGACTCGAGGCCCAACGGGCCGAGGTGGAAAAGGCCGCCCGCGCCTACGCGGACCTCGAGCAGCGCGAACGACGGTTCGAGACGGCGACGGCGGAGTTCCAAGCGCAGACGAAGGCGCTCGACCAACTCGAGAAAAAGCTGAAGGACGACACCGCGGCGATCGCTCGCGAGCGAATCGAGACGAAAGCGATCTGGAAGAACCTCGAAGCGGAACGCGAGCGCGTCTCCCGCAAGGAAGAGACGATCGAAGCACTCGTTGCGCGGACGCTTGCGAAGGAACGCGAAGCCCTCGTCGAGGAAAAGGAGAAGGTGCGCGCCGCGACCTCAGAACTCAAAGGCAAAGACAAGGCGACCGAACGCGAGCGAATTCGGCTGCAGGCCGTCGGTCGGGAATTGGACTCCTTGAAGGCGCGCCGTGGGAATCGAGAGCGCGCGATCCGGAATCAGGAGGCGGAACTCGAGCGTCGTCGCGAAGAGGCCCGCCGGATGCGGGCGAAGATCGAGGAACTCCTCTGATCACTCGCGGTCGGGACGAGGGACGGTTGCGGACGGTGTGCGAGTGGGCCAACCGTACGTGTGGAGGAAGAGGAAGATGCTCCCAAAGAGCGGCACAAAAATCAGGGAACTCAGGAGGTGGTAGATCGTGAATGGCACCTGGGCCTCGAGGACCGTCCGGATGCCCACGCCGAACGGCCGGGTGATGAAGTACCATTCGCCGAAGGCGGTCCACAGGTCGTATGCAATCGTGACCGGGACGCTGATCGTCGTGAGGAGCGCGACGGACTTCACGCGGAACAGCACCCGTGGTCGAGTCCAGCGGCCCAGGAATCCGACGAACACGTAGCCGGAGATCACGAAGAACGTGATTCCGGTGATTGCGTTCAGCCCATACCCGACGTACGTCGTCGACCACTCGAGCGGCTGGAGGACCGCCAGCGCCGTCATGGGGACGAGGATCGTCCACCAGCGGCCGAGGAGGGATCCCGCCAGCAGGCTCGCGGCGAAGACCGTCTCGATGTTCGCATACGAATGCATGAGGAACGTCCCGACGACCGCGACGATGATCAGGAACACCCCGAGGATCCGGGTCCGCGTGTCGCCCAGGCCGGCCTCGACGACGGCCCGCCATCCGCGCCCCATCTCACATCCCGTCCTGCGATGCACTGAAACTCCAGAGGACGACATCGTCAT
>Ga0209801_1001770_pt1 | contig 13142 bp, 9 predicted proteins | sample GraSoiAngelo_127_FD_185884 | JGI IMG/M metagenome (GOLD analysis project Ga0209801, IMG submission 185884) | Grasslands soil microbial communities from the Angelo Coastal Reserve, California, USA - 14_0927_09_40cm (SPAdes) (version 2) | ecosystem: Environmental > Terrestrial > Soil > Grasslands ... | reverse complement strand
ACTCGAGCCAGGACAGCTCGCGGTTGAGGTAGTGATCCGGCGGAAACGCCGGGGGGACGCGATCCGGCATGCTCAGCTCCGGCCCTTCGGCCGGGACCACACGAGGTCCAGGTCGCCGCCAAACGCCTGCTCGAACAGGGCGGCCTTCCGCTTGGCGTCTTCCAGCTCGATCGCTGGATCGCGGGCGGCGACCGCGTGGACCCGGACCCAGCCGTCGCCCATCCGGCAACGGACGCGGGTGATCGCCTGGCCGTGTGTCCGATCGAGACCGTCGGCCACGCGCAGGATCCCGGCGAGCCGCCGCACCAGACGGCGCTCCCCGCGGTCGAGGCGGGCGAAGTTGGTGTGCGACTTCTTGGGGAAGGCGCGGCGGTGATAGCGCGCGACGTTGGCGATCAGCTCGATCTCGCGGGCCGAGAAGCCGCGCAGGTCGCCGTGCATGATCAGGTGGTACGCGTGCTTGTGGTGCCGCTCGTGATTGATCAGATAGCCGATGTCGTGCAACAGCGCGGCGGCCCGGAGCATGTCGGCGCCGGCGGGCGGGAGCGCGTAGGCGTCCCGCAGCGCCTCGAAGATCTCGACTGCCAGGCGGGCGACCTGCTCGCAATGCCGCTCGTTCGAACGACACTTGCGGGCGAAGCGGCGCGCCAGCTCCAGGCGGTCCGGCGGCTGGGTGCGGCTCGGGGGCGCGACCCCCGTCAAGTCGTCGATCATCGACAGCAGCACGCCGTCGCGGACGCCGCGGTCGTTCACGAGCACGCGCTGGCTGCCGAGCCACCGCGTGAGACGCGCGATGACGGCCACGCCGGCCACGATGATGTCGGCGCGCTGTGGATTCAGGCCCGGGATCTGGCGGCGCGCATCGAGCGGCGTCTCGCGCAGGCGCGCCAGCAAGCGGGTGACCTCGGCGCGGCTCAGCTGATAGTCGCGCGCGCCCGTGACCTTGCCGTCCCGCTCGGCCTGGGCCATCTCGGCGAGATTCGTGAACGTGCCACCGCTGCCGATCATCACGTCGGCCGCGAAGGGCGGCTTCCCGATTCCGTCCTCGATGGTCTGATCGATGGCGCGACGCAGCGCCTTCCAGTGTTTCTCCTTCAGCGGGTCGGACTTGCAGTACCGTTCGGCGAGGCGGACGGCGCCGAGCGGGAGCGACACGACTTGCTCTACGAGGCCGCCGGCGGCCAGAATTACCTCGGTACTACCGCCGCCGATATCCACGATGGCCGTCAGCTGGTCGGCCAGATCGTAATGACGGGTCACGCTCCGGAACGCGAGCCGCGCTTCCTCTTCCGCGGGCACGACCTCGAGGCGCACGCGATGGCGGCGCCAGGCTTCGCTCACGAAGTCGCGTCCGTTCGCGGCCTCCCGCACCGCGGCGGTGGCGATGGCGCGCAGCTCGGCGACCCCGAACCCGTCCGCGATGGCCTTCATCCGGCCGAGCGCCTGCAGTGACTGCTGCATCGGGGCATCGCCCAGCCGGCCGTCGCGATACAGCCCGCGTCCCAGGCGGGTCATCTCCCGGTCCTCGTCCAGCACGCGATACGTGCCGTCTGGCTGCACCTCCGCCACGACCAGGCGGATCGAGTTGGTGCCGATGTCGATCGCCGCGAGGCGCGGGAAGGCGGACGGCTGGGCGGCAGGTTTCGCCGGGGCATGGGGTGCCGCCGGACGCGCGCCTGTCGTAGCTGTTGCAGTCACGATGCCGTCGAGGGGGTGGAGGGTACGCGCAACGGGCTGTCCGCTAATCCTATCCCGGTACGGCGCTCGCGGAAGACTACCATTGTCACAATCGTGCAACGAGGCCGTCGGGCGGAACTTCATGCGGCACGGTGACATGCATGTGACGGATTGGTAACGCCTGATCAGGCCGCTACTTCTGCCTCGGGAAAGAACATCCGGATGGTAGTGCCTCGCCCCGGCATGCTGTGCGCTTCCACGCGCCCGCCGTGCGCTTCCACCAGGTGCTTCACGATGGCGAGGCCGAGTCCGGTGCCGCCCTCTTCGCGCGAGCGGCCGGGATCGGCGCGGTAGAAGCGTTCGAAGATGCGGGGCAGGTGCTCCGGGGCAATCCCGGAGCCGGTGTCGGCGACGGAGACGGTCACGCCACCGGGCGCGGGTTCGAGCGAGACGGCGATACGGCCGGCTGGTGGCGTGTATCGCAGGGCGTTGTCGAACAGGTTGGTGAGCACCTGCCGCAACGCCTCTGAATCGGCGGTGACGTAGCGGACGTTACCCACCGTCGCCGAAAACTGTATCTGCCGCTCGCGCGCCCGATCGGCGAACGCGGCCCACGCTTCCTCGGCGAGCCCTCGCACGTCCACCCGCTCCGGATCGGGCTGCCAGCGCCCCGACTCGATGCGTGAAAGGTCCAAGAGGTCGTCCACGAGCCGGTGCATCCGACGCGCGTTACTCAGGATGGGCCGGGTGAAGCGCTCGGTCTGGGTCCCCGGCGTCGCCTCGAGCGCGAGCGTTTCGGCGTACCCTGCGATGGATGTGAGCGGCGTCTTGAGCTCGTGGGACACGTTGGCGACGAAGTCGCGGCGCACGGCCTCCAGGCGTCGCAGCTCGGTGACGTCGCGGATCACGAGCAACCCGCCCCCGTTGGGGAGCGCGCGGCCGGTGACGAGCAGCGTGCGCCCGCCGCGCTCGAGCTCATGCGGCTCGGCCTCGAGGCCGGCGAGCACGGTCGCCACCAAGTCGCGCGCCGGCTTCTCGTGGAACAGCTCGGCGAGCGCGGGAAACGGATCGTCCGGCCCGTACCCCAGGAGGCGCCGGGCCGCGCTGTTGAGGGTGACGATGGTGCCGCGGGCGTCCGCCGCGACCACCCCGTCTGCCATGGTCTCGATCAGGGTCGCGGTCTCTTCGCGCTCGCGCACCAGGTCGGTGAACCGCTGGTCGAGCTGCTCGTGCATGTCGCGGAGCGCGACGATGTGCTGCGCCACCTCGGGGACGCGCGAGTCGGGAAACGCCGGCCGCCGGCCGTCGGCGATCGCGCGGGCGGCGCCGCCAAGCTGCACGAGCGGCTTGGCGACCTCCTGGGAGAGCAGCCAGGCCAGGGCCCCGGCGGCGAGGATCGCACCCAGCCCTGCGAGCGCCACCGTGCGCTGTACGGCGTCAACCTGCGCGTCCACGGCGGCGAGCGTCGTGGAGACCCGAACTACGGCGGGCCCGCCGGGACCGCCGCGCACGGCGACGTACATCCGCCGCTCGTTGGTGGATGCGCTGAGACGCTCCGCGCGGCCCACGCCCGTGGACAACGCCTGCTGGACCTCGGGGCGCAGTAGGTGGTTCTCGAGTCGATCCAACGAAGCGCGGTCGAACTCGGTGTCCCCTCGGACCGTGCCCTTGGCGTCGATCAGCGTCACGCGTTGCCCGACGCGGGCGCCGAGCTCGCGAGCGAACTCGGGCCAGCGCAGGGAGTCCGCCGGCAGGAGGTCTGCCACCAGTCGAGCTTCCCGCTCGAGGCCCCGGGCGATCTCATCCTCCAGGTGGCCCCGAAGCACCCGGTCCGCGGCGATGGTGAGGCCACCGACGGCGGCGGCGACGAGCAGGCTCGTCGTGACGAACAGCCGGGTCGCGAGCTTCACGAGCGCTTGCGGCCGCGCAGCTCGGCGGGTGGGCGGCGGAACCGGTACCCTGCGCCCCGCACGGTTTCGATACAGTCGCCGGCCTTGCCGAGCTTGTGTCGCAGCCGCTGGACGTGCATGTCCACCGTGCGCGTCTGGATGTCGGGATGCGCCTGCCAGACCGTTTCGAGCAGCTGGGCGCGGCTCTGGACGCGCCCTTCGCGCTCGATCAGGGTGCGCAGCAGCTTGAACTCGGTCGCCGTGAGCTCGATCTCCGCCGCGTCCACGGTCACCCGGTGTGCGCTGCGGTCCAATGCGATCCGCCCGGCCGTAACGATGCCCCCAGCGGCGACGGCCGGGGCCGCCAGGCGGCGCAACACCGCGCCGACGCGCAGGACGAGCTCCTGCGGGGAGAACGGTTTCGGGAGATAGTCGTCGGCGCCGAGCGAGAGGCCCTTGATGCGGTCCGGCTCCTCCTTGCGCGCCGTGAGGAGGATGACGCCCAGGTCCTTCGTTTCCTCGCGGCGACGCAGCTCGGCGAGCACGTCGTAGCCCGACGCGCCGGGCAACATCAGATCGAGCACGACCAGGTCAGGCCGCTCCTGCCGCGCCGTGCGCAGCGCGTCCCGCCCGTTCGCCGCCGTGATCACCCGGTAGCCGGCCTTGGCGAGGTGGTAGGCGACGAGCGCCGTGATGTCGGGCTCGTCGTCGACCACGAGGACGCGGTGGCTCTCCGACTCGGTCATAGGAGTCGTGCAAGGTAGCGCAACGCGCGCGCCCTCCGCAATTTTCAGCGCACTATGTATCTGCTCTTGACGGTGCTCGCCGTTCAGCAACCCGCCCCCCCTCTCGCGTCCCCCGTTTCCGATACCGCCCACGTCGTGATCGTCGCCACCACGGATGTGCATGGCCGGGTGCTCGGCTGGGACTACGTGCGCGACGCCGCGGCGCCGGGGGGACTGTCGCGCGCCGCGACTACGGTCGAGACGCTGCGGGCCCAATACCCGGAGCAGGTCGTGCTGGTGGACGCGGGCGACCTGATCGAGGGCAACCTGTTCGCCGCATACTTCGCCGAGCGCGATTCACAACGTCCCCACCCCGTGGTGGACGCGCTCAACGCGATGCAGTACGACGCGGCCACTCCCGGCAATCACGAATTCGACTTCGGGACGGCGGTGCTGGCTCGCGCCACGGGAGACGCCACGTACCATTACGTCTCCGCCAACATCTTCAAGGGCGCGAGCGACACGCTGGTGTACCCTCCCCACGTCGTCGTCACGCGCGGTGGCGTGAAGATCGGGATTACCGGCTTCACGACGCCTGGCGTGATGGTCTGGGACCGGAGCCAGGTCGGCGGTCGAATCCGGGTACGGCCGATCGCGGAGGCTGCACCCCCCGCCATGCGCCGGCTGGATCTCGCCGGCGTCGATCTCAAAGTCGTGCTGATCCATAGTGGTCTCAACGAGCCGTCTTCCTACGACACGGCGGGCGTGGGCGCCGAAAACGCGGCGCTCGGGCTCGCGAGCATCCCGCTCCCGGCACCGCGACCGGACCTCGTGATCGTGGGACACAGCCACAAGGAGATGCGCGACTACGTCGTGAACGGCGTGCACTTCGTCCAGCCACGGAACTTCGCGCTCAGTCTCGCGGTCGTGCACGTTTCCCTCGTCAAGGAGGCGGGGACGTACCGGGTGGTATCGATGCGCCCGGAGCTGATGCCGCTCGCCACTGTCGCCGAGCAGCCGCGGTTCGTGCGGCGCTTCACGGCGGCGCACGAGCGCGCCCGCGCTTGGGCGGCGACCCCGCTCGGCACCGCCGGGCCGGGTTTCTCCGCGCGCTATGGGCGCGTCGAGGACACCCCGCTTCTCGACTTCATCAACGAGGTGCAGCGACGCCGCGCCGGGGCCGATCTCTCGGCCGCGGCCGATTTCGACCTGGGCGCGGGCCTTCCGGAAGGTGAGGTGCGCGAACGCGACGTGACGGGCGTGTACCCGCACGAGAACACGCTGCGGGCGGTGCGCATCTCCGGCAGCCAGCTCAGGGCCTATCTGGAGCAGTCGGCCCGCTATTTCCGCACATATCAGCCGGGCGCGCCGCTGATCAACGACAGCGTGCCGGGCTTCAACTTCGACGTCGTCAGCGGCGTGACGTACACGATCGACTTGACGCAAGCCCCGGGGCAGCGCATCCGCGGGCTCGCGTTCCGCGGTCGCGCCGTCGCCGCGGCGGACAGCTTCACGCTGGCGCTGAACAGCTACCGGCAATCGGGTGGCGGCGGCTACAGCATGCTCCAGGGCGCCCGCGTCGTGTACGACCGGGGCGAGTCGATCCGAGACCTGCTCGCGGCGGAGATCCGGATACGCGCGCATCTGATCGCGCAGGGTGTGTACTCGCCCAGCTGGTCCCTGGGGCCGGCCGAGGCCCGCGCGGCCCTGCGGCAGACGTTCACGCCGTCCGCGGTCGTCGTGCCGCGGCCCGACAGCACGCTGCTCCGGGTGCTGGCGATCAACGATTTCCACGGGGCGCTCGAGCCGCAGGTGTGGCCCTGGTCCGCCGGGCGCCCCGTGGGCGGCGCCGCGGCGCTCAAGCCGTGGCTCGACAGCCTCGCGCGGGGGTGTTTCTGCACCACGATCCGGCTCGATGCCGGGGACGAGATGCAGGGGACCCCGGTTTCCAACTTCAACTTCGGCCGACCCGCGATCGCCGCGCTGAACGCGTTCGGGATCGACGCGGCGGCGATCGGCAACCACGAGTTCGACTGGACCGTGGACACGCTGCGCGCCCGGATGGCCGAGGCGCACTATCGCTTCCTCGCGGCGAATATCACCGATTCGGCGGGCACCGCGCGGCCCGACTGGGCCGAGCCGTTTACGGTGATCGAGCGCGGCGGGGTGCGAGTCGCGGTGATCGGGCTCGCTTTGCCGGCGACGCCCGAGACCACTTCGCCGCGGAACGTGCGGGGGCTCGCCTTCGGCGACGGCGCGCGAGCGGTGCGCCGCGTGCTGCCGCAGGCGCGGGCCGCGGCCGACTACGTCATCGTCCTGGCGCACGTGGGTGCGTTCTGCGACGGCGACGGCGCGGCGACGCCCCTCGGCCCCGCCGCCTGCCACGGTGAGATCATCGACCTGGCCCGGAACCTCGACTCGGGCTCCGTGGACCTGATCGTGAGCGGCCATACCCACTCGCTCGTCAACACGGTGGTGAACGGGATTCCGATCGTGCAGGCGCGCTCGTCCGGGGCGGGTATCGCGCTGGTGGACTTCGTGCGGGTGACCGCAGCGGGCGCCCTGCGGCGCGAGGTCCGAGCGCGCATCGAGACCCCGTTCGCGGATCGGATACACCTGGACCCCACCCTCGTGGACGCGCTGCGTCTGAGCCAGGCGTCCGTCTCCGTGATCACCGACCGGCCGGTGGCCCGGTTCGGGGCGGAACTGCGGCGGACCGGCGGCGAATACGGGCTCGGCCGGCTGATCGCGGACGCGCAGCGCAACGTCGCCAAGTCCGACGTTGCCCTCGTCAACAACGGCGGGATCCGCACCGACGTCGCGGCCGGGCTCGCGACCTACGGCGACCTGTACCGGGTCGAGCCGTTCCAGAACCGCCTCATGCGCCTCGCCGTGTCGGGCAAGGTCCTGAAGCAGGCGCTCGAGCACGCGCTGACGGGCGACGGGCCCGACGCGCACGTCGCCGGGATCGTCGTGTGGTACGACTCCGGCAAGCCCGCCGGGCGGCGCCTCAAGAAGGTGCGCCTCGCGAACGGCAAGGACGTCGACGACGGACAGACCTACACGGTGGCGGTGAGCGATTTCCTCGCTGCCGGGGGCAGCGGCTACACCATGCTCGTGGGCGCCCCGTCGGGTGAGGTGGGCGTTACCGACCTGGATGCGCTGATCCAGTACCTCGCGGTGCTGCGCCAGCCGATCTCGGCCCCGGACGACCGCCGCTTCTATGCAGTGGGAGGTGGCCGCTGATCCGCGTCTTCGTGAACGAGCGGCCGGTGAGTGTGGCGCCGGGGGCGAGCGTGCGCGACGCCGTGGAGGTGCTCGACCGCGACCTCGCCGACCTCGTGGGACGCGGCGTGGCCCACGTGACCGACGGCGTCGGCCGGCCGGTGGACGCGGGCGATCCGGTGGGCGAGGGGGGCGCCATCTTCCGCGTGGTGGTGAGCGCCCGCCAGGGGCCGCCCCGCCTCACGAAGGAGGCGCTGCGTCGCTGGCCGAAAGCGGAGCTGCACGTGCATCTGGACGGCTGCCTCCGCCCCGCCACGATGCTCGAGCTGGCGCGGACGCAGGGCATCCGGCTCCCGGCGGACACACCCGATAGGCTCGCTCAGGCACTGTACGTGAAGCACGCCAAGAGCCTCGAGGAGTACCTCAAGAAGTACGAGATCACGCTGTCGGTCATGCAGACGGCGGCGGCACTCGAGCGGATCGCGTACGAGTTCGTGCTGGATGCGGCGGCGGAAGGGCTGCGCTATGTGGAAGTGCGCTACTCACCGCTGCTGCACCGCCCCGCGCTCACCCTGGCGCAGGCGATCGAGGCGCCGCTGGCCGGGCTCAAACGGGGGGAAGCGGAGACGGGCGCCAAGGTCGGGCTGATCGTGTGCGGTATCCGCACGCGAGCTCCCGCGGAGTCCCTGGAGCTGGCGCGCGCGGCGGCGGGCTACCGGACGGCGGGCGTCGTGGCGTTCGACCTGGCGGGCGCCGAGCGGGGCTTTCCGGCGCGCGACCACGCGGCCGCGTTCGAGTACGCGGCGCAGCACGGCATGGCGTGCACCTGTCACGCCGGTGAGGGGGACGGCTCGGATTCGATCCACCAGGCGCTCCATCAGTGCGGCGCCCAGCGGATCGGCCACGGTACTCGACTGGGGGAAGACCCCGCGTTGCTCGAATACGTGATCGAGCGGAAGATCCCGCTCGAGATGTGTCTCACCTCGAACGTGCACACCCATACGGTGGCCTCACTCGCCGAGCATCCGTTCAAGCGTTATCTCGACCAGGGCGTGGTCGTCACGTTGAACACCGACGGCCGGGTGGTGGACGGCATCTCACTCACCGACGAGTATTTCGTGGCCCAGAGCGTGTTGGGCCTGACCAAGGCGGACCTCGCGCGCGTCGTACTCAATGCGTGCGAGAGCGCATTTCTCCCGGAGTTCGAGAAGGTGGCGTTGGTCTCTCGTGTGCAGAGCGAATTGGAGGCTCTCTGATGTCGCTGCGCCCCCCCCGGACCATCATCGCCTTCGGCGTCGCCTTCGTGTGCGCCCTCGCCGTGTTCACGCTGCCGAGGTTTGTGTGGAACACCGTGCAGGGGGCCGTGCGCCAGCAGCCCACGGCCGACACGACGCATCGAGCTCCACCTGCCGCCGCGCCGCAGGCACCTCAGGTGGCGCCCCGCTCGTTTCCGCAACGGATCACCGGGATCTTCGGCATCGCGCTCATCCTGGGCATCGGCATCGCGCTGTCGCGCAATCGGAGCGCCATCAGTTGGCGCGTGGTGGCGTGGGGAGTGGGACTGCAGCTCGCGTTCGCGATCTTCGTGCTCCTGGTGCCGCTCGGCCAGAGGTTGTTTCGCACCCTGGGAGACGCGATCACCAAGATGCTGAGTTTCTCGTACGTCGGATCGGAGTTCGTGTTCGGCGAGATCGGGAAGCAGCATTCGAGTCTCGGTCTGATTTTCGCTTTTCAGGTCCTCCCGGCGATCATCTTCGTCTCGGCGCTGTTCGCGATCCTCTATTACCTGGGCGTGATGCAGCTCGTGGTCAAGGCATTCGCGGTACTGATGAACAAGGTGATGGGGGCGAGTGGCGCCGAGAGTCTCAACGTCGCCGCCTCGATCTTCATGGGCCAGACGGAGGCGCCGCTCACGATCCGCCCGTTTCTCCCGGGAATGACCCGCTCCGAGCTGATGACGGTCATGACCGCGGGGATGGCGCATGTGTCGGGGTCGATCATGGCCGCCTACATCGCCATGGGCATCGAAGCGCGGCATCTGCTCACCGCGGTGATCATGACGGCGCCCGGTACCATCATGATGGCGAAGATCATCGAGCCGGAAACCGAGACGCCGCAGACCCTCGGCGGCGTTCGGGTAGAGATTCCGCGCACCGACGTGAACATCGTGGACGCGGCGGCGCGCGGTACCACCGACGGACTGCACTTGATGCTCAACGTCATCGCGATGCTGGTCTCGTTCGTCGCCCTCGTCGCGCTGCTCAACGGCGCATTCGGCTGGGTGCACGGCTACGTCACCTGGTTCCCGGAAAGCATCCAAACCGTTCTCGGCTGGGTCTTCCGGCCGATCGCGTTCGCGATGGGCGTGCCGTGGCACGACTCCGGGACGATCGGCGGCTTGCTGGGCACCCGCATGGTGCTGAACGAGTTCCTCGCCTACGCACAGCTCGGGCCGATGCGAGCGCACCTCGATCCCGTGTCGTTCACCATCGCCACGTTCGCGCTGTGCGGCTTCGCTAATATCAGCTCGGTCGGCATCCAAATCGGCGGAATCGGCGCGCTCGTCCCGGACCGAAAGCACGATCTCGCCCGGCTCGGGTTCCGCGCCATGATCGCGGGGACGCTGGCGAACTTCCTGTCGGCGACGCTGGCGGGGATGCTGTTGTGACCGACGGGGTCCGCGCCGCAACGGACGTCGTAGCGAAGCGTCTGGGCAAGCTCAAGCCGCGCGCCGCGATCGTCCTCGGCTCAGGCCTCGCCGGCGTGGCCGAGGCGGTGCGCGACGCCGTGCGCATCCCATACAAGGAGATCCCGGGCTTCCCCGAGCCCGGCGCCCCGGGCCACAAGGGCGAGCTGGTCGGCGGGACGCTCGAGGGCGTGCCGGTCGTGGTGCAGAGCGGACGCTTTCATTTGTATGAGGGGCACGCGCCTGAGGTCGCGGCGCTCCCCGCGCGCGTGTTCGCGAGACTGGGCGCCACCACGCTCGTGGTCACGAACGCCGCGGGGGGCATCCGCCACACCTTCCGCCCGCCCGTCCTGATGCTCATCGCGGACCACATCAATCTGATGTTCAAGAACCCGCTGGTGGGCCCCGTGGCGGAGGGAGACGAGCGTTTCCCGGACATGAGCGATCCCTACGACCCGGCGCTCCGCCGGCTGGCCCGTGACGTGGCGCGCACGGAGCGCATCCCGCTGGAAGAGGGCGTCTACGCTGGCCTGCTCGGACCGTCGTTCGAGACGCCCGCGGAGATCCGCATGCTCCAGCGGATCGGGGCCGATGCGGTGGGCATGTCCACGGTGCCGGAGGTGATCGCGGCGCGGGCCCGAGGCATCCGCTGTCTCGGGTTCTCGAGCATCACGAACGTGGCCGCCGGTCTGTCGGCGCAGAAGCTGTCGCATCTCGACGTGCTCGAGGCAGGGAAGCAGGTGGCGGGTCAGCTCGAGCAGCTCATCAGGGGGGTGCTGCGGCGTCTCTAGTCTCCCTCGAATCCGTCGGCGCGTAGACCGCCACCTCCGACCCTACCGCGAATACCACGCTGGCCGGTCGGGCGCGATTCAGGAACTCCCACTCGGCCCCGTAGAGGGACCCGAAGTCAAAGCGGTAATCGACGGCGAGGACCTGTCGCACCGCCCATGCCGGATGGACGACCCGGAACATGCCAAGCCCGCCATCGGGCCGCGCGCGGCAGGCGAAGCCGCGCTCGATGAAGTAGTGCTCGGAAGAGTCCGGCGGCGGCACCAGTACGGCGCGCGCGCCCGTCACGTTTACGTGCCAGCCGAGCGCGGCGGGCCCCACTCCATACTCCGCGCGCACCTCGCCGGGCCCGTCCACCACCCGGCTGCGGATCGGCGCGGGCCAGAACGGTTCGCCATAGCGCAGCCGGCCCACCGCGGCGATCAGCCGGCTCGGCACGAGCTGGCGGATGAACCAGACGCCCGGCTCTCCGGCGGCGCGGACGTAGGTGCGGAAGTTGACCTGGGGGTGCGCCGTGAACCCGGGAATGCGCCAGCCCTTGATGCGAACGTCGAGCATTTGTAGCGCTACGACGCTCGCGTGCGTCCGGCCGTTCCAGCGGTCGGGTTCGACACCCGGCGGGATCGAGCGTCGGACCAAGCCTTCCGGAGCCTCGAAGGTGAGGAGGATGATGTGCGACCAGCGGGCGGCGAGAAAGGGACGAGGCGTCACTTGTGGTCGCGGTTGGGACCGCTACTAATATGGCGTCCCGACACGGAGGGAGAGCACGGCTCCATGATGGCGAGTGTCGCCGCCCGGCTCCTCGGCCTGCGGTTTCTCCCGGGGCCCGATCCCGTGCCCGGGCCGGGACAGGCCACCGATCAATGGTGGACGACCAGTCAGGCCCGGCTCATCGTACGCTGGGCCGTGGTCGAAGGCGGGTGCCTGGTGAATGCGGTGCTGTGGTACATGAGCCGTGACCGCGTCTCGCTGTTGGCGGCCATCGCGGGTCTGGCCATCCTGTTCGCGCTGCGACCGAGTCGATACCTGGAGTAGGCTAGAGTCCTATGAATCGGCCGAATTTGACCAGCGATTCGGATTGGTCAGGATGTACCGTCGGGCGCGGTACAGTTCGTCGTCGCTCCGGATGACGCGGTCATAGTAGTTCCGCTGCCAGACCTGCTTGCCCGGGGTGCCCTGCCGTTCATTGATTCGTTTCGTCGTGGCGGACTTGAACGCGCGGACGACGGCTCCGAGTGAACCCGCGGCCACACGCAGGGCTTCGCGTCTGGTCGACAATGCACGTGCTGGTCTGGTCGACAATGGACGCGCGGGTGAGTGTAGGGGCGCAGCATGCTGCGCCCCTACATTGCGCTGATCTGGGCTCTTGCCGATTACGACAATCCCGTGCACGTGGTCTGGCATGACCACCGAGACGTCCAACCTAACCCTGGGGAAGTGCTTCGGAATCTCGTGCCAACACTGACTCGCGACCCGTCCGGCGGAGCTGAGACACATGCGTCCCGCGACGACCTCCCCGAACAGGGGGCCACTCCCTCGCGCGCGAATCGTGACGAAGTACCTCCCCCGACGGGAGTAGTCGAACCCGCGAAGCCTCAGAGACCGTCGGCGGTGAGGGACTCGAAGGGGGACTCGTTCGTTGCTCACGAGCCAACGGTAGCAGGCCCTGGACCGCAGCACGTATCCTTCGGTCGCGGGCCGTAACCTTTCTACTCCACGTCCGCTCCCCGGGCTAGAGTCCGTCCGTCGGCGGCCGCGGCGGCGCCGGCACGAAGTGGTTCAGGGGGCCGTGTCCCTGGCCCAGTCCGGGCGCGGCGGCGATCGCGCGGTGCACGAAGTCGAGCGCGTCCTCCACGGCGCGCTCGAGCGGGCGGCCGAGCGCCAGCCCTGCGGCGACGGCGGCGGAGAGCGTGCAGCCGGTGCCGTGCGTCGAGGTCGTCTCGAGGCGCGGCCGGGTGAAGCGTCGAGCGATCCCGTCCGCGATCAGCACGTCCACCACCACGTCACCAACGAGATGACCGCCCTTCACGAGTGCTGCCCTCGCGCCGAGCTGCACGAGCGCCCGGCCGGCGCGCTCCATGTCGTCGGGGCCGCGGACGCTCCCGCCCACGAGCACCGCGGCTTCGTCGAGGTTCGGAGTGACGAGCGCGG
>Ga0209801_1001769_pt1 | contig 13144 bp, 11 predicted proteins | sample GraSoiAngelo_127_FD_185884 | JGI IMG/M metagenome (GOLD analysis project Ga0209801, IMG submission 185884) | Grasslands soil microbial communities from the Angelo Coastal Reserve, California, USA - 14_0927_09_40cm (SPAdes) (version 2) | ecosystem: Environmental > Terrestrial > Soil > Grasslands ... | reverse complement strand
GCAACAGGTCCCGAAGTTCAAGATTTGATGTGATTCGATTCGTCAGGTTCAGAAGCAACTGCAGCTGATCATTTTGATGTTGCGCGCGCCTGAGATTCAAACCATCATCAAGCGCGAAGGCGACGACACGCCCGATCAGCCCCAGGAAGCTTATTTCTTCTTCGCTGAATGGATTCACTGTGTCGCGGATGATTCCGAAAACACCCAAGGGACGATGCGGAGTTATTAATGGAACGCGGATGCTCGAGCCGAGCCGTATTTTCTTTGCGTATTCCCTGAATCGGGGAAATCGTTCCTCTGCATCCCAATCAGGAGTATGCTGCGGGTCTCGGCTGTTGATCGCGGCCCACGTCGGCAGTTCTTGCATCGGCAGGTCCGGCATAGGGATTGGGCTCTTGCCCCACAGAAGGTATTCGATTTCCGTGGAGTTCTCCTTCAACACAACGAAGTAAAGGTGGTCGAAGTGCAGAAACTTGCCAATCTCAGACGCGAGAGTTGTAGCCATTTCTTCAGGTTCGCGGCACGCAGCGATCGTCTCGCTGATGCGCACAATCGCCTCGTAGCGGTAGCTGCCTGTTTGAGACTCAACGATCGGCTCTGTACCCATAGCCTTATATTCAGCGCTGAAAGCCCGGGCTTTAATTTACCCCAAATCCTCAGATAGATAGATGACTCACTTCCTCTACAGGTCGCAACAGAGTGCGACAAGCGAGTTCTTAAAGGACTCCCGCGGGTTCAGGAAACGGTGTGGACTACGACGCAGCAGAGGCCACCATCCCTGGACCGACCGGCATTGACACACAAAATCCCGGTCACAGCTTACATCGCAAGTACTGATGACTCAAGCCGAGTGAATGTCTCACGTATTGTGCGGCTACCTCTTCAGCACGGCTTCTAACACAATCGACAGTTTCGACCCTTTCAACATTTTTCAAGCTAATCGACTTTCTGCTAACCCCGCGCTTTTCCATCACTTACGTGTGCCGCGACGTTTGGCATGGCTCTTGCCTTGGAGAGGGATGCGGTGCTTCGAATCAATTGTGAGGCGGTCATGTGGAAGTTCACAACTCGCGGCTTCACGCTGGAGGAAGTGTTAATCATGGCTGCAATGAACCTCTTAACCAGCGCTGATACCGCTGCCAAACGCGAGAAACGGGCGTCGCCGAAATGAAAAGGAGATCAAGAATGGACCTTAACTCGATCAAACGAACAATACTGGCGGCTGTATGCGTTCTGGCATTGTCCTCCGTGAACGCAGTGGCACAGGAAATCCGATCAGAAATTAGCCTTCAGGGCACGGGGTTCTTCACAAAAGACGCCGACGGAAATGGGATTCGGCAACACGCGACCGACACCGGTGGATTTCTGGTTGGCTATCGCTACAACTTCAATCGTTGGCTTGCAGCAGAGGCGAACTACGGATATGACCGCAATACGCAGATTTATTTCGGCGGGACGGGAGCTCGCGTAGAGTCCAACATCCACCAGATCACTGGCTCAGCTGTCGTAAAACTGCCGAGCTTTGCCAGGCTCCAGCCGTATGCGTTAGCTGGCGGCGGCGCTCTGGTGTTCGATCCGACCGGGAATGCCGAAGGCAACTTCGCAGGAGCTACGACCGAGACGAGGGGTGCATTCGTTTACGGCGCTGGTGCCGACTACGCTTTCACCAGGCACATCTCGTTACGGGCCGAGTACCGTGGCTACGTATACAAAGCACCAGATTTCAATCTCGCGGGCTTGAATACCGACAGCTGGACGCATATGGCGCAACCGTCAGCCGGCATCGTCTTCCGCTTTTAATCAGCCGCGGCCTAAGGCGTGGTACGGGTGTTCAACCAAACACCCGTGCCACTTCCGCCAAAGAGAAGACCATGCATCTCCAATCTCCCTGCAGAAGACCCGCTTGCCCTTTGTGAGGTAGACCGCGACAACGCCTCTCTCGCCCTTCCCGAAGGAGTGCGAGAGGCGTCGCGGTCACCTCTGAGGGACATCAGAGGGATGGCTTAGCCTAATCGGCGGTCATCCCTTCGGCTTTATGCGTGGGATCTCAAGCGAGCCGTGCAGCGGAAGCTCCCTGAACAGATCAAAGCTTTGACGAGAAAAAGATCTGCGACTCATTCGCGAGCGTCGCTTCATCTTTGGGTGCATAGTTGAACTTAAACATCCCGTCTGTTGACCCATCTCGACACTTTTAACACATTCGACACTTCCATCCCGACAAGCGTCAAAGCACGCTCTCGAATTCAATCACTTACTCCAATCTGGCATTTGGCAAGGGGCTTGCTTTCTCCATGAGTAATGGCTCGGAAATCACAAATGGAGATTGCGGCTACGCTTCAGGCTGAAAAGGTGTCGCCTGTCCCGCGAAATGCGCGTTCTGTTCTCTTCGTCGCGTTGCGACTCTCCGCGCCTCTCACAAAAAGGAAATCGCGATCATGCGAAGACTAACAATTGTGGCGCTTGTCCTCGGGCTGATCGGCGTTCGTGCCTTCGCGCAGGGCACAGGGCAGCCAACCGGAGCGGTTCAAGGCCAGGTCTTTATTAAGGATGCGGATGGCGGGCGCTCGGTCGTCCCCGCCACGAAGATTACGTTGGACGGTCCAACGCAACTGGAAGCTGAGAGCGACAATGAAGGCAACTTCGCACTCAGCACAGTTCCTGCCGGTTCTTACACAATCACCGCAAACACCCCGGGAATGGCCGCAATGCAAGGCGTGGTGGTTACAGCAGGAGCTGTGTCGCAAGTGCAGTTGGAGATGAAACTCGAAGCGGTCGCTGAATCGACGACTGTAATTGCCAGTGCGAGTTCGGTGGACACAAAAAGTGAACCCTCTGGGACCAACACCATCGGCGAATCCGCAATCCGAAACATGCCCAACATCGATGAGCATTTCCAAAGCCTGCTGCCGCTGATTCCAGGTGTAGTACGCGGCCCGAACGGCCAGATCAATATGAAGGGGGCGCGAGCGTCTCAGAATGGCTCGCTTGTAAACAGCGCAGACGTGACCGACCCAGCCACAGGTACAACAGCGATCAACATTCCGATTGACGTCGTCTCGTCAGTAAAGGTGCTCTCTACTCCTTACGACCCCGAATACGGCAAATTCACCGGCGCAGTTTCAGACGTTGAAACGCGATCTGGAGACTTCAACAAGTTTCGAATGTCAGCGCAGAACCTGTTGCCGCGGCTGCGAAGAGTCGACGGGTCGATCATGGGCCTTGCTGCGTTTACGCCGCGGATAACCGTTTCCGGCCCGCTTGTGAAGGACCGCTTAGCTTTCACCGAATCCGCCGAGTACCGCTATGAGCGAGATCCGGTGGACAGCTTGCCGCCGCTCCAAAGTTATAACCGTTCCGAAGATTTCAACTCCTATACGCAATTTGACCTCAACATCAGCCCAAAGCAAACAGCAACGGCATCATTCGCGATCTTTCCACAACACATTGACTACTACGGCTTGAACACGTTTACGCCACAACCCAGCACCCCGGACTTAAACGAGCGTGGATATCAGGCAGCTCTGCAGCACCGATACGCAACTGACTCTGGCGATCTCCTGACGTCGCAAGTGAGCTTCAGAAGGTTCGACGCCGACCTGGTGCCTAATAGTGATGCGCCTTACCAACTTCTCGTCGAAACCACCAAAGGTGGGTTTTTCAACCGTCAAGACCGCCAGACAGCACGCACAGAATGGGAAGAACTGTACCGTTCGCATCCGCATCATTTTTTGGGCTCGCACGAATTGGATGCGGGAACAGATTATTCTCACAGCTCGTATGACGGCCGCCAGCAGTTTCTTCCCGCGCAGATCATTGGCGTCACTGGGTACGCGTTAGAACAAATCCAATTCGGCCCGATGTCGGCATTTTCCGTCGACCAAAACGAGATTGGCTGGTTCGTAGGCGACAAGTGGACCATTTCAAATCGCTTGACGCTCGACTTGGGTCTTCGTTTTGATCGTGACTCTGTCACCGATTCGGTAAATACAGCTCCTCGCGCCGGCTTCATCCTCGCGCTGACCGGTGATGGCAAGACCTTGTTAAAGGGCGGAGCCGGATTTTTCTATGATCGCGTTCCTCTCAACATCCCGGCGTTTCCTGATTTGCCGAATCGCACAGTCAGTGAGCTGAACCCAGCAGGCGGAGTTATCAGTTCGACCGCGTACGCCAATGTCATCTCCGATGGGTTGCGCAATCCACGCAGTGAAGTATGGAACGTCGAAGTGGATCGTCAGGTAACGAGCGACTTTCTGATCAGGGTGGCGTATCAGCAGCGCAACACGGTACGCGACTTCTACCTGAATCCTGTGGCGTCAGGAGCAACGGGCATCCTTGGGTTATCGGACTTGGGCAGTGATTTCTACAAGGAGTTTCAAGTCACGGGGCGATATCGCATCCGCCGCAGCACACTGAATGCGTCGTACGTACGCTCGCGCGCCTACGGTGACCTGAACGATTTCAACCAATTCTTTGGGAATGATCCGCAGGCAGTGATTCAGCCGAATCAGCGTGGCCGGCTGAACTTTGACGCCCCAAATCGACTTTTGGTCTGGGGAGAGATCGCCGCTCCGTGGAAATTAACCTTCGCGCCCGTGCTCGATACCCACACCGGCTTTCCGTATTCAACAATCGATCAGTACCGCGAATTTGTTGGACCAAGAAATGAATTGCGGTCCCCGCGATTCGTTTCAACGGATCTGCAAGTCTGGCGCGAAATCCGGCTGCCCATCAAAGAGAAGCACGCGAAGATCGGGTTCGGAGTGTTCAACGTTTTCAATCACCCCAATTACCGCGATGTGCAGAACGATCTAGATAGCAATCGGTTCGGCGAGTTCTTCAACGGTCTGAGCCGGAGTTTCCACGGCAAATTCGTGCTGGAGTTCTGATTATGAAATCGACCATCAAGAATGTTCTTTCCACTCTGGCAATCGCGCTTTGCGTCGTTACGATTTCATCCGCACAAACCAGCGATCCACTTCCATCCGCCGAGGAAGTGGTTGCGAAGATGATGCAGTTCGATGCGCAACAGCAATCTGAACAGACGGGATACACCGCCGTTCGCCATTACGCCGCCGTGAACAAGAAGCGGCATGCCGAAATGCTTGTGCGTGTCTCATGCGATAGCTCGGGCGCCAAAAAGTTCACGATTGTTTCCGAAGAGGGCTCAGGCTCGATTCGCAAACACGTCTTCCACAAGCTCCTGAGTGAAGAAACTGAGGCTTCCCGCCAGGGAACTCGAACCAGCACGCGCCTTATTCCCGACAACTACCAGTTTCAGATGGTGGGACAGGAGATTCTCGAGACTGGACCGGCGTACGTGCTATCGGTCACGCCGAAAACGGCCAACAAGTACCTAATCGACGGCAAGATTTGGGTAAATGCGAACGACTATTCCATCGTTCGGATCGAAGGCCAGCCGGCGAAGAATCCCTCCTTCTGGGTGCGCAGCGTTCACTTTGTTCACACGTATCAGAAAGTAGGTCAATTCTGGTTCGCATCTTCCACCCGTACCACCAGTAGAATCCGGATTTTTGGCGAATCGCAATTAACGATCGACAACTCCGACTACGCCCTGAATCCTCCTGCCGATCGCATGGCGCAAGCCAATGATCAAGGGAGGTTAGTCCGATGAAGAAGGGCCACCTCATTGCGGCCGCCATTTCACTAGTGATGTTCGCCTGGGTGATTGCTCACGTTGGCCTGTCAGCCATGCTTGTACAACTGAAGGCAATGCGCGTTGCTTTGCCGATTGTCCTGGCCCTGAGCGTTCTCCGGCTGTTTCTCCAGAGCATCACCTGGTCGGCGTCGCTCGAGGGCGAACACGTATCGGTCGACACGACGAAGTTGATGGGAGTGCGGCTTGCCTCCCAGTCCATGGGATACCTCACCGTCCTGGGTCCCGTCATTTCTGAGCCGATGAAAATTAAGCTCCTTGGCACTCCAACTGAGCCAACGATTACTGCCACTTTTCTCGACGACGGAGTGTACTGGTTTACTTCGGCGCTGCTTGCAATCTTGGGGATAGTCAGTCTTCCCTTCGTAGCAGTGCATGGCGCACGCCACCACGCAATCCCAGTCCTTCTGTCACTTGCGGGTATGGTCTTTGTAATCGTGCGTCGCAATCCAATCCTTTCCGGTTTGGTACGTGCCCTTGGCAATCATGCCCCTTCCTGGCTTGCACGCGCCGAGAAATTGGAAGCGTCCATTCGAAACTATCGGCTTCATCACCTTGCACTCGTCGGTCGCATGTTCTGGATCGACCTGGTCTGCCAGGTACTGATCGCTTCCGAAGTCGTTGTGGTTTTGTGGTCCCTCGGTCTGCCCATCCACTTTTTCACCATCGTTGCCATTGACGGAGTTACGCGTGCGTTGAAGCTGGTGAGTGGCTGGATTCCCGCGCGGGTCGGGTCCGACGAGGGCGGAGCCATTTCTGCATTCGCTCTGACTGGTTTTTCGCCACTGCTCGGCCTGTCACTCGCGCTGACTCGACGTGTGCGCGATCTGCTGTGGGCGCTGATCGGCATCCTTTGGTTTGTTTGGAATTCTCGTGTAGCAGGTGGTGCAGAAACGGCCTCAACTGGCGCGACTGGAACCATCCTGGAGGAGATTGTCGAGTGCAGGCAGTGATAGCCATTCCAGAAATGTTTGCCCTCGTGCGCAAAGAAAGAGCAGCGGAACTGCTGCTGCGGCCGATTGCGGGTGTTCCGCTTATCATCAGAACGGTGCTCACGGCGGCCCGCGCTGGAGCAAACGACATTCTCTTGACCTGTCCGGCCGCATTAAGCGAGCAGATCATGCAGCAACTGGTGGGGAGCACTGCTCAGTTTGGGATTCATATCAGCGTCGTTCAATTGGCAGATTTCAATCCATTCGCTTCGTCAGGATGGCGGGCGCTAAAACCTCATCTCCAACAGAAATTCCTCTGGGTGCCGTGGAACTGGGTTACGACCAAGCAACTCCTCGCGCACCTGCCCGTTGCGCAGTTCCACTCCGTCAACTGGGCAGAACCCGCCTGCACGACGTTCTATGAGGTGACCCGCGACGATTTCTCTTCTGCCCTCCTCCACCCTGAGGGCGTCGCGGTCACCTCGCCAGAGAGCGCCACGAGTGCTGAACGGTTTCTGGTTGCTCGCTCGGGCAAGGTACTCGATGGCATTCACACATCTTTGAATCGCCGTCTCTGTCGCCCATTCGTAAGAATGCTCTCGCACACTGCGGTGCCTCCGAATGCCGTCACGTTTGGTGGAATTGTTGTCTCCCTTGTTTCGGCCGTCGCTTTTGCGCATGGAGCGTACTGGTGGTCGGTGCTGGGGGCCGTGCTTTTCTATGTCGCTGGACTCTTCGATGAAATGGACGGCATGCTGGCCCGGCTCAAGTTCGCGGAGTCACCACGTGGGACTTATCTCGAAGGCTTTGCCGACGGCCTTAGCTATTTGCTGCTCTTCACGGGCGTCACCGTCGGCATGTATCGGCATTACGGCCGGGCCGCAATCTTCATGGGTGTTGCGCTTCTCATAGGTGCCAGTCTTGCATTGATTACTACCACGTTGCAGCGCAAACGCGCTACCACGCCTGACCGGCCAAATGAATATCTTGGAAATTTCTACCGGTTGCTCGAGAAAGACTCAGGGAACTGGATTTCCCGCGTCGTCCGCCAGGTTCAGGGTTTCCAAAGAAGAGGGATATTAATCCACTACATCGTCCTCTTCACTATTCTTGGGCTCCTGCCCCTCATATTCTTACTCGCAACCGTTGGAGCCCACCTCACCTGGATTTTGACGCTCTATTTCAACCGTAGATTCTTCACTCGGTCTCAGACCGACGTGAAACCGACAGTAAGCAAGTTCAAGGAGGCTCTATGAAAGCGGTGATTTTGGCCGCAGGCAGGGGTACGCGGATTCGCTCCGTCCATGGGAAACGCCCCAAGTGCCTGATCGAAGTCGATAACAGTGCGATTCTGGATCATCAACTCGACGCTTTATCGATAGTTGGAATCAACGAAGTCGCGATTGTTGTCGGATACGAGAAGGAGCAAATCATTGCGCATGTAAATGCCAGAAGACTTCTCACCCAAAGGATTCACTTTATCGACAATCCAGGATTCGCTATCACGAATAACATTTATTCGCTCTGGCTCGCCCTTGATTGGCTGCGCGGTGACAGCTTCATTGTTCTTAATGCCGACGTCATCTTCAATCCTGAAATCCTTGGCCTCGCCGTACGCCCACACGCGCCGATCTCGATGATCGTGGACCCTTTGTGGCGAGATGAGACGATGAAAGTCATCGTCGCCGACGACCAGGTAATAAGGATGAGCAAGAACATCTCACGGGAAGAGTTCAGCGGTACTTATATTGGCATTACGGTTTTTTCCAAGTCCATACAAACCAGATTTTTCCGAAAGATGGAAGATGTGATCGCGGCCGGCCGCGTGAACGAGTTCTTCAATGTCGCCGTGCAGGAACTCGCGAGCGAAGGAGTTTCTGTCGGCTATACGAGCACTGATGGGTTGCCCTGGGCTGAAATCGATGATCCAGTCGACCTGATGTTCGCCCAGCAGAGTGTGTTCCCGCAACTTGCAACAGCGGTAATTTGAACGTGCCAACGAGCGAAATCATTGCCGAGAGCTTCGCGCCTCCCCGGTGGCTTTCCTGGCCGCGCAGTTCCATTCGAATCATCGATTGGAACATCGACCGTGGCCTACAACTTCGGGCAATCATCGATTTTCTTGGCGATACTAACGCGGATGTTTTTATTCTTCAGGAAGTCGACGTTAATGCGCGGCGGACCCATCATCTGAATGTTGCCCAGGAAATCGCCCGAAAGCTGCGGTTGAACTATGTCTTCGGCCGCGAATTTGTGGAGCTGACCCAGGGTTCCAAAAGCAACCCTGCATTCCATGGCCAAGCCACGCTATCGCCATGGAAGATATCGAGGCCGCGCATTATTCATTTTCAGCAGCAATCCGACTTTTGGAAGCCTCGCTGGTACAAGCCCAAACTGCAAACCTTTCAGGAAAGACTTGGGGGCAGAATCGCTCTGTCTGCCGAGATCAGTATCCAAAGCGTCTCAATCATCTGCTACAACCTTCACCTCGAGAGTCGCTCGAATGATGAGCTGCGCCTTGCACAGTTGAACGAGCTCTTACAGGATGCTGGCGGTTGCGATTCGACTCAGCCGATTGTCGTCGCAGGCGACCTTAACCTCAATGCTTCCAAGCCTGCCATAGCAGACTTACTGGCACGTGCCGGATTCCGCGATGTTGTGCCAAGTTCTCGCGTGCCTACCACTCCCGCACGCCATCTGCTCGAAGCCGGTCGCTACATCGACTGGGCTTTTGTACGTGGTCCGGCGCAGGCGGACGGCGGCAAGGTTCACAGGTCCGTCAGAGGTTCTGATCATTACCCAATTTCATTTGAATTGCGTAGTCAAAGCGGAAGAACAAGTCAGCCCAAGGAGTAAGAACATGAAAGCGAAATCAATTCTCATAATCATCCTCATGACCGTCATTCCAATCCTTGCCTCGGCGCAGGCCAAATCAGGAGATGATAGTGCTCCGAGTAATGCTCCGGCCGCTGCCGATTCGCTCCTCCCGGACCCGGGCCCCACAAATGTGCCAGCTGGCCCCGGCTCCCTCGGACCGGAAGAAGTGTTACAGGAGTATCAGACGGTAATGGTGGTCATTACGCAGAACTTCACAGCAAACCTTGCAGGGATCACTGAAGCTGTCCAGGAAGGAAAAATGAGCAGCGAGGAAGGCAAGACCTCAACCGCCGAGCAGTACCTCATTGCCAAGATGCAATTCCAGCTGCTTAGTGCATGGCGCGAGATGGATAAACAGGATCAGCCCAAAGTTGCTGCGCCTGATGATAAAAGCGAGGCTTCTCCGACTGACGACAACCAGATCGTCCTGGTAGAGCTGCCGTTCTCGTCCTTCGAGCTCACTGAGGGAGTGGCCGAACACCTAGGCTTGACACAATCACAGAAGGAAGCGATCCAGCAAGTGATGGGCCGCGAACGCCATAACATGGAACCCTTGTTCGAGCAGCTGCGAAGCGTGAGGCAAAAGCTGTTGGCTCTCGACGTTCAGCACAGCAACAAGAGGGACATCAAGACTCTAGCCGACGCGCAAGCGGCTTTGTTGGCGAAATTCATCGTGGCCAACGCGCGTATGCAGTCTGAAATCTATAAACTTCTCACTCCGCAACAACAAAGAAAGCTTGACGACTTAAAGAGCAGCGGCGAGTCAGGAACGGTCGCGAGCCGGTGACGATTCCAACGCCGCGAATCCGAACTGGCTTCCTTTCCGTCGAACCAGTTGTCACGGCATAGCTGGCGTCCGTTCTTGGACGATACCATCCCTAGCATTTTGCCCGAGGCTTCGACAGTGTCGTTTGACACTTTCAACCCTTTCGACACCAGGGCACTTCCGTATCGATGCAAGCGCCCTGTATTTGCAGCCAATTAGGGGTCCACCGGCCCTTAACTCCACTTTGGCATCTCGGTTGCCCCTCGCCTAAGAGTTGGAGGTACAAGGCAATGACTCCAGAAATTAGCCAGTCAGACGCGAACCTTCAGGCTGAACTCGATCGGCTTACTTACTCCGCCTATCTGTTGACGCTCGATCCGGGCAAGGCTTTCTCGGCGGTGGCGAGAGCCATCGATGGATCACTGCAGGAAAACACCGCTAATTCCGATCTCCTTGAACGAACGGTGCAGCTCGCGCTGGAAGACGTACTGTATGAATCCGGAGCACGCTGGGATGGTGAGTCATCGGCCTATGACGCGTTGCTCTACGGACGTTCCGCCGCCATCAACTCAAAAGCATTCCAATCGCTTGAGGATTTGGACGGCAGCCCCATCCTTCTGCTCGATTCGGCACCCCGCATAGCCTTCGTTCTGCATCACTTGCTGGGATTCAAGATTCGCGACGCTGCCGCGAAGGTGCGGCTGACCGAAAAGCAATATCGTGCGCAATTGCGGCGAGCCTATCTTCAGTTGGCCTCATTCCGGTTAGAAGACGGCACTCATGCAAGTGCGGAGCAGTCCGCGCCGGCCTGGGAGCAGAACTATGAGCTGGTTGAGATGGCTTCTTGCTTATTTGTTTGATTGCGTTCATCCGCACACGACATGGCCGCACCGTGATCGAGTTGGACTCGCATACGTCTGCTGCCTGGATTGCGGCAGAGAGATCCCCTACTCTCTGCAGCGCATGACGATTGTGACTGCAGAGGAGCGATTGGCAGATCGAAACCCTGCGACATGGCACGGAACGTATCGCGCCTACCAAGGTCGTTAAAGCAAGGTCTCGCTGTGAGAAAGGTTTTGTTCGAGTTGGTTTTAAGCGCAAATAATGCACGCCATCCAGGAGGAATCCCGACAATGGCCACTGCTGCGACTAAGTTTCGCATCGACGTAAGCATTCACAATCTGCTTCAGGATTCAAATGGCCAAAAGCCGCGCGCAGCCGAGCCGAAGGGTCTCACTCTTCCCGTGCCGGTTTTCCCGCAATATCCGGAGAAACTCAATGCCGCCGGACCGGAATACCCGGCGGAAGGAAACCGCAAATGGGGCGCGAGACCGATTTACCGCGCCATCTTCGGCTGCTCGCCTCCTTCCTAGCGGCTGCCGGACTAGTTGGCTGTGTATTTTGAGCCACCTTGGATCGTGGAAATTCTTGGGAGTCCACCGAATTCATTTCGGGCAATCGAACCCGTCCAAACCTTCCTTCGCACAGGCCGACGATTTAAACCATTGAACGCCTGAACCCTCGCCTGATTTAGGTGCCGAGGCCTCTGTCGCGACAAGGCAGAGGCCTCTTCACTACTCAGAGGTTGACCCTGCAGTGTTTATACCCACAGTGTCAGCGACGATCGCTGGCTGCGGCAGGGGCAAATGCCGACTGCGATTTTCAGCCACGCCGCAGACAGTAGCGGACTGAAAGCGGACTGAGCGAGAGGCAATTCGAGTTTAAGTGCTTCACCATCATCGTAGCCAGGAAGCGAACCGGATCTCGCCGAAAAATAGCGGACTGAGAGCGGACTGGGAGGGCAAGACGCGACTCCGCTAAGTTCTTTAGAATGATGGTGGCCAGGGACGGAGTTGAACCGCCGACGCCAGCCTTTTCAGTGTATTCTTTGGGCCTAAACCCTTTTTCAATCAACAACTTAATCCGTCAAGATGGCTAAGTTATTGTGACCATTCTCTGACCAGCGCCGATGTTCGCCTAAGCGTCGGCCCCAATCTCACAGCCGTGTTGCTTGCCAGCGACCCGTCGATCTCGCACGAGCCGACTGTCGTTACTAATCCGCTGCCGGGCTTGATTACCTCCAGTTCGCCGACCAACTCGGAACTACTCCATTCGTGGACACAAGCGCGCGTTTCTCGGTAGCGATGTTAACGCCATGCCCGCGTGTCTTGCTCAATCTCTCTCGCTGCCGAACGGTCCTGGTTTACTGCAGGGAAGATTAAGAAGCCTTGAAGCGGTACCGGTTTATCCCCAGCTTCCTCATTTTGGATTCGAGTGTCTGTCGCGGAATACCCAGCTTAACGGCGACGCCGGTTGGCCCTCCAACCACTCCTTCGGATTCCCGGAGAGCGGCTTCGAGGATCTCTCTTTCGTGTTCGACAAGGTCGGCAATCAGAGGAGCAGTCGTCGCAGCCGGTTTGGGAGTCACGTGCGTGAGCCAGGTCTCATCCACAAAGAAAGCCCCTTCAGGCAGAATCACCGCCCGCTCGACTACATTTTGCAACTCGCGGATGTTGCCCGGCCAATCATATGCGTGGAAGAGTTCGACCGTCTTCTTGTCTATGTTTCGAATCTTCTTGCCCAATTTCTTGGCGTAGCGGTCGATCAGTTATCCGACCAACAAGGAAGTATCGCTAATGCGCTCGCGCAATGCCGGCAATCGAATCGGAAAAACGTTGAGGCGGTAAAATAAATCCTGACGAAACTCGCCCTCGGCCACCGCTGAAGTCAAGTCTCGATTCGTGGCCGGGGTTCGGATTCTCCTGCTTAATGTTTGCTGCTTCTTCACTTCGTCTCAAAATCGGTGGAGAGGCTGAGTTTCTTCCAAATTCGTGCTTCCTCTAATCGCGCAAGATCATTCTTCTCCGCGGCGGCGTACGCATCGCTGCCGAGCAA
>Ga0209801_1001765_pt1 | contig 13159 bp, 14 predicted proteins | sample GraSoiAngelo_127_FD_185884 | JGI IMG/M metagenome (GOLD analysis project Ga0209801, IMG submission 185884) | Grasslands soil microbial communities from the Angelo Coastal Reserve, California, USA - 14_0927_09_40cm (SPAdes) (version 2) | ecosystem: Environmental > Terrestrial > Soil > Grasslands ... | reverse complement strand
GGCTCAGTGGCTGGACGTCGTCAAGACCAACGGCTGCTACACCTGTCATCAGCTCGGTAACAAGGCGACGCGCACGATTCCCAAGGATCTGGGCTCGTTCGATTCCTCCGTCGACGCGTGGCAGCGCCGCATCCAGTCCGGCCAGGCGATGATCCAGATGACCACCAATCTCGGCCGGCTCGATCCTTCGCGCGCCTTGAAGCAGTTCGCCGACTGGACCGATCGGATCGCCGCCGGTGAGCTGCCGGCCTCGCAGCCGTCGCGGCCGCAGGGCGTCGAGCGCAACGTCGTCATCACCCTCTGGGACTGGGCCGGGCCCAAGGACTACCTGCACGACGAGGTCTCCACCGACAAGCGCAACCCGCGGGTCAACGCCAACGGCCAGATCTACGGCGCGACCGAGGAGAGTACGGACCTCTTCCCGGTGCTCGATCCGGTGAAGCACAAGGCGACGCAGGTCAAGATGCTCGTGCGCGATCCCAAGACGCCCTCGTCGAAGCAGAACGCGATGCTCCCGTCGCCGTACTGGGGTCCCGAGCCGATCTGGGACAGCCAGAGCAGCATGCACAACCCGATGCTCGACGAGAAAGGACGGGTCTGGTTCACGTCGCGCGTCGGCGCGCCGGCCAATCCCGACTTCTGCAAAAAGGGGTCGGAGCACCCGTCGGCGAAGCTCACGCCCATCGAGACGTCGAACCGGCATCTCTCCATGTACGATCCGAAGACCGGGAAGATCACGCTGATCCGCACGTGCTTCCCGACCCACCACCTGGTCTTCGCCGAGGATGCCAACAACACGCTGTGGACGAGCGCGGGCGGCCCGCAGAGTGGCGTCATCGGCTGGCTCAACCGCAAGGCGTTCGAGGAGACCGGTGACGAGGCGAAGTCGCAGGGATGGACCGCGCTCGTCCTCGACACCAACGGGAACGGCAAGCGCGACGACTACGTCGAGCCGAATCAGCCGGTCGATCCCTCGAAGGACAGGCGGGTTGCCGCGGCCTTTTACGGCGTCGGGGTCAGCCCGGTCGACGGAACGATCTGGGGCTCGGTGCTCGGCTTTCCCGGCTACGTCATTCGATTGAACCCGGGATCGAATCCGCCGGCGACCGCGCTGGCCGAAGTCTTCGAGCCGCCGATGCCGGGGTACGGCCCGCGCGGTATGGACATCGATCGGAACGGTGTCGCCTGGACGCCGCTCTCCAGCGGACACCTCGCGAGCTTCGACCGGCGCAAGTGCCAGGGGCCACTCAACGGGCCGACGGCCACGGGACAGCACTGCCCCGAGGGCTGGACGCTCTATCCGTTTCCCGGGCCCCAGCTCAGAAAGGTGACCGAGTCGGGCAGCGCCGAGGCCAGCTACTACACCTGGGTCGATCAGTTCGACACGTTCGGGCTCGGCAGGAACGTGCCGATCGCCACCGGCAACGCCAACGAGTCGTTGCTCGCCCTCGTGAACGGCCAGTTCGTCAACCTGCGTGTCCCCTATCCGATGGGCTTCTACACCAAGTGGATGGACGGGCGCATCGACGACCCGAGTGCAGGCTGGAAAGGCAAGGGGTTGTGGGCGACGTACAGCACGCGGACGCCGTTCCACGTCGAAGGCGGCAAGGGAACGACGAGCAAGGTCGTGAAGTTCCAGCTCCGCTCCGATCCCCTCGCGAGGTGACCGCATGAAGCCCTTCCTCGCCGCGATGGCCGCCGGCGCCGTCGTCGTGGTTGCGCCGGGCGCCCGCGCGCAGACGCCCACGACGGTCACCGCAGCCATCGGCAGCAACATGAACCACGTGCCGAGCTTCGTCGGCGTCGAGAAGGGCATCTTCCTCAAGCACGGCGTCGACGTGAAGCTGAAGATCCTGAGCACGGGCCAGGAGATGTCGAAGGCGCTGCAGGCGGGCGAGGCTCAGCTCGTCGGCGCCGCGTTTTCCAACTTTCCGCTGGCCGTCGAGCGCGGGATGACCGCCAAGGGCGTCGTGGGCTCGATGGGCGATCGCACGACGATGCACTCCGACGAGCCCGTCAGCGTGTGGACGCGCAAGGGCAGCGGCATCACGAAGCTCGAGGACCTCGCCGGCAAGCGCGTGGGCACGCCGGTCGGCGGCACCGCCGACGAGTACCTGGGCGCGGCGCTGAAGAAGAAGGGGATCGCGCGCGAGCGCGTGACGCTGCTGAATGTCATGCCCGGCAACACGGTCTCGACGCTCCAGGGCGGGAGCGTGGACGCCGTCGCCGTCTGGGAGCCGTATGGCTCGCTGGTCGGCGCCAAGGTGCCCGACGCCCAGCTCGTCGCGCGCGGTGGCGGCTACGTCGGCTACTACATCAACATCAGCGTCCGGAACGACATCATCGACAAAGACCCGCAGCTCGTCGAGCGGTTCGTGCTGGCGTTCGCCGAAGCCTCCCAGTACACGCGCCAGCACCTCGACGAGGGCGCCGAGATCGCCACGCGCTGGATCCCCGGGCTCGACTTGCCCGTGGCCAAGACGGCCATCCGCAACCTGACGTTCGATCCGCGGATCACCCGGCACACGATCGCCGCCTGGGAGGAGAACGTCCGCATCCTCATCGAGCAGAAGAAGCTGCGCACGGCGCTGCCGTGGCAGCAGGGGATGGAGCCGCGGTTCATCGAGAAGGTGATGAAGGAGCACCCGGAGCTCTTCGCGGACCTCAAGACGGTGCCCTGAGCGCGTGCCCGCCAAGATCGTGCTCGCCGGGCTCGGTCACGAGTACGTCAATCCCTTCACGCGCGAGCGGGTGCTGGCCCTCGACGGCCTCGACCTCGACGTGGCTCAGGGCGAGTTCCTCACGGTGGTCGGGCCGAGCGGGTGCGGCAAATCCACCCTGCTCGGCATCCTGGCCGGCTTGCTCAGGCCCACGCGCGGCGCCGTCCTGGTGGACGGCCGGCCGGTGAAGGGCCCCGGCCACGATCGCGGCGTCGTCTTCCAGGAGTTCGCCATCCTGCCCTGGCGCACGGTCGAGCGGAACATCGCCCACGGCCTCGAGATCCAGCGGGTGGACCGGAGCGAGCGCGCCGCCACCGTCCGCCGTTTCGTCGAGCTGGTCGGGCTCAAGGGCTTCGAGACGAAATATCCTCACGAGCTCTCGGGCGGGATGAAGCAACGCGTCGCGGTGGCGCGCACGCTGGCCGCGAATCCCGAGGTCATGCTGATGGACGAGCCGTTCGCCGCCGTGGATGCGCAGACGCGCATCACGCTCCAGGAAGAGCTGAACACGATCGCGCAGGCCACCGGCAAGACGATCCTGTTCGTCACCCACAACGTCGAGGAGGCCGTGTTCCTGGGCGACCGCTGCTGCGTGCTCTCGCGCCGCCCCGGCCGCGTGAAGACGCTCGTGCCGATCGACATCCCGCGGGCCAGGCGGACGTGGACGCTCTTCACGTCCGATCCAGCGTTCTCGCGGATCAAGGATCACGTGCTCCGGCTGGTGAGAGAGGAGGTGTGATGCTCCGGCGCGAGGCCGTGATGACGTGGCTCGTCGTCCTCGCCGGCTTCTTCGGCGCCTGGAGCCTGATGGCGGCGACGCTGCCCGTACCGGCGTATTTCCTGCCGCCGCCGACGGCGGTGGTGAGCGCCTTCGGCGAGCTGGTCCGTAAGGGCATTCTCCCCACGTACGTCGCCGAGAGCCTGCGCCGGATCCTGACCGCGGCGGTGCTCGGGCTCGTCGTCGGCGTGCCGGCGGGACTGCTCCTCGGCATGAGCCGGCGGGTCGCCGACTTCTTCTATCCGCTGCTCAACTTCTTCCAGTCGGTCTCGGGCATCGCCTGGCTGCCGCTCTTCCTGGTGTGGTTCGGGTTCAGCGAGCGGACGATCCTGGTGGCCGTGAACTACACGCTGCTGTTTCCGGTGATCTTCAACGCGATGCTCGGCGTGCGCAGCGTGCCGCCGCTCTACGTGAACGCGCTGCGGACGCTCGGGGCGTCCCGGTGGCGCATCGTCCGCGATGTGGTGCTGCCGGGCGCCCTGCCATCGATCGCCACCGGCCTGCGGCTGGGACTCGCCTATGGCTGGCGAGCGCTGATCGCCGCCGAGATGCTCGTCGGCGCCAACGGCCTGGGGTTCATGATCTTCAGCGCCCAGAGCTTCCATCTCACCGCGCGCATCATGCTCGGCATGGCCCTCATCGGCGGGCTCTGGCTCGTCCTCGATTACTTCCTGCTGCGCCCGCTGGAGGAAGCGACCATCGCTCGCTGGGGCCTGATCCAGCGGTGAAGGCCGGCGCACGCGGGGCCCTGCCGTTCGCCGTGCTGATCGCCGTGTGGTGGCTGGTGACGCGGCTCGGGTTCGTTCAGCCGATCTTCCTGCCTCCGCCCGGCGACGTCATACGGGTCGCCACCGAGCTGGCCAGCGACGGCTCGCTGTGGATCGACATCGCGGCCAGTCTCGGCCGCGTCTTCCTCGGCATCGTCGCGGGCGTGCCGCTGGCCGTCGGCCTCGGCGTCCTCGTCGCGCTCAATCGCCGGCTGGCGCCGGTGGTGGAGCCGATCGTCGGGTTCTTCAACGCGCTGTCCGGGATCGCCTGGCTGCCACTGGCCATCACGTGGTTCGGCCTGGGCTGGACGAGCGTCACCTTCATCATGTTCAACACGATCTTCTTCCTGGTCTTCTTCAACACGCTGGTCGGCGTGCGTGCCGTGCCGCGCATCTTCGAGCAGGCCGTGCTGACGATGGGCGGGTCGCGCCGCGACGTCATCTGGGAGGTGCTGATCCCCGGGGCGCTGCCCAGTGTCGTCACCGGTATCCGCATGTCGATCGGCTTCGGCTGGCGCGCCCTGATCGCGGCCGAGATGATCGCGACCAGCACCGGCCTCGGCTTCCTCATCTACAACGGCGCCAACTTCCTCCAGAGCGACACGATCCTGGTCGGCATCATCGTCATCGGCGTCCTGTGGCTGCTCACCGACCGCCTGCTGCTGCGGCCGCTCGAGCGCCGCACGATCGAGCGCTGGGGCCTCGTCTCGATCACGTGAGGTACCTGCGCCACCGGACCGTCGCCTTCCTGGCCGGGGTCATCCTGGCCGGGGCGGCCTGGAGCTATATATATGGATGGCGGCTCCGGGGCGGCTGGACCCCGATCTGGCCCGGGCCATGGGCCGGGAGCCGTTCGTGAACGTGGCCGTGACGCTCGGCTTCGCGCCCGAGGACTTTCACATCCGCCTGTTCCAGACCTACGGCGTGGTGAGCGGCGTGCAGGGGATGACGGTGAAGCTGCAGCGAGTGCCGGCCGACGGCGTGATGCGTCTGGCGCGCCTCTACTGGGTGCGGCGCATCTCGCGCGAGCCCTGAGCGAGGTCCACGAATGACACCCTGGGATCCTTCGCAGTACCTCAAGTTCTCCGGCCAGCGGCTGCGGCCGGCCGTCGATCTGCTGAACCACATCGACGTCGAAGATCCGGCAGAGGTCTACGATCTGGGCGCCGGAGCTGGCAACGTCACGCAGCTCCTCCGGACGCGCTGGCCGAACGCGCGCATCACGGGAATCGACGAGTCGGCGGAGATGCTCGCCAAGGCCGCCGTCGCGGCTCCCGCGATCACCTGGGAGCGGGCTGATCTGGCGACGTGGCGGCCGCCACGCCCGGCCGACGTCATCTACTCGAATGCCGCGCTCCACTGGCTCGGCGACCACGATCGCGTCTTTCCCGCGCTGCTGTCGGGGCTCAAGCCGGGCGGCGTCCTCGCCGTTCAGCTCCCGCGGAACTTCGGCGCGCCGTCTCACACGCTGATCACGGACGCGGTCCGCACCGGACCATGGCGCGAAAAGCTCGAGCCGTTGCTCCGGCCGAATCCGGTGGCGGAGCCGAGCTTCTACTTCGATCTCCTGTCCTCGCGGACGGCCGCGCTCGACATCTGGGAGATCGAGTATCTGCAAGTTTTGCAGGGCGTCGATCCCGTGAAGGAGTGGGTGAAGGGAAGCTGGCTCGTGCCGCTGCTCGCGGCGCTCGACGAGCCCGACCGCGGCCGCTTCGAGGCGCGCTACGCGGAGCTGGCGGCGCGCGCGTATCCACGCCGCCCCGACGGCCGCACGCTCTTTCCGTTCCGGCGCCTGTTCATCGTCGCCAGGGCTGGCTAGAGTAAGGTCGTTGACAACGCCTCCCGATGCGCCCATGCTGGCCGCGACGTGGGCAGTTGCTCATCTCTTTAGACCGTCTGAACTAAGTCAGACCCTCTGAATCCCCCCCTGCTTAGCCGCGAAGGAGTCTCCATGTTTGCTCGTACAGTGCGAATGCATCTCAAGCCGAACAGCATGTCGCAGTTCACCGAGACGATGGAGAAAGACGTCATTCCGCTCCTCCGGAAGCAGCAGGGCTTCAAGGACGAGATCACGTTCCTGCCCGTGGAGGGCAGCAACGAAGCGGTCGCCATCAGTTTCTGGGAGAAGCGGGAAAATGCCGACGCCTACCAGCGCGGCGCCTACCCGGACGTGCTGAAGGCGGTGGCCAAGGTCGCCGACGGCACGCCTCAGGTCCAGATGTCGGAGGTCTCGAACTCGACCTGGCACAAGATCGCCGCTCGATAGTCCTGAAGCAGGTCGTCGATAGGGGCGGAGAGATCCGCCCCTATCGCGTCTACAGCCAGTTCGTATCGGGCTCGAGTCCCATCAGGTGCTGACCGACCGTCTCGAAGTGTGACAGCCGGCCCTGCAGTTGCTGGGTCACCGTGTGCATGTCGCGGAAGCGACGCTCGAACGGCTGGCTCTGGAAGACGGACGTCCCGCCGGCGGCGTGATAGACGACGTCGACCACCTCCTTCGCGTTCTGGATGGCATTCGTCGCCGCCAGGCGGATGGTCACGCGCTGGTCGAGGCTCAGCACCCCCTGACTGCCCACGTCGCGCCAGATCGTTTCGAGCGATTGCAGTAGCAGCATGCGCGACGAGCGGAGCCGCGCTTCACATTGCCCCACCTGGCCCTGGACCGCGGCGCTCTCGCGCAGCGTCCGGCTCATGCCGCGCGGTGTCTTGTCACGCGCCAGAGCCACGAAGTCGTCGAGGCAGGCGCGGGCGATGGCGAGCGCGACGCCGGCGAAGCCCGAGGCGAACAGGTTGACGATGGGGAAGCAGTAGAGCGCGCCCGGCTGGCGACGCTCCGACGCGTCGTCCCGCGCCATCGAGTACGCCTTCGGCACGAAGAGATCGCTCACCGAGTACGAATCGCTGGCGGTTCCCCGCAGACCGATGACGCGCCAGACGTCGGTCATCTGAGCGCGGCTGGCCGGAAACAGCATGGTCCGGCTCTCGTGGCTGCCGTCCGGGCGCCGGCGCGGGGCGCCGTCGGCCTCGTAGATCGGGCAATAGCCGCCGAACCACGTGGCGTGACGGCCGCCGCTCGCAAAGCTCCACGTCCCGGTCACGCGATAGCCGCCGTCGGCGACGACGGCGCGTGAGCCGGGTCCCGGTCCCCAGGCCATGACGGCGCGACGATCGCCGAAGATGTCGCGGGCGACGTCGGGCGGCACGTACGCGGCGGTCATCGAGCAGCCCGCCGTCTGGCAGAGGACCCACGCCGTGCTGGCGTCACCCCTGGCGATCTCTTCGATGACCAGCGTGAAGGTCACCGGATCGAGCTCGCCACCGTCGAAGCTCCGCGGCAACAAGAGTCGGAAGAACCCCGCGTCATGCAGTGCGTCAATCAGGGGCTCGGGGATCCGGCGCTCACGGTCGATCTGATCGGCCGCGGCGGCCACGCGGGGCCTCAGCTCCCTGGCTCGGTCTAGGTAGCTCACGGTTTTCGGTCCTCTACTTGGTTCCCCGGCGACTGTCAACGCCAACACGGCATGTCATCGCCGCGACGGCCGCGTCGCCTTGTCACTGACAGGGCGTCCTCGGCAGGGTGACATCTCAGGATTTCAGCAAGTTAACGCCTGGCACAGGCGCTGCTTTGAGGGGACCCTGGTGGGCGAGGAGCAGGCCTGCCGGGGAGGCTTTCATGGTCTTCGCAGCGCAGGCAGGGGCCCTCGCGTTCCTGTTCGTCAGCGTCGCCGCCGCGCAGCCGTCGCGGCCGGTCGACCCGGGCGAGATGAAGCACGCCGAGCGGCTGCAAACCGAGGCGAAGGGCATCGACGCCGATGCGGCCAAGGCGATGTCACCCGAAGGCCAGCAGCGGATCACCGACACCATCGCGAAGCAGTTCAAGGTCGATCCCTCGGTCGTGACGAATCTGCGGAATCGCCGGATCGGCTTCGGTGAAGCGACCGTGGCCCTGGCGCTCTCGCAGGAGCTGATGAAGCAGGACAAGAGCCTGACTCAGCAGCGCGCTCTCGACCAGGTTCTCGCCAAGCGAGCGGGCGGTGAGGGCTGGGGACGCATCGCCCAGGATCTTGGCCTCAAGCTCGGCCGCGTCCGGGCCGAGGTGGAGCGCGCGGAGAAGAAGGTGGCGCGCCTGGATCGCCGGGACAAGGTCGACAAGGACAAGGGCGAAGCGGTGGAGCGGGCCGACAAGGCCGACAAGCTCGAGAGCAAGCCCGTGCGAATGGACAGGCCTGAGAAGTCTGGCCGCAGTGGTCGCTGACGAGAGGAGGCGGACGATGAAGCGCATTGCGATCTGCATGGCGATCGCCGGCATGGTGTGGGGACCGGGCCTGGCGATGGCCGATCAGTCGCCGGTCAAGGATAGCTGGCTCACGTCGAAGACCAAGGCAAGGCTCTTTGCCGACAAGCGCGTGAAGGCGACGGCGGTCACGGTGGAAACCGACGATCGCATCGTCACGCTGCGCGGCAAGGTCAGGACGGTCGAGGAGAAACTGGCCGCCGAGCAAATCGCGCGTGGCACCGACGGCGTGCGTGGCGTGAACAACGTCCTGCAGGTGGTTCCCGAGGGCCAGCGGCGCCTCGTGGACGCGCGCGACGGCGACATCAAGCAGTCGGTGAAGAATCGGCTCGAGACCGACGCGATGCTCAGGGAGGCTGACATCAACGTGCGCGCGGACGCCGGGATGATCACGCTGAAGGGCAGCGTGCCCGACGCGCGGGCCCGCAACCGGGCCGCCGATCTCGCGCGCGGAGTGTCCGGCGTGAAGTCGGTGCGTAACGAGCTGAAGTCGAAGGACACGCGGGCGGCTGCCGCACCGCGCTGACCGACGCATCATGCGGCGCGCGAGATTCCGCCCATGGCGATCTCGCGCGCCGCGGAAGTTCCTTCCTGAGTGGACCTCCACGATCCCGACGATGGGCCCGGCCTCCGCGAGGACGATCGGAATGTAGATTTCCTGCTCGGGGCTCATCTCGACGCGACCGTCTTGCCACCTCCGGGGACGAGGGCGAGCATGACGCCCATCCCCGCAACGGCCGCCATGCCGAGACACGACCAGAAGAAGCCCCAGCGGAGTGCGGCAGCGTCGCCGCCGGCCCCCGCGAGCCCGGTCACGACCAGGCTCAGGATCGCCGTGGGAATCGTGACGCCGAAGGCGTGGGCGAAGTGGCGAGTTGTCTCGAGCATGCCCGAAGCCACGCCGCGGAAATCATCGGGCAGAGCGCCCATGATGACCGTGTTGTTCACGGCGAGCAGCACGCCGGTCCCGAGCCCGGTGAAGAGCCCGACGGCGAGCATCGCGGCGTAGGAGCCGGCAACGCCGGACAGCCCCCAGAGCACGAAGCCAGCGGCAAGAACACCAGCGGCGGCCGGGCGTAGCCAGGGCGCGCGAGTCCGATCGTAGAGCCAGCCGCCCAGAAACGTCGTGGCGATCGCGCTCGTCTGCACCATCACCATGAGCATGCCTCCGGCGGTCGTCGACCGTCCCAACCCGCGCACGACGAGGACGGGCCCCAGGTACATCGTGGCCATCATGGTGAGGTGGAGCACCGTGTTGACGCCGATGGCGGCGGCGAAGCCGCCATGGCGGAGCTGGCGCCAGTCCATCAATGGCTCGCTCCGCCGTCGCTCGAGCAGCACGAAGAGCGCCGCGGTGGCCAGCGCGATCACGGGCAGGACGACGTGGAAGACGGGCATCACGTCCGACGTCGTCGTACCGTGCGGATGATTGAGCGCGATCGCGACCACGGTGATCGTGATGGCGAGGAGCGCGGCGCCCAGCCAGTCCACGTCGCCTCGCGTGCCCCGCGTGGTGTCGGGCAGGCGGCGCGAGCGCCACGTCGCCCACAGCGCCAGCGGGGCCGGAGCCAGGAAGAGCAGCGGCCAATCGCCGAGCGCGAGCACCAGCGTGCCGAAGCCGGCGCCGACGACGGCGAAGACCGACGCGGTCGTGGCGACCACCGCGATGGCGCGGCCCTGCTGCTCGGTGGGGACGGCGGCCGTGAGAATGGCCAGGTTGTTGCCGGACACCATCGCGGCGCCGACGCCCTGAAGCGCGCGGGCCACGAGCAGCATCCCAAGACCGGGTGAGAGTCCGCCGAGGATGGCGCCGAACGCGTACACGAGCGTGCCGGCGCCGAACATCTGGCGATGGCCCACGAGATCGCCGAGGCGGCCGCACACGAGCAGTGTGCCGGCCAGCGCCAGGATGAAGACGGTCAGGATCCAGGCGGCCTCGGCGGCGCCGACGCCGAGCGCGCTGCCGAGGCCGGGGATCACGGCGACGACCGGTGTGAGGCCGAACTGGATCAGCGTCTCGCCGATGCCGACGGTGATGACGGTCGATCGGGCGACGTCGAGGGTGCCGGCCAAGGTACGGTCGGCGCCGCGAGCGGACACGGTGGACACCGCGAGCAGTGTACACTCTGGATCGGCGGTGAACGCCGATCACTCCGAGTCCCAGGAGAGACGCATGGCGGCGCAAGTGACCGTCTACAGCAACGTCGGCTGAACGGGCTGCCACAAGGCGATGGAGTATCTATCGCGAAAGGGCATTGCCTACACGGAGAAGAACCTCAGCCGCACGCCGGAAGCTCGCCAGGAGCTGATCGAGATGGGCGTCATGTCGCTGCCCGTGATCCTCATCGGCGATCAGCGGCTGGTCGGATTCTTCCCGGCCCAGATCGACTCCGCGCTCAAGGCGGCCGGGCTCGGCTGAGAGACCCGCGCTCCTAACCTCGCGCTGGGCCGCGCTCGCGCTGGTGACTGCGGCCTTCGCGCTGAGCGCGTTGTCGGCGCTCGCCGTCGCGCCGCTGGCGCCGTTCCTCCTCGAGTCGCTCCGTCTTTCACGGGCCCACGTCGGGCTCTTCCTTCCCGCCGTCTACCTGGGTGGCGTGCTGATGGCGCTGCCCGCGGGCTGGCTCACCGATCTGCTCGGTGTCCGCAGGACGCTCGGCCTCGGTCAACTGCTCACGGGGGCGATGGTGGCCCTCGCCGGGCTCACCGGCTCGTTGCCCCTCATGCTGTGCTGCCTCGTTGTGGCCGGCTTCGGCTTCAGCGTCGCGAATCCGGCGACGGGACGCGCGATCGTCGAGTGGTTTCCCGCGCGCGAGCGCGGCATGGCGATGGGCATCAAGCAGACGGGCCTGACCATCGGCGGCATCCTCGGCTCGCTGTTGCTGCCGCCGATCGCGCTTCGCCTGGGCTGGCGCGATGCCCTCGTCGTGGCGGGCCTGCTCTCGATCGCGTCGGCCGTCGCGGTCATGGTGTCGTACCGTCCGCCTTCGCTGATCGCCGTTCGGGCACCCGTCGAGCGCCCGCGCTTCAGCGAGCTCGGTGTCGTCATGCGCCGTCGCGGCGTGCAGGTCGTGTTCGCGGCCGGCTTCCTGCTCTCGCTCGCCCAGGCGTCGGTTCTGGCGTACCTCGCGCTCTATGCCCGCGAGACGTTCGACGTGTCGCCGGTGGCAGCCGGTCAGCTCCTCGCGCTGGCCCAGCTCGGCGGCACGCTCGCGCGGCTCGGGTGGGGCTTCGCCAGCGATCATTTCTTCCGCAGCCGGCGGCGGCCCGGCGTGGTCATCACGGCGCTCACCGGCGCCCTCGCGTACGTCGTGTTCTCGCTCGGCGCCGTCGTGCCGAGCGTGCTGGCGGCGCCGCTGGCGTTCCTGGCCGGCGCCGGCGCGTTCGGCTGGGTCGGACTCTACTTCGCGCTCGTTGCTGAGGTCGGAGGCCCGCGGTACGCCGGGCTCCTGACCGGCGTCGCCGTCGTCTTCACGTGGTCGGGCGTGCTGGTGGGGCCGCTCGTGTTCGGGGCGGTGCTGCAGGCCAGCGGAGACTACGCGTGGTCGTGGCGGCTCCTGAGCGTGATCGTCGTGGTGACGGCGCTGGCCGTCGCGCGGCTCGAGCCGCTGGTGCAGCGGGGGCGGCTAGAGTAAGGTCACTGCCTCGGCAGGCCGAGAGCGCGCAGCGTCTCCGGCGAGAAGCGATCGTCGTCGCCGGAGCCACGCAGTGAGTCCGACGCTGACGTGAGAAGCGAATGGCTCAGAACCTGGAAGCTGGGGAACGGGGAGACACGTGTCAGCACGCCGCCGATGCTGAAGCGGCTCTCGGGGTGCGCCTCGAACACGCGGAGGTCGGCCAGCGCGGTGGCCGACATCGCGCGCCGATCGGGACGGACGACGAAGAGCGCGGCGATCATCGTCATCACGTCCCCGTCCTCGTCCAGCGAGTCGGAGACGTCGAAGGTGAAGACCTGCCAGCCACCGACGTGATGACGCCGAGATTCGATGAATAACGTCGGAACGTGCGGCGCCACGCGAGCGATCGAGGCCCGCGGCTTGCGGCTCGCGGCGTGGGAGTGGGGCGCTCGAGAGCGGCCCGCGATGCTTCTGCTCCACTCGCTGGCGGCTCACAGTCACTGGTGGGACGGGATGGCCGCGTTACTGGAAGACACCTTCCACATCGTGGCACTCGACTTCCGGGGTCATGGCCACAGTGGGCATGCGATGCCACCCGCCTATCACTTCGCCGACTACGTGGCCGACGTGATCGCCGGACTCGACGTCCTCGGCTGGCGGGCGCCGATCGTCGTCGGGCACTCGATGGGAGCGTACGTCGGGTCGATGCTCGCCGCGCGTCACACCGAACGCGTCGGCGCGCTCGTCATCGGCGACATGCTCACCGGCTGGACCGACGCCATGTCCGAGCGGGCCCGTGTCATGGCCGAGCGCCCGGCGCCGGCATTCGCCAGCCTCGACGAGGCGGTCGCGCGTTTTCGCCTCACGCCACCGGAGACACGCGCGCCCGCGGGTGTCCTGCGTCACCTCGCTGAGACTGGGATCGTCGAGAGAGACGGCGCGTTCACATTCGCCTTCGATCGCTACGTATTCCTCCACCCTCCACT
>Ga0209801_1001763_pt1 | contig 13181 bp, 11 predicted proteins | sample GraSoiAngelo_127_FD_185884 | JGI IMG/M metagenome (GOLD analysis project Ga0209801, IMG submission 185884) | Grasslands soil microbial communities from the Angelo Coastal Reserve, California, USA - 14_0927_09_40cm (SPAdes) (version 2) | ecosystem: Environmental > Terrestrial > Soil > Grasslands ... | reverse complement strand
GCAACTCCAACTACAACGCCCTGCAATCCGTCCTCAGGATACGAGGCTGGCACGGATTCTCCTCGCAGTTTGCGTATACATGGGCACACGAGCTGGACACGATGACCGAATACCGTGGCGCGATTCAGTTCGACTACCTTCACCCGAAGCTGGATTATGGCAGCGGGGACTTTGACACGCGGCACAACTTCACCGCTTTCTGGACGTATGACATTCCAGGATCGTCGCATGGTCCAAAGATTCTGACACATGGCTGGCAACTTAGCAGCCTATGGTCCTTCCATAAGGGACAACCGTTTAACTTCAATGCGGGAACGCAGCGCTCTGGCCTTAACGTAATTCAGAATCCGTTCTCGGGCGTTTCTCATACCTTCAGCGCCGCGAACGGGGGGCTGCCCTGGGTCAATCCGGCGGCGTTCTGTGTTCCCGGGTCAACACTTGCCTCTGGTGCCCCTTGCCCGGGCCCGACCACGACCACCGCTGATGGAAGGTTTATTGGCAATATCGGTCGGAATGCATTCTACGGCCCTGGGTTTGGCGATGTGGATCTGTCCGTGATCAAGAACATCGGCATAACGGAGCGGATGAAGTTGCAGCTCCGTGCAGAGATGTTCAACGTTTTCAACCGTAAAAACCTTGCTACTGGAGCGGGATCCGTAGGTGCAAACTCATGCCCGATTTCCCCTTCATGTCCCACTGGCTTTTCCGGCGGCGTGGTCGGTGACACAATCGGCGACTTCAACGGCGCGCCTGGACTGGGCCCCGGCGAGCCGTTCAACCTGCAGCTCGCAGCGAAGATCATCTTCTAGCGATTTGATCTTTCCTTCCTTCAAGGCGGACGCGCTCGTTGCGTCCGCTTTTTTCATGCCAAGGTTGCTGCTCACAAATTGGCACCTTTGATGATCGCAGCTGACTAGCGAAGGCAGTCTCCCGCGAGGCCCAGGCAACGATCTGCTACCCTGACAATTCGTAGGAGGAGACCACGACTCCAGCTCAGACGCATTCGGCGCTGAATTGGCTGTGGGCTGCGGCTGGCCTGTATTGGATTCTCAGTGCCCGCGCAGCCGCCCGGAACCCCACGGAGTCCGGAGAACCGCACGTGCATCGCGTCCTGCGGCTGATCATCCTGGTTGTGACGTTTGCGCTCTTGTTGTCTCCGTCTCTGGTCGCGCTAGGGCCGCTCGTAAGGCGTTTTGTTCCCAATTATCCAGCCGTTCGAGATCTGGGAGTTGCGCTGGCTGGCCTCGGCGTTTTGCTGATGATCTGGGCGCGACGGCATCTCGGCCATTACTGGAGCGACAAGGTTGAGATCAAGGCGAACCACCAGCTCATAAGCACGGGCCCGTATGCGAGGCTTCGCCATCCCATCTACACGGGCATGCTGCTGGGAATCGCAGGCACTGCCCTAGCTGTCGGCGAATGGCGCGGGCTTGCCGCCTTTGTTTTGCTGCTGACAAATTACGTAATCAAGGCTAGTAAGGAGGAACGCATTCTGCGCCAGAAGTTCGGACCCGCATTTCAAGAATATGAGCGCAGAACAGGATTCCTGATTCCTCGGCTACGCCTGCCGTAGCTCAGGTGCGTTGAGCCTCGCCAGTTTTTCCACAGAAAGTTTCGAAAAAAGACTCAGCAAAACGCGCCTTATTTCCGGGCGAGCGATATCAGGAACCAAGTCTCTAAACCCAACCCCTAGTGGTCACCAAATCGGTAAGCCACAATTTATCGTACTCTGCCCAGCTACCCTGATTTCCCTTCAACAACCTGTAACTTTCCTATTGACAGCAAAACGTTTAGGCGTAGGATGTGGGCAGAAGTGGTAGAAAGTGGTCGAGCTAGTAGAGGTTGTGGGCAGAAGTAAGACCCGAGGCGCCAGTGGAATTCAAGGCTGAAACGCCCAAAACGAGCCCAGAAAAACCTGAAACGACCCAAATTGCTGCCGCTTTTACCTCCCTCGTTTTTGTGGCAGTCGCTGCCACTAGGTTTAAAGCCCCGATAAAGGGCAGAACCAATGTTTCGCGGCAATCACCCAACTCGCGTGGACGAAAAAGGACGCCTCAAGGTCCCCGCGGAGTTCAAGCGGGTGATCGACGAGAAGTACGGCACGCAATTCTATATCACAAGCTTGGACGGAAAAATTGCCCAAGTGTATCCCTTCGAGGAGTGGGAGCGGATCGAGCAAAAGCTGGCGGGGCTCTCCACCTTCAATCCTACGAAGAAAAAGTTCCTGGACCGGGTGAACTACTGGGGTCAACAGGTGGAAATGGATGGCCAGGGCCGGCTGCTGATGCCGCAGTTGTTGCGCGACTCGGCGCAGATCAAGGGCGAAGTGGCTGTGACCGGGAATCTCACGCACCTGCTGATCCGCAACCTGGAGCAGTACCGCAAGGAGATCGAGGAGCAATCGTTCACGCCTGAGGATGAGAAGACGCTCGACGATCTGGGCATCTAGTGGGCGAGGGTTTAACAGACACCCCCGAGGGGGTTGGACGTGGTGGGAATCACGTTCCAGTTCTTTTAAAAGAAGCGATCGACTTTTTAGCCGTCCGGCGTGGCGGGACCTATATCGACGCCACGGTGGGCCTTGGCGGGCACAGCTTAGAAATCGCAAAACGCCTCGGCGCGCCGGGTCATTTGATTGGGCTCGATAAAGATCCTGCGGCGCTGGAAATCGCGCGGAAAAGGCTCAGTAGCGCCGGCGTCTCGCCGGCAAATACTGATTGGCCGGAGATTACGCTGCTGCACGCATCGTTTGCCGAAATCGGCCGGCGTTTTCCCTCCGCAGTTGCGGATGGGATTCTCGCCGATCTCGGAGTGAGCAGCTTGCAGTTTGCTGATCCCGCGCGAGGCTTCAGTTTTCAGGCGGAAGGACCGCTCGACATGCGGATGGACCCGCAGTCCGAGCTGACCGCCGAACAAGTGGTAAACCACTTCGACGAGCGTGAGCTTGCCGATGTGATTTACGAATTCGGTGAGGAAAGGAGGTCGCGGAGAATCGCCAGAGCCATTGTCCGGTCGCGGCCGATATTGACGACTGCGCAACTCGCAGTCGTGATCTCAGCCGCGGCCCGGCCAATGAAACTGGGTCAACACAAGTACGACAGGATTCATCCGGCGACCAGGACCTTTCAAGCTGTCCGAATCTTCGTAAACCGCGAACTGGACGATCTGCGGGCGCTGCTGGAAGTTGCCCCGCAGGTGCTGAAACCGGGTGGAAGGCTGGTGGTTATCAGCTTTCACTCGCTGGAAGACCGCATTGTGAAAGATGCGATGCGCGAGGACGCGAAGCTGGGGCAATACAGGTTGCTGACGAAGAAGCCAGTGACCCCCAGCGAAGAAGAGATTGATCGCAACCCGCGAGCAAGAAGTGCGAAATTGCGGGCGGCAGAAAGAGTTTAGTAGCGCTTGCGTAGCGACGGGTCTCCGACCCGTCCGGGCGGGTCAAAGACCCGCCGCTACACGAGCCAACAAGGTTTCCGGGACGGCATCGCCTCTCACTTAAAGGGCGAAAACAAAATCTACCTTCTTTCGATGCCGTCCCGGAGGAGTCGGAAGGTAGCGGAGGTTGGGACATGTACACGGGAACAGTAATTGATGAGTTGACGGCCGTGGTCGAGCGAGCGGAAACGCGCGCGGACGAGCGTGAGCGCGAAGACCGGCTCGCCTACTGGTATGCCGTCGCACAACAGGAACTGGCGCAGGCCGATTCCAGTCTTGCCGGGGTGGCATAAATGGCAGCGGCGCAGAGCGCAGCAGCGGTCGTCCGGCGGAAGCCTTGCTGGACGGGAACTCCAGAAGTTTACTTTGCCAAGCCGATCGACAATTCGCGCTTGGTGAAGGTCGAAGATCCAAACCGCAGCCGCGAGATGAAGCAATTCGCCTTCGCGCTCTGCTGCCTGTTCTTGCTGGTGATGACATTCGCCTGGCAGCATTTCAAGGCCATCGAGTACGGATACAAAATTGAATCGCTGAGAACACAGCGCGATGGTTTGGTTGAAATGAACCGCGCGCTTCGGCTGGAAGAAGCCTCGTTGCGTGATCCAGAACGGATCGACATGCTGGCACGAAGGCTGGGATTGCAATCACCGCAAGCAGGGCAGGTGATCCGCATTAATGCGGACAACGATGCCGGCGTGCCGGAATTGGCAAGCGTGGCATCGGTTTCGCTCATTGCAGTTCGATAAGTTCGCACGGGGAGGTCCTCCGGGCGTGTTCGAACATCGTCCGGCAGGGTAAGTGGCGGCCGCTATGGCAAAGGCGGGCCGCCATGTTTGTCTAGGAGGCTGCGGAAAAACTCTGGTTTGGAACGTATTTGAAAAGGGCACGAATTTACTAGTGCCGTAAAGCCCTGTATTTTTTGTCATTCCGAATCGCTTTAGCGGTGAGGAATCTGCTTTCGCGAGTTTTTCCGCAGCCTGCCAGAGCATGGATATGAAGTTGATGTCGTCCTGATCGATCAGAGAGCTGCAAAGTGGCAACCAGCACAGTGCGCAACGAAACCAATTCCCGCCTGTACTTGCTGGGCGCAATTCTTGTGATTTGGTGCGCGGTCATTTGCGTGCGCCTAGTTTATCTTCAAGTCTTTCGCTATGGAGATTTCGAGCAGCGCGCTCAACATCAACAGCAGCGCACGACTGAGGTCTCGGCGAAACGCGGGATCATCTACGACCGGGCTGGGCGTGAACTCGCCATGTCAGTTTCAGTGGATTCTGTTTTCGCCGTCCCGCCCGATATCCCAGACCTTGCGCAAACAATTTCGCTCATCACGCGAATCACTAAGGCCGATCCTCGCGAGGTGCTGGCCAAGTGCAAGGCTTCGCGGACGTTCTGTTGGGTCGCACGTAAAGCGGATGCCGAGACTGCTGCACGAATTCGTTCTCTAAATCTGCGCGGAATCTATTTTCAAAAGGAATCAAAGCGCTTCTACCCCAAGCGCGAACTTGCTGCCCAGGTAATCGGCTACGTGGGAACTGACGATGAGGGGCTCAGCGGAATTGAGCGCGAGTACGAAGACAAACTGCACGGCAAACCGGGGCGGATGCTGATCTCGGTCGACGCCCGCCGCAAATATTTCGGCAGCGTGGAGAAGCAGCCTGAGCCGGGTGAAAACGTCGTTCTCACGCTGGACGAACAAATCCAGTACATTGCTGAGCGCGAGCTGGAAACGGCGATGCAGCAGACGCGCGCGGAATCAGGCACCGTTGTCGTTGAGAATCCGCATACCGGAGAAATTCTGGCGCTGGCCAACAGGCCGACTTTCAATCCAAATCTCTCGCGCGAAATCAAACCGCAGAAGCTGAAGAATCACGCCGTCAGTGATGTGTACGAGCCGGGATCAACTTTCAAGCTGGTCACAATTTCCGCGGCGCTTGAAGAAAAGCTGACTCGCCCTGATGAAATGTTTGATTGCCAGATGGGGTCGATCATAATCAACGGCCGCCGCATTCACGATTGGAAGCCGTTTGGAATCTTGCCGGTTTCAGGCATTCTGGCGAATTCTAGCGACGTCGGCGCGATCAAAATTGCGCTGCGCTTGGGCGATGAACGGCTTTACAAGTATATCCGGGCTTATGGTTTCGGGCAGCAGACCGGCATTGAGCTTCCCGGCGAAACACGCGGGCTTGCCAAACCCCTGAGCCGTTGGTCCAAAGTTTCCATCGGCGCAATCTCGATGGGGCAGGAGATTGGCATTTCGCCAATTCAGTTGACCAGCATGGTCTCAAGTATCGCGAATGACGGTGTTCTGGTCGCTCCGCGAATCCTTGCGGCCACAATCCAGCCACAGAGAGCGCCGGGAATGATTGCCTTTCATCCCACCGAGGAGCGTCGCGTGCTCTCTCCGCTGACCGCTGCGCAAATGAAGCAGATGATGCAAGGTGTTGTCCTGCACGGAACCGGCAAAAAAGCCATTCTCGAGGGCTACAGCTCGGCCGGTAAGACAGGCACGGCGCAGAAAGTTGATCCGGCTACCGGAACTTATTCGCGGACTAAGTACATCGCGTCTTTCGCGGGATTCGCTCCGGTCAACAACCCGGCAGTCACGATCGCCGTAATTCTGGACTCTCCGGTAGGTGGGCATCACGGCGGTCAGGTCGGTGGCCCGGTGTTTCAGCGGATAGCGCAGCAGGTGCTCGAGTATCTGCATACGACGCACGATGTCGAACTGCCTTCAAACCGGGACGTGTTCTTGGCCCAGCGCCGGGTGAAGGATCAGGACCTCGCGGAAGGCTCGCCGGATCGACTAGGAGACAACCTGGAAGCGGCGGACGCCAACACTCCAGAGACTAAATCGGCTCCGATTGCGCCCGTCAAGCCAAGCCCAGCTATCGCGAGCGCGGCCGTGATTCCAGCCGCGATACGCGAGCGCGAAGCATCCTCTTCTGCGACGACAGAAACAAGAGTGTCAGTCGGTGCACGTACAAGCTCTCCTGATACCCCAGCGGAAGGCACAGTCGTTCTGGACGTCGAGCAAGGCGGGATTGTGGTGCCATCGTTTGCTGGCAAAAGTGTTCGCTCGGCAATCGAAATCGCGGAAGAAAGCGGCCTGGATTTGGATGCAGTGGGCAGCGGCATCGCGCGTGAGCAGTCGCCGCCCGCAGGTTCGCATGTGGCGGCGGGATCGAGAGTGACCGTAAGATTCGGCCGATGATTATAGCGCCAGCGTCTCGGCAGCTGTCGGAAGCAACTGGACTTGATCTCGATGCCGTGGCCTAGCCGATGATCGTAGCGCCGGCGTCTCGCCGGCTGTCGTGCGGGCGTCCTCGCCCGCGCAGGGAGGGACAGCTCTTACATTCATTGCTGACCGATGAACCAGCCCAAACTTCACCATGCCCTATAATTCCATCCAATGACGTTCGAGCATCTCCTTCAAGGCGCAGAAATCCTCTCCCAGAGTGGCAATGCAAGCATCAGCGGGATTGAGTACGACTCGCGCCGGGTGAAGCCCGGAGATGCCTTTGTAGCAATGCGCGGTGAATCGAGCGATGGAAACAACTTCATCGACAAAGCGATCTCCGAGGGCGCGGTTGCGGTCATCACCGACTCGGCCAGCGAAAAACCGCGCAACGGAGTTGCCTGGGCGCAAGTGCCACATGGACGACGCGCACTGGCGCGACTGAGCACAAATTTCTACAAACGTCCTGCGGAGCGCCTGACCAGTACCGGCATCACCGGCACGAATGGCAAGAGCACAACAGCGTTCCTGATTGAGTCGATCCTGAACGCTGCCGGACGCAAATGTGCCCTGGTTGGAACCATTGAATATCATGTTGCGGGAAAGGTCCTGCCCGCGCCGCACACAACTCCGGAGGCACTAGAACTAAACCGCATGCTGGCGGATGCTCTGGGTCAAGGCGCAACAGAAACGGTAATGGAGGTTTCCTCGCACGCGCTCGACCAACAGCGGGTGTATGGCATTCCGTTTGACGTTGCGGTGTTCACCAATTTGACTCGCGATCACCTCGATTATCACGGCACCATGGATCAGTATTTTGCTTCCAAACAGATTTTATTCGAAGGCTGCGGAACCGAGGCGCCCCGTGCTGGCGTTATCAATATCGACGACGAATACGGACGTCAGCTCGTGAAGATGAGCAGCAAGCGGAGTTCCGAGACATTAACCTATGGGCTCGCAAGCGGAGATTTCCATGCCGAAAAAGTCGAGATGACACCACGCGGGACGCGGGTTGATCTGATCACACCCGAGGGAACGATTCCGCTGTTCTCGGCTCTTATTGGAAAAGTGAACGTGTACAACATCCTGGCCGCGGCGGGCGCGGGTTATGCGCGCGATTGCGATCAGGAGGCAATCGCACTCGGTGTGGAATTGCTGGCTCGCGTTCCCGGCCGATTTGAACGAGTCGATTGCAAACAGCCGTTTACGGTCGTCGTGGACTATGCGCATACCGATGATGCACTCCGCAATCTCACGGCTCTCGGTCGCGAGTTTGTCCAGCGTGGAGGCCAGAAAGGTCGGGTGATCACTATGTTTGGCTGCGGCGGCGATCGCGATCGCGCCAAGCGCCCACTAATGGGCGAGGCCGCCGGCCGGGGCAGTGATTTCGTGGTGCTGACCTCCGATAACCCGCGCAGCGAAGATCCGCTCGCAATTATCAACGATGCCATGGTCGGACTGCAGCGCTCGGGAACGAAATATAAGACGGAGCCGGATCGCAAAGCGGCCATAGCTTTCGCGATTCATAAAGCCAGTCCGGGGGACATAGTGATGATCGCTGGCAAGGGCCACGAAAAAATGCAGGTGATGCGGGATGGTCCGATCCCCTTTGATGATGTGCAGGTCGCGCAGCAAGTTCTGCGCGAGGCAGGGTACGATTGTGAAGCCGCCACCGCCGCTACCGGAAAGAATTCATGAAGCTGCCGCTCTCGCGAATTGCTGAATTCGTATCCGCATCGGGGAGCTACGATGGCAATGTCATAGCTCAAAGATATTCCATAGATTCGCGAACCATTCAACCAGGAGATCTTTTCTTTGCTGTTAAAGGCGAGAGACTCGATGGGCATGATTTTGTGGAGCAGGCATTCAGCAAAGGAGCCGTCGCGGCGGTTGTGCGGAAAGATCAGCTCGGGAAGTACTTAGTTAACACGCCGCTTCTGCAGGTCGATGACACTCTCGTCGCCTTACAGACCCTAGCCGCTGCAGTTCGCCGTCTGTGGGGCAAATCCCTAATCGGCGTTACAGGCTCGACGGGCAAAACTACTACAAAAGAGGCTATCGCCCATGTTCTTTCTTCGCGTTTCCGCGTGCTGAAATCTGAAGGAAACTTCAACAATCATTTCGGCTTGCCGCTGACGTTGCTCAGGTTGGAGCCGGAGCACGATGCTGCGGTGATTGAGATGGGCATGTCGCACCTAGGTGAGATCGCCGCGCTGGCGAAAATCGCCCAGCCGGAAATTGGGGTGGTGACGAATGTTGCTCCGGTTCATTTGGAGTTCTTTGAATCGATTGGCGAGATCGCTCGCGCCAAATATGAGCTAATCGACTCCTTGCCCGCTGGCGGAATTGCCCTGCTCAACGCTGATGACGAATATGTCTCGCAGTTCGGGCGTGATTTTCATGGGAAAGTTGTGCTTTATGGACTTCGCACGCAAGCTGACGTGCGCGCCGAGAACGCAAAGCATCATGGCGCCGAGGGTTCCACGTTTGATGTTGTTGTGGGAGGTTGTCGCGAGAAGGCTTCATTGCCATTGGTTGGAGCGCACAACATCTATAACGCGCTCGCGGCCGTTGCGGTTGGCATCGAGCGCGGCTTAACGCTCTCTGAGGCACTTGGTGCGCTGGCGACGCTCGCTCCCGCCGACAAACGCGGAGAGGTCGTCAAACTCGGTAACATCACGATCATCAACGATTGTTACAATTCCAATCCGAAAGCCCTCGATGCAATGGTCGATGCGTTAGCCGCAATGCCGGCTAAGCGGCGCATTGTGGTTGCGGGCGAAATGTTGGAATTGGGCGCGGCGGGCGAGGAGATGCATCGCAGCTCCGGTCGCCACATGGCAGAGAGGAAGATCGACGTTCTCGTCGGCGTTCGCGGTCTGGCTCAGTCAATGGTCGACTCGGCGCGCGAATCGGGAATGCGAGCCGAGTTTTTGGCCACGCCGCAGGAAGCGGGGGAATGGCTGGCGCGCGAAACGCGCGAAGGCGATGTCGTGCTGCTGAAGGCTTCGCGAGGTGTGAAGCTGGAACAGGCTTTGGAATACTGGAAGTCGCACCGCGCGGGCGCGTCTGGTGCAGTTGAGAGCGGAAGTCGGCACGGAGGCTGATTGCTCTATTGGCTGTTGTACCTGAAGCTTTATCATTATTTTCCGCCCTTCCGCATCTTCCGTTATCTGACCTTCCGCACCGCGTTCGCCAGTCTAACAGCGCTCTTTACCGCAATGATCATCGGGCCGCTAGTCATTAACCGGCTGCGCGAATTTCAGATCGGGCAATACATTCGCGAAGAGGGCCCAAAAGCCCACCAGAAAAAAGCTGGCACTCCGACGATGGGCGGACTGCTCATTGCAATCTCCACAGTTATTCCAACCGTACTCTGGGCCGACTTGAGTAACCGCTTTGTATGGATTGCGGTGCTCGCAACTTCTGCGTTCGCCGCGATCGGCTTTGCTGATGACTACACAAAAGTCACGCACAGGAGAAATCTAGGCCTGACGAGCCGCGCCAAGCTGGGGTTGCAGATCGCAACCAGCGTGCTGATCGCCGTTACCCTTATTGCGATGCAGACGCGCGGCCTCTATTCCACGCGTTTAATGGTGCCGTTCCTAAAGCAATTTACGCCGGACCTTGTGATTGAGCGGCTGGCGCGCAATCCTGAACTTTGGCCGCTGGCATTTCTTCCCTTCATAGGGTTCGTCGTCCTGGTGATCGTGGGGGCAAGCAATGCGGTGAATCTCACCGATGGCCTGGATGGCCTCGCCATCGGCTGTACTGTCATCGCCGCGGGAGCTTTGGCCGTGCTCACGTATGTGAGCGGGCATGCTACGTTCGCCTCTTATCTTGAACTCCAACGAATGCCGCAGGTAGGAGAGCTGACGATTTTTTGCGGAGCGATGGTCGGATCGTCAATTGGATTCTTGTGGTATAACGCGCACCCGGCAGAGGTCTTCATGGGCGATGTCGGCTCGCTGGCGCTGGGGGGAGCAATTGGCACCGTGGCAGTGATGATCAAGCAGGAGCTCTTGCTGCCCTTCATCGGAGGAGTGTTTGTCATTGAGGCAATTTCCGTGATCTTGCAGGTTACGTCTTACAAATTACGCAAGAAGCGCATTTTTAAAATGGCGCCGCTGCATCATCATTTCGAGTTGCTGGGCTGGTCGGAGTCGAAAATTATCGTGCGCTTCTGGATTGCCTCGTTGGTTTTTGCGCTATTCGCGCTGACCACACTGAAATTACGATAGGTTCACGTTTAAGCCGTGGAGCTCAATAACAAACGCGTACTAGTAGTCGGCTTGGGCAAATCGGGTGTTGCGTCGGCGCTGTTCTTGAGAAGCCGCGGCGCCCAAGTGACGGTCTCAGATTCCAAGCCTCAGGAACAGCTCAGCGAGGAAATCCCTATTCTGCTCGACCACGGGATCATCATCGAGACCGGCGGACATGGCGAGCGTACATTTCACGGGCAAGACCTGATCGTGGTCAGCCCGGGAGTGCCCGCCGACTCGCCGCCTTTGGTCCAGGCGCGGGCACTAGGAGAGCCGGTAATCGGCGAAATCGAACTCGCCGCGCAATTTCTGCCAAAAAACATCGTCGCAATCACAGGCTCAAATGGCAAGACCACCACGACTACTCTGACCGGCGAAATCATCACTGCAGGCGGATATCCCACTCGAGTGGGCGGCAACATCGGCACTCCGGCGATTTCACTTGTAGCCACTGCTCGACCTGACTCAGTCGTCGTTCTGGAGGTCTCCAGCTTTCAGCTTGAGACGATCCAGACTTTCCGACCTAGAGTTGCCGTCGTGCTCAACGTCACGCCAGACCACCTCGATCGGCACCGCACTTTCGAAACCTACGTTGACGCTAAAGGCCGAATCTTCGAAAACCAGCAGGCCGATGACTTTGCGGTCTTGAACGCCGACGATCCCGTCTGTGTTGGACTAGCCGGCAGAACACGAGCGCAAGTTTTCTGGTTCAGCCGGAAAAAAGAAGTGCAGCAGGGAGCATCGTTGCGCGACGGCAGAATTTTGTTTCGTGATTCATCCGGGCAGCAGGAGATTATGGTGGCTTCCGAAATTCCGCTAAAAGGCGCCCACAACCTGGAGAACACGCTGGCCGCGATCTGCGCTGGCGCCCTCATGAAGTGTGCGCCGGAGCGAATCCGCGCTGCCGTGCGCAACTTCAAGGCCGTCGAGCACCGGCTGGAATACGTCGCCACAGTTCGCGGCGTGGAATACTACAACGATTCGAAAGCTACAAACGTAGACGCGACGATCAAGGCTCTGGAATCATTTCCCGCGAACATCCATCTTATTCTGGGAGGAAAAGACAAAGGCAGCGACTACACCGTCCTCAACGATCTTCTGCGCCAACGAGTAAAGCGCGTCTATACCATCGGCGCAGCAGCAGACAAGATTGAATCGCAGGTCAGGGAAGCGGCCGAGATTGTTCATGCGGAATCTCTGGACAGTGCCGTTCAGCGGGCAAGCGCAAGTGCCCAGCCGGGAGATATCGTGTTGCTGGCTCCCGCCTGCGCCAGCTTCGACCAATTTCGAAATTACGAGCACCGGGGCAAAGTCTTCAAAGAACTGGTGCAGCGGCTGTCCGGGAAGGAAACTGTCTGATCCCGCTCGAAACCCGCACTTACTGCGAAATTTTCCAGTGACGGTCTCGAGCTCTGTCGTGGTTCGTCATTCGCCAGGTGCCATCTATGCACTGCACTTTCGGCATGACATCGGTCGCTGTGCCACCTCCCAAGCGTAATCGTTGGACACGTGCCACAGCCCGGTCCACGACGCGAGCCAGTTCGGCTCCGTAATCAGGAGAGCGTTCTTCGCGTAAACGACGCTTTGCCTTCTCCGCAGAAAACCAGGTGCGATTTCGATTGAACTCCTGCGGCGGGCCTAGCCGCAAGACTTCGCAAAGATGGGCACTGACGCCAACCTCAATTGCAGAAGAGCTGCCGCTGCCCTTCCTGCGAACGTAGCGGGTAAATGAGACCTCCTCCATCCGACCATGGACTCCAGCCTCCTCATAAGCTTCGAGGGCAGCCGCCTGAGCGTGCGTCAGCCCCGGTTCGACGCCGCCCTTAGGAAAGGTCCAGCGTCCGCCGCGGGTCTGAACCAGCAAGAACTCAATGCCACTGCCGCGAATCCGATAGCACACTGCGGCGACCTGTTGACATTTCCGAAGCCTGCGAACCTGCGATACTCGAAAGACCCTAGTGGGCGCCTGAGCAGTCGCTGCCTGTGATGGGCTGATGATTAGTCGCGAATCTCCAACGCTCATCGCCATAGAGTGCGTGATGCGGCCCTCTTCTGACTAGAGCACAGTATGGTTCCGGCTGGAGATTGTCGCGTCTCAATTCAGTCCGAGCTCTTGAGTTAATTTGGGGCTTCCTACACGGCGTTCGAGAAGCCAATCCATCCACAACGGGAATCTTTCTACCTACTTGCACCAGGGGCGTGGAGACAATATTTTTTTTGGCGGGAGCTCGCTGCGAGGAACAGACCTT
>Ga0209801_1001752_pt1 | contig 13216 bp, 16 predicted proteins | sample GraSoiAngelo_127_FD_185884 | JGI IMG/M metagenome (GOLD analysis project Ga0209801, IMG submission 185884) | Grasslands soil microbial communities from the Angelo Coastal Reserve, California, USA - 14_0927_09_40cm (SPAdes) (version 2) | ecosystem: Environmental > Terrestrial > Soil > Grasslands ... | reverse complement strand
GGAACCGTAGCCTCCATCGTCCACAGGAATTCCACGGACTCTCCGCGGACCACCTTCACTTTCGAGTAGACGAACTGCGGATGGACCGCGATTGCCAGATTCGCGGGGAGGGTCCAGGGAGTCGTCGTCCAGATCAGGAGGGACTCCGCGGGTCGGTCCCGGAGGGGGAACTTGACGTAGATGGAAGGGTCCGTCTCATCCGAGTACTCGATCTCCGCGTCGGCCAGAGCGGTCTCGTCGCGGGAGCACCACTGGGTCGAGCGGAGGGCCTCGTAGAGCAGACCGCGTTCGTGCGCGCGGCCGAGCGTCCACCACGCCGCCTCGATGAATTCGTTCCGGATCGTCATGTAGGGCCGGTCCCAGTCCATCCAGACTCCGAGGGCCCGGAACTGGTCTGTCATCTTGTTCAGGAGGTCGAGGGCGAACGTGCGGCACGTCGTGATGAACGTCTCGATCCCGAGGTCCTCGATCTCCTTCTTGTTCGTGATTCCGAGCGTCTTCTCGACCTGGACCTCGATCGGGAGGCCGTGCATGTCGTACCCGGGCTGGTCTCGGACGTGGTAGCCGCGCATCCGGCGGAAGCGGAGGACCGCGTCCTTCGTCGTCTTGTTCAGCACCTGGCCCAGGTGAATCGAGCCGGTCGTAAACGGCGGCCCGTCGCCGAAGTAGAAGTCCTCTCCCTTCGAACGCGCCGCGACCGTCTTCGCGTAAACCTTCGCGCGGTCCCAGAACTCTTGGACTTGCTTCTCCACCTCGAGTGGAGCGTACGCTTTCTCCGCCTGCTTGATCATCGCAGCCCCGCTCCCGGGGAATTCGGACCACCGCGAGGCTTCTTCATCGCCTCGGAGCGGCGACCCACCCATTCGGCCCTCGCTATTAAAACGTGCGGAGCCCGTTCCACCCCGAGGCACGTCGCGACCGGGGCAAGAGGGCCGGGAGCGAGATTTGAACTCGCGTCAAGGGATCCACAGTCCCCTAGCATAAGACCAGGCTAGCCCATCCCGGCCGCAGTTCGGCGGAAGAGGCGGGGAGGATATAGGGTTTTGGTGGACGTGCTCAGGGGGAGTCCTTCGGAGGATCGTCTCTCACTTTTCCGGAGGGCGCATGATCCCCAGTGTGGATCGCCTGAGCCGCGCGAACGACACGACGATAAGGGCAAGTCCCGCGATTTCGAGACCGATGAACAGGTAGGTGAACGAGGAGAGGAGGAGACTTGCCATTGCGCCTCCAAAGAGGACGATCAAACCGACCGCCCCGACGGCCACGCTCATCCTTCGCCTCTGCATGGCGGCATCCTCCGCGGCCCGGCGGCGTTGAGACGGAGTCGACGGTGGCGATTCCAACGCACCGCATTCGACCTCCCGTTATTTGATGGCTGCGCCTGAGGTCCGCGCGTTGCACAAACGTTTTGTACGCCGCGCCGGATGGAGCGCCGGCCATGGCAGGAAAACGCGATTTCGTGTCGATGCGCGACGTCCGCGACGATCTCGTCGGCCTGCTCGAACTCGCCGGGAGCATCAAGAATCGGACGAAGGCCGGAGAGCCGTACGAGCCGCTTCGCGGTCGGAGCCTCGCGATGATCTTCGAGAAGTCGTCGACGCGGACTCGCGTATCGTTCGAAGTCGGAATGACGCAGCTCGGAGGGCACGCCCTCTTCCTCAACCCGGATGACCTGCAACTGGGCCGCGGGGAGACGATCGCGGACACGGCGCGCGTCTTGAGCCGCTACGTCGACGGCATCATGTACCGCGCATTCAAGCACGAGAACGTCCGCGAGCTCGCGAGGAACGCGAGTGTGCCGGTCATCAACGGTCTGGACGACCGAGAACATCCGTGCCAAACAGTCTCGGATCTGTTCACGATCCAAGAACGGAAGACGCCCCTCGACGGACTCAAGCTGGCCTACGTGGGGGACGGGAACAACGTGTGCAATTCGCTGCTCCTCGGGTCCGCGACGGTCGGGATGGACATGACCGCGGCATGTCCCGCCGGATACGAGCCCGATCCGGAGCTGCTTCGCGAGGCGAGGCAGATCGCGAAGGATCGCGGTGCGACCATTGAGGTGGCGCATGATCCTCATTCCGCGGTCCGGGGTGCCGATGTCATCTACACCGACGTCTGGGTCTCGATGGGGCAGGAGCGGGAGAAGGAGGAGCGCGAGAAAATCTTCCGACCGTACCAGGTGAACACGAAACTGCTCGACCACGCGAAACCGGATGCCGTCGTGATGCACTGCCTGCCGGCCCATCGAGGGCTGGAGATCACGGACGAGGTGATGGACGGTCCTCGTTCCATCGTGTTCGATCAGGCCGAAAACCGGCTCCATGCCCAGAAGGCGATCCTCGCCCGCTTCCTGGCGGGCGTCTGAGGGCCCCGCGACAACCCGTAAATAGGGTCCTTCCTTTGCGGGCGACGGTGCGCGGCCTGCGGCGGTGGCTCCGCTATGTAGCCGGCGTCCTGGTCCTGACCGGTATCGTCGCCGCGATCGCCTTTCCCCAGGCGGCCCTGAACGCCCTCCAGCTCCCCCTGCTCGCCGTATTCTCGACAACGCGCATGGTAACGGCCTACGTGTTCTCGCTCGTCTTCGCCATCGCCTACGGCCACACGGCGGCGACGAACAAGAGGGCGGCGGTCGTCCTGCTCCCGGTGCTCGATGTCCTCCAATCCATCCCCATCCTCGGTTTCTTCCCGGCGGCGCTCGTGTTCTTCGTCGCGACGTTCCACGGACACCCGATCGGGATCGAACTCGCCGTCGTCTTCCTGATCTTCACGAGCATGTCGTGGAACATGGCCTTCGGCGTGTACGAGTCCCTGACCACGATCCCGCAGGACCTCGAGGCGGCCGCCGCGAGTTTCGGCTTGACCGGTTGGCTTCGCTTTCGATTTCTCGCCTTTCCCGCCGCGATCCCGAAACTGGTCTACAACTCCATCCTCTCCTGGACGAACGGCTGGTTCTTCCTGGTCGCGAGCGAGATCTTCACCGCGGGGGGCACCGAATTCCAGCGCCCAGGGCTCGGAGCGTTCATCGCGATTGCCGGCCGGAACGGGGACACCCCGTCCATCGCAATTGGGATCGGAGTGCTCGCCGCCGTGGTCCTGGCCCTAGACATTTTCCTCTGGAGGCCCCTCGGTGCGTACTCGGAGCGATTCCGGATGGAGACGGCCACGGGCCGGGAGATCCCGCGGGTTCCGAGCCCGTACGAGCGGTTCCGATGGTTGCCCCGGCTTCCCGGAGTTCGTCACTGGATCCTGGCTCGACTCCAACCCGTCGCCCTCGGATATCATCGGCTGTCCCTCCGATTCGAGCGAACCTATTCCGGCCACCCGAAGGTCATCAAGGACGTCCGGAGGATCGATCTCGCTTTGTTCGTTGTCGTCTTCGTCCTCGTCGTCTCGACGGGCCTCATCGGCCTCGCCCAGATGTTCCTCCGTCCGCTGCCGCCCGGCGCTGCACTCCTGCCCAGCGCGGCCTTCCTTTCCTTCTCCCGACTCCTCGTCGCATACGGGATCGCGCTGGCCTGGACGGTTCCGGTTGCGGCTTTCCTCGGAGAGAGCGAGCGAGCGTCCCGATACCTGACGCCCGTACTCGAGCTCTTCGCTTCCCTGCCCGCGACCGCGCTCCTTCCTGTAATCGTTGGTTTTGCACTCGTCGTGACCGCGTCCTTCGGAGCCGCTGCCCAGTTGGCCGCCATCCTCATCGCGCTCTTCAGCATGCAATGGTACCTGCTGTTCAATCTCATCGCGGGGGTCCGGAGCATTCCGGACGACCTGAAGGAGGCCGCCCGATCGTTCGGCCTGCGCGGCCGGACGTACTGGAGACGCCTCCTGTTGCCCGCGATCACGCCGTCCCTCTTGACCGGCAGCATCACCGCCTGGGGTGCGGGGTGGAACGCGTTGATCGTGTCCGAGTACATCCTGTACGCAAAGCAGCTCTTCGTGGTACCGGGGCTCGGCTCGCTCCTGAACCAAGCGGTGTTCACATCCCCGGACAGCGAGATGCTCCTCCTGACGATCCTCACAATGATCGTCGTCGTCCTCGCGATGAACAAGCTCCTGTGGCGCCCCCTGTTCCGCCGCGCGAGCCAACGATTCCGGCTCGAGGTGTGAGGCCTGACCGTGCATCCTCTCCTCGAAGTGAAGGACGTCACGAAGTCCTATTTCGAGAACGGAAAGGAGTTCAAGGTCCTCGAGCTCGTCCGATTCGATCTCGCCGAACGCGACTTCGTATGCGTCGTCGGGCCTTCGGGGTGCGGCAAGTCGACCTTGCTGCGGATCATCGTCGGACTCGACAAGCCCACGGCGGGGGCGGTCCTGTTCGAAGGCGAACCGATTCGGGCGGACAACCCGCAAGTCGCGATGGTGTTCCAATCCTTCGCCCTGTTTCCCTGGCTCACGGTCCAACAGAACGTCGAACTCGGACTCGAGGCGAAAGGGACGCCACCGGAGGAGCGTCACCGGCTCGCCCGGAAGTTCATCGACGCGGTGGGCCTGACCGGCTTCGAGGACGCGTTCCCGCGCGAGCTCAGCGGGGGGATGAAGCAGCGGGTCGGCATCGCCCGGGCGCTCGCGATCGAGCCTCTCCTCTTGTGCATGGACGAGCCGTTCTCCTCCCTCGATCCGCTCACGGCCCAGAACCTCAGGGACGAAATCCTGCAGCTGTGGGCGAACCCGGACCTGCCGCCGAAGGCGGTCTTGATGGTCACGCACGCGATCGAGGAGGCAGTCTACCTGGCCGACCGCGTGATCGTGCTCTCAAGCCGACCCGGTCGGATGGTCGCCGAATTGGAGATCGACCTTCCGCGGCCGCGCAACCGGAAGGAGCCGGAGTTCTATGGCTGGGTCGACGAGATCTACTCTCTCATCGTTTGAAGGGATGAGGTCAAGTGTCTAATAGCGGCGAAGGCGTTGGACGGGGCGGCGGCGTGACCGACTTTCATCCGATCGCGAAGGTGTCCGTGGGCCAGATCCTGGGCCTTGTGGAGGCGATCGATGAGGTCGGGGGCGTCGCCGACGTCGCCACGATTTCTCAGGAAGTCGACATGGAACTGGACCGGCTGGGCCCGATCCTCAGCGCGGCCGAATTCCTCGGGCTCGCGACCGTCGAGGACGGGGACGTCCGTATCACGGACCTCAGTCGCAAGCTCTTGCACGCGAACGTGCGGGAGCGGAAGGCGATCGTCCGGGACATCATCGACGACGTGCCCGTGTTCCACCTCATCACGGACATGGCTCGGAAGGCCGGACGGCCTCTGTCCCGGGAGGAAATCATCGAAGCCCTTTCCGCGCGCGTCGGCAGCCACCAGGCGGAGGATCTCTTCAAGGCCCTGGTCTATTGGGGCCGCTACGTCGAACTGGTTCGATACGACAGCCAGTCGGAGATGCTGACGCTCCGAACGCCCTCCAAGTGAGCCAAGCCTCCCAATCACATCGGCCGAGGACGCGCCCGCGCATTCCTGTTCTCAACTCCGTGAGCGACGGGGCGGTCGCACAAAGCGTTAAGGTTCTGCGAACCCATCACGTTCTGAGGGGTTGCGACCGTGGGGGAGAACGGGCGCCTAGCGTGGCGTGCGCGCCGCGCGGGCCGTCGCGTCGGCAGGGGCGGCCCGACATTTCTGAAAGCCTTTCGGGTCTTGCTCATCATCGGCGGCGTCCTCGGTCTCGCAGGTATCTCGCTCGTCGCTTCGTCGTTGGGATCCTCCGCCTCCTCTACGACATCAATCCCTGCCGGTCCCATCTGGTACATGTACTACGAGTTCGACGTGCTCGGCCCGGGCAACCTCCGAGGGGACTACCAAGAAACGACCGGAGGGGCCCTCGACCTGTACGTGCTCACCGAGGCCCAGTACCAATCCTACCGGGCGGGGACGAACATCGGAAGCCTTTGGTCCCTGGGCAGTTCCAATGCGGGGACGATTGACGTCGTCCTCCCTGGCTCGGGCAAATATTTCCTGGTGGCCGATCACGGAACGTCGTACGAGAGTGTCCGGCAGGTGGTCCACTTCAGCCTCCACCTCGCGGGTGTCAATCCGACAACCTTTGCAGCCGGCATTGGGCTGCTCGGGACCGGAATGGTCGTCGCGGCCCTGGGCGTCCTGAAGCGGAAAAGGTTTGCGATTCGGGCCGGTGGGCACGTCCCGCTCACGAACGCCCCCTCGACGGATCCGCCAAGTTCCAATCGGCCCGATCCCCCGCAGCCGCCGATGACACCGTAGCGGCAGGTCAGAATCGACCGGCCTCCAGACCTATGACGCAAGCGCCGTCAAAGACGGGCGATCCTATTCGGTGGCGCCGAAGAACTGCCGAAGCAGCGGGTGCATTTCCATCATCTGTTCTCGGCCGATCGCTTCGTACATTTGGATCATGATTCCGACCGAGAGCAGGACTCCCGTGCCCGAGGCGTTCCCGACCGTCCCGATCATGTCGGCGCCCGCCGCGAGGGCGCCCACGGAGGCTCCAGAAATCACCGCCACCACCGGGATGTACCGGTCCAATACACGCCGCAGGATCCGAGGATCCCGCCGGAATCCGGGAATCTGCATCCCGCTGGACTCAATTTGGCGCGCGACGTCCTCCGGCCCCATGTTCGTCGTCATGATCCAGAACTTCGCGAACATGACGGAACCGCCGATGAAGACGCCGAGGAAGACGAGGAGATGCACGAAGACCTGCCAATACTCGAGCCCTCGCAGGTAGACGCCGTAGGAATTCGGGTTGAACAGAGGAAGGAGCCAATCCTGCACCCCGTTCACGTTCGAGAAGTAATACGCGAGCCCGCCCACCGGCGTGGTTCGTTGAATCTGACCGTTCAGGACCCGAGAGTCCGTGGCCTCCGGATACGCACCGATCCATGACGCGTGGCCGACGAGAGGCCACTCCGGGTGCTGCCAGAATAGGAGGGAGAACATGCTCACGTTCGCCAAGACGGCGGCGACCAGGATCACCGGGATGTTCGAGGCGTACATCAGGCGGATCGGGTAGCGGCCGCGCGCGCCTCGGGCCATCCCGTGGGCCAGGGGAAGTTCGATTCGCGTCGATTCGACGTAGGCGACGATGAAGAAAATCACGACCGTCCCGATGAGCGCGATCAACGGATTCGGCGGTTGGACCATGATTTGTTCGATCCCGCCGTTCGCGAGCTGGCTCGCGGACAGGTTCTGCAGGTAGTAGATCGTCTTCGGGATCGTGCCCGCCGGGACCAGCCGAGTGCTCGAGGAAGGTTCCCAGTTGAAGGTCCCGGTGAAAATCTGCTGGGCCACGCCGCCCGCGATGAACAGGGAGATCCCAGATCCGATCCCCCATTTCGAGACGACCTCGTCCATGAGGAACACGAGGTACGAACCTCCGAAGAGCTGGAGGACGATGAGCAGTTTCGCCAAGATGTCACCGTGGCCGACCGAGATGAGGCCGAACAGCAGGGATCCGTTCAGGGCCGTCACGAAGCCGCCCGCGGGCGTGAGGAAGCCGAAAACCTGCGGGATCGCCTCCACGAAGATCATGACGATCACGAGGAACTTCTGCGTTCCCTGGTAGACGCTCTTGTCTTCGTCGTCCTGGAGGTTCAGGTTGATGATCTTCGCGCCCGCGAACAACTGCATGATGATCGAGGCCGTGACGATCGGTCCGATGCCGAGATGCATCAAGGAGCCCTGCGCCCCGGCGAGGATCGCGCGGAGACTGGAGAAGAAGTCGATCACGTTCGTCCGGTCGAGGCCATAGATGAAGATGTTCGTCATGGCGAAGTAGAGAATCAGGATCGCTAGGACCCAGAACATCTTCGTGCGGAACTGGACGTGTCCCTCCGGCCGGGTGACCGCCGGGAGCCGGTCCGTCAGCGGCTTCAGGGCGTAGAGGCGGCTCTTCTTCTGCTCCTCAAGGGGCATCGCTCACTTCCCGGCCGCCGCGGGGAGGATGACTTCCCCGCCGGCGCCCGCGACCTTCGTGAGGGCGGCACCGGAGGCTTTCGCCACTGTGATCCGCATCGAGACCGCTACCCGGCCAGAGCCTAATAGTTTGTCGATTCCCGCGGCGGTCAGGTCCACGTTGATTCGAGCGTTGTCCCTGATCGCATGGCCCGCCGCCTCAAATTCCGCCAGGCGATGGCCGAGGTCCTCCAGGTCGATTGCGGTCGTTGGGTGCATCTGCGCATGGCGCGTGAACCCGTGTCGCCCGAAGTGATCCGGATCGTACTTGATCATCCACTTGCGCTTGTGTTTGTGGAGCCCGGCGTTCCCCGTGCCGCCGCGTCCGCCGGCACCGCGGCCGTGCTTCTTGCCGCGACCGTGCGTGCGGCTGCCCCTCAACTTGCGCGTCCTAGAGACCATCCTTCGCCTCCTCGACGACCATCCTCAGAAGCAGTTCGTTGATCTCCTTTCCGCGGTAACCGAGGTCGCCGCCGTCGTGATAGCCGCGTTTGATGTGCCGGAATCCTCTCCGAGGCGGCGGAAGTCGAATCACGGGCCGTAGGTCACGGACCTCGATCAATCGGGCCTCGCCTTTCGCGAGCGCCTGACTGAAATCCCAGATCGACTTGTACTTGCTGTGGGCCTTCACGAAGGCGTCATCGATTGGCCGGTCGCCGACCTGACGGCCCCGTTTCAATAGGAGGCGGGCGAGGACTTCGGCATCCACTTCCCCCCAGGTCACATAGTCTTTCACGACCTGCAACATGCCGCGGTACGTGGGATCCTGCGGGACGATTGCGCAATGGTTCTGGCGCGTCAGATGGAGCAGGCGGAGCGTGTCCTTCACATCGCGGCGGAGGTCACTTTTCCCTCGAAGGCGGAGCACCGCGAAACTCATTCCTCCTTCGCCTCCTCGGTTCCAGGGGCTGCCGCGACTTCCGTGAGGTCCTCGCCTTCGACCTCGACTTCTTCTGGAAGCGGGACGGCCTCGTCCGGCACAGGTGGCGCGGCGGCGACCTTGCGGACGAAGACCTGTTCGGCGCCCGCCTTAATCTTCAAACGATCCGTTTGCTCGCGGCGGACCTTCAGTTCGGCCGTCTTCCGCAGGGCTTCGAATGTGGCCAAGGCGTAGTTCACCGTCGTCTTCGTGTGGCCCTTCGTGAACCCCCAGGCATCCGTGATGCCGGCGAGCTTCAACACGCTCTTGGCCACGTCGCCCACCGCGAGCCCGACCCCTTGGGGAGCGGGCTTGAGCGTGACCTCGACGGACCCGCTGCTCCCGGTGACCCGGAACGGGAGGGAGTGGGCCCGGCCGCAGCCGCACTCCCACGAACCACAGCCCCTCTTGATCTCGATCATGTTCAGCTTCGCGTTGTCGATCGCGCGCCGAATCGACGGGCCGACCTCACGGCCCCGCGCCCGGCCCAGGCCCGCGAAGCCGTCCTTGTTTCCCACGATGCACGTGATCACGAAGTTCACCCGGCGCCCGGAGTCTGTCATGCGCTGGACCATGTTCACGTCGAGCACTTCGTCCTCCGTCTCGGGGAGGAGGATGTCCACGATCTCGGGCTCGCGGATCGGGAGACCCGTCTGGATCGCGTCTCCCAGTGTGGTGATCTCGCCCGCAAGGACCAAGCGACCGAGCTTCGTTTTCGGAGCCCATTTCGTCAGGTCCCGCTCGGGCCGTGCCGCTCGGGCCTCGCGCCGACGACCGCCTCTCCGCTGCGGCATCAGGCCGCCTCCAGTTTCGACTTCACGGCGTCAAATTGCTTCGCGATCTCCTCGCCGATGTGGGCGCCTCGGACCCGGTCCTTCGCGGGCAGCACCTCGGGGCTGTGGGGGACCGCCACGCCGGCATCGAGCAAGCCCTGCAACGCCGCGAAGAGTCGGCCCCCCCGGGACGGGCGCTGCCCGCCGATGTCGAGGATGGCCTCCTTCAGGCCTTTCGCGGACGCGCGTCGACCAGCGAGGAAACCGGTCAGGTAGGCGGCAGGCAGGTTCCCGGTCCCGGCGGACCAGCCGTGCTCCTTGAGATCGATCGATTGGGCGGTCGCGAGGATCTTGTCCCCCGGGGTGTCCGGGACGACGAATTGGACGATCGTCTGGTTCAACGTCTTCCGCACGACGACCCGCGGCTTGCCGCTCCGGAGGAGCTTCGCGCGCACACGATAGTCCGTCCGGCCCTCCCGCCTCCGACGGAACGGGACGCGGTAGTGAGGACCCTGCTTCTGTTTCATTTCGGCGCCTCCTTGAGCGCGCCCGCGGCGCGCAACTGTTGTTCCATATGAGCCCTTGATTTGAACATGCCGCCTTTGGACTGGGCGTAGAACCGCCGATAAGTCCGGACATCGATCCGTCCCTCCTTCTTCAGTTCCCTCAGGCGGCGTCGCATCCCCCGGATCAGACCAATCCAGCGGGTCTTCTGCGGCGTCCGCGCATTCAACGCTCCCTCGCGGGAGCCGTGGCCGCGGCGCCGTCCCTTCGCGCGCTGCGCCGCCCGATGGCGGGCACGACCCCGGGACACGCCCCGCTCGTTGCGCTTCTGGATCACATTGCGGCGAATCAGGCCGCGGATCCCGTCGCGGGTGATCGCGTCGAGGATGTTCTCCTGTTCCTTCGGGTCCGGGCTGATGTAGACCCGGTTCACCCCGATCTTGAGAATCGACGCCGCGAGGCGCCGCTGGTAGTCGAACCTCATTCCGTCACCATCCGATTCAGGATGCGCAAGCCCTTGTCGTCACAGGCCTTCTCGATGATCTCCCGCTTCCGGGTGCCGACACCGTGCGCAATCCGCACCGCCTGTTTCGTTGCATCGAGGCCCTCGAGCTGCCTCTCGTTGTGCACGAGGATCTCCTGGAATCCGCTTGGGTGCAGGCCTCGGACCGCCCGCGGCCCGCGGTACCCAATCGACGGGAGATTCCATCGGTAGCCGAAGTGGCGCCGCAACTTCGATTGGCCTCCCTGCGGCTTCCGCCATTCGTCTCCGAACATGCGGTACCGGAACCATTCTTGGCGCCGGAACTTCGGCCGAGCGGCGTTCTTCGCGGAACGCAGCGCCAGGAGTTGCTTGAGGCGGTCGTCCAGTTTGGGTTTCGCACGCGCCTCGTGGACCCTCTCCTCGGCTTCCTCTTTTTCCTTCGGTTTCTTCGGCTTCTTGCGGAGCGGCTTCTCTTCCTCGGGCTCTTCCTTCTCCGCCGGCTTCTCTTTCTCCGCCGGGGCTTCGGCCTTCTCCGCCTCGCGAGCGGCCTTGGCCTCTTCCTTCGCCACGAACCCGAGGAGGCGTTTGCGAAGGTCGTCCACCTTCCCTTCCGTGGACAGTTCGTACCGATCGGACCAGGCGACGAGCTCGGCCTTCTTCGCGGCGCGGATCTCGGAGGCTTTCGGGAGCGGCTGCTTTGGCGCGGCGGGTTTCTCAGGGACCGCGGTCTTCTTCACCTTCTTTGCTACCTTCGGTTCCTCGTCCGCCATGCTCACGCCTCCTTTTCGGCCTTCTTCGTGATGTAGATCCCGTCCTGGAAGATCCGCGGATCGAAGCCTCGGATCCGGGTCGCCAGTTCGATGTTCGCCGCGGTTTGCCCGACGGCCTCGACGTCCGGACCCGAGAGGAGGACCTGGTCGCCCTTCACCTCGACCTTCGTCTCTCCCACGATCCGAGTCTTGCGCGGAAACTTCTCCCCGAGGAAATTCTCGATGATGAATTCGGGACCCTTCACGGTCGCCTTCACGGGGAAATGGCTGTACACGATTTTCATCTCGTACGCGTACCCTTCCGTCACCCCGACGATCATGTTGCGGAGATGGGCGGCGAAGGTTCCGACGAGCGCGCCCTCCCGCCGGCGCGGGTACTCGCAGCGGACCTTCGCCTGCTTGCCTTGGACGACAATCTGGATCCGCGGGTGGGACAGTTTCCGGCGGAGCGTGGTCCCCTTCGCCGACACGACGATGGCATCGCCGTCGAGCCCGACCTCCACGCCTCCAGGGATCTCGACCGTTTGCTCCAACAATCCCGCGACCGGCATCGTCCACCTCAGTACACGTAGGCGAGGAGCTTCCCGCCCACGCCGACTTCCTTCGCCTTCGTTTGGGAGATGACGCCTTCCGTCGTCGTCAGGATCAGGACGCCGAAATCCTGGGCCGGGAGGTAGCGTGCCTCGTACTTCTCCAGGTCCGTGCGCTTCACGGCGAACCGCGGTTTGATGACGCCGCAATTGTTGATGCTGCCCACGAGCGACACGCGGTAGAGATTCCCGCGGCCGTCCTCGATGAGTTCGAACGACTGGATGTACTCGTGGTCCTGCATCACCTTCAGGACCCGGCCGATCAGCTTCGACGCGGGCCGAATCACGCATTCCGTCTTGCCGGCCGCCTCCGCGTTCCGGATCGTCGCCATCGCATCGTTGAGAGGGTCTTGCAACATCCGATCGCCTCAACTGTACTTCCGGAAGCCGAGTTCATATGCGATCTCGCGGAAACATTGGCGGCAGAGATGGAGTCCGTAGCGTCGGACAATGCCCCGCTTGCGGCCGCACCGGAGACAGCCTTTCTTCCGGCCGAAATCCTTCGTCCGCTTCACTCGACCACCTCGACCTTGAAGCGGTCCTTCATGAACTGGATGCCTTCGGCCCGCGACACGCGATGCCGGCGCGGGACGGGACGGGGTCGATTCGCGCGACGGGAGACCCGCCATCCCGGACGTTGCAAGCTCACGCTCACGTCCATCCCGAACACGCCGATCTCCGGGTCGTACTTCATTCCCGGGAAGTCGGTGTAGTCCTGGATCCCGAAGGAGAAGTTCCCGCGCGGGTCGAAACTGTAGGCCGGCAGCCGGTTGCTCCGGATGTCCAACGCGGACTTCAGGAACGTCTCGGCGGGCGATCCGCGGAGGGTGACCCGGGTCCCGATCGGCATACCGCGGCGCACGCCCCAGTCCCGGACCGCTTGATGGCTCAGGGTCTGGACCGACTTCTGTTTCGTCACGAGCTCGAGGACCTTCTGGGCCTTCACGAGCTTCTCGCCGGCCTCGCCGACGCCGACGTTCACCACGACCTTCTCGATCCGGATCTCGCGCATGTCCGCCATGGTCCCACCTAGATCGCCGAGACCTCCGGAGTCTTGATCGCCGGCCCTTCCGTGCCGACGACGAACACCTTCCCGATGTCCGTGGAGAAGCCCTCCGTGAACGTGACGATGTTCGCCCGCGGGTTCCGGGTCCGTTGAACCTCCGAAACGTGGGCAATCTGGCCGACGTGCTTCCCCGCGGTCACAAGGACCGGCGCGCCTTTGCCGAGTTCGTAGTGTTCCACGACCTTTTGTCG
>Ga0209801_1001748_pt1 | contig 13232 bp, 9 predicted proteins | sample GraSoiAngelo_127_FD_185884 | JGI IMG/M metagenome (GOLD analysis project Ga0209801, IMG submission 185884) | Grasslands soil microbial communities from the Angelo Coastal Reserve, California, USA - 14_0927_09_40cm (SPAdes) (version 2) | ecosystem: Environmental > Terrestrial > Soil > Grasslands ... | reverse complement strand
CAGCGCCCGGCCGTCCGCGATGAGGGACTCTTCCGGGTGCGCCAGCATGTTGATGAACCCGGGCGCCACCGCCTTGCCGCGCGCCTCGACGCGCTCGGGCGCCGAGCCGGGAGCATGCGGTCCCACGTAGACGATGCGATCGCCCCTCAGGGCTACGTCGCCCACGAACGGTGGGCTCCCCGAGCCGTCGTAGACCGTGCCGCCGCCGATCACCACATCGTAGTGTGCCCCCGCACCGCTTGCCTCCTCGGCGGGCGCGCCGACACCGGGGCTCACCGCGGCAAGACAGAGCCACGTGCTCGTGACCGCGAGCGCACTCCGGGCGAGCGCGGGGGCGAGCGGGCGGGCGGGTGACATGTTGACGCGACCTCCCTCCAGCCGTGTCAGATCCCAGGGCATGTGCTCAAGGCGCATCCAAACCGCTGCCAGCCCGGGCGCGGCCCCACTCATATTATAGGCGGCGTGCCGAGGGCCTGCCGGCGGCTGAGGCCCGCGCCTCGCTCAGCCGCGGTGAATGAACGGCCAGGGAGAGACCTCCGCGCCCGGCTCGCCGGGGACTTCGATGAGGGCGGGAGCATCGTCCGCAAGGGCACGCTCGAGCGCGCTGCGCAGCTGCCCCGGAGTCGCGGCGCGGTAGCCTGCCGCGCCGAAGGACTCGGCGAGCTTCACGAAGTCGGGATTGCGCAGCGCTTCGCCGAGAAGCCGCCCGCCGAAGGTGGTCTTCTGGTCGCGCAGCACGTTGCCGAAGCTCCGGTTGTTGAACACGATCGCCACGGAGCCGATGCGATGCTGCACGGCGGTGGCCAGCTCCTGCACTCCGAACATGAAGCCGCCGTCGCCGTTGACCGATACCACCGCCCGGGTCGGATTCGCGACCTTGACGCCGAGCGAGGTCATATAGCCGAAGCCGAGGTTGTCCTGATAGCCGCTCGCGACATAGGTGCGCGGCTCGTACACCGGGAAGCCGAACCGGGCGGTGAATCCGACCTGGCTGATCTCTTCGACGAAGAAGCCGTCGCGCGGCAACACCGCGCGGATCGCATCGAGGAAGGCGAGCTGCGGCTGCACCACCTCGAACTCGCGCCGGGCACGCGCCTTGAGATCCTGGAATTCCGTTTCCCGGGACGCACGCTTGCGGAGGCGCGGCGCGAGCGCCTCGAGGAGCGCGCGCACTCCGAGGCGCGCGTCGGTCACCACGCCGACCTCGGTCGGGCGGCGCGGCATCTCCGTCGGGTCGATGTCGATGCGCACGATCCTCAACTCCGACGGCACCTGCTTCCAGCGGATGAACTGCAGCTCCATGCGCGTGCCGATGGCGAGGAGCATGTCGGTCTTCGCCCAGAGCGCGTACGCCGCCGCCAGGTCGAGCCCGAAGGGCGAGTCTTCGCTGACGATGCCGCGGCCGCTGCGATGCGCGGTGACCGGGGCCTGCAGCAGGCGGGCCAGCTCGAGCACTTCCGCACCGGCGCCGAGCGCGCCGGAGCCCACCATGATGAGCGGCGCCGCAGCGGAGGCGATCAGCTTCGCCGCCCGCTCGATCGCCTCCGGGTCCGGCAGCGGCGGCGCCATGGGGCGCGCGCTCACATCGAGCTCCACCTGCGCCTTCTGCCCGAGGGTATCCCAGGGGCATTCGAGGGCCACCGGCCGGCGACGCCCGCTCGTCAGCTCCTCGAACGCGCGCGCCACCAGGCGCGGCGCCTCGCTCGGGTGACTGATGCGCGCCGACCACTTGGTGAGTCCGCGCAGTATCGCCAGCTGGTCGGGAAGCTCGTGCAGGATGCCGTGGCCCCTGCCGATCTCGTGCGAGAAGACTTCGGAGGTCAGACACAGGACCGGTGCGTTCGCCGCATAGGCGGTACACAGCGCCGCCGACGTGTTGAGCACTCCGGGACCGGGCACGCAGGTATAGGCCCCCACGCGCCCGCTCGAGCACGCGTAGCCGTAGGCCATGTAGGCCGCCCCCTGCTCATGGCGCGTGCCGAGGTATGCGAGCTCCCCTTGCCGCTCGGCCAGCGCATCGATCAGGCTGTAGGTATGTACCCCGGGGATGCCGAAGATGTGCCGCACGCCGTTGCGGACGAGACCATCGACGATCGCCTGCCCGGCGGTTACGACTTTCTGCATTGGGCTATGCTAACAGTCCCGCGGTCGCGATCGGACGGATGCCTCACGCGCGTGCACGTAACTCCTTCAGCGCGGCGCGCGCGGCCATACGGCCCGATGCGCCCACGATACCGGGCCCGGGGTGCGTCCCGGCGCCACAGAGATGCAACCCCGCCACGGGCGCGGCGTGACCGGCGAGATCGGGCACCGGGCGCATGAAGAGCAGCTGATCGAGCGCGAGCTCGCCGCGCGATACGGCACCTTCGCGCAGTCCGAACCGGCTCTCGAGGTCGACGGGCGAGAGCACCATCCGCTCGCGCACCCGGGAGGTGAAGCCGGGCAGGTGCGCCTCCACGACGCGCAGCGCCCGCTCCGACACGGTGTCGCGCAGCTCGCCCCACTCGCCCTCGCGGAGCCGGTAGGGCGTGTATTGCACGTGCAGGACCGCAACGTGCTTGCCGGGAGGCGCGAGCCCGGCGTGGACCGCGCTCGGAAAGTGAATCATGACGAAGGGCTCACTCGAGCAGCGTCCGTACTTGGTCGCATCGAAGGCGCGCTCGACATAGCGTATCGACGGCGCGATCAGCATCGTGCCCGCGGCGCCGGCGGAGGCGGTGGTGGTGGTGGTGGTGGTGGCGCCGGTGGCGGCGGCCACCGAATCGGGCAAGGCATCGAGCGCCAGCAGGATCTTGGTGGTCACGCCGCGGAAGCGGATATTGCGCACGGCTTCGATGAGCACCGGGTCGAGGTGCACGGGGTCGATGAGCCCGAGGAGACTCTGGTACGGATCGAGCGCGGAGATCACGGCTCTGCAGGCGATCGCTTCCCCGGAGGCGAGCGCCGCCGATTCGATCCGCCCGTCGCGCACTGAAAGCTCAACCACCGCGCCCTGGGTCTCGATCGCGACGCCCGCGGCGCGCGCTCTCCGCGCCAGCGCGTCGATCAGCGCACCCGGCCCGGCTTTGAGTCGCAGCCGCTCACCGATCACGCCGGGCGCCGCACCGACGTGACGATGCAGGAAAGCCAGCGCCGTCCCACCCGACATCGGTCCCTGGCAAAGGTCGGTGACCGCAAGCGCTGCGAGCGCGCCCTTGAGTGGCTCCGACTCGAAGAAGTCGTCGAGCCAGTCGGCGGCCGAGATCGGCAGCGCGCGCAGCAGCTCGACCATGCCACGGCGCCCGAGGCTGCGGTATCGGCGACCGAGCCGGAGCAGCGTGAGGAATTCGTCGATCGCTCGAGCGTCGACGCGCGGCGCGGCGTCGCGAAACAGCGTCGCGAGAAAGCCCGCGAGGGACGCGAGCTGTTGCACGAACTTCGGCCAGCGCTCGGCGTCGCGCGCGGAAAGACGCCTCAAGGCCGCGGCGGTCTCAACTGCGGAGCGCTGCAGCGCGAGCGGTCCGCCCTCGCCGAGAGCGATGACGGTCGGATCGGCTGCAACGCTCGCATGGATCTCGGCCATGCCGCGGAATGCCTGCGGGTCGAGGTAACCGAGGTCGGGCACCAGTGGGGCGGCGCGCCAGCCGGGCGCGAATTCGATCTCGCGATAGATCCCCCCGAGATCGGGGCCCGGCTCGAGCAACAGGACACGCACGCCGGACGTGGCGAGCCCGGTCGCCGCCACCAGCGCATCCGGCTCGCTGCCGAGGACTACCACATCGAAGGAGCGACTCATGTGTCGGACAGAATCCGCTGTGCGGCGAGGCGTCCGGCCGCGCCCATCACGCCACCCCCGGGGTGCGTGCTCGAGCCGCACTGGTAGTAGCCGGGAATCGGCGTGCGGTAACTCGACCAGCGCGCCGCCGGGCGCAGGAAGAACAGCTGCTGCAGCGCCAGCTCGCCCTGGAAGATGTTCCCCTCGGAGAGCCCGACCGTGCGCTCGATGTCCGCTGGCGTCAGCACTTGGGCGTGCAGGATGGCGGACTTGAGGTTGGGCGCGTATTCGCTCAGGGTGTCGATGACGGTATCCCCAAACGCCTCACGCCGGGCGTCGGTCCAACCGCCTTCGATCGCGTAGGGGCAGTACTGCACGAAGATACTCGCGACGTGCCTGCCGGGCGGCGCCATGTTGGGATCGATCACAGAAGGGAAGATGATGTCCATGTAGGGGCGCTTCGAGAAGCTGCCGTACTTGGCGTCGTCGTAGGCGCGCTCGAGGTAATCGAGGCTCGGGCTGATCGAGATCGCGCCGCGATGGTGCGCGCCGACACCGGGTAGGCAAGTGAAGTCCGGCAGCTCCGACAGCGCCAGATTGACCTTGCCGGAGGAGCCGCGGAAGCGGAAGCGCTGCACCTGCTCGAGGAGCTCGTCCGGCAGCGCCCGCCGGTCGACGAGCTCGAGGTAGGTGCGGCGCGCATCGAGCCCCGAGACGATCACGGGCGCCCGGCACTCTTCACCGCTCCCGAGCACGACACCGACCGCGCGTCCTCTCTCGAGGAGGACCTGCCTCACCGGCGCTTCGGTACGAATCTCGGCGCCCTTCTCCAGGGCCGCACGGGCGATGGCCTGACTGATCGTGCCGTTGCCGCCCTTGCAGAATCCCCACGCGCGGAACGCGCCGTCGATCTCTCCCATGTAGTGATGCAGCAGCACGTAGGCCGAGCCTGGCGAGCGCGGTCCCATGAAGGTGCCGATGATGCCGCTCGCGGACTTGGTCGCCTTGAGCGGCTCGAACTCGAACCATTCCTCGAGGTAGTCCGCCGAGCTCATGGTGAGGAGCTTGTAGAGCGCGTGAAACTGCTCGCGGCCGAGGGAGCGCAGGTGCCTCCCGAGCTTGAGCAGGCCCTTCAGGTCGCCGGGCCTGAGCGAGGTGGGATCGGGCGGCATCATGCCGAGCAGCGGCTTCACCGCCTGCGCCATCTGCACCATCAGCCGGCCGTAGGCGACCGAGGCTTCGGCATCCCGCGCCGAGTGCCGGCAGAGCTCGCGCCGCGTGAGGTCGGCATCGCCCCAGCTGCCGAGATAGTCGCCGTTCGGCAGCGGCACGATCGTGCTCTCGAGGGGCAGGATCTGCAGGCCGTGCCGCGGGAGCTCGAGGTCGCGGATGATCTCGGGCCGCAGCAGACTCACCACATACGAGAAAACCGAGAAAGTGAAGCCCGGGAAAACCTGCTCGCTGACCGCCGCGCCTCCGATCACCGGACGCCGCTCGAGCACCAGTACCCGGCGGCCCGCCCGGGCGAGGTACGCGGCGGCCACGAGACCATTGTGGCCGGCGCCGACGACGATCGCGTCATAGGAGCGCTGCGCTCCCGGTGCTGGCGATGAGCGCACGTTCAGGCCCTCTTCCGCTCGGGGTCGAAGAACGGGAGCTTGCGCACCCAGGCGTTGGCGCGCTTGCGTCGGTGCTCGACGGTCACCTCGATCTCCACCGGCGTATCCGCCGCGAAGTGCGGAGCCTCGAGGTGCGCGAGCGCGAGATACTTCTTGAGCAGCGGTGACCAGCATCCGCTCGAGGCGTAGCCCACCTGCGCGCCGCCGCGATAGATCGGGACGCTGCTGCGCCAGGCGATGGTCGGGAGCGAGGGTGCCAGGCCCACCGCCCTGAAGAGCGCCTCGAAGGAATCCCAGTCGACTTCGACGCCGACGAAGCGCCACGCGGGTCCGCGCGCCTTCTCGGCGCGCAGCGCCGCCTGGCCGTTGAATGCGCTCTTGTCGAGCCGCACCGCCCAGTCGAGTGAGAGCTCGTAGGGCGAGGACTTCTGGGATTCGATCATGGCGTGTTGCGAGGACTGGTAGTCCACCTCGAGCATCACCAGGCCCGCTTCGATCCGCACCACGTCGAGCGCCCAGATGCCCGCCGGAGTAATCCCGTAGTCCGCCCCGCGGCCGATCAATGCGTCCCAGACCGCGATCGCCCCCTGCGCAGGGATCCACAGCTCGTACCCCAGATCGCCCGTGTATCCGGTGCGCGAGATCTGCACCTCGACGCCGGCGATGCGGTTCTGCATCACGCGGAAGTATTTCAGTCCGTCGACGGGCTGCTCGGCGACGGCGTCGAGCACCGCCCGCGACAACGGACCCTGTAATGCGAGCGCGCCCACGGCGTCCGACACCTCACCGATCTCGACTTCCATGCCGAACGCGTTCTGCTGCAGCCAGCGGAGATTGGGCTCGGCCGCCGTGAGGCGATACTGCCGCTCCCCGAGCCGGCTGATGGTGCCGTCGTCGATCGTCTTGCCCTGCGCGTCGCACCAGGGCGTGTACAGCACCTGGCCGATCTGGGTCGTGCTGACGTTTCGCGTAACCAGCCGGTCCAGCAGTCGCGCCGCATCGCGGCCGGCGATCTGGTACTTGTGCAGCGGCGAGACGTCGAACAGCGCCGCGGCGTTGCGCACCGCGGCGTACTCGCGCTCGTGCGTCCAGTCGTAGGCGCTCGCCACGGCGTGACCCGCCCAGCGGCGCCACGTCGCGCCGAGCACGAGGGGCGCCGTGCGCACGTGAAAGGGCGTGGTTTTGAGCATCCCCGGGCAGCTCCGCAGTCTTATTGAACGATCGTACAATAAGGATTCGAAACGGATCAACCGAATCCCCGCCGGTCACGCGAGCGGCGGCGCCGGCGTGCGCGCCGGTCGCCCCGCACGCGCCTGGCGGGCGACATGGATATGTGCCCACGGCAATGCAGTCTACTTCAGCCTCGCACCCGACCAAACGTTCCGGCTGGGCCGTCGCGAGCACCGGCATCTGGCGCATGCGGGCGCCCGGCGCCTGCGCTACAATTATCTGCTGGATCCTGTGGATTCAGGCGATCTCGTACTACGGCAGGCTCGCGATCCATCCGCCGCCGCTGATTCCGGTCTACCAGGTGCAGTGGCAGATGCGTGCAGGATGCGAGGATGCATGCAGCGGGTTGAGTCAGGCGTGAGCGCAGCGGCGGCGAGACTCCTCATCGTCGACGATGAGGCCGCGCACATGCGCGCCCTGTGCGACACTCTCGAGCGCGAGGGTTACGTCACCCGCGGCTTCACTTCCGGACGCGAGGCGCTGGAAGCGCTCCGCGAGCAATCATTCGATCTGCTGCTGACCGATCTGCAGATGCCGGAAATCGACGGCATCACGCTCTTGCGCGCCTGCCAGGAGATCGATCGCGACATTGCCTGCCTCCTGATGACCGGGCACGGCACGATCGCGACCGCGGTGGATGCGCTCAAGGCGGGCGCGCTCGACTACGTACTGAAGCCCTTCAAACTGTCGAGCATCCTGCCGGTGCTGGCGCGCGCGCTGGCGACGCGCGCGCTGCAGAGGGAAAACATCCAGCTGCGGGAGTCACTGGCGATCTACGAGCTCTCGCGCGCCATCAGCCAGGGCCTCGACCGCGATGCGATCGTCGAGCGGACGCTGGCGGCGGCCGCCGGGCAGCGCGATGTCGGCGCGGTTTACCTCCTCGTGCCCGCCGAGGATGGCGGCACGCTGCGGGTCGCGGGATTCACCGGGCCGGCCCCCCGGGCTCTGGAGAGCGCGGCGCTGAAGCTCGGCGAGTCGGCCGAGCGCTGGGTCGAGGACGCGCGCCGCGAGCTCGGCGCGCGCGTAGCGCCTTCCCCCGCCGGGGTTCTCTTCAGGCACCCGTTCGACCCGCGCATCGCCGTGGCGCTGCCGATCGTCGCCGGCGGAAAGTTCTTCGGAGTCCTCGGCTTCAGCTCCTCGCGGCCCGAGCGGAGGATCCCCCCGGGACAGCTACGCGCTCTCGACGTCCTGGCGCGCACCGCCGCCAGCGCCTTCGAGACCGCGGCGCTGGTCGGTGAGCTGCGCCGCATGAACGAAGAGCTCGAGCTGCGCGTGCGCGAACGCACGCGCGATCTCGAGATGGCCAACCACGATCTGGAAGCCTTCTCGTACTCCGTGTCGCACGACCTGCGCGAGCCGCTGCGTGCGGTCGAGGGCTTCTGCGAGATGTTCCGCGCCGAATTCGCGGCGAGTGTCCCCGAGGCGGGGCAGAAAATTCTGGAGCGCATCTGGGCCGGGGCCGGCCGCATGACGCGGCTCATCAACGATCTGCTGCATTTCTCGCGCTTCGGCCGCCAGCCCCTCAAGTGCGCCCGCGTGCCGCTGCGCGAGGTCGTGGAGCAGTGCGTGGCGCGCCTCGAGGAGTCGCGCGACAGCCGGCGGCCGAGCGTGCAGATCGGAGAGCTCCCCGACTGCTTCGCGGATCGCGCGCTGCTCGAGCAGGTGCTGATCAATCTGTTGTCGAACGCCATCAAGTTCAGCGCCGGACGGGACGACCCTCGCATCGAGGTGGGCACGCTGCGTCAGGGCGCCGACATCGTCTATTACGTGCGCGACAACGGCGTCGGCTTCGACATGCGCTACGCCGACCGGCTCTTCGGCGTGTTTCAGCGCCTGCATCCGCAGGAATCGTTCGAGGGCACCGGAATCGGCCTGTCGATCGTGCACCGGATCATCACACGTCACGGCGGCCGGGTGTGGGCCGACAGCCGCCCCGGTGAGGGCACCACCTTCTATTTCAGCCTTCCGCGGCCGAGCGAGCTCGGCCCAGGGATGTAAAGCCACGCTCAAGCACGCGGACTCTATAAAGGGTCGTCCGCGTGCGCTTTGCCGGCTTATCCCCCAAGACGGCCGGTCTTGCGCCCGGAAAGTGTGACGGCCATCCGGGTGAGGCGTCTTTCCGGCGGGTCTAATAAAGACGCGATGGGCTGTTAAAAAACACCCGTGTGTGCGCGCTCCTTCCACCGTCCACTTCGGCAGATTCGGTGCCGGGCGCGCGCCGAATGTAAGCAAGGTCGGAGACGTGGCGATGGATGCGCCCCCTGAGCAGTCTTCCAGCAGGCCGTTGCGAGTCCTGCTGGTCGAGGATTCCCCGTCGGACGCCGAGCTGACCAGGTGGCGCCTGCAGCAGGGCGGCTACGCATGCACCTTCGAGTGCGTGGTGAACGAGGCCGAGATGCGCGGCGCGCTGCGCGCGGGCTCGCCCGATCTCATCCTGTCCGATTTCAGCCTCCCCGGGTTCGACGGTATGTCGGCGCTGGCCATTGCGCGCGCCGAGGCACCCGGGGTGCCGTTCATCTTCCTCTCGGGCACCATCGGCGAGGAGCGCGCCATCGAGGCCCTGAAGTGCGGTGCGATCGACTACGTGCTGAAGAGTAATCCGAAGCGCCTGGTGCCGGCGATACAGCGCGCACTCGATGAGGCGGCGTTGCGCCGCAAGAACCAGGCTGCCGAGCAGCACGTTGCCCGCCTCGCCGTCGTGCTTCAGACACTCGCGGCGATCAACTCGGCGCTGGTGCGCATCCAGAACCGCGACGAAGCGCTGGCCGAGACCTGCCGGCTCGCGCACCGTATCGGCGGATACCCGCTGACGATGGTGGCGCTTCTCAACCCCGCAACGCGCATGGCGCGGCCGATCGGTTGGGCGGGCTACGACTTTCTCGAGCAGCCGTGGGAAGAGTTTCCCGTCGCGGTTCATGAATCCGGCGATACCAGCCTCATGGGCCGGGTGATCCGCAGCGGCGAGGCGGTGCTCTGCGAGGACATCGGGACCCACCCTCAGGTCATCCAGGGACGCGAGGCGTTGAGCGCCGCCGGCATTCGCTCGCTCGCGTGCCTGCCGCTGCGGGTCGACAACACGCCGGTGGGGGCGCTGCTGTGCGGCACGCGCTCTCCGACCGTCATCGCTCAGGACGAATGGCTGCTGCTCGTGGAGCTCGCCTCCAACCTGTCGTTCGCGCTGCAGTACCTCGACAAGCAGAATGCGGTGCACTTCCTGTCGTATTTCGAGCCGCTGACCGGTCTCGCCAAGCGGGCGCTGTTCTGCGAGCGCCTGACGCGGCTACAGGCGCGCCGCAGCGGCAGTCCGTCGCGTCTTGCGGTGACGGTGTTCGACATCGCGCACCTGCGCGTCATCAACGATTCGCTCGGCCGGCACAGCGGCGATCGGCTCTTGCAGTGCATCGCGGATCGGCTGAAGACGCGCTTCCCGGACACCGAGCACATCGCCCACCTGGGCGGCGGGACCTTTGCCTGCGTGAACGCCCTGCGAGAACACGACACGGGCGAAGTGCGTACACTGCAGGATGAGCTCATGCGGCTGTTCACCGAGCCGTTCCGCATCGACGGCCGCGACGTCGTCGCGGAGATCAAAAGCGGGGTGGCCTGCTATCCGCAAGACAACATCGAGCCTCACGACCTGGTGCAGAACGCGGAAGCGGCGCTTAAGGAGGCGAAGACCTCGGGCGAGCGCTACCTGCATCACCGCGTCGAGATGAATGCCGAGCTGGCGCGGCGGCTCAGCATGGAGCAACGGCTGCGGGCGGCGCTCGAGACCGACCAGTTTCGCCTGTACTACCAGCCCAAGATCGCGCTGCGAAACGGCAGAGTCGCCGGGGTGGAGGCGCTGCTGCGCTGGCAGGACCCGGAAACCGGCCTCGTCGCGCCCGCGGTCTTCCTGCCGCTGCTCGAGTCCGCCGGGTTGATGACAGCGGCCGGCACCTGGGTCATACGACAGGCGGCGTCCGACTGTCGCGCGTGGCGCTTGAAGGGTCTGCCGCCGCTGCGGGTGGCCGTCAATGTATCGCCTCCGGAGCTGCGCCGCCGCAAGATCGCGGACGAGATCCTCGAGTGCATCGGCGATCTGGCAGGCGATCCGGACTGGGGGGTCGACCTCGAGATTACCGAAGGAGTTCTCTCGGGTGATGCCTCCTCCTGCGTCAACGCGCTCAGGCTTCTGCGCGCCGCGGGCGTGCGCATCGCCATCGACGACTTCGGCACCGGGTTCTCGTCCCTCGGACGCCTGTCCGAGCTGCCGATCGATACTCTGAAGATCGACCGGAGCTTCACCAGCCGTCTTCCCACGGACCGCAAGAGCGGTACGCTGGTCTCGACGATCATCGCTCTCGCGCGTGCATTCGACATGACGACCGTAGCCGAGGGCGTCGAGAATCGGGCGCAGCTCGATTATCTCCTGCGCGAAGGCTGCGACGAGTCGCAGGGCTACCTGCACACCAAGCCGCTCCCGGCGAGCGAATTCGAAGCGTGGCTCCTCCGCAACGGCGGCGTGGAGCCGGGCGCAACGGGCCTCAGAAGCGCTCGCGGCTGAGACTCGGGCGCCGCGCGGGGAATTTGCGCGGCGAGCTTCGGGCGTGGCGGCGGAACGTGTTGGAGCAACAAAGGACGTCAGCGCACCATAAGAGCGCAGCGCTCTCAAAAGAACTCGCCGAATAAGACTGTAACTGATTGATCAAACGCGAATGCCCATTTCTGGCATGGCGCGTGCTTGTACCAGCTCTGCGCCGCCCTGCATTGGGCGACGATTCGCCGCGTCTGCGGGGGAGGAGTTGGATCCATGAAACTGATCACGGCGATTGTCCGAACACACAAGCTCGATGAGGTTCGCGAGGCCGTCGGCGATTTGGGCGTCTCGGGCGTAACGGTTACGGAGGTCCGAGGCTTTGGGCGGCAACGCGGCCACACCGAGGTCTATCGGGGCGCCGAGTACGTCGTCGAGTTCGTGCCGAAAACCAAGATCGAAATCGCGGTCGCCGATACCCTCGCTGAGCGGGTGATCGAGGCCATTACCACTACGGCTCGGACGGGCAAGGTCGGCGACGGCAAGATTTTTGTGGTCGACCTAGAGCAAGTCGTGCGTATCCGCACCGGTGAACGCGACGCCAGCGCCCTTTAGAACCACAAGTGAGTCAGCTCAGGGGAGACAAGTTGATGACTACATTGTCGCGGTCGTTACTGTTCGTTTTGCTGGCGCTGCCAGTGCCCTTGGCCTGGGCTGATCAACTTCCCGCAGCCGTATCGGCCGCTGCGTCCACCGCACCTCCGGCGCCCTCGACGACTGAGCCCTCCGTCATCCTCAACTCCCAGATCAACTCCGGCGATACCGCCTGGATGCTCGCCTCCATGGCGCTGGTGTTGATGATGACGGTCCCTGGACTTGCGCTCTTTTACGGGGGAATGGTGCGCAAGAAGAACGTTTTGGCGACCCTCATGCAAAGCTTTGCCATCACGTGCCTCGTGACCCTTCTCTGGTACGTCATCGGGTACAGCCTCGCCTTCACGCCCGGGACGCCCTACATCGGGGGCCTGAGTCGCCTCTTCATGAACGGGGTGATCTATATCAAGGACGTTGCGGCTGCGGCGGCCACCAAAGACACCCCGGCCGTCGAGGCGGTGATCGGGAAGGTATCCGTAAGCCACCTGGGTGTGACGATCCCCGAGACCGTCTATGCAATGTTCCAGCTCACCTTCGCGATCATCACCCCCGCGCTCATCTGTGGTGCGTTTGCGGAAAGAATGAAGTTCTCCGCGATGCTCTGGTTCATGGCGATCTGGTCGATCATCGTGTACGCACCCATCGCCCACTGGATGTGGGAGCCGGGCGGCTGGGGCGCAACCGCGGGCGTGCTCGACTTCGCAGGCGGCACGGTCGTACATATCAACTCGGGTATCGCCGCGCTCGCGTGTGCCCTCGCGCTCGGCAAGCGCGTCGGACTCAACAAAGAACCCATGGCGCCTCACAACCTGGTGTTGACGGTGATCGGCGCTTCGCTCCTCTGGGTCGGCTGGTTCGGGTTCAATGCCGGTTCCGCGGTGGCCGCCGATGGCCGCGCCGGCATGGCCATGGCGGTCACGCAGATCGCCACCGCCGCAGCGGCGCTTGCCTGGATGTTCATGGAATGGACCATCAAGCGGAAACCGAGTGTGCTGGGCATCGCCTCCGGCGCGGTCGCCGGCCTTGTGGCCATCACGCCTGCGTCGGGCTTCGTGATGCCCACCCCTGCGGTCATCATCGGCATCGCGGCCGGGGTGATTTGCTTCTTTGCCGCTACGTCGCTCAAGAAGGCGCTGGGGTACGACGACTCACTCGATGCGTTCGGCGTGCACTGTATCGGTGGCACCGTCGGCGCATTGCTCACCGGCGTATTCGCGAGCGCCGCGCTCGATGGCGGACAGGCCGGAAGCGTCGTCACGCAGCTGAAGGGCGTGCTCGCCACCTTGGTCTACGGCTTCGTGGTCAGCTACCTCATCCTCAAAGTCATCGATGTGACCATCGGACTGCGGGTCACCGAAGACCAGGAACGCGAGGGGCTCGACGTATCGCTGCATGGCGAGCACGTCGAGTAGCGCCCATCACTGATCCTGAGGGGTCTCCGCCGCCCAACGGCGGAGAC
>Ga0209801_1001746_pt1 | contig 13234 bp, 9 predicted proteins | sample GraSoiAngelo_127_FD_185884 | JGI IMG/M metagenome (GOLD analysis project Ga0209801, IMG submission 185884) | Grasslands soil microbial communities from the Angelo Coastal Reserve, California, USA - 14_0927_09_40cm (SPAdes) (version 2) | ecosystem: Environmental > Terrestrial > Soil > Grasslands ... | reverse complement strand
GTCTCTTCGGCCTCGGCCACCTGCCAGGGGAGCGACGTCAGGAGCGCCGCGGTGAAGTGGAGCCGCTCGTAGGCGAGCCGCTTGGCCTCGGTGAACGCGTCGTAGAGGCTCCGCGGCAGCCACGGATACTGCCGCACCAGCTCCTCCTTCAGCACGACCGTGTGCATGATCGGGAAGATCCGGGTCCGCTCGTAATACGCGCGCTCGGCCGTCCGGAAGTCGGGGAAGAGCCGGCTCACGCCCTTGCCGTAGGCCGCGGGCCGGCGCGCTCCGATGAACGCGTCCAGCTCGCCGGCCGCGACCATGTCGCCGAGATGCTTTCCGTCGGGGACGTGCTCGAGCCGGACGTCGGGCGGGAGCGTCACGTCCACTTCCTTCACCTTGGCGCCCTCGCCGCCCTCGAACCACCGGATGTCCTTCGGCGCCACGCCGTACTCGTCCTCGAGCAGCCCGCGAATCCACACCGCCGCCGTCATGTGGTACTTCGGCACCCCCACGCGCTTGCCGCGGAGGTCCTTGGGCTCGCGGATGCCGGCCTTGTCGCCGATGAAGATCGACGAGTGGCGGAACATCTGCGACGGGAAGACCGGGATGGCGATCATCGGCTCGCCGCGGCCGCGCCGTATCGTGTAGGTCGAGAGCGAGAACTCGCACGCGTCGAACTCGAGGAAGCGGCCCATCCGATAGAAGATCTCTTCCGGGCTCAGCGTCAGGATGTTCAGGTCGACGCCCTGGGGCCGCACGGCCCCGGTCTTGAGCGCGCCGGTGCGGTCGTAATCACCGATGGCGAGCGTGAGCGCGAGTGAGCTCATGGATGGTCGTCTCCTTGACGCTTCGGGCCCGCTAACCTAGCATGGGCGCCCGTGAAGGTCGAGCGCGAGGTGACCATCGCGGCGCCGCGCGAAACGGTCTGGGATTTTCTCTGGGACGTGCCGCGCCTGGCCGGCTGCATTCCCGGAGCGCGCGACGTCCGGACGATCGAGGAGCGCAAGACGTACACCGCCGTCGTCGCCGACAAGGTGGGCCCGTTCAAGGTGCAGTTCCCTCTCACGATCGAGGTCGTCGACGTCCAGGCCCCGGAGCGCTTGCGCGTCCGTGCCAACGGACGCGACACGGCCGTCGATGGCCTCGTGAAGGTGGATCTCGACGTGACGGTGACGCCGGCCGAGACGGGAACGGCGCTGAAGGTCGCGGCGGACATCAGCGTGCTGGGCAAGCTGGGCACGCTCGGTCACAGCGTCATCGTGAGAAAGGGGACCGACATCGTGGATCGCTTCGCTCAGGCCGTGAGAGCCCAGCTCGAGGCGAAGGCCTGACGGCATGCTGAGGCCCTTCGAGCTGAGCGAGCCGACCTCCGTGGCCGAGGCCTCCGAGCTGCTCGCGCGTCACGGAGACGCCGCGCGCATCTACGCGGGCGGTACCGAGCTGATCCTCGTCATGAAGGAAGGGCTCGTCCACTACGAGCACCTCGTGAACGTGAAGACCATCCCGGGCCTGGCCGGCGTCCGTCTCGATGCCGGCACGCTCAGGCTCGGCGCGGCCACGTCGCATCGCGCCCGCGAGCGCGATCCGCTCGTTCGCCAGCACTTCCCGGCCGTCGCGCGGATGGAAGCCGACGTGGCGAACGTGCGCGTGCGCGAGGTGGGCACGCTCGGCGGCAACCTCTGCTTCGCCGAGCCTCACGCCGACCCCGGGACGTTGCTGCAGGTCTTCGACGCCACCGCGCGCATCGAGAAGAAGGGGAGCGCGCGCACGATCCCGCTCGAAGGACTCTTCGTCGGGCCGTTCGAGACGTGCCTGGAGGGCGACGAGCTCCTGACCGAGATCGTGGTCCCGCCGTTGCCGTCGCGGTCGGCGGCGGCGTACCTCAAGTTCGGCTTCCTCGAGCGGCCCTCGGTCGGCGTCGCCGTGGCGGTCACGCTCGACGACGGCCACGTCGCCGATGCTCGCATCGCCGTCGGCTGCGTCGGCCCCGTCCCGCGTCGCATGCGCGAGGCCGAAGCCGAGCTCCGAGGCAAGCCACGGACCGAGACCGGCGCGGCGCTGGCCACGGCTGGGCGGATCGCCGGCCGCGCCGCCGACGCGATCACCGACCTCCACGGCTCGGCCGAGTACAAGGAACACCTGGTCGGCGTGCTCTTGCGGCGCGCCTGGGACCAGGCGCTGGCGGCGATCGACGGGAGCCCGCGGCGATGAAAGAGATCGCGATGACCGTGATCGTCAACGGCGACAAGCACGACCTGACCGTGCCGCCCCACGAGACGTTGATCGAGTGCCTGCGCGACCGGCTCGGCCTGCTCGGCGTGAAGAAGTCGTGCGACGTCCAGGTGTGCGGCACGTGCACCGTCCTGCTGGACGATCGTCCCGTCAGCGCCTGCACCGTGCTGGCCTTCGAGGCGCGCGGCCGGAGCGTGCGCACGATCGAGGGCCTCGCGCGCGGCGACGATCTCCACCCGGTCCAGGAGGCGTTCGTCGAGCACGGCGCGCTCCAGTGCGGCTTCTGCACGCCCGGCATGATCATGGCCACGGTGGCGCTGATCAACGAGAACCCGCGGCCCACCGCCGACGAGGTGAAGCACTACATGCGCGGCAACATCTGCCGCTGCACGGGCTACAAGCGGATCCTCGAAGCCATCCTCGATGCCTCGCGGCGGATGAGCGGAGCCTCAGCGGGCAATGGCCGCTGACCGTCTCACCGTCGTCGGGCGCGCCGTCCCGCGGCTGGACGCGCGCGACAAGGTGACGGGCGCCGCGCGTTACGTCTCCGATCTCGCGCTGCCCGGCCTGGCCCACGCCAGGGTCTGGCGCAGCCCGGTCCCGCACGCGCGCATCATCGAGACGCTGACCGAGCGCGCCGCGGCAGCGCCTGGCGTGCTCGCCGTGTGTGCGGCGGCCGATCTTCCGGTGAAGCGGCTCTACTTCGGCCCCGCCTACCGCGACCAGCCGATCCTGGCCCACGAGGTCATCCGCTACGCGGGCGAGCCCGTGGTCGCCGTCGTCGCCGACACCGAGCGCCATGCCCAGGCCGCGCTCGCTCTCGTCGACGTCAGGTACGAAGAACTGCCGGCCGCGACCAGCGCCGAGCAGGCGCTCGCCGGCAACGCGAGCCTGATTCACCCGGAGATCGAGCGCGCCGGACACTTCCGCGATCTCAGCGGGCTGCGGCCCATCCCGGGCACCAACGTCTGCCAGCACTACGCCTATCAGCGCGGCGATCTCGCCCACGCCCTCGAAGACGCGGATCTGGTCGTCGAGGGTGTCTACCGGTATCCCGCGCTCTCCCATCACGCGCTCGAGCCCCACTGTGTCGTCGCGCGCGTGGACGGCGACGGCCTCACCGTCTGGGCGACGACCCAGCATCCGTTCCCCGTGCGCCGGGAGCTGGCCGACGTGTTCGACCTGCCGCTGGCCGCGGTGCAGGTGGTCGTGCCGCTGATCGGCGGAGCGTTCGGCGGCAAGTGCTACACGAAGACGGAGCCACTCGCCGCCGCTCTGGCCGCGCGCGTGCGGCGGCCGGTGAGGCTGGCGCTCTCCATGGAGGAGAACGCGCGGACGATCACGCGCCACGCCGTGTCGGTGGTCATCAAGACCGCGGTCACGCGCGACGGCACGCTGCTCGCGCGGGAGTGCGACGTGGTCCTCGACACCGGCGCGTACGCCGACATCGGGCCGCGCGTGGCGACGAAGGCCGGCTACCGCGCGCCCGGGCCGTACCGCATCCCGACGCTGCGCATCGACGCGAAGTGCGTCTACACGAACAACGTCCCCGCTGGCGCCTATCGCGGGTACGGCGTGCCGCAGGTGACGTGGGCGGGCGAGTCACAGATGGACGTGATCGCCGAGCGGCTCGGCCTCGACCCGCTGGCGCTGCGCCTCAAGAACCTGCTCAAGCGTGGCGAGGAATACGTCGCGGGCGACACGCCGATCGACGGCGATCTGGCCGAGGGGCTGGAGCAGACGGCGCGCGCCGTCGGCTGGACGGCCCCGCTCGCGCGGGGGCGCGGCCGCGGGCTCGCCTGCGCGATGAAGGACGGAGGCGGCACCCACAGCACGTCCACCGCGATCGTCAGGATCAACGCCGACGGCAGCGTCGACGTGCTGGCCGGCAGCGTCGAGGCCGGCCAGGGGATCCGCACCGCGCTCGCCCAGATCACCGCCGAGACGCTCGGCGTCCCGTTCGCGTCCGTCGTCGTGGCCGCGCCCGACACGTCGGTCACGCCATACGACTGGGGGACGAGCGCGAGCCGCTCGACGACGATCATGGGGCTGGCGGTGCAGGAGGCGGCCCGCGACGCGCGCGAGCAGGTCCTGATCCTCGCGGCCACGCTGCTCGACGCGGAAGCCTCGATGCTGACGATCCGTGACGGCGCCATCGCCCACGGCGATCGCGCGATGACCGTGGCCGAGGTCATCAGCGGCCACTATGGCCTCGTCGGCGGCGAGGTCACCGGCGTTGGATCGTTCGTTCCGGGAAAGTCGTCGGGATCGCTCGGGGGCGCCACGGTGTTCTGGGAGAGCGGCATGGGCGCTGCCGAGGTCGACGTCGATCGGGAGACGGGCGCGATCGAGCTCCTGAAATACATCTCGGCCGCCGACGTGGGCCAGGCCATCAATCCGCGCGAGTGCGCGGCCCAGGACGAGGGCGCCGCGATGCAGGGCATCGGCCCGGCGCTGTTCGAGGCCCGCGTGAACGACGCCGGCCAGCTCGTGAATCCCGGGCTGATCGACTACCGCGTCCCCGCGTTCACCGACCTGCCGCCGACGCTGGAGACGGTCCTGATCGAGAACGCCGACGGCCCCGGACCGTTCGGCGCCAAGGGCGTTGGTGAGAGCGGGACGTTCTGCGTGGCGCCGGCGATCGGCAGCGCCCTCACCCAGGCGACCGGCGTCCGGCTCACCGAGCTACCGATGACTCCCGAGCGCGTCTGGCGGGCATTGCGCGACGCCGAGCGGGGCTCGCTCCCCCCGACGTTGAAATGATCGGGACGGCGGCGAAGCGCGTCGACACGCCGGAGAAGGCCACCGGCCGGGCGCGCTTCATCAGCGACGTCATCGTTCCTGGGATGGTGCACGCCAAGCTCTGGCGGAGCCCGGTGCCCCACGCGAGGATCATCGCGATCGACACGTCGCGCGCGCGGAAGGCGCCCGGCGTCATCGCGGTCCTCGCGGCGAAGGACCTGCCCGTGAAGGACCTCTATTACGGCCCCGCGTTCAAGGACCAGCCGCTCCTCGCCGACGGCGTCATCCGTCACGCTGGCGAGCCGGTCGTCGCGATCGTGGCCGAGACGATCGCGCAGGCGGACGCAGCGTTGCCGCTCGTTGCCGTCGAGTGGCACGAGCTACCCGTCGTCGATTCGCTCGACGCCGCGGTGGCGCCGGGCGCGCCCGTGCTCCACGAGCGCGCGCGGCCGGCGGTCCACTTCCGCGACCTCACCTCGCTCAAGCCGATCGCCGGGACCAACGTCTGCCACCAGTACAGCTACGCGCGCGGCGATCTCGATCGCGGCTTCGCCGAGGCCGATCTCGTGGTGGAGCAGACGTTCACGTTCCCGATGGTCCACCACTACTCACTCGAGCCTCACTGCGCGATCGCCCGCGTCGATCCGACCGGCATCACCGTGTGGGCGTCCACCCAGCATCCCTTCCCGGTCCGGAAAGAGGTGGCCGAGATGTTCGGCCTGCCGCTGGCGCGGGTGCAGGTGATCGTGCCGTATCTCGGCGGCGCCTACGGCAACAAGTCCTACACGAAGATCGAGCCACTCACGATCGCGCTGGCCAGTCACGTGCGGCGCCCGGTGCGCCTGGCCCTCACCGTGGAAGAGGGATTCAAGACCGTCCGGCGCGCGGCGGTCCGCTATCGCCTCAAGACCGGCGTCAGGCGGGACGGCACGCTGGTCGCGCGCGACTGCGAGATCTACTACCAGCTCGGCGCTTACGCCGACGTGGGGCCGCGCGTCGTCCAGAAGTCGGCGTACACCGCGGCCGGGCCGTATCGCATTCCCAATGTCAGGATCCAGGCGTACGGCGTTTACACCAATACGGTGGTGAGCGTCGCCTTCCGCGGCTACGGCGTGCCCCAGCTCACGTGGGCCTACGAGTCGCAGATGGACGTCATCGCCGAGCGGCTCGGCCTCGACCCGCTCGAGCTTCGCCTGAAGAACGTCCTCGCGCGCGGCGAAGTCTTCATCGAAGGCGATCGGCCCGTCGATTGCGATTACGCCGGCGGGCTGCGCAAGGCCGCCGCGGCCATCGGCTGGACCGAGCCTACGCCGCCGCGGCGGGGCAGGGGCCTCGCGTGCACGATCAAGGCGCCGCTGGCGCCGTCCGTGTCGAGCGCGATGGTGCGGCTGCACGCCGACGGCAGCGCGACGCTGCTCACCGCGACTGTGGAGATCGGCCAGGGCGCCCGCACGACGCTCTCGCAGATCGTCGCGCAGGAGCTGGCGCTGCCGCTCGATCGCGTGCGCATCGCGCGCCCCGAGATCGGGATGAGCCCGTACGACCAGGCGACGAGCGCCAGCCGCTCCACCACGCTGATGGGCCTGGCCGTGCTGCGGGCCGCGCGCGACGTTCGCGATCAGCTCCTGGCGATCGGCGCCCGCCAGCTCGGTGGCGACGCGACGGCCATGACGCTCCACGACGGCGCGATCGTCGCGCCCGCGGGGCGGTGCCGCTACGCCGAGGCCCTGGCCGCCCACTTCGGGACCGGAGGCGAGCTCATCGGCCGGGGAACGTATCGCGGCGAGCGCGGCCACGCGCCGCTCGGCGGTGAGGCGCCGTTCTGGGAGGTCGGCATGGCCGCCGCCGAGGTCGAGGTCGACGAGGACACCGGGCGTGTGAAGCTGCTGCGCTACGTCTCCATCGCCGACGTCGGCAAGGCGATCAATCCGCGCGAGTGTGAAGCCCAGGAAGAAGGCGCGGCGATGATGGGCATCGGTCACACGTTCTTCGAGCAGATGGTCTACGAGGGCGGCCAGCTCCTGAACCCGTCACTGATCGATTACCGCGTGCCGGTCATGGGCGATCTGCCCGACGAGTACCGCAGCGTCCTGGTCGAGAACGGCGACGGGCCGGGGCCGTACGGGGCCAAGGGCATCGGCGAGAGCGGCCTCATCCCCACCGCGCCCGCCGTGGCCAACGCCATCGCCCGCGCCGTCGGTGTCCGGATCACCGACTTGCCGATGACGCCCGAGCGCGTGTGGCGGGCGATTCAAGCTTCGAGCCCGCGGTTCGCTTGACCAAGGCGCGATATCTCGAGAGCTCCTCGCGCACCACCCGTCGCACTGTCGTCTCCATCGACTCGCGCTGCTGCTCGACGTACGCTCTGAGAGCCGTATTGATCAACGTCTGGTAATTGCCCCCGCCAGCCGAATCGACCTGGTCGCGGAACCAATCGAGCAGATCGTCGTCCAGACGGATCGTGATCCGCGTCTTCCCCGGCGGGATTGGAACCACCGCACCACGACGGCCACGGCTGAAGTCGTAATTCTTTTTCATCAATGCCTCCCGTACGCTCGGCGTTCTCGTGGCGTCGCTTTTCGCGCCGAAATGACGCGAATCGACTCGCCACGCCACGCATAGACCACAACCAAGAGCCGTCCAGAGGCATCCTGGCCGACCGTGACGAAGCGTTCTTCCTCCGGATGCTCGTCCTGAATCGTGATAGCCCGATCATCACTGAAGACTGTGACCGCATCAGTGAACTCGACGCCGTGCTTCCGCGAGTTGGAGGCAGACTTCCGCGGATCCCACTCATATGACACACATGAGTATATGTACACTCGTGCACTGGATCAAGCGACCATTGCTCGCTTCACGGTCGACCGCCCGCACGCGGCTATAATCCCGAGCGCGGGATTCGCCGGGAGGAACCGATGAGGGAACACCTGTTAAGAACGGCGCAATGGCTGGCGGCCGCGCTGTTGATCGGGGTCGTCATTGTGTCCGGGCCGGCCGCGGCGCAGGAGCCGTACTACAAGGGCAAGACGATCCGCATCGTCGTTGGCTTCACGGCCGGCGGTGGCTTCGACGCGTACTCGCGCGCGCTCGCCCGGCACATGCCGCGCCACATCCTCGGCAATCCGACGATCGTGGTCGAGAACATGCCGGGTGCCGGCAGCCTCATCTCGGCGAACTACCTCTACAAGATCGCCAAGCCCGACGGACTCACCATCGGCCACTTCATCGGCGGTCTGTTGTTGGGCCAGGTCCTCGGCCAGAAGGGCGTCGAGTTCGACGCGCGGCAGTTCGAGTACATCGGCGCGCCGGTGTACGAGCATCCGGTTTGTGCGACCACGACCGCGAGCGGAATCACGAGCCTCGAGAAGTGGATGGCCTCGCCCACGCCCGTGAAGATGGGTGGCGTGGCGCCGGGCGCGTCGAACCCCGACAACATCACGCGAGCGGCGCGCGCGACAATCGGCCTGCCGACGCAGATCGTCACCGGCTACAAGGGCACGGCGGAGATCCGGCTCGCGGCCGAGAGCGGAGAGCTGGCGGGGGCGTGCTGGGGCTGGGGCTCGCTGCGCGCGACGTGGCGCAAGGGCCTCGACGCCAGGGAAGTCCAGGTCGTGCTGCAGATCACGCCGAAGCCGCATCCCGACCTTCCCAACGTGCCGCTGGCGATCACCTATGCCAAGACCGACGAGGCGCGCCGTATCATCGAGGTGGCCGTCCACAACGACAGCACGCTCGTGCGCACCTACACGCTGCCGCCCGGCACGCCCAAAGATCGCGTGCAGATCCTGCGCAAGGCGTTCCAGGAGACGCTGCGCGATCCCGCGTTCCTGGCCGACGCCGAGAAGCAGAAGCTCGAGATCGAGCCCGTGACCGCGGAGGAGATCGAGCGTGCCGTCGAATCGCTGTTCAAGCTCGAGCCGGCCATGATCACGAAGCTCCGGACCATCCTGCTCGAATGATCGCCCTGCTCGAATGACCGCGACGGGTGTCGTCAAGCGGCTGGACGAGGTCGTCGACGATTTCGCGAGGCGCGCGCGCTTCTTCCGCGAGCCGATGACGCCCGGCCGGGCCCGCACGTTCGTGCGCCAGCACCGGCTCAACACGCGCCAGCGCAACTCCGTGCTGAAGCTGCGCGTGGCGACCAACTGTCCGATCTGGGATCTCCGCGTGAGGATCATCGCCGCCTGCGCCGAGGAAGTCATCGCCGACCACGCGCACGGGGGAGGTCGGCCGCACTGGCAGATCCTCGAAGAGCTCGGCACTCGCATCGGCCTGGGCCTCGACGAGATCCGCGCTGCCGAGCCGTTGCCGTCGACGCTGATGTGCTGGCACGCCTGGGACGGCCTCATGAGCAACCGCCACTGGCTCGAAGGCCTCGTCGCCAACACGTGCGCCGAGCGCGTGAACGTGCCCGGCTATGGGATCGGCCTCGTCCGCGAGCAGGGCTGGTTCGGCATGGAGCGTGATCGCTGGGGAAAATTGTTCGGGCTGAGCGACGATCAGCTCGAGTTCTTCGGCTTGCACACCGAAGCCGACATCGAGCACTCCAACCTCGGCTGGCACGCGGTGGCCGACCACGCGGCGCGCCTCGGAATGGAGGACGCCGCCGTCGAGGCGTGCCGGGTGAACCTCATCGTCTGGGAACGCTACCTCGACGGCATCGCCGAGGCCGGAGACCGCGAGCGTCCCTAGCGCAGGCGGCCGAGTCCCCGGCGCTGGTAATACGCCCACCGTGACTCGAGGCTCTGCGCGTTGTAGATCCGCTTGCGCTTGACCAGCGCCTCCTCGTCCGACGTCCACACGCGCGGCACGCCGCCCGGAACCATGAGCTGAGCGCGCGCGATCTTGTCGAGGAGCAGCGCGTTGACCGTGGCTTCCTCGATGCTCTCGCCCGCCGTCACGATGCCGTGGTTGACCAGGAAGAGCGCGGGCCGATCGGAGAGCGTACGCGCCACCGATCGGCCGAGCGCCGGCGTCACGATGAGATCGCTCGTCTCGGTGAAGCGCGGAACGTCGGGCGGCACGAAGTTGGTGCCCTCGTGCATGATCGGCCGCAGCGGTACGTCGAGCGACGAGAAGACCGTGGCGGGAACCGGGTGCGTGTGGACGACGCCGTTGACCTCGGGCCGGGCCCGGAAGACCTCGGCGTGGATGAACACCTCGCTGTGACGCGGCAGCCGGCCGCGAAGCACTTTCCCGTCCAGGTCGACCAGCAAGAGCTGCTCCGGGCGGATTTCTTCGAGTCCGAGCCCCGCGGGCTTCATCCAGAAGGTGTTCGTGCCGGGGACGCGGGCGGTGGCGTGGCCCCAGACGTCGTCCCCCTGCCCGGCGGCAGCGAGCATGCGGCACGCTTCCGCGAGCCGGCGCTTCAGCGCGACCTCTCCCGTTCCGCTCCGTGCCTTCGCCGACTTCTTCATGACCTCGCCTCCTGGTCCGGCATCGATGGGCCTTTACTCTACTGCCAAGCGCTGCTAGGGTGGCGCCGCATGAAGCGCCTGCCGCTCCTCGCGGTGCTCGTCGCTCTCGCTTCCACGGTCCCGGCGCAGGCGCAGTCGCGGTTCTTCGAGGGCAAGACGATCCGCATCGTGGTCGGCTTCTCTCCCGGCGGCGGTTACGACACCTACTCGCGCACGATCGCCCGTCACATGAGCCGGCACATCCCGGGGAATCCGACCATCATCGTCGAGAACATGACTGGCGCGGTGAGCCTGCTCGCCGCCAACCACACGTACAAGGTCGCCCGTCCCGATGGCCTCACGATCGTGAACTTCCACGGCAACCAGGTCGTCGGCCAGCTCCTGGGTCGCGAGGGCATCGAGTTCGACGCGCGCAGGTTCAAGTACGTCGGCGTGCCCATGCGGGACAGCGCCGCGTGCGCGCTCACGAAGGCGAGTGGAGTCACCACCCTCGAGCAGTGGAAGTCCGCCAAGACGCCGGTCAAGATCGGCGCGGTCGGTCCCGGCGACACGTCGCACGATGTCGGACGCGTGCTCATGGCGACGGTGGGGCTGCCGATCCAGCTCGTCCGCGGCTACAAGGGCACCGCCGAGATCCGGCTCGCTGCCGAGTCGGGAGAGGTCGCCGGCGGGTGCTGGCAGTGGGAGTCGATCAAGTCGACCTGGCGCAAGGCGCTCGAGGGTGGTGAAGTCAGCATCGTGCTGCAGATGGCTCCGAAGCCACTCGCGGATCTCCCCAACGTTCCCGTCGCGCTCAGCCTGGCCAGGACCGACGAAGCGCGCCAGCTCATGCAGGCCGGCATCGTGGTGCCGACCGCGATCAGCCGGCTCTACGCGTTGCCGCCGGGCACGCCCGACGATCGCGTGCAGATGCTGCGCAAGGCGTTTCTCGACACCCTGCGCGATCCTGAATTGCTGGCCGACGCCGGCCGGGCCAAGCTCGAGATCGATCCCATCGGCGGTGAAGAGACGGAGCGCCTGGTGGCCGAGCTCTTCAAGCTCGATCCCGACGTCGCGGCCAAGCTCAAGGGCATCCTCCGATAGCCGAGTTCGTCAGCGCCTCGCTGGCCGGGCTGGTCCAGGTCTTTCAGTGGCCCGCGTTCGGCCTCATGCTGATCGGCATCGCCATCGGCTTCGCCGTCGGCATCCTGCCCGGCCTCGGTGGACCGACGACGCTCGCCCTCATGCTCCCGTTCATCTTCAAGATGACGCCGGTGGAGGCGTTCGCGTTTCTCCTCGGGATGGCGGCGGTCACCAACACCACCGGCGACATCACGTCGATCCTCTTCGGGATTCCCGGCGAGCCGACGACGGCCTCGACGATCGTCGACGGCCATCCCATGGCCAAGAAAGGGGAGGCCGGCCGTGCGCTGGGGGCGGCCATCATGAGCTCGCTCTTCGGCGCAGTCTTCGGCGCCCTCGTGCTCGCGCTGGCCATCCCGATCGTGCGCCCGCTCGTGCTGACCTTCGGCTCTCCCGAGTTCTTCATGCTCGCGTTGCTCGGCATCACGTTCGTGGCTTCGCTCAGCGGCGAGGCCCTGGTGAAGGGGCTGGTGGCCGGTTGTCTCGGTCTGTGGTTCGCCACCATCGGCCTCGATCCCGTCACGGGGATCCAGCGCTACACGTTCGGTCAGCTCTTTCTGTGGGACGGCATCGGCCTGGTGCCGGTGACGATCGGCTTCTTCGCGATTCCCGAGGTCATCGATCTCGCCATCCAGGGCTCGAGCATCGCCCAGGTCGAGGTCGGCCGGCTCGGCGGCGTGTGGCAGGGCGTGCGCGACACGTTCACGCACTGGTGGCTGGTGCTCCGCTGCAGCGCCATCGGCACCTTCATCGCGATCATTCCGGGCATGGGCGCGGCGACCACCCAGTGGCTCGCCTACGCTCACGCCGTCCAGAGCTCACCGGACCGCGAGCGCTTCGGCCGCGGCGCCGTCGAGGGCGTGCTGGGCCCGGGCGCGGCCAACAACTCGACGCTGGGCGGCAGCCTCGTCACCACCGTCGCGTTCGGCGTTCCCGCGAGCGTCACCATGGCCATCCTCATGGGCGCGTTCCTCATCCAGGGCTTGGTCCCCGGGCCGTCGATGCTCACGCCCGCGCCCAAGGGCCACCTGACACTGACCCTGTCGATGGTGTGGACGATCGTGGTCTCGAACGTGATCACGGTCGCGATCTGCTTCCTGTTCCTGAAGCAGCTGGTGAAGATCACCCAGATCCGCGGCGCGTTGTTGATCCCGTTCATCCTGACGCTGGTCGCCGTCGGCGCCTTCGCCGAGAAGAACGTCTTCGAGGACGTGCTGATCGTCCTCCTGTTCGGCGCGCTCGGGTGGGTGATGGCGCGACTCGGCTGGCCGCGGCCGCCGCTCCTGCTCGGCCTCGTGCTCGGGCCGCTCGCCGAGAACAAGCTCTTCCTGTCGACCGACAACTACGGCCTGGCGTGGACCCTGCGGCCAGGCGTGCTGGTCCTGCTCGCGATCATCGTCGCAGGCTTCCTCGTTCCCATCATCACCGAGCGTCGACGGAAGAGGCGCGAGGGAGCCGCCGTCGCTGTCGCTCCCGAAGCGACGCGTCTCGAAGGGCCGCGCGGGATGCACCTCGACGGCGCAACGGCGTTCGGCGCGGTCATCGTGGCCCTGTTCGCGTGGGCGCTCTGGCAGAGCCGAACGTTCGGACCGCGCGCCGGGCTCTTTCCCTGGGCCGTCGGCGCGCCGGGACTCCTCCTGGGTCTCGTTCAGCTCACGCGCGATCTCAGCGGACGGCGTGAGACACGCCAGACGGATGAGCCGGGCCCCGAGGTGCCGGTCGAGGTGGCGAGGCGC